>Ga0209048_10007577_pt1 | contig 10000 bp, 8 predicted proteins | sample FrelakmetCRP12CR_FD_187146 | JGI IMG/M metagenome (GOLD analysis project Ga0209048, IMG submission 187146) | Freshwater lake sediment microbial communities from the University of Notre Dame, USA, for methane emissions studies - CRP12 CR (SPAdes)... | ecosystem: Environmental > Aquatic >... | reverse complement strand
CTCCGGCGTTCTCGTCCCGTCTTTCGATTCATATTAAAATACGACTGCCTAATGGCAGTCGTATTTTAATGCGGGTCGGACGGGACTCGAACCCGCAACTTCTGCCGTGACAGGGCAGTGCTCTAACCAGTTGAACTACCGACCCAAATAAATTTTTATAACAGCAAAATTGTATAATAAAAAGACCAATTTGTCAAATATTACAGAAGAATTAAATCTGCTTTTTATTTAAGCCAGGAAGTGAACCAGAAGCCAGCATTAGCGCTGGCGGACTGAATAGTGGTGGCAATAACCGAACCCACGGCCGCCAATGCCAGAACTATCAAAGCAGCCTTGCCAGCCATGGCTAATCTGAATTTACGTGCAGGTCCGTACACCTTTTTTTCCATAGCAGCAATGCGTTCGCGCGTTTTCAAGACCGTATCGGGATTTAAGGAAATACTGTCTATCCCCTCCTGTACTAAAAATTCAGCAAACTCCGTATAATCGCTCGGCGCCTGGCCACAAATGCCGACTTTGCGCTTATATTTATGCGCGACGGCTATTACCTGCCGGATCAAAATTTTGACTGCCTCATTTCTTTCATCATAGACATGGCTCACCAGCGCCGAATCGCGGTCCACTCCCAAAGTCAGCTGGGTCAGATCGTTGGAACCGATGCTGAAACCGTCAAAAATCTCGCAAAATTCTTTGGCCAAAATAACATTGGATGGGATTTCGCACATCACATATACTTTCAGACCGTCTTTTCCGCGTTCCAAACCAAATTCTTTCATGGTGGCCAAAACTTTTTTTCCTTCCTCAACCGTCCGGCAGAACGGCACCATGACAATCAGATTTTTCAGGCCCCACTGCTCGCGCACTTTTTTTATCGCCTCACATTCCAGTTTGAAACCGGGTTTGTATTGTGGATCATAATATCTGGAAGCGCCGCGCCAGCCGATCATGGGATTTTCTTCTTTCGGCTCAAATGCCTGCCCGCCGATGAGCGTGGCGTATTCATTAGTCTTAAAATCTGAGAGGCGCACGATCACATCGTTGGGATAAAAAGCGGAAACAATAAACGCAAATCCCTCGGCCAGCTTATCCACGCAATATTTTGTTTTGTCTTCGTAACCGGCCGTCAGTGCGCTTATTTTTTCCTTCGCTTTTTTGTCTTCAAGATTTTTGTAATTTACCAATGCCAGCGGATGAATTTTTACAAAATTTGTAAAAATAAACTCCTCGCGCGCCAGGCCGACGCCGTCATTGGGAATAAAGGAAAGCGCAAAGGCGCCATCCGGCTCGCCCACATTCATCATTATTTTCGTGCGCGTGGAAATTATTTTTTTGAGTTCCGTACGCAAAATTTCAAAAGGAAGAAGGCCTTTGTAAACATAACCGGCCTCGCCCTCGGCGCACGACACCGTTACCGCCTCGCCGTTTTTAATTAATTGCCGGGCTTTGGCCGCACCCACTATGCAGGGCGTGCCCAGCTCGCGGCTGACAATGGCCGCGTGCGAAGTTTTGCCACCCTGCTCGGTGACAATGGCGCTGGCCATGCGCATGATCGGTTCCCAGTCCGGATCCGTAATTCTGGTAATTAACACTTCGCCTTTTTTAAAATACTTCATCTGTTTGGGAGATTCTATAATTCTCGCTTTTCCCTGGCCGATTTTCTGCCCGATGCTGGTGCCCTCCAAAATTATTTTTCCCCGGCTTTTAAGGTGATATTGTTCTATGATATTTACTTTGGCACGCGAACGCACGGTTTCCGAGCGGGCCTGGACAATATATAATCTGCCGTTAGCCCCGTCTTTGGCCCACTCAATATCCATCGGGTGTCCGTAATGTTCTTCAATCACCACGCCCCAATTGGCCAGCTGAATCGCCTCGGCATCGGTGATGGAAAATTTATTCTGATCGCCCATTTTGACTTTTTGCTGGACAGTACCGCCATTCTTAGCGTAAACAAGTTTAACTTCCTTGCTGCCTAGTTTCTTGCTGATAATTGATTTGTATCCTTTTTTTATCCCCTCTTTGAAAACAAAAAACTGGTCGGGCGTCACACGTCCCTTCACCACATACTCACCCAAGCCGTAAGAGGCATTAATTAAAACAACCCCCTTAAATCCCGACTCCGTATCCAAGGTAAACATTACTCCGCTTTGTCCCAGATCCGAACGCACCATTTCCTGCACGCCCACGGAAAGCGCGATGGCCATATGATCAAAACCCTTGTCTTCGCGGTAGGAAATAGCGCGGTCCGTAAAAAGCGAGGCAATGCATTTTTTGCACGCAATCAATACATGGGCGGCACCGCTCACATTGAGGTATGTTTCCTGCTGGCCGGCAAAACTGGCATCCGGCAAATCTTCGGCCGTAGCGCTACTACGTACGGCGACGGCCAAATTTTTCTTTTTTGAAAGCCGGCAGAGATTACCGTAGAATTTTTTGATTTCCTGCTCAATATTTTTCGGGAATACGGCTTCCAGTATCATTTGCCTGATTTTGGCTCCGGCAGCAGAAAGGGCGCGCACATTCTTTTTGTCCAGATCCTTCAGGGCGTCTTTTATTTTTTTATCAAGCTTGTTTTCTTTTATGAAAAGGCGGTAGGCATCGGCCGTCAACGCAAAACCATTGGGCACAGGAATGCCCTTGGACTTTAGTTTGGAATACATCTCCCCCAAAGAAGCGTTTTTTCCTCCGACAGAAGGAATATCCTTTATCCGCAAATCTTTAAACCAACGCACGAGCATAAAATTTTTTTATGATCAGTAGCGGCCAATTATATTTTCGCTTTCCTCGCCGCGAGACTCAGGGATGGCCGCTGCGGCGGCCATAACCCGCTCAAATAAAATTTGCCGCTTCTGACATAATTTTATCTTTTTTATTATATCATACCTTAATCATCCGCAGAAATTCTTTTTCATCAATAATTTTCACTCCCAATTCTTTGGCTTTGTCATATTTGCTGCCCGGATTTTCACCTGCCAAAACATAATTTGTTTTCCTGCTGACGCTTTCCGCCGGATGCCCGCCCAGCGACCGGATTTTTTCCTTCGCCTCTTCCCTGCTTAGCGACGGCAGAGTGCCGGTGACGACAAAAATTTTATTGGCAAACGGACCGGAAGCTGTTTTTTTAACGCTTTGCGGCTGGATGGTCACGCCATTCTTTTTGAGTTGTTCTACAACACGGATATTCGCCTTGTCCGTAAAAAATTCAACAATCGCGCCCGATACCTGCGGACCCACGTCTGACACTTTTTCCAAATCTTCTTCGCCGGCATTTATAAATTTATCTAGTGTTCCAAAATAATCTGCAAGACGCACAGCTGTTTCTTCTCCCACATGTTTAATTCCCAGCGCATTAATAAACCGCGGCAGAGTCACTTTTTTTGCTTTTTGAATCGCCTCCACCAATTTTTCCGAAGATCTTTCGGCAAATCTTTCCAGCGGTTCCAAATCGCCGGTCGTAAGGGTGAAAATATCGCCCGCGTTTTCCACTAAGCCGACATTAACCAGATGCTCCACTATTTTTTCTCCCAAGCCGGGAATGTCAAAGCCGGATTTGGAAACAAAGTGAGTAAGGCGGCGCAATTGCTGGGCATAGCAATGGGGATTGCTGCAGAAAAGCGCCACGCTTTTTTCTCCCTTGCCTGCCGTGGAAATTTCTTCTTTTTTTACCGCTGAACCGCATACCGGGCATTTGTCCGGAATGGGAATATTCTTTTCTTTGCCGATGCGCATCTTATCCAGCACCCGCACCACTTTCGGTATTACATCGCCCGCTTTTTCCACTACTACCGTGTCGCCTATTTTCACGCCCAAACGTTTGATCTCGTCAAAATTATGCAGGGTGGCGTGAGTGACGGTGGTGCCCGCCAGCTTTACCGGTTCCATCACGGCCACCGGCGTCAGCGTGCCCCTGCGGCCCACCTGCACGAACACTTCTTTTATTTTTGTCACCCCCTGTTCGGCCGGAAACTTCCAGGCAATGGCCCAGCGGGGCGACTTTCCGGTATAGCCCAGACCATCCTGATATTTGCGCTGGTTGACCTTAATCACAATACCGTCAATCCAGTACTCCTGGGAATCGCGCTTATCCTGCCATTCGCGCCAAAATTTTTCTATTTCATCCAGATTGCGGCATAGGCGTCGGTTTCTGTTAACTTTAAAACCCAGCTTTTCCAGGCGTTCCAGTTCCGATTTTTGTGTGGCCGGAATGTCTCCGGCGGATATATCGTAAACAAAAGTATCCAATTTCCTCTGCGCCACTATTTTGGCATCGAGCTGCCGGATGGTACCGGCCGCTGCATTGCGCGGATTGGCAAAAAGCGGCTCCCCTCTTTTTTTTCTTTCCACATTGATCGCTTCCAGCTTTTTCTTACTCATCCAAACTTCTCCTTCGGTAATAACATTAATATTTTCATTTAATGCGAGCGGCACGCTTCCGATCGTTTTAATGTTCTGTGTGACATTTTCGCCCACCACGCCGTCGCCGCGCGTAGCCGCCAGCTTCAGCGAACCTTTTTCATATGTAAAAACAATATGCAAGCCGTCTATTTTCAGCTCGCACATGAATTCCAAATCCGCCGGACGCCGGCCGGACTGCTTTTCCAAAAAATTAAAAATTTTGTCGCGCCAACCCTCCATGTCGGCGCGCGTGAAGGCATCGTCAAAACTCCATTGCGTAACCTGATGTTTTACTTTTTCAAATTTTGCCAGAGGCTTGCCGGCCACTCTCTGGGTCGGACTTTCGGGATTGATTAATTCCGGATTAACAGCCTCAATTTTGCGCAATTCATCCATCAGACTGTCGTACATCTGATCGGTCACTTCCGGATCGTTCAAAACATGGTAACGGTACCGCAAATCATCGATTTGCGCGCGCAAACGCTTTACTCTTTCCAACAATTCCTTGGCCGCCGCCATAAATTACCAAATCAAAAATTTAAGATACCAGTTGACTATCTTATCGCCCCAGAACATGGCTATAAAAGTGCCGACGGATAGATAAGTGCCGAAAGGAACGGCGCTTGAAAGTTTTTTCCGGCCGGTCAAGACCAAAATAATACCATAGATGGCGCCGAGCAAATAGGCAGCGCCGAGCGCGACCAGTACCGTGGGCCAGCCCAGCCATACGCCCATCATAAAACCGAGCCGGACATCGCCTCCGCCGATCCATTTGCCCTTGGAAATCGCATACTGCAAAAGAAAAAAACCGGACACGGCTACGGCGCCGACAAGCAAATCCTGCAAATCATAATTCAGAAAAAATAAATTTATAAAAAAACCGGCAATGGACCCGAACCAGACAATATCCGACAGTACGACCTGGTACAGCATGTCAAAAACGAAAATAATGACGAGAAGAATAACAAAAATAATATCCCTGACAAAATGCGCCGGCGTGAAACCGAAAGAATTGACATGAAACCAGGCCGTAAATAAAAACACCAAGGCTGTCCCTAATTCCACAAAACTAAAATGCTTGGGAATCGTATTTTTACATGTCCGGCACTTGCCTCTCAAAAAAATACAGCTCAATACCGGAATATTTTCCCACCACTTTAACTGCCGCCGGCAATGCGGACACATACTGCGCCCGCGCACAATGCGGATATTTTCTCTTGCACGCCAAACCCAGGAATTTAAAAAGCTTCCCATCGCCAGACCGAGGAGAAAAATAAAGAGATAAAAAACCCAGCCTGTGTAAACCAGATACAACATACGAATTGTTTTTCTAGTGATGATTCATAATTCCGGCCGGACTGACCTCTATTTGTCCGCTTAAACCGCTTAGTCCGCCTTCCAATGCTGCGTCGATGGTATAGGAACTGCTGGCGACCGTATAAACATATGTTCCGCCTTTCGGATCAGTGGGCACAGTGCCCATATAAGCGTCGGCGCATCCGGCAACATGCCAGCCGGTATTGTTTAAACAGGCGTAATCTGCGGTGCCAAGCGTCACACCGCTGCCGGTGGGATAGTCCGCCTCATCAGTATAATACAATTCCAATGCTGTTTGCATCTGTTTTAAATCCGCGAGCCGGCGGGCATCGCGCGCCTTTACGCGGGCGTTGCCGTAAAAAACTATGACAATCGTGGAAAGAAGGCCGATTATCGCAATAACTACGAGCAATTCAATCAAGGTGAAACCTTTCTTTGATTTGTGTACCCGCATACTTAATATTATATTAGGTAAAATAAATGACTTTTATATAATAGCATGATATGTAAAAAAACAAAACCCCCGAAGTTATCCGGGGGCGATGTTTTGCAATTTCACTTATGAGTGGTTGTTTGTAATTCCTGAAGGAGTGAGCCTGATATTGCCGCTCAAGCCGTTCATATCCCCTTCCAAGGTTGCGTCTAAGGTATAAGAGCTGCTTGCCGCCGTATAGGTATAAGCACCGCTCTTTGGATCGACCGGCACCATTCCCATGTACGGATTGGCGCAGCCAGTCGGCTGCCAACCAGCGTTATTCAGACAGGCAAAATTTCCGGAACCGAGAGCGCCGCTTGTCGGCGGGTAACCGCTCTGATCGGTGTAGTATAACTCCAACGCGGTCTGCATCTGTTTAAGATCAGACAGACGTTTGGCATCGCGCGCCTTTACGCGGGCGTTGCCTAACGCTACCACAGCCAAAGTTGACAGTAAACCGATTATAGCGATTACTACCAACAATTCGATCAAAGTAAATCCTTTTTTATTCATATCTTCACCTCCTTTCTATTTGTAAGTTTAAACATATAACACTAAAAATCCCATCTTGTAATTATAGCAAAAAACAATTACAGCTTCAACACTTTACGTACTTTATCTACCACCTCGGAAGGTTTAAAATGAGTTTTTATCAAATAATCTTCCGCACCCGCGGCCAGGCCTCTTTCCACATCGTCTTTCTGCCCCAAATTTGTCAGCAATATCACGGGAATTTTTTTTGTCTCCGGATCTGCTTTTAATTTTTCCAATACGGCGAATCCGTCCAATTTAGGCAGGAGTATGTCCAGCAAAACCACATCCGGTTTTTTCTTCTGCGCCTCGGCCAGACCTTTTTCCCCGTTTGTAGCCACGGTTACCTTAAAACCCTCCATTTCAAACTTTTTTTGATAAATCTCCACCAAAAAAACATCATCTTCCACGAGAAGAATGTCTATTTCTTTTTTCTTTGAATCTCTTAACGCCATAAGATTAAGCTAGTTTATAATACCATATTACGCAGGGCCAGACCAATTGCTACCGACATGCGCGGACCGACCTGGTGCAGCATGGGTTTAAGGCCCTCCTGATATACCACCCGGGCCCAGGGATCTCCTAAAAAGCACTTTACTTTAAACTTATCGGAAATATAATTGGCCAGATAAGGCATAAAGCCCATGCCGCCCGTTAGAATTATTTTCTCCGGTTTCTTGTTTTCGTTGCCGCTCTGCCGTAAAAATAATTCAAAACTCAAACCGATTTCTTTCGTAATCGGATCAATGACAGGCATCATGATATCAATAAACTTCTGTTCGCCAAGAATGCTGGCATCGTGGGTTGAAGATAGATAGTTGAACAAATCGTGTTTCACCTGTCCGACTTCCTCCTGGCTGACGCCCAGGACGCCGCGCAATATCCTGTCCGCTTTTACCCCGCCGGATTCAATAATCTGGTGGGTTATGGGCACAGACTGATCCACGATAAAAAAATTCGTGCGTTCAGCGCCGATGTCTATAAGCATGGTAACCGACTGGTCTTTTCCCACCAGACAACGGGTCAGAGCCGTTGATTCCGGCTCCAGCGCCTCCAGGACCAGGCCGGCTTTCTGAAAAATTTTGGAATAAAAAGAAATCAAAGTATGTGGAACGGCATTTAACAGAATTCTTTGCGATCTGGCATCCGGTTCGCCTTTTAAAACCTGGTAGTCCAAGGCCATTTCTTCGAGCGGCATGGGCAATAATTTTTTTACTTCCGCGCGTATTATATGGTCTAATTCTTCTTTTTTCACTACCGGCAAAGTAACCAGGGCATGAAAAACCGAAGAAACGGGCAGGCTCACCACCGCCTGCTTGGTTGTGATTTTAGCTGACTTGCAGACGGCGCGGATAATATTGGCATACTTTTCCACCTGCATATCGTCCATCTGCTGGATGGTAAGGGGTTTTTGCCCGGACAGATTTTCCTTATCAGCTATTGTCAACTGGGGCGCCACTTCTTTTGTAGATACGATTTTATGTACATTTTGCTCATCCGAAGTCAGGCCGTACGTAAAAAGAACGGGCCGCTTTTTTTCCTCGCGCAGCTCGACTAATTTTATCCCGCCTGCACCAATATCAATCCCTAGGCAGGATTTGGGTTTAAACCAAAGCATAATCAATTTTAAGTATGTTAACTAAAGTATATCAAAAATCTGACACACCGTATAGTCGGCATGTTGATAACTGGGGATAAATGATGTAAGCTAATTTTATAGGAATGTGATAACAACTTGAATATATGAAAATATTTAACACTCTCACCAGAAAATTAGAAGAATTTACTCCCATTAAAAAAAATCGTGCCGGCATATACGCTTGCGGGCCCACTGTCTATAATTATGCCCACCTGGGCAATCTGCGGACATATATTTTTGAAGACATCCTAAAAAGAGTTCTTCAATATGATGGCTACAAGGTTAAGCACGTCATGAATATTACCGATGTTGGACATCTGACCAGCGACGCGGACGAAGGCGAAGATAAAATTGAAAAAGGGGCGGCGCGCGAAGGCAAGACCGCCTGGGAAATCGCGGATTTTTATGCCAGCGCTTTTAAAAAAGATTTGTCCGATCTTAATATTCTGCCGCCGGATATCTATTGCCGGGCCACCGGCCACATCAAAGAACAGATAAATCTGGTCAAAAAATTGGAAAAAAAAGGATATGCTTACAAAACTTCGGATGGAATATACTTTGACACTTCCCGCCTGTCCGACTATGGCAAACTGGCCGGATCCGGAAAACGCGACTTAAAGGCGGGAGTACGTGTGGATCTGGGAGAAAAGAAAAACATCACCGACTTCGCCCTGTGGAAATTTTCTCCCGGCGGACAGAAACGGCAAATGGAATGGCCAAGCCCGTGGGGCACGGGTTTCCCGGGCTGGCATATTGAATGCTCGGCCATGTCCGTTAAATATCTCGGGCAGCCGTTTGACATTCATTGCGGCGGCATTGATCATATTCCGGTGCACCACACCAACGAAATTGCGCAGAGCGAGGCGGCAAATGGCAAGCCGCTGGCCAATTATTGGCTGCACGGAGAATTCTTAATTACCGGTTCGGAAAAAATGGCCAAATCAGCCGGCCATTTTCTTACTCTGGCTTCTGTTAAAGAAAACAACATCTCTCCCCTTGCCTACCGCTATTTTATTCTGCAAACCCACTACCGCAAACAGCTCAATTTTTCCTGGGAGGCACTCTCTGCAGCGCAGAACGGATTAAATCATTTATACAGATTATTGCCGGATTTGCCGGCCGGCGGCGAAGATAAAAATTTGTCAAAAAAATTCCTGGAAAGCATTAACAATGACCTGGATATTCCCGCGGCCCTGGCCATTGCCTGGCAAGCCGTCCGCGAGCGCAAAATTTCCAGAAAACAATTATTCAAATTTGACGGAGTATTCGGACTGAAGCTGGCTGAATTTAAAGAAGAACAAATTGAACTCCCTGACAATGTAAAAAAGTTAATTAAGTCACGCGACAAAGAGCGCCTTGCGAAAAACTGGGCCGAAAGCGACCGTTTAAGAAAAGAATTGGAAAATTTGGGTTATAAGGTGGAGGATGATAAAAACGGCACAAAAATTATTAAAAAGTAATGCGAATAAAAATTCCCCGGCATAAAACTGGGGAATTTTTTATTTTTTATTTACATCCATCTCATTTTTCTGAATATCAAAGCTAAAATAACGGCGCCGACAACCACAATGCCGGTAATAAACCAGAATCCCTGCGGATCGTAGATAAATGGCGTACCTCGTGCCTGAATACTGAAAATGGTG
>Ga0209048_10007576_pt1 | contig 10000 bp, 8 predicted proteins | sample FrelakmetCRP12CR_FD_187146 | JGI IMG/M metagenome (GOLD analysis project Ga0209048, IMG submission 187146) | Freshwater lake sediment microbial communities from the University of Notre Dame, USA, for methane emissions studies - CRP12 CR (SPAdes)... | ecosystem: Environmental > Aquatic >... | reverse complement strand
CACCCTTGCCTTTGCGCCGCCAGGGACTGACGACATTGCCGAATGCGCTCGTCTCGTTGGACGAGCCCATTGCGAATTCGTCGTTGTTGAGCTTGCCGAGCATGACGGCGCCGGCATCCCAGAGGTTCTGGCCGACTGTCGATTCATAGGTCGGTTTGAAATCGTCGAGAATCTTCGAGCAGGCCGTCGTGCGGATACCGTTTGTGCAGAAGAGATCCTTGTTGCCGATGGGCAGCCCTTCGAGCGGTCGGGCCTTCCCGGCCGCGATGCGCTTGTCGCTCGCCTTCGCTTGCGCGTGCGCATGCTCGGGCGTCGGCAATACGAAGGCATTGAGCGCGGGGTTTGCCTTGTCGATGGCGGCAAGAAATGTTTCCGTCAGCTCGAGCGCGGTAAAGGCCTTCTTCTTCAGGCCATCGCGCGCTTCAACCATCGTCAGTTCAGTCAGATCCGTCACGAACACGAAGTCCTTTTCTCTATTTGCGGTGGTTGCGGGTCTTGCCCGCGCCGCCGCCCGCAACGCGGAACCTGGCGTCCTTCACTCGACAACTTTCGGCACGACGAAATAGTGATCCTCCACAAGCGGAGCATTTGCGGTCACCGCGTCGGCGATCTCACCATCGGTTACGATGTCATCGCGCATCTTTAGTTTCTGAGCCACGACGCGGGTCATCGGCTCGACGGAGGCCGTATCGACCTCGTCGAGTTGCTTCACCCAGTCGAGAATGCCCGACAGCTCTTGCTCGAGGCTTTTCGCCTCCGCGTCGCTGATCTTGATCCTGGCGAGGCGCGCGATACGGCGAACGGTCGCTTCGTCGACCTGCATGGAAAATCCCTTCGAGGATAATCGGGGAATGTGTTGCGATGCTCTCTTACCCGCCTCAGTGGCTCGGACGCAACCGGGGCTGCGGCTTCTTGGCCCGGGAACTGGCAAATGGCGCCGCCGGGAGGGCCTCGCCGCTGCATCCTCAAGATGCGCCGACTCATGTCAAATTCGGCACGATGCTGCTAGAGGCTAGACGATCGTTCGATTGCTCGCAGAATCAGGTCAATCCCCATGAGCCCTTCGGCCACGCCCGAGTTGCCCGGGCGCACTACGGAAGATCCGCAGGAATTTCTGGAAGCTGCGGCAAGTTCGGGACGTCTGATCGGCATTGATGGAGGCACAAAGACGCTTGGCCTGGCTCTCTCCGACGTGACGCGCACGATCGCCTCGCCTCTCGAGACCATATGGCGGAGCAAGTTCAAGGCCGACGCCGGCCGACTGCTGTCTCTCGCGGCCGAGCACGGTGTCGCTGGCTTCGTCCTCGGCTTTCCGCGCAATCTCGACGGCACGGAAGGCCCGCGGGCGCAGGCGACCCGCGCCCTGGCGCGCGATCTTAACAAGCTGTCGCCGCTCACGATCCTGCTTTGGGATGAGCGCCTGACAACGGCGCAGGCCGAGCGTATGCTTGTCGATGCCGACCAAACGCGAAAGCGACGCGGCGAGGTTATCGACAAGCTGGCAGCCACGCTCATTCTGCAGAGCGCTCTCGACCGCCTTGGCAGACCGGGCTGAAAAGTCAGCGCAATTCAGGGTCCGTTAAGGGCATTTTCCACGACGATGCGCGGCGCGCTTGCCGGACCGCCAGACTCCCCCTATAGAAGCGGCTTTAATGACCTCGAAATCGAATCCGAATGCGCTGAAGGCTTTTCCGCGCCGCCATTTGCTGACCTGCGATGGCTTGTCGGCAAACGAAATCAATTTTCTTCTCGATCTTGCCGACAAGGCTGCCGACCACATCCGGCAGGGCGGCAAGAAACGCGACGTCCTCGCTGGGCGCACGCTGATCAATCTGTTCTTCGAATCGTCCACCCGCACGCAAGCCTCGTTCGAGATGGCCGGCAAGCGGCTCAGCGCCGACGTCATGAACATGAACGTCGCCACGTCCTCTGTGACGAAAGGCGAGACGCTGATCGACACTGCCGTCACGCTCAACGCGATGCGGCCCGACATCATTGTCGTGCGCCATCACGCGGCAGGCGCCGTCGAGCTTCTATCGCAGAAAGTCGATTGCTCGGTCATCAATGCCGGCGACGGGGCGCATCAGCATCCGACGCAGGCGCTGCTCGACGCGCTGACCATCCGCCGTGCCAAAGGCCGGGTTGCGGGACTGACCGTTGCGATCTGCGGCGACATCGTTCACTCGCGCGTCGCGCGATCCAACATCAACGTCCTTAACGCGCTTGGCGCGAGCGTACGCCTCATCGCGCCGTCGACGCTGCTGCCATCGTCGCCCGAGCGTCTCGGCTGCGAAGTCTTCACCGACATGTGGAAAGGCATCGACGGCGCCGACATCGTGATGATGCTGCGCCTTCAGCGCGAACGGATGGACGCATCCTATGTGCCTTCCAGCCGCGAGTTCTTTCACTTCTTCGGCCTCGATCACGAGAAGCTGGCGCGCGCCAAGCCCGACGCCCTCGTGATGCACCCCGGCCCCATGAACCGCGGTGTCGAAATTGCTTCGACGGTCGCCGATCATTCACGCAGCGTCATCCGCGAGCAGGTCGAGATGGGCGTCGCCGTGCGCATGGCCGTGCTCGAGGCGCTCTCCGCTCACCTCCCCAGTTTTGCGGAGGACGGACGATGAAAAGGCCGATCGAAAAGCCCAAGAACCTCGGCAATGCGATTGTCTTCATCAACGCCCGCCTGATCGATCCGAGTTCGAACCGCGACGAGCCGGGCGGGCTTCTCGTCAAGGATGGTCTCATCGCCGACCTCGGCGGGCACCTCCGTCGCAATGCACCGGAAGGTGCCACAGTCATCGACTGCAAGGGGCACGTGCTGGCTCCCGGTTTGATCGACGCCCAGGTGTTCACGGGAGAGCCCGGCTTCGAGCACCGCGAGACCTTGAAGACGGCGAGCCATGCCGCGGCCGCAGGCGGCGTAACGACGATTGTCGTGATGCCCGAAACAAATCCTGTGATCGACCAGGTGGCTCTCGTCGACTTCATTCAGCGTCGAGCCCGCGACAACGCCCTCGTCCACGTCCACACGATGGCTGCGATGACGAAGGGCCTCAAGGGCGAGGAGATGACGGAGATCGGCCTCTTGAAACGGGCCGGCGCGGTTGCCTTCTCGAACGGCAAATCGAGCATCGTCAATACACGCGTGATGCGCAACGTGCTGAGTTATGCCAAGGATTTCAACGCCCTCGTCGTGCACCATACCGAAGACCCGTATCTCTCGGGCAACGGCGCGATGAATTCGGGCGAGGTCGCGTCGCGGCTCGGACTTCCGGGTGCATCAAAAATTGCCGAGACGATCATGCTCGAGCGCGACGTGCGGCTCGTCGAAATGACGGGCGGGCGCTATCATGCCGCGACCATCAGCTGCCGGGAAAGCGTCGAGGTCGTCAGGAGTGCCAAAGCAAGGAAGCTTCCAGTCACCTGTGGCGTGTCGATCAACCATCTGACGCTCAACGAAAACGACATCGGCTCCTACCGCACATTTTTCAAAGTGCGCCCGCCGCTCAGACGCGAGGAAGATCGCGTCGCGATGGTGCAGGCCGTCGCCAATGGCGATATCGATGTCGTCGTCTCGAGCCACGATCCGCAGGACGCCGATACGAAGCGGCGACCGTTCGCAGAAGCAGCCGACGGCGCAGTTGGCCTGGAGACGCTGCTTTCGGCGGCGCTCAGGCTCGTGCATGCGGGCGACGTCACGCTGCCTGCCATCCTCAAGGCCCTGACCATCAATCCGGCGCGGCTGCTTGGCCTCCACTGCGGGCGGCTCGCGAAGGGCGCCATTGCGGATCTCGTGCTTTTCGACCCCGGCGAACCGTGGGTTGTAAACAAGGATCTGTTGCGCTCGCGCTCGAAGAACACGCCGTTTGACGAAGCTAAAATGCAGGGGCGCGTGCTCAGAACGATGGTTGCCGGAGAAACGGTGTACGAATACGCTGGCGTTGAGCGAACGTAAGTTCGTCCAAGATCCGATCCCAGCCTAATCGAACAGCGGAAATCTCCCGAACCATGAACCCCATGTCATCATACATGATGCTGATGATTGCGGGATTGTGGCATTGGCTGCCGATTGCATTTGGACTGGGCTACCTGTTGGGTTCGATCCCATTTGGCCTCATTCTTACGCGCGCCGCTGGGCTAGGTGACATCCGTCAGATCGGCTCGGGCAACATTGGCGCAACGAATGTCCTCAGAACAGGTCACCGAGGCATTGCGGCGGGGACTTTCCTGCTTGATGCCGCGAAAGGTGCGGCGGCGGTGCTGATCGCGGACCACTATTTCGGACAGGCGCCGGCAATGCTTGCGGGCCTCGGCGCTTTCCTAGGCCACGTCTTTCCCGTTTGGCTGAAATTCAGCGGCGGTAAGGGCGTCTCGACGTACTTGGGTGTGTTGCTCGCAATCGCCTGGCAAGCCGCCGTTGTTTTTGCAGTCGTGTGGCTCGCCGTTGCCGGCCTGACACGGATTTCGTCTTTCGCAGCCATCGTCGCGACAGTTGCTGCACCGATTGCGGTTTACACCTGGGTGCATACCGAATTTGCCGCCATCGCCGCGCTGATGAGCCTGATCATCCTGATCAAGCATCACGGCAATATCCGGCGTCTGTTGGCTGGTGAGGAACCAAAGATCGGTGCCAAAGTCTGAGCAGACATCTCTTTTCAAGCCCGCTCCCCTGCCGACGGCGGAGCTTTCCCAGGACGAGAGGCTCGCCTGTCTGAGGCTCATCAGGTCCGAGAACGTCGGGCCGGTGACGTTTCGCGAACTGATCAATCATTTCGGCGGAGCAGCCAACGCGTTGGCTGCACTGCCGGAGCTTTCGCGGCGCGGCGGGTTCGGGCGTCCGATCCGTCTCTGCCCCAGAGCCGACGCCGAAAGGGAGCTTGAGGCCGCGCGGCGGCTCTCAGTGGTTCCCGTGTTCACGATCGAACCTGACTATCCGGCGCTGCTCGCGCGCATCGATGCGCCGCCGCCGATGCTCTACATCAAGGGCCGTCGCGACCTCCTCGCTTGTCCTGCCGTTGCCATCGTCGGTTCGCGACAATGCTCGGCCGCAGGCGTGCAACTGACACGGCGCTTCGCAAATGAGTTGGGAGAAGCCGGTTTTGTCATCGTCTCGGGTCTCGCACGCGGTATCGATCGAGCCGCTCATGAGGCTTCGCTCAATCGCGGAACGGTTGCCGTGCTCGCCGGCGGCATAGACTGGATTTATCCGCCCGAGCACGGCGAGCTTCAGAACCGGATCGGAACAGAGGGCTGCCTCGTCACAGAGAGGCCACCGGGCTTCCAGCCCCGCGACAAGGACTTTCCGCGGCGAAACAGGATCATTGCGGGCTTGGTGCATGGCGTCGTGATCATCGAAGCTGCGACTCGGTCAGGTACGCTCGTCACCGCGCGCTATGCCAACGATCTCGGCCGCGAGGTGTTTGCGCTTCCCGGACATCCTCTCGATCCGCGCGCCGAGGGAACGAACCGTCTGATCAAGCAAGGCGCCACGCTCGTCACGGCGCCCGAGGAGGTTATCGAAGTGCTTCGCCCGATCTTGGGACTTGATGAGCAGCGCGGCGACTACAGCGCGCGCATCCAGGTGACTTCGAGCGACACGAGGCCGCCGCAGCCGCGGGCAAGAGCATCAGCGGGTAATGAGGATATGAGCGCGGTTCTCGCGGCCCTTGGGCCCGCGCCCGTTGCCGTCGACGAGATCGCGCGCGCCACGGGTCTCAGCGTTCAAAACGTCCAGATCGCAATTCTCGAGCTTGACCTCGCTGGCCGCATTGAACGCCAGGGATTTAGTCTCGTGGCTTTGAAGACTGGTTAGAGAGCGATTCGTTGATCGCCTCGATGCGAGACAAGGCGAGCAGGTTGGGGAGCTTTTGACAGCCCTCCCGCTCGGCGAGAAGTTGGAGTTCTTTCAGCAGATCGGCGAGGTATTCGAGCCGTTCCCGCCTCTCCGACACGGCCTGAGCCGGGTTGTCGCCACCGCGCCAAGCTTCCATTTTCCTCACGAGAGCCCTCATAAATCGTAGGCCTCATGGTTAACATATTCCCCTAATGGTTGCAATTATCATAAGTCATGTATCTAAGGTCGCATCCTGGGGAGCATTTGACACCGCTGCGGCGATCAACCATGTTCCCGGCCCGCCGCGCGGCGGCCGATGAAGGCGCCGCACATCTGCCGATTTGGCGGGTGCTGCGCGGCCCAGGAGCGAAAGCGCCAGATGAATGTCGTCATCGTCGAATCCGCCGCTAAGGCCAAGACGATAAACAAATATTTGGGTTCTGGCTACAAGGTCATCGCGTCCTACGGACATGTTCGGGACCTGCCCGCGAAAGACGGATCGGTCGAGCCCGACAGCGATTTTATGATGCACTGGGAGGTTGGCAGCAAATCCCAGAAGATCATGCGCGAGATCGCCGAAGCGGTCAAAAACGCCGACAAGCTGATCCTGGCCACCGACCCTGATCGCGAGGGCGAGGCCATTTCCTGGCACATCCTCCAAATCCTCAATCAGAAAAAGGCTTTGAAGAAGGACACCGAGGTCGAGCGGGTGGCCTTCAACGCCATCACCAAGCAGTCGATCCTGGCGGCCCTTAAAGAGCCGCGCCAGATCGACGGCCCCCTCGTTGAGGCCTATCTCGCCCGCCGGGCGCTCGACTATCTCGTCGGCTTTACGTTGTCGCCGGTGCTCTGGCGCAAACTGCCGGGCGCCCGTTCTGCAGGCCGCGTCCAGTCCGTTGCGCTAAGGCTCGTTTGCGACCGAGAGGCTGAAATCGAGGCGTTCAAGACAGACGAATACTGGACGATCGAAGCCCTGCTCGCGACCGCCAAGGGCGAGGACGTCAAATCGCGCCTCGTCGCCATCGACGGAACGATGCTGAAGAAGCTCGACATCAAGGACGAAGCGACGGCGAGCGCCATCAAGGCCGCGCTCATCGGACAAAACTTTCGCGTGGCGTCAGTCGAAAAGAAGGCCGCTAAGCGCAACCCCTACGCGCCGTTCACCACCTCGACGCTGCAGATGGATGCTTCCCGCAAGCTCGGCTTTTCGGCCAAGCAGACGATGCAGATTGCCCAGCGCCTCTACGAAGGCGTCGACATCGGCGGCGAGACCGTCGGTCTCATCACCTACATGCGAACCGACGGCGTGCAGATCGTGCCCGAGGCCGTCAGCCAGATCCGCGACGTCATTTCGGCGCAGTTCGGCAAGCAATACACGCCCTTCGCGCGCGAGTACAAAACCAAGGCCAAGAACGCGCAGGAAGCCCACGAAGCGATCCGACCGACCGATCCACGGCGCACGCCAGATCAAGTGCACAAGCATCTGCAAAAGGATCAGGCGGCGCTCTACGATCTCATCTGGAAACGTGCGATCGCGAGCCAAATGGCGTCGGCCGATATCGAACAGACGGTCGCAGAGATCGAGGTCAAGGGCGGAGACGGCAAAGCCTATGGGCTCAGGGCCAATGGTTCGGTGCTGACGTTCGACGGCTTTCTCAAGGTCTATGAGGAAGGCCGCGACGACCGCTTCCGCTACATCGAAAAGGGCAAGGATGATCCGGAGGGCGATGAAGAAAACCGGCGCCTGCCGCCCCTCGCTGCCGGCGACCGCCTGAAAGACAAAGAGATCAACGCCGATCAGCACTTCACGCAGCCGCCGCCGCGCTTTTCCGAAGCGACCCTCGTCAAGCGGATGGAAGAACTCGGCATCGGCCGGCCATCGACCTATGCCTCGACGATGGCCGTGCTCGTCGATCGCGACTATGTCCGTATCGAAAAGAAGCGGCTCGTCCCAGAGGACAAAGGCCGACTGGTCATCGCCTTCCTCGAAAGCTTCTTCAAGCGCTACGTCGAGTACGATTTCACCGCCGATCTTGAAGAAAAGCTCGACCTCATCTCGAACAACGAGCTCGCATACAAGGACGTGCTCAAGGATTTCTGGCGCGATTTCATCGCCGCGGTCGGCGAGATCAAGGATCTGCGCGTCGGCGACGTGCTGGAAGCGCTGAACGAGATGCTCGGGCCGCATGTCTTCCCGGATCGTGGCGACGGCACGGATCCGCGCACGTGTCCCAAGTGCAGGACGGGACGCCTCAGTCTCAAGATTTCGAGCCAGTATGGCGCCTTCATCGGCTGCGGGAACTATCCCGACTGCCGCTTTACGCGCCAGCTGACGCAGAGCGACTCCGGCGAAGCTGCCCTCGACGGCAAGGTGCTCGGCTATACCGATGACGGTGTCGCCGTTTCACTGCGGACCGGCCGGTTCGGCCCCTACGTGCAGCTCGGCGAGGCCGAGGGCGATGAAAAGCCCAAGCGCTCAAGCATTCCCAAGGGCGTCGATGCCGCGACCCTCGACTTCGAAAAGGCGATGCAGCTTCTGTCGCTGCCGCGCGAGGTCGGCATTCATCCTGAAACCGGTACGCCGATCTCGGCCGGTCTCGGTCGCTACGGCCCGTTCGTGCTACACGACGGCACCTACGCCAATCTCGACAATATCGAGGACGTCTTTTCGATCGGCCTCAATCGCGCCGTAACGCTGCTCGCCGAGAAGCGCGCCGGCGGCGGCAAGAGTCGCTTCCAACGCAATGCGCCGAAGATCCTCAAGGACCTCGGCGTACACCCAAGCGAGGGTGGCAATGTTCAGGTTCTGGAAGGGCGCTACGGCCCCTACGTCACGCACAACAAGGTCAACGCCACGGTGCCGAAATCGAAAGATCCGGCGACGCTGACGATGGAGGATGCGGTCGCTCTCCTTGCCGAGCGGATTGCAAACGGCGGTGGCAAAAAAGCGAAGTCCGCGAGAGCCGCGAAGCCAAAAGCGACAAAGGCTGCAAAGCCGGCGAAGACAGCCAAGGTCGATGCTAGCCCGTCGTCTGAACGCAAAGCGTCGAAGCCGGCAGCGGCGGCAAAGAAATCGACACCGCCCCCGGCACCTGCCAAGAAGCTCGCCAAGGCAAAAGCCTGATAGAGAGACCACGAGGCGCCACGGTGGCCCGCAATTCGAAAGCGACGCGAGCCCCCGCCGATGGCGGCCTGCCAAGCAAAGAGCAGATTCTCGACTTTCTGAATTCCGCACAAGGCAAAGCCGGAAAGCGCGAGATCGCTCGTGCCTTCGGCGTTTCCGGCGGGGCCCGCATTGCGCTCAAACGCCTGCTTGCAGAAATGGCGGCCGAGGGCACGCTCGGCGGCGACAAGAAACACCTGCGCGAGAAAGGCAAACTGCCGCCCGTCACGACGCTCGAGGTCACCGGCCGCGACCGAGGGGGCGATCTCATCGCCAAGCCGCTGCATTGGGAAGAAGACGATGGCAAGCGGCCCGTTGTGCGCCTGCTTCCGGCCGAGCGCGGGTGCGATAAAGACTTCGGCATCGGTGACCGGGTGCTGGCGCGACTCGCGAAACTACCGCGCGGGAGCGACGAAGCGTCCTACGAAGCGACGCCGATCAAGAAGCTGCCGCGCGAAAAACGGCGCCTGCTCGGAATATTTCGGCTCGCGAAGCGCGGCGGCGGCACGATCGAACCGATCGACCGCAAGGAATTGAAGAGCTGGCCGATCCTACCCGATGACGTGGGTGATGCGACCGACGGCGACCTCGTCCGTTTCGAACTCGTCCGTCGCGGCCGCTTCGCGACACCGCGCGCCGAGATCGTCGAAAGCCTCGGCAATCCCGATGATCAGCGCCAGATCTCGCTGATCGCGATCCACGCGCACGGCATTCCGGAGGACTTTCCGGAAAGCGTGCTAGCAGAGTGCGACACGCTTCCGCCGCCGACGATGGACGGTCGTACCGATTTTCGCGCCCTGCCACTCGTCACGATCGACCCCATCGATGCACGCGACCATGACGACGCCGTGCATGCCGAAGCCGATAGCAATGCGAAAAACTCCGGCGGCTGGATCGTGACGGTCGCGATCGCAGACGTCGCACATTACATCCGTCCCGGCTCGAAGGTCGACAGCGAGGCGCAGTTACGCGGCAATTCGGTCTACTTCCCGGACCGGGTC
>Ga0209048_10007575_pt1 | contig 10001 bp, 3 predicted proteins | sample FrelakmetCRP12CR_FD_187146 | JGI IMG/M metagenome (GOLD analysis project Ga0209048, IMG submission 187146) | Freshwater lake sediment microbial communities from the University of Notre Dame, USA, for methane emissions studies - CRP12 CR (SPAdes)... | ecosystem: Environmental > Aquatic >... | reverse complement strand
CAGATAATCCCCGAAATCCTGTCCGGTCAGTTGGACCCCTCCGGTAATCGAGTCCGTATAGGAGCCTGATGCCGGTTTCGACTGCCGCCAGCCGGGTTTCATCGTCTGGCTTATCGTATAGGTTCCTGCCATAAGACTGTCAAATTCATAATGGCCCTGGGCATCGGTCGTGGTTGTCATGGATCGCGGGCCGTTCAGATTGATCAACCATCCCGATGAACCGTTCTCGCCGGGATCCTGCCTGCCGTTGTGATCGAAGTCGTAGAACACCGTTCCGGAGATGGAACTCAATTGACTGTTGCCGAAATCATTCCGAACAAGTTGTGTTTCGTTGCTTTGGATCGTGAGCATAAAAGTTCCCCCGGGCGACGGGGAATCCTGTATCCAACCCGCAAGAGGAATTTCGCTTACTGTGTACATACCCGAAGGCAGGGAGGAGAAACTGTAATTTCCATTTGCATCGGTGACCGTCACAGCATGCTGGGGGCCGGTCAGTGACACCGTCCATCCCGCCAAACCCGGTTCACCCGCATCGTGCCTGCCATTGCCATTGGCATCATTATAGACAGTGCCGCTGATCGCGCTTACCTGGCCGTATTTCACGGTGAAATAGTCCTCTCCCGTTGCTGCATTGCGGGCGTATCCCGCCAAGTAACAATGGCCGGCAGGATCAACGGCCAAGGCGTTAAGTGTCCATGAATTATCTTGGGGGTCTGTGCAATTGACAATCCAGAGACTATCGAGATTGGCGTTGTACTTTGCCGCGGAGAACGCAGCATAATTCGTTCCAGCGACAATAATGTTTCCCTCATCATCGATTTTCAGCAATGAAGCCATGGGATTATACGATGGCGTTACAGGATTGCTTCCATTTGAATCGATTCTCCGCGTCCCGGAACTCCCGGTCATAAAAACGTTCCCCGATCGGTCAACCGCGAAGGACGAAATCGGGTATGGGCTATAACTCCAAAGCAATGTACCGTCCGGAGCATACTTCACGAGAAAAGAAGACCCAAGCAGTGAATTGTTCCCCGACATATAAACATTGCCGTAAGAATCTGCCGCAAGATGCGTCGGCGGGTTAGTGTTGTTCGCGCCGCTTTGGAGTTGACGATACAGAACGGACCAGAGGAGATGGCCTGAAGGATTGAACTTATACAACGCGGCATACTCTCCATTATCGGTTTTTGAATAATAATACTGTTGCCCTCCTGCGACGACAATGTTCCCCGATGAGTCCACGGCAAGGACCCTGCACGGCAATAGAGCCGGCAGATTGAGCGTCCAGATCGTATCGCCGGATGAGTTATAGACCGCAATGTTCCCTTCACCCGCCACAGCAATCGTTCCCCTACTCTCCACTATTTTGTGGAGATTGCCTTCAACGGAGAAGGCGGATCTCCAGAGCTGGTTGCCTGAGGCATCGTATTTCACAACGCCGTTATTGCCGGGGATGTACGCGTTGCCCGAACTATCGACAGCGATATCGGCAACGCCTCCGATATTGGTCAACTGTGATGTCCATAACGCGTTGCCGCTGGAATCATATTTGATGGTCACGCAATCCTGTGTCTGGGTATGGCTGCTGCCGGTCACGTATACGTTGCCATTGTTATCGGCAGCGATTGCAGTCGCATGATCTGATGAGGCGCGGTTCGGATCGTCGAACCGAGTGGTCCAGAGCGTCGTCCCGTCGGGTGCATATTTCAGGATGCCATAATCATTGTCCAAACCGAGAATTTGCGTGAAACCGGCAACATAGACGTTCCCAAAGGCATCGATGCCGAGCCCTTTCGGTTCATCGGCCCCTGTTCCGGAGCCCGTGAACCGGTTTGCCCACAACTGGTTTCCCGCGCTGTCGTACTTCACTGTGGCATAGTCATAACCGGTTCCCGCACCGTAGCTGTAGCCGGTGACACAGATATTTGCCTGCGCATCGATCGCGAGGTAGAGGGAAATATCGTCCCGGTTCCCGGGTCCGTTGTACGATGCCACCCATCGCCGATTGCCCGACGGATCGTATTTCAGCGTGGTATAATTCCAGGATGCGGCGGCGCTGTAGCTGTGTCCCTCAACATAGAGGTTGCCGGCGGCGTCGAGTGCGAGAGCTTGTGATCGGTCGTCGCTGTTTCCGGGGCCGTTATACCGGTCGATCCATAGCTGATTTCCTGTTGTGCCGTCGTATTTGATCGTGGTGCAATCGGTGCCTGTTGTCGTCCCCTTGCTTGAGCCGGTGATATACACATTGCCTGCCGGGTCCATGGCGACAGCAACAGCGCGGTCGTCAAGATGCGCCGGACCATCGTAGCGAACGGCCCATAGCTGGTTGCCGGTGCTGTCGTATTTCACGGTGGCGAAATCGGACACGGTGTCCGGATTGGCGCTGTACCCAGTTATTGCAACATCACCGGCGGTATCGACCGCGATTGCGGTCGCATAATCATCACCTGGACCATAATGATATCCCGGTCCTGCATACCGGCGGGTCCATGCCGTGTCGCCGTTCGGGCGGAATTTCACCGTGAAATAATCGAGTCCTGAGCCCACGAACGATTTGCACCCAGTTTCATAGACTGTGCCGTCGTGGCTAACGAACAGGTCATAGCAATTGAACCCGCCGACGGGATATGCGAATACTTTCAATTGATTTCCGTTCTGATCGTATTTTACGATTTTTGAGCCCGAGACAGCATAAATATTTCCGGCTCCGTCAAAACAAATTTTACCGCTTCCTTGAGTGTTAATATTCCAAAGGAGTACGCCGGATGGGGAAAATTTTTTCAGCGTGTTAACCATTTGAACCCCGGAAGAACTATACCCAGCAACATAAGCATTTCCCGCGCTGTCGACGGCCATTGTCGACGGCCGGTCATCGCTATACCCGGGTCCGTTGTAGCGCTCGATCCAGAGTTGGGAAACCACATCGGCCGTTTTTCGGACCGAGGGGCTGGATTGGACCGAAGATTTGATGATCGTGGTCGGTTGTGTTTCGGGGCGTGAAGATTTTCTCTGTGTGCCCGCACCGGGGGTTTGTGGATGGGAAAACGAAAGTGCGGAGAATGCCAGTACCGTCAGGCAGACGCTTTCGAACGATGTAAGGTTGCTCATGGTGAACCTTTCGGGAAAAGTTGCTCTCACGGCCAGAAACAGGAGGTTTCCAGTTGCTTCCCGCTAATACAAGCTGTCATGAATGCATTAACTTCGGTTCAATTTGCAGCTTCGTTAACTCCGGGCCATTGTGTCACTTGGCGCTTCGACAGGAGGCAAGATGGCCGATTTATGTTTCTCTGATGAGCGGTTGTCGTCGAGCAGAGAGGGGAACTGGCGGGACGCGCACCGTTCGTTTGCTATTGTAATCAGTATAGTCACATGCGGTTATCGCACCGACAGAATCAACAGATGTAATATAATAAACACCTCCATTATAATCAAAGGGAAAAATTTGGAAAGCGTCCAAATTTCACCTGCTATTTTTGCCCATTTTGAGCTGCTTTTTTTAACGCGTTTTTTAACCAATTCTTCGATGGTAATTTATTTCATAAGCAACATTTTCCTGACCTGCACAAAACTGTTCGTTGGCTCAGTAAGATCAACAGCTTCGAGCCGATAGAAATAAATACTGCTCGGAGTTGTCGTAACATTCCACGGGACGGTAAAATATCCCGCTCTTTTTGTCTCGTTCACAAGCGTCGCAACCCCCCTTCCGAGGACATCAAACACTTTGAGGCACACAAAACTCTCCTTCGGCAAGGAATAGCTGATTGAAGTCGAGGGGTTGAACGGATTGGGATAGTTCTGTTCAAGGGCGAACACCACTGGCAGATGTGATTCGTTAGTTGATATTTCGCCATCCGGCGGCGGCGGCGGGATTTCCGAAGTAGCCACAATCCTTATGCCCGCGGTCAATCCGGCTATTCTTGGTGTGAACGGGCTGCCCGAACTCAGCACTAACTTACCGTCAGTGGCCACCCTCACCCAATAGCCTATGCCTGGTTGGATTGTATCGACGGTCTTGTAGCTTCCCTGATAGCCAAAGAAGCTCGATGTGACCATCCCAGCAGGTATCGACTGAATCGATGCTACTGGAATCGGTGAGCTGAGAGACCCCACAAGATTCCAACCGGATGAAACATTTACCGTGTCCTGCGTTATCGGGGCACCGGTCAATGTGTCATTTTGCTCGGCAGAAAACTTGATCCAATATCCAGTCCCATTGGCCAGCCGGTATCTAATCTGGTAGCCGCGAGAATAGGCAAAAGCACCGCTGACAGCCATCGGGTACACCGATTGAACAGAATCATCTATGAGGCTCACGGGAAGTGATATGAGATTCCACCTGCTCGAGAGAGTGAAACCTACTTTCACAATAGTCACAATATTAGGTGCAAATGTCGCTCTTATGGTATGATTACACGTATCGTCAATAAACGTATAGCTTGCCGTTGAGTCTACATTAACACCATCCACGATGACGCTGTCCACATGATATCCGGGCGAAGGTTCAATTGTAAACTGCTGATTCGCTCCCCAGTACACGTAGGTTGAACCGGATGGAAAGATGCTACCATTCGGGCCTGCGGTTGATGTGGTGGTATATCCATTAATCTTGAACCATGCTTCGATCGTGTGAGGGGCTCTCACATTGGAGAACGTGTAGCTGCTTATAGAATCGACTTTTTCTCTATCCACTGTCACGCTATCTACGTGACAGCCTGTCAACGGAGCGATAACGAACTGTCGATTCGTTCCGCAGGCGACATTAACAGTCCCGGACGGGGTTATAGTGCCGTTGGGTCCTGCGATTGCCGAGATCTGGAATGTATCATTTAGGAATACCGCCCGGATCGTGTGGTTCGACACGACATTGTGGAACGTGTACCCTGTCGTGGAATCGACCTTCACTCCATCCACCACAACGCTGTCGGTGTGATACTGCGCATCGGGCCGGACCGTAAAAGAAGAATTCGTGCCGAGCGGAACCACCATCGTTCCTGACGGCGAGATCGTTCCATGGCTGCCGGCAGTCGCGGTGATTGTCGGAGTTATCATTTGAGATATGGGGCGCTTCCAGGCGCCCCCCCAAGAGATTCCTGTAAAGACATAACCGTTTGGGTCAGGAGACGCTGCAATCGACAGAGCGTTGATCCCACCGCTCAACCCCTCATTTTTCTGGAGCCAAGAGTTGCCATTATCAGTCGAGAGGTAGACTCCATGGTCGAAGACTGCAGCAAAGATATTGGGGCCGAATGGCGCGAACGCATCAATCGGTGCATTGTGCCATGTGGAGGAATTGACCGCTGCCCAGCTCGCTCCGCTGTCCGTCGTTCGGAAAATACCGCCGTTCATTGTAAAGGCCTGGAGACCCATGAACAGGAACTGCTCCGCTTTCTCCAGGAGGCGAAAGCTGCGTCCGCATTGAACCATCCTCATATCTGCGCAATTCACGCTCTCGGGGAATATGAAAACCAGGAGTTCATCGACATGGAATTCGTCGATGGAGTAACCCTGCGGGAGAAGATCGGTTCAACACAGCTATCGGTCAATGATGTCATTTCCTATTCGATTCAGATCGGCGAGGCGCTGGAAGAGGCGCACGCAAAGGGCATCGTCCACCGGGACATCAAGCCTGAGAATATAATGTTGAGCAGTAAGAACCAGATCAAGGTGATGGACTTTGGACTGGCGAAATTGAAAGGCAGCATGAATCTCACGCGCACATCCTCTACCGTCGGAACCCTCGCCTACATGGCGCCAGAACAGATCCAGGGGGGAGCTGTCGACACCCGGAGCGATATCTTCAGCTTTGGCGTCGTGCTCTTTGAAATGCTCACCGGGCATTATCCGTTCCGGGGCGAACATGAGGCGGCAATGATGTATTCGATCGTCAATGAAGAGCCGGCGGCGATTGAAAAATATCGTGCCGATATCCCGCCGCAACTTGCCAATGCGATCGCCCGGGCGCTGGAGAAGGACCCGTCTGACCGTTTTCAGACCGATGCGGACCTGGTGAGCGAGTTGAAGAGGGCGAAGAAGCAACCGACAGGGGTTGTGCGCGGGCAGCTCAGAAGCAATGTCCCGCCCACCTCAGGGCCCGTGAAGCATCAGGGGAGCCGGCCCGTATCCAGGAGAACGGTCTGGACCGGGATGATACTTCTCGGCCTCATCGGAATCGTCGCAGGATATCTCCTGCTCGTGCCTCGGCGCTCAGCGGAGCTCAACCCGGCGATGAGATTCCAAACCCTTCAGCTTCCATTCGCGGAGATCGGTTATCCCGGTATTTCACCCGATGGCAAATGGGCCGCCTTTCCCGCGGCGGACGCTCACCGGAAATGGGACATCTACTTCATGAACATCTCGGGCGGTGAACCCCGGCGGATCACCTCGGACTCAAGCATACATATGGAAAGTGCTGATGTGTCCCCCGACGGGAGCATGATCATCTTCGACCGGAATGAAAACACACAATACCCGTCTACCAGGATCTGCATTGTTTCTTCCCTGGGAGGCCCGAGCAAGGTCCTGGCCGAGGACGGAAGCTATCCCAGATGGCGGCCGGACGGTCGGCGGATAGGATATCTTCATATTGAACGCAGAGGGAACGAATACCGCAGCACCGGGCCGGATGGAAGCGATGACCGCGTGGAGTTCGTCGACAGCGGGTCCTCTGGCGGCCGCATCTCATTCTCGTACTCTCCGGCAGGCACTTCTATCGCCTTCATAAGGAACTTCCCCAGGTCAGGCAATCAGGAAGTCTGTGTGCACGATCTGACGACGGGGAAAGAGCGCCAACTTACTAACGACCAGAAGAACATCGATGAGGTCTGTTGGGCGCCGAACGGTCAGATCATATATTCAACGAACAGGGGCGGCAATTACAACCTCTGGATGGTCCCTGTATCAGGCGGCGAACCTGCTCAGGTCACCAGGGGAAGCGGACCCGATATGGGGATCAAGATCTCCGCTGACGGTAAAAAAATGCTTTACTTCCAGCGCCAGGATATCGGCCATCTCTGGATCGCGAATTTGAAAATAGGCACGGCGCGACCGATCACATCCGATGAGGTGTCTATTACCGGCCCGGCTCTGTCGCCAGACAACAAGCGCATCGCCTTCGTCATGTTAGAGAGCGATCCGTCAGGGTCAGGGAGCCACATCTTTGTGTGCGACCGCGACGGCGTTGATCGCCGGCAAATGAGCTTTGGAGAGGAAAATGCCTGGCTCCCGTTGTGGTCACCCGACGGGAGGTGGATCGTTTATAGCGCAGTGTCCATCAAAGAACCAAATGATTCTGCAAGAATTTACCTTCTCGATCCCTCAAACGCACATGCGCCAAAGATGGTGGGGAGAGGATATCCTTCTAAGTGGATCGACAGCGGTGCATTCATAACAACCCTCAGCGGTAGATCATCGATCACGTTCACCGACGGCAGACCCCCAAAGCACCTGCCGGAAGGTATCAGTGTGGGGTTATTATCCGATAAGGGATTCACATTCCGGAAGAAGGAAGGAACAGGGGGAGACGTTCTGTGGTACGTTCCGGTGAACATACTTAGCGTAGCCGACAGTCCTGAGATCGTAAGTTCGTCCGCTGTGCGATACGGCAGATATCCTAAAGACTGGTTCAACGGATGGAAATTGCTGGGAAGTTCGCAAGACGCCAGACAGCAAGTGGCCCTGGACGTAAAAAGCGGTGCACTCTGGAGATTTACGTTCCCCGAGGGAAGGATAGAGCGTATTTCGGGGAAATATCCAGGCCTGGCTGACGCCTTCATATTTTATGGGATAAGTTACAACGGGAAAGAGATCGTCTATGTCGACAATGAGGTCAAGGGCAATTTGATCGTGATTGAGAATCTATTCAAGTGAGCCTGACCGGCCAGTCCATATCGCACTATAAGATTCTCTAGAAGCTCGGTGAAGGGGGGGATGGGGTGGTGAATGGGCCAAAGATATAAAGCGACAAGCGTTTCTGATCCCAGCAGGATGTTCCCGCAGACCAGGAACAGGACGTTCATTAGGTGAAAAGAATTGAATAAAATTAATTGTAAGCCCCAGTCTGGGATCGGGTCTTCGGATTTATTTTATGGAACTCTTCGGTCAAATTATCACCACCACGGCAAGACCTAAGGTTCCTTGTGGCAGGTACAGTTGTAGAGGGTGAATGACAAGATATAATCGGTAGAGATTTTCCTGAAACTGATATTGCCGCTGAATTACTCCCGCATGCTATACCTAGAATAACTAATTTTCGAAGATCATTCCAGTGTTACACGTCCCTGCGAGATGAAGTCGGGACGAATTTGAGACAAGTTCTTCATCACTTACCCAATCTGGAACATCCCCTGACAAATTCCTATAAAACTCTTACGCTTCATTTACGTGTATGGGTTCGTATCTCTTGTAAAATCACATAATCTAGCATTCCCCTGTTGGTCGTCCAGTTCTGGGCGCTGGTTCGTCATGATGCATATGGTGAATTTAGGAGATATTCCATAATGCACAGGCGCCACCACACTACTCTACATATAGGAATATTTATCTTTTCAGGTAGGCGGTGATATTAAGGAAGAAATCAGTGGCAGTAACAATTGCTTCGCTAGCTTCTTTTTTAGAGACGAGTCCCGCTGTATCATAGACTGTCTTGTTTCTTTTCCTTCTCATTCTGTCCATCAGTTCGAGTGTAGATGAATAATCGGGACCGAGGGTATTTTGAGCGAATTGAATGGCCGTCGCATGCTGTCACTCGCCTGTTGTTCGATACCCCTTTGAAAACATTAATGCTCTCACCGTTTGAAGCATTGAGTTATAGGCAATTGTAAATCCCCAATCAGGATCTTCATTTACTATTTTTTTTTGCGGTTTCAAGATCCCTTCTGGCAAGATTCAAACAGTCTTGAATCTGTTTCTCGCTGAATTGCCCTGTTTTTATTCGCTTGTTTTTAATTAGCTCGGAATAGTTCATCTTCTTTTTTCCCGAGCAGAATTATTTTGGGCTCGCTGAAAACAGTCTTGATAAAGTTATCCTTTTTCTCGAGTCGATTCTCTAGTTCCTTGCGATCATAGAGGGAATAGTTAATGGTCTGCTTCAGTTTCTTTTCGGCTATAGATATCATTCTGTGCACGTCGGTGTCAGCGGCATCCCCGACAATCATAATGTCCAGGTCACTACCCTTGTGTTCCTCGCCTTTTGCGAAAGAGCCATAAATAAAAACCAAATCTATCCCCGCAATTTTGCAAAGATATTGTTTAAGTGTATCAGCGACACTCGTGGTCTTGAAAAATATACCCTTGAGTTCTTCGAAAAACAGGAAATCCCTATTGATATAATACCTTTTTTGGTTGCCATCGAGTGAAGAATGTAATATTTCTACTCTTTCGAGATTAATCAATTCCCTGCTGAACTGACCGACGGGTAGACTAAGGAGTTTTTCCAATTGGCGTGGGTAATAACCCTCACCTGGATGAAGTAGAAAAAATGAGAGTACTTTTATTCGAGTATCGGACGAAAACAATGCTTTGAGTGCAGGATTTATTTTTCCCATAGAAACCTGTAATAAAATGTAGTACAATTGTAATAAAATTTATATCAATTGTCAAACATGCATGATGCCAAATGGAGATCAAAAATAATTGTCGCTATTTTCCTTGAGTTCAGCCAATTTAAGGCACTCTAATATGATTGAATGTGTTATCTTGTCCTTTATGAAAGCGATAACCAGATTGACTCCAATCTGGCGTTGGATTCAAGCTAAGGGAATGATAGGAGTATTAGCTGGAGCGGCCCGGGAGGGGGTGTATGAATGCGATATTGCCGCTGAATTACTCCCGCACTTTTAATGTCTTAGGGTTGAATTCCCCGCCGCTTGCGGCGATTTTGCATATTGGAGCATGAGTGATAGCAAATATGTGCATAAATCGCATAACGTATCGGTTTTGTTGTACCATTTTGTATGTCCGGCAAAATATCGGAGGGTGGTATTCAGTCCAGAGGTAGATGAGAC
>Ga0209048_10007574_pt1 | contig 10001 bp, 7 predicted proteins | sample FrelakmetCRP12CR_FD_187146 | JGI IMG/M metagenome (GOLD analysis project Ga0209048, IMG submission 187146) | Freshwater lake sediment microbial communities from the University of Notre Dame, USA, for methane emissions studies - CRP12 CR (SPAdes)... | ecosystem: Environmental > Aquatic >... | reverse complement strand
CTACCAGAGCTGGGGTGGTGGACAAGGCGACCGCGGCGATGAGGCCGATCACGGTTCCGCGGTAAACACGGCTAGTTCGCATTGATCTCTCTTCCTATGATATATGGACGAAAGCGTTCGATGGATTACCGCCCGTAGCGATTAGTCGGGTACAAGCTCGAATATGAATTGAGAGTAATGACAGACCTCATGAGGCATTGGCCAAGTTCATTCCGACCTTACTATCATTTGCAGGCCCGCGTGGCAACACTCGAGGATCTGGGTGTAGCCATAGGCCGACGTTCATACCACTACCTCCCTAAACGGCCGCTTCAAACTGGCCGGGGAGTTCCGCGAACTTCTGCTCCACCAAACCATCAGGAGCAGCAACGGGTCGAGTGTCGCGGCCACAACGGGCTATCGCGTGTGTTCCTCGACAACGGCGTCCAAAATCACGTATCGGTTCACGACGGACCCCGCTGATGGGAGTCCTGGTGCCGTGGTAGCGTATCGTCAGGGCTTGCGCGAACGCGCCGCCACTTCACGTTGGCAATCGGGTTGAACGGAAGGAAGTGGGAAACATGCGACGCCATCACAAAACCTCATTGATTGCCCTGCTGGTTCTTGGTGGTGCCGTTACTACGGCAACGCGCGGGCAGGCACCTCAGCCTACAGGCTTTATCATTGAAAATGTCCGCATTTTCAATGGCACCTCCGACCGGCTATCGGCTCCGTCGAATGTCTTGGTAGTGGGCAACCTCATTAAGGCGATTTCCACAGCCCCCATTTCCGCACCGCCCGGAACACCGGTAGAACGGATTCAAGGTGGAGGGCGGACGCTGATGCCCGGGCTGATCGATAACCATGTGCACATCACGATGAGTGCCAGCAGCCAACGTGACTTGATCGATCCCAACGTCAGCGTCGAGACGCTTCAATCGAGGGCAACGGAAGAAGCCAAGCAGATGTTGTTGCGAGGCTTTACTGCCGTTCGCGATATGGGTGGTCCGGTTTTCGAGCTGAAAGCCGCAATCGATCAAGGGAAAGCGGTCGGTCCACGGATTTATCCCAGCGGGGCAATGATCTCGCAGACCTCCGGACATGGCGACTCTCGGCTGCCCAACGAGCGTTCACGCCGGTTTGGCGGTACCGTCTCTCGAGGAGAGCTTCTAGGAGCCAACTTCATCGCCGATGGTAGAGACGAAGTGCTGACTGCAACGCGGGAAGATCTCCGGGCCGGGGCTTCGCAGATCAAAGTGATGGCAGGTGGCGGAGCTGCTTCGGCCTACGATCCGCTGGACGTGACGCAATACACTTTGGACGAAATGAAAGCAGCCGTCGAGGCGGCGGGAGATTGGGGGACGTATGTCACGGTCCATGCCTATACCCCCAAGGCGGTACGAAGGGCAGTCGATGCGGGCGTCAAATGCATAGAGCATGGGCAGTTGCTGGATGAGCCGACCGTCAAGTTGCTCGCCGACAGGGGGATATGGCTGAGTCTGCAGGTCCTCGACGAGGCACCCGAAACCCAAACCGCGGATGTAAAAGCGAAGAAGCATACGGTTGTCCAAGGCACCGACAACGCATTCAAATGGGCAAAGAAGTACAAGGTCAAGCTCGCGTGGGGGACCGATTTCCTGTTCAATCCTGCCCAGAACAAGAATCAGAATTCCGACATCCTCAAGTTGAAGACCTGGTTTACGCCAGGTCAAGCGCTCCGGTTGGTCACTCACGACAATGCGCAGCTGCTTGCGCTCTCCGGTCCGCGCAACCCTTATCCGGGCAAACTGGGCGTCGTTGAGGTAGATGCCCTCGCCGATCTACTGCTGATCGACGGCGACCCAATTTCCAACGTCGATCTGATCGCCGATCCCGAGAAGAATTTCCTTGTGATCATGAAGGACGGGAAGATCTACAAGAATTCCCTGTAAGGGCTTGTTAATGTCCTGCTGCCATTCGGTTGCAGACATCCGCGTTAGGTGCGCCACCCCTGAACTGGGGCGTCGAATGGCTGGTTCGAAGATCGGCGTACGTCTGGAGTGGGTCGACTCTTGCCGATGGTGATTCTCGTTAGTTGACGTCGCGGCAAACGACAGCTGCGGAGATGTGCGACCGGCTCTTGCCGACCCAGAACGGACTGTCGTCATTGAGATTAGCGGACGGTCGCCGAGTCCCGCCAAGATTATCGCGACCATTCATAAGCCGCTTGACAGCGTGAAACTCTGCGCGCGAAATGGCCAAATCTGCGCTTGGGGAGAGGGCCATCGAACATTGTCGCGTGCGGACGAGATAATCCAATGAAGCGTCGCCGCCTGCTAATCGTCACATCGTTGCTTGCAACGGTGCCCAAGTCGATCCTCGCGCAAAAAACAGCCACCATTCCTAGGATTGGATTGCTGTGGATCGCATCGGAAAGCGACTCAATTGTGCTTACCGCATTTCTAGAAGGGCTGCGTGCACTAGGCTACGTTGACGGAATGAACATTCAAATCGACAAGCACTCTCTGGTCGATCGTTACGATCGTTTAACGGAGGCTGCCGACAGATTGACAATCCAAAAGATCGACATAATCGTGTCCTACGGATCGACTGCGACGTTGGCGGCGAGAAAGGCAACGTCGACCATACCGATCATTATGGTGACCGGGGCTGACCCGGTGAAGCTAGGGCTGGTGGCGACTTTGTCCAAACCGGGCGGAAACGTGACCGGAGTAACGCTCATCCAGTCGGACCTGAGAGGCAAGCGGCTTGAGATTCTCCATGAGATTGTCCCGAGTATCCGCCGCATCGGCTTTCTCTTTAACCCCGAGAGTGCTGCCGAGGCAGCCGCGATGACCGCGTCCGTGGCGGCCGCACGGTCATTAGATTTGGAATTGGTGCAAATCGAAATTCGGGTTCCGGGAGAAATTGACATAGTAATTTCAGGGGCTAGCCGTCGGGGAGTCGGAGCGCTATTGGTCAATCCGAGCACCATGTTTGCGGCCCACCGGGAGCAGATCGTGACTGCAATTGCCGCGACCCGCCTGCCGGCCATATATGAAAACGAAGACTTTACGAAGGTGGGTGGACTTGTCTCCTATGGCCCTAACAGGTCGGATGGCGTTCACCGCGCCGCCGTGTACGTCGACAAGATCCTCAAAGGTGCAAAGCCCGGTGATCTCCCGGTCGAGCAGCCAACGACGCTGCAGTTGGTCATAAACCTCAAGGCCGCTAACGCCCTCGGCCTTACCATTCCCCAATCGTTGCTGGTGCGTGCGGATGAAGTGATGCGGTGATAAGCGTTGTTAGATCGACGGCACCGACGAATGTCCGTTATCGGGAATCTCCCAGTGTGGCCGCTCCTGGCCGGTGAGCGACACTCACCCCACCAATCCGAACGTCCGCAGACGGGGTTATGAGCGGACGCTGGGGAATGTGCTGCAAAGGGGACCGTCAATAAGGATCGCCGTCCATTTGCGGCCGTTCGCTGAAGTGTAGCGACCGGGGCGCACTGAATGTCACACGCGCTGAACGAATCCGCGGCTTATGCTCCGAACGCTCGCCGCGCCCATCGATCGCATGGTGATTTCCAGTTCCACCTTCACTATCTCTAGAGCGCGTTCCACTCCTGCTTGACCGAACGCAGCGAGACCCCATACATAGGGTCGCCCGATGCATACCGCATCGGCGCCGAGTGCCAGCGCCTTGAATATGTCGGAGCCGCGCCGGAATCCGCTGTCGACCAGCACGGGGATCCTGCCACCTATCGCATCGACCACCTCCGGAAGCGCCTCGATGGTCGATCGCCCACTTTCTTCTCCCCGGCCGCCGTGGTTGGAGACGATGACGCCATCGACCTGATACTGCAGCGAGAGGACCGCATCCTCCGTGGTGACGATGCCCTTGAGGACGACTTTCATCGAGGTCGAGGCCTTTAACCTGCGGACGAAATCCCAGGAGAGATTGTCCGCAAGCGGAGAAGCTAGCTTAGTGACCTCCAGTCCGTCGAACATCGGCTTGCGGCTGAAATAGGCGCCGGGCGCGTTGAGATGGCACTCCACGCAGTTGCGGGCATCGAGCCTGCGGCCTCGTGCCAGCGTCTCGCGCCCCGCGGAGGTCGGGTTGTCGACTGTCACCGCGACCACAGGACACCCGGCCGCCTCCGCGCGTTTCACCAAGGCCTGCGTGATGTTCCAGTCCGACGTCGGGTAGAGCTGGAACCAGACGGGCGCCGCGCGCGCCGAGACCACCTCGTCCAGAGTTGAGGTCGCCAGGGTCGGAAAGATCTGAAGGTGATTCCGAGTTTTCGCGGCCTTGGCGACGGCCACATCGCCCTCCGGATGGAATGCACGCAGGCTGCTCACCGGATCGAGAACGATCGGCGTGGGCCAGGTCGTGCCGAACAATTCCACGTGGGTATCGAGCCGAGTCGTGTCCACCAGCCTCCGGGCACGAATCTGAAACTTGGCGAAGCCTTCGCGATTGGCGCGAAGGGTCGCATCACTCTCCACGCCGGTCGCCAGATACGCGGCGTGAGCCACCGGCAGCTTCTTGACCGCCACCTGCTCGAGATCGAATACGTTCAGCGCCTGGGCCGCGGTCGCAATGTCGGTATTGATCGCGACATCGGCTGCCCATGCCGCCCCCTCGCCACCGCGTTTTAGGATGGCGGGCAATCCGGTGGTCGCAAACAGCGGGCTTCCTGCCAAGAACTGGAGAAATCTCCGTCGGTTCAACGAAGCATTGCTAAAGTCCTTCATCGCCCCCCTCTTCAGATCGGCGCTAGGCCCACGGTTACCCCAAGTTGCGCCGCTTAGGATGAAGAAGCAAGTTGCAACGCAGCAACGTCATGTCCAGACGCCCGCCGGACAGCCTTTCGTTCAGCTTTGTAGATCGGCACGAGTGACCGTTGGCGCCGGAACTCCGTCGTTGCATTCAACGCGAGGCGAGTCGATCAGACGTCAGGTGTCGACCAGTTCCGGGCCGGTGTATCTCGTACCTGGCACGGCGCACTGAGTCTGGACCTCGCAGAAAGTCTCCATGGTCAGAGCCAAGTGCTTCGAACTGCAATCGATGCTTAAACGCTCGACTCGACGACCAAGTCGCGATTTGAGTCGGTATGTGTGCCGGCGGCTGCGCCCGCCTACTTCAGCGTTTTGAGGTAGGCGATTACATCTGCGCGTTGCGTGGCATCGGCAAGCCCCGAAAACGGCATCACGTTTCCCGGTACTACCTTCTGCGGATCGGCGAGGTAATTATTGAGCGACATGTCGTCCCAAGTGATGCTCGCTGCCTTCATGGCCCGGCTATAGCGGAAGCCGGCAAACGTCCCGGCCTTGCGGCCGACGATTCCTTGCAGGCTCGGACCGACGCCGTTGGTGCCGTCGATGGAATGACACACGGTGCACTGCGCGAAGAGCTGTTTGCCAACAGCCGCGTCCTGCGCGATCGCCGGCGCAGCGAGCAAGATCCATAGGGTGCCTATCGAAATTACGCACAACGCACGGCAATTTGACCGCATTTCTCGGCTCCTCGCGCTGGACGAAAGGGTATTAGTGCCGGGGCCCGGAATTCGTCAGAGCATCCGCGGCCGCTGCGAATAGGCAACGAGGTCGTCGCCCAAGCGCAACGCCAGTGCAGCCAGCGGGCCGGTCGGATTGAATCCCGAATTGTGCGGGTAGACCGACGCGCCAACGACGAACAGGTTCTCGGCATCCCAGTGCTGCAGATGCGGCGATACCGCGCTGGTCCTCGGATCGGCGCCCATTGGCGTACCCCCGGTGATGTGTGTGCTCTGGTATTGACGGGTGTCGAATGGCGCTTTGCGTCCGGCCACGGGCCCCATGATGTCGGGGCGCATGGTTTTGGTAATCTCACCGATCTTCTGCGTCACCCAGGCCGACATCTTCGTTTCGTTCTCGCGAAAATCGAAGGTCATCCGCAACAGCGGTTGGCCGTACGCGTCCGTATACACAGGATCGAGGTCGAGATAGTTGTCCTGGTGAGGATAGCAGCTGCCCTGCGCCGTCACGGCAAAGGAGTGCGCGTACCAGGCGGCGTTGGCCTCTTTCCACTTCGTGCCCCATTGCGGCGTTCCAGGCGGCAAGCGTCGGTTGCCAATCGGCCGCCCATTGAACACGTTGGCGCTGATGCCACCGCCGCCGAGGAATCCAAGCCCGCTGTGATCGAAATTGTCGTTGTTGAATTCATCGATCACCGTTCCCGTGCTGCCACTCGCCAGGAATGGATTGATCCAGCGATCCTTGAAGAACACGTTGACGGCCGAGTAGGTCTGGTAGCAGAAATTCTTGCCGACAACCCCGGTCCCCGTCTTGGGATCGTAGGGCTTGCCGATACCATCGACCAGCAAGAACCGGGTGTTGGACATGGTAAATGCACCGAGCACCACGATGTCGGCGGGCTGCTCGTATTCCTCGCCGGTGACGAGGTCGACGTAGCGCACGCCGGTGACCCGCTTGGCCTGCTTATCGTAGTTGACGCCAAGCACGTGGCAGCGCAACCGGATTTCGAAGCCGGTGCGTTGGAGCAACATCGGATAAAGCAGGACTTCCGGAGAAGCCTTCGCCTGCGCCTCGCAGATGAAGCGCTCGCAATGCCCGCAATACTGGCACTGGCCGAGCTTCTGGCCATCGGGATTGGTGTAGGCGCCAGACGAGTTCGCGGCAGGCAACGGGAACGGCTTGTAGCCCATCGATTCGGCCGCTGCCTTGAAAATCGTCCCGGCTTCGGTGATCTGCAGCGGCTTCTGCGGATATTCGTTCGCCCGTGGCGCTTCGAACGGGTTGCCGCCGGGTTGGATCTTGCCGTCGACGTTGCCGGCCTTGCCGGAGATTCCGAACAGCTTCTCGAACAGGTCGTGATAAGGCTCCATTTCGGCGTAGGTCACGCCCCAATCCTGCAGCGGCATGTCGGCGGGAACGATCCCCTTCCCATAGCGCGTCTCGTATCGCGTGCGAATCGTCGGGTCGTATTCGGCCCAGCGCCAGGTGTGCCCGTTCCAGTGATTGGCGGCGCCGCCCATGCCCTCGCCGGGAAGAAACGCCTCCATCCAGCGCACCGGCAGCGATTCCTCGCTGCTGCTGTGCCGTAGCGAATAGGGCTGCACCGACCAGTTATGCACGAGGCCCTGGTGCGTGTCCCAGCGCAATTCGTCGCGCTGGTTTGGCATTTTCGCTTCGGGTCCCCTGCGGTGGTCGATACCGCGCTCCAGCACGAGCACCTCGATGCCCTTGGAGGTGAGTTGGCGCGCGATCAGCCCTGCGGTCAATCCGCCACCGACGATGACGACGGAGCGCTTCTCCAGTTTCTTGGCCATGATTCCTCCCGTCTAACTGAAGTCGGCGATGGACTTGGGGTCCTTGGCGCCTGGATACGGCTTGCCGCGGTACTGCACCATGTCGAGCGTGTGGGTGGCTGGCAGACCGGGGTAGCCGACGAGCTTCCAGAAGACCTTGTTGTTGTTGCCCCCGTACATCGGGTCAGCAAAGCACGCCTGTACGAACAGCGGATAGACGAGATCGTTGAACCACGACGCGAGTGGCACTCGTGGATCGGTGTATTTGCCCGATTGCAGGTCTTGCAGGAAGGCGTTCGCGTCCGCAGGGGATAACTGGTCGAACGGCTTGCCATATTTTTTTGCGCACGCATCGCCGGCGGCAGTCAATCCCGCCTTGAAGAATTGGGCAGGCGTCAGCGGAAGCTGGTAGCCCAACTGCGGCTTGCCCTGTTGCCATGGCCCGCGCATGTAACGCCCCTCGCCCTGACCGAAGGCTCCCGCGAGCTGGCGGTCGATATAGTTGGCCAGCCCGCAATCCACCCCGCTCGGCGTGTACTGGTCCGCAGGACACATGACGTTGACGAGCGCCTCCACCATGGCGGCCTCGTCGGATCCCAGAAACTGGTAACCCGTAAACGGAGCAGCGCTGGGCTGCGCGTCGGCAGCTTGGACGACGCTCGCAGGCGACGTCGCTATGAGCGCCGCTCCCGCAGCTCCGAGTACGCGCGTGCCGACCGGCGCCGCGCTGGCGAAGGCTGCCACCTGTCTCAGGAACCCGCGCCGGTTCTTGCTCGTTCCGTCTGCGTTAGCCATCGTCTCCCCCGCTAGGCATTGCGGGCCGCAGGGCACGGCCCGCCAAAGCCAGAGTATATTCACTCCCGGGGGTCGTAGTTGGGACGACCGTGGACGGACCCGAATCATCGAATCTGGTGTGCTGGGATACCCTTCCTGCCGCGCACGCGGCTCCGGCCCCCCGTCGTGGCGAGTGCTGCATCGATCTTAGCGTGACGCACGCACCGGGAAAGAACGCGTCGCCCAGCGTGGCGGATCGGCCGATGATCAGACGCGACATGTCGTCGTTCGGTGAATCGTACGCAGTTAACTGGTGGTGAAGTGTTGCGACTCCGTGATAACCATCGATAGGAGGAACCGTGAAAGGACGTTGGCTTGTCGCATTGCTCGTGCTGTTCAGCGTATGGACGAATGCTCAGGAGTCGGCGCCGGTCATTCGTTTCGACTCCGTGCCGGATCCGCTGAAGCTTCCCAACGATCTCTACCTGGGCGAAGTGACAGGGGTCGCGGTCAATTCCAAAAGTCAAGTCTTTGTACTGTCGCGCGGCAACACCACGGGCCCGGCCTACGCGGCGGCCGCCGCTCAGCTGCTCGAGTTCGATCGCGACGGCAAATTCATGCGCGAGATTGGCAAGAACCTGTACGCGTGGTCGTTCGGGCATTCGGTGCGCATTGATCGGGAGGACAACATCTGGGTCACCGACAAGGGGTCGGACATGGTGATCAAGTTCAATCCCGAAGGGCGCGTCGTGATGGTTTTCGGCCGAAAGCAGGAAGCCTCGGATGAAGACACGGGCCCCCTCAAGCACCCCAAGCCGCCCCTGCCGCCCGAGGTTGGTCGCTTCCGGCAGGTTACCGACGTCACCTTTGACGGTCAGGGCAATACCTATATCAGCGACGGCTACATCAATTCACGTATCGCCAAGGTCGACAAGAACGGCAAATGGCTCAAGTCGTGGGGCGAGCCAGGCAATAAGCCTGGTCAGTTGAACACGCCGCATAACATTGCTGCCGACGCGCAAGGCAACATCTATGTCGCGGATCGCGGCAATCGGCGTATCCAGGTGTTCGACGGCGAAGGCCATGTGCTGCGTCAGATCAGGATCGACGTACCCGTCGCCCCAGACGCGCAACCGGCTATCGGAGATATACCCGATGTTGCCAAGCTGGAAGCGGCCGGCTCTGCACTCACCATGGCGCCGGGCGCTCCGTGGACTGTCTGCATTACGCCCGGCCCAAACCAGGTGCTGTACACGTCGGATGCCTACCCCGGCCGCATCTATAAGCTAAGCCTCGATGGCAAAGTGCTCGGGGTGCTCGGCGAATCCGGAAAACAGTTGAAGCAGTTCGGCTGGATCCACGAAATCGCTTGCCCGTCCGAGAATGTGCTCTATGTCGGAGAGTTGTTGAACTGGAGAGTCCAAAAACTGATCCTGCATCCGTGACGGAGTCTCATCGAAAAGGTGCCCATGATGTGCGCAAGCCACAATCAGCGCGTTGGGGCTGGCTGCTGCATCTTGGCCGGCACAAAGGCTGTGCCGTTTGGGGTGCATTCGTGGCGCAAGGAGCTACGGCCTGTCGGTCAGACTATTGTCAGTCGAGGGGGCAGTGGCCGGTGGTAACGGGCGGCGATCGGCCACCGGTCGCTCGCCGACTCGGGTAACGCCTCGGTAGCAGGCGTAGTATGGTTCGGTTTCCATTCGTAGGCGGCGTTATCCCGTGATGGACCGGCGGGCGACTGCTTTCCGGAAATTTTCGCTTCGCTGCCGAATGTCTCCAGGTGGCCGGTAGTTCCAGTTGACCGGCGTCGGCGGCATGACAGCTATCGCGGCCTTGCAGCCATCGGTGGCGTCAATTTGACCGGCAGCGAGGGGTCCTCTGCCGTCGGTCAAACCGCCGAAAGAACCTCAATCGGATGCCGATTGTTGCCAAATTGGGGGAGCCTGGGCTTGCA
>Ga0209048_10007573_pt1 | contig 10002 bp, 6 predicted proteins | sample FrelakmetCRP12CR_FD_187146 | JGI IMG/M metagenome (GOLD analysis project Ga0209048, IMG submission 187146) | Freshwater lake sediment microbial communities from the University of Notre Dame, USA, for methane emissions studies - CRP12 CR (SPAdes)... | ecosystem: Environmental > Aquatic >... | reverse complement strand
CTTGTACGACGTCTTGAGGCAGAAGCGGCGTTTTCCCAAAGCTGTAGGAAGAGTTTTCTCCTTTAGTGATTGGTTGAAAATGTCTATCTATCACGTAGTATTCAGTTGCGCCGAAGATTGCTGAAAAGGTGTACATGCACGACCATTCGAGCTTGGACCAATTTGCTGATGGAGACGTTCTGTATTGGTAGGGCAGTATGTATGTTTTCCAGACGATGCCAGGATGAGTTTGGTATCCATACGAGAACCCGCTTTGCCACATTCCAGCGATCGGGCTAAACCATAGCATCGAGACGGGCGAAGACTCGGGAAGCATAGTGTCAATGTTGAATGTAGCCAGTTCCGAGTTTGTGAAAGTTAAAGCGGCCGGCATGTTTGAAGGCCCGAACGTGCTGAGGTCCCACCCCAAGAAGTACATGTCAACCTCCGAGGTCAGTGTTCCAGTTTGATTCCAACTGCTATGGTCTTGGGGGAAACCTGCGAACCCAAGAAAGCATGGGCCTTTCGAGTAATCGCTGATGTCGGTCAAGTAGATGTACTGGCTTGCGTATTGCCCCAGTGTATTCGAGAGGTATACAATGCCGCTGTAGAGTGTGTAGAGCATTTTGTTGACCAGATGGAGGGGAGTGTTTTCCACATCGGTGCTTCGTACCGGTAGTTTGTATGTTGAAGACAATGAAAGCTGCAGATTAATGGTTTGATCGGTTCCGAGAGAAACTTCTTTGAAGATGAGGAACGAGAAAGAGGCGTCCAAAGTGCCTAGCGCGGGACTTGATCCGTAAACGTCCATTGCTTGAACGATGTAGTCTCCCGGAGGCACTGTAAATTCTGCACTTAAGCATTCTGAAAAGTAGGCTTGCATCGCGGTTGTTTGTGCATTAATGAGAACGAAGCTGGCCAAGAGTGCTGAGCCTTTTTCATCGGTGACTTGAACGTTCACCTGCGACAGTATGCAGAAGAAGATAGGTATTCGGATATTTGCACCGTTGAACGTGGCGGTAACATTTCCTTCATAGTAGCCGTCTTGGAGCGCTCCGTTAGTGGTGAGAGTTAACTCAACGTTTCCTGTTGCGCCGCTGGCAAGGGTGAGGCTTGAAGTACTCAATGAGGTCAGGTCATAAGGAGTTCCATCGCTCATGTTCCACGCGTAGGAGTTCAGGGCCAGGTTAACTGTTCCGCTGGCGAGGTTTTGAAGGGTTACGACGCAACTGTACGCTGTGTTCAGGTCTACCTTGCCAAAGCTTAGGCTAGAGTTTCCTACAATCGATGCGTTCACGGCTTGGCACACGTCTATTCTTCCCGATCCTTGGGCCAACACGTTTGCGCCGATGTCTTGGGCGTAGTTTGACAAGGCCATTTTTACTATTGTTGGGTTCCACGAAGGGTGAGCATCCAGAAGCAGCGCCGCGGCACCTGCCACGTGGGGCGTGGCCATTGAAGTACCTGAGACCCTAGTGTAGTAATCAGAAACAGGCGTGCCAAGGCTTGTGCCATTGGCCCGTGCTGCAACTATGTCAACGCCTGGCGCTACAACGTCGGGTTTTATTCTGTAGTCACTCGTGGGACCGTTGGAGCTGAAATCTGCAATGACGTCGCTCTTGGATGATGCTCCGACCGTTATTGCGAGCCCCGCGACTCCTGGACTGCCGAGGGTGTACATTTGAGGGCCCGAGTTTCCTGCTGCAACAACGCAGACTGCGCCTTGGTTAACTGCCCAATTGACAGCTGTTGAATATGGGTCTGATCCGTCGCCGTCGACGTCTGTTCCAAGACTCATGCTTAGTACGTTTGCTTTATTATCTACTGCCCATTGAATCCCGCTGATAATCCGGTCTTCTTGGCCTTGCCCGGTATTGTCAAGAACCTTAACGTTCAAGAGTGATGCGCCCGGAGCTACGCCTACATACTCGTATGAGCTGGCTGCTCCTGTACCTGCGGCTATACTTGCACAGTGTGTGCCGTGGCCAAAGACGTCAGAGGTTGGTTCTCCTGTGAAAGATACCGCGCCCACTATTTTTGACGTGCCGTTAGGAAAGCTGAAGTCAGGATGCGTGGAATCGATGCCCGTGTCGAGTATGGCGATTATGATTCCTGTCCCTTTTATGCTTTTCCCGAATGATGATTCTATTTGGGTCCATTGTTGAGGGTTTTTGATCAGTGGGACGCTTTGGTCTAGGCAGGCGTGGAAGTTGCGGTCGAGCCAGATGTGAGTTACTTCTGTGTTCTTGGCTAGCTCAAATATCGCCGTATAGTCTAGGCGGCCCGCAAGAAGATTCAGCTGAGTGTGAGCGTTTTCGTTTATACATAGTGTACGGGCGTTGGCGATTAGGTTTGAAAAAACCCCATAGTCTTCTGGCTTTGCAGGCGCATTTCTTTCTGAGAGGGACATTATGACATTTGTTTGATTGTTGTTGAGGTATCCTTCAGTCAAGAGCGCGGTTAGATTTAGTAAGTTTGCGTCAAATTTGCTCCGAGTCCCCATGGGAGGGTTGATTATGGTTGAAGAGCCAACGGTCATCCATGTTAGGTTGAGTTGACTATCTAGGAGAACTGTCGCAGACTGGTTTTGGGGGTTTAAGATTCTGATCATTGCCCCTGACATTTCAGCGCATGAGTGACCTTCTGTGGCACCCGTCTGTATAACAGGACTCAAGCCGACAGATCCTAAGGAGTTGGAAAACCAAAACGTCATGAAGAAGAATATTAGGATCGCCGCATAGGCTTTCATTTAACTAGTCTCCGTAATGCGGTCCTTGGCGCCCGTGTCTGAATCTTTTTCGTGAGTCAAAGATGGTAAGCGCGCGCGCTGCGATAATGTAGGAGGTCGAAGCAATCTTGCGGTTCAACCTGCTAATTCTCATTTGCTTGCCTCATTCAGGTCGGGCGTTGAAGAGGACGCGTGGTCGATTTGAGTTCTAGTTTTCCTACGATTCCTGGCAAGGTTTGTCCTCGTATATCTTAGATCAGATGCGAAACTATTTAAAAGAGTGTAGAGGATGGTTCTACATTTATTATGCCTGTGGACCACAGACAGATACTGTCACTTTCATATTGAAAGGGTACCCCAATGATCGTCGAAAAAAATGAAGCGCCGAAAACCGACGGAAATAGGAGTTTCGGAGGACCTCCAGCGCTTCTGAATTAATCTAATGCTAGTGCCTTATAAAAAGGGTTGGAACTTTAATCTAGTTGTTAACGAATGCTTATTTACTTGACCTTTTACCTATTGATGAATAGTTAACCTAAAGCTACAGTTTCAACAATATGGATAGAGTATCTCAATTAGTGTTGCAGGGACGAATTTGGGTAGGATCAATTTAGAAGTTGATGATTGGGGGCTTCTAGGCATCTTTGAAAGCGAGGTTAGAGTTGAAATTGTGAAGATGCTGTTGCGTTTCGAATTTAGAAGTCTGTCAGAGATTGCTGACGTATTGGAGAAACGTGGTTGGAAGATGACCCTTTCAGGTGTGCTCAAGCATATGAAAGAACTGGAGAAAGTCGGGCTGGTTCGGCGTGAATCTGGTATTTTCGGTAAAAAACCTGACGCTAGAAAAACCCTCTATTTTCTTGAAGGAAGAGAGAGGGTCGAGAGAGTTCTGCAGCGATTGGAGAATGACATAGTGAATCAGCTGAGGACTGGAGCAATGTACAGTGAGACCGCTAGAATGGCTCGTCTGATGCAAGGAACTGGAGCTGGGTTGATGGATAGAGAGAAGGAGCGGTTGGGATCCTTGATTGCTGAATGCGAATCAGAAAACGTGTACAAATATTTAACAGAGGATGAAAAGAAAAAACTGAAGCTTTGGAGAATGATGATGTCAATCATGTAGCGCAACTGGTTCTAGAGGAGAATGGCAAAAGCTAGTTATAGCGTTCAATGGTCAAAGAAGCCCGTGAACATGTTGAGCGAGCATACAAAATTAGCCTAGACCTAGGAAAGTTCGCCAAGGCGGTAGCTGAGGAAGAGCTCAAAGGCGTCAAGTCTGAAGTCTCTATTGATGAGCCTAAGTCCCATGTTGGCTGAGAGACTTTGGTCTCCTGAAGAGTTTCCTAAGAAACTCTGTAAGATGGTCAGCGAGCGCTAAGACCATTTCCCAGTGATGTGTGAGGGCTTGTCATCAGATTTCAAGTTTTATTGGTAACTGTAGGCTTGACAAATCGGCTGAAGATGCAATCACTTCGGTTGAGATGCAAGAAATGTATCGCATCAGCTCAAAAGAATCACTGAAACCACGCTTGAACAAGTTTGAAGGAAGATGAAAAGGGAAGTGCAAAGACCACAGATATTGCATTTTTGATCTTTCTGAGAAATACTACGTCCCCTAGTTCCATTCACACATTTTCTTGTTTCTGGCCAATATGAAATTCGTCCTTTTTGGTCTGCCTTTTTCTTGGATAGTATCCATAGTATTCCAGCAGTCTTCTTGTAGCATCCTTTATGAACTCTGAGCGACTCGAGTATGCGCATTCTTCGTTTTCCATTACCTCGTCGATCACCTGTGCCAAAACAGTGGGTATATGGACCGTGGTATACTTCTCTCTTTTATCTTTCATATCTCTTCATGTCTAAATCAGTTTCATGATTACTATTTAACAGTTAGCTTTGTGTTTGGGAGGACTAGCCTAATCAAAAGTACCTTAAATGATGTTGCTCTTCTTGTTTGATCAAAAGCTTTCTCTACATCGTTCACTTGAAGTGTGAAAAGGAGAAAAAAGAATGGGTGGAAGGTGAAATGTGGAGATATCTGTGTTTTGTCTCCTTTCTCTGCCTAGGCAAGATGGCGATCCGATCTCCTCCTGAATAGGTCTTGATACTATTTCGGGGTTCTTATATTATAGCCAAATGTCGTTGCAACTGAAAGAATTCAGGGAATGGGAGAGCAAATGACTCTAGTGTTTGAAATTACTGAGTCAATTGAGTCACGCGCGCGGGTTTCTTATCGTCCGCCTCGATGACTCAACTAGTTCTCGTTGGCCCTCTTAGCCTTCAAATGTTGCATTTGATGCTATTTCACGATAAGTAATTTTCCTTTGATATTGTAGAAGACTATTCCGTAAGGTATAAATAAAGAAACGAGACCAATACTATTGTGGTGGAGGATATGGGAGAGGAGAAAACTCGCGAAATTGCCTTTGAAGAAAGTGAACAGATTGAGTTTGAACAAGTACCAATCCGCGTGCCGAGAACCATTATGAAACTTTTAAGAGCCTCTAAGTCGACATTAGAAATGTCGCCTCAAGAGTATTTAGAGTGCAGTATCATTCGTATTGTTCGAGCCGATCTCGATGTCGGAGATATCTTCAATGCTGGAACCAAGCAGATTCTCAAAGAATATGGCTTGAACTGCGTTTTCAAAGCTATAATAGGCGATCCTGTCACTCACTAGTTAGACCACACACTTTTCTTCTGAGACCAGCCATTGCCAATTTGCTCGTAATAGGCAGCTGCAATAGCGTCCTTGCTGTAGACAGAAACTCAGAGTACGCTGCTGCAACCAGTTGCAGGTTTAGTTGACATCCCGGAGCTTGGAACGTACTAGTATGCGCCCCTCTCAAGGCCCACGTTCAGACTGCCACTGGGCATAATTTGTTGCGCCAACACCACTGGAATACGACATGGGTTGTGACAATGCAACTGCACAAAACTTCATCGGTCAGGACTAGGCCACAGAGTGAGAATGGTAGACGAAACTCGAATTTCTCTTTCCCTTCTCCTTCTTCTATTTGATGCTATTGAGCGAGTCTACCATTCTCGAACTTGGACCAGCAGTAGTAGTCTTATCTCCCAAAGTATCTTATGGAGCTTTCTTCTAGTATTATCATCTAGTCTTCACATGATATTATCTGACTGGCGTTTCGCCAGATGTGAGCCCAAGTGCGGGGCAAAAAGGCTATTTTCTTAATTCTTTCGCCGCTATGAAGACATCGGGAGAAGCGCTGGCACGTTAATAGGATCGTCGCGTGACGGAAATAGGAGTTACAGGAGTTCCAGCGCTTCTCAAGGTTGAGAATAGCGAATGCCTATAAAAAGGGTTGGAACCATTATCATGTTGTCAAGGAATGCTTATGTGTTAAACGGTTTATTTATTGGTGAATAGTTAACCTTTGGCTACATAGTCGAAAACAGAGCAATGCTTGGTTGAACAGCCAGAATGGCTCGCTAGGACCAAGGATGGACATGGTTTAACGGGTGTGAGCGTTTGGGATCTAGCGCGCTTTGTCGATTGTGAAAGGTGATTTGTTGCTTTTTATAGTCTTGAAGGATTGATTATTTCCTGGAGCAGTTTTATGACATCCTTTTGTTCATCTCTAGTCTTGTTGAGAAGCCAGGCTACTATTTTATCAATGCCTCTTGAGAATTCGTTTCCGGAGAGTCTGCTGTAGGCGAGGAAAGCTTTCTTCGATCCTACTCCTCCGTAGGATTTTGACACTTCTGGGTCTTCCATTATTCGTGTTATGCAGGGGATTTCGAGGAGGTTCTCGAGGTCTTCGACGAATTCTTTTGTGAACTTTTCGGGTGTTTTTATTCGGTTTAGTATGAATCCGAGGGGGATTGACTTTAGGAAGTATTTTCCAAGCCTGAGTGTGTCTATCGTGGATTCTACGCACAGGACGAATTCGTCTTCAGTTAGGATTGGAACGAAGTACTCGCACACTCCTAAGGATAGGAATGCCGCTTTGCCCAGAGGGAAGGGGACGTCGACAAGCATGAAATCTGTTTCGAGGCTGCAGAGTTTGCGGGCAAACCTGATGGGGTCTATTTCAAAGTAGCCTTGGAGAGAAACACCAGAAGGAATCAAGAACAGATTATCGAAGTCTGTGTGATAAACCGCTTTGCTGATTTCTTTGTCTTTTTCCACGGCGTCTTCAAGTTTGAAATCTTTGGGTGAAAAGGTTAGTCCCAGAACCTTTTGCAATGGTTGGTTTGGGTCTCCCTCCACCAGGACGACTTTCTTTCCTTTCTTGGCTAGGGCAACTCCGACGTTTGCAGTTAAAAGGGATTTTCCGACGCCGCCTTTGGACACGGTGAATGTAATGGATCTTATTGTGCCTCACCACGCTTGTTTAGTGTGTAGAGGACAAAAAAGGTGCAGTTACTGAACGAACCAGTTAAATGTATACTCGAGCGCTATTCCTCCGTCTTCTTCCTTAACTCCAAGCTTTTGATGGCCTCTCCTAGGCTCTCGCGTGGGCGGACTACGATGCCATATTTGTCTTGGAATTCCTCGATTTTTTCTTTTCTTCTTTTGACATCAGCTTCAAACAGCACGCGTGCAGTGTCGTGGAGACTGATTCGTTCCAGTTCGGCCCTGTATTTTTCAGCGAGTTTCCTTTGATCCTTGAATTTTCTGCGGTAGCTGATAGTCATCCACGGCGTTATTATGGCTATTGCTATTGTTGCTGCGGAAACGATCCAAAGAATTGTGCGTGTTTCCGCATTTTCTGATTCTAACTTGCCGTAGGTCGAGTTGAGTAAGTTGGACTGTTGTAGTAGGTTATTGTAGGCCGTTTCTACAGAGTTGTAGCTATTTTGCAGTCGGACGTAGTTTGCCTGCAGTTGCCCGTAGGTCTGGTTTAGTGATGTATAGTTTTCGAGGATTTGCCAGTATGTTTGGTTCAACGGGCCGTACGCGGCCAGTAGTTGATCGTATTTTGAGATCATGTCGTTGTACTTCTCTAACAGAGCGTTGTATTTTGTTGCGAGTTCGTAGCTGGGTTCGGAAATCACCTTGACTTCTTGGATGGTTTGATTGTAAGTGAAATATAGGAAGGCTTGCGTGGCGTTTGAGGCAGGAAGCAAAGTTGCGTTAACTTGTTCATCATTTATGAGGACAATATACGGGCTAGCACATAGTACCTGGGGGATTGTGATTCTGCAGAATCCATCAGCACCACCATTGGTTGTGGCGTTGAAGCTGAGAATCCTGAATGTTGCGTTGAAATCGAACGCGGAAACAGTTGAATTCGATATGATGGTTATGTGTTGTGTTTCGTTTTCGTAAGCAATGGCGAAGTCTGTGAGTGTTCCCATTAGCGGGTAGTTGTCATGGTTGAATGCGTTGATAACATGTGGAGAATCGCCGATGCCATCCTGATCTTCATCTTTTCCGGTGTAGTTGCTCCAGTAGTTCCCTTCTACGTCGTTGTCCCATAGGTTTGTGGAGTTGATACTGCTCACGAAGTTGGCGTTGTTCATGAAGTTGTTATGGAAGATTGTATCGTTGTTGGCGTTGTTCAAGACCATTGCGAACTGGTTGTCTGAAAGTTTGTTTCGGCTGAGAATTGTGTTGTTTGAATCGATCACGCTGATGGCTTCTATGGTCTTTGAGATGTCGTTGTCTGTGAATGTGTTGGTGCAGGAGTTTGCAAGATAGATTCCTCTGTAGCCAACTTGGATTGTGTTGTGGGTTAATGTGTTGTTGTTGGCGTTTACCACGTATATGCCGCTTAGTGTGTAGTGCCACAGCCCAATGTTCTGTATCGTGAACCCTGTTATGGTGACGTTACTTGCCACTACTTTGATGATGGTTCCAAGTTCGCTTCCGTCTATTATGGTGTCGAACTCGTTCTCTCCGATAAGGGATATTGGTTTGTCGATGACGAGATGTTCATAGTATGTTCCATTGTGGACGAGGACGGTGTCACTGTCCGAAGCGTGTGCCAGTCCGCTGGTTATGTTTTGGAACGGATGCTCTGGGCCTCCGTCCCACGGCCCTTGTACGTTGCTAGCGTCGACGTGAACAGTTCTGAGGCTTGCTTTGACGATGTGAATGTTGAAGAATGACCCGATAATGATAATCAGCAATAGAGGGATTATCGTTCTAGGTCTGGATAGGTTTTTGCTCATTTGCTTTCCTCTACTTGGCGGCTTTTATGGAATCACGTGCTCTTTGTGGCATCACTATTCGTATTGCTCGGAAATGTCCTATGTGCTTTGCGGTTTCTTCTGTGGGAGCACACATGTTCACTGTCGTTGGGCGCTGGCATGGTGCGTGTGGGCCCTGTTTGTTTGTATCCTCCAGTGGATGGCTTGTGGCTATTATCCATCTGTGGCTCACGTATAGAACTAAATACCTATAAGATTTAAATACGTGCATGGATACATTTTAGGGTGCACGCTTCGGCGTGCACGGAAATAGGAGAATAGGAGGAAAAATACTTGAACAATAAAGCACTAGCGACTATCATTGTAGCGATCTTACTGATTGGAACTTTCGGCTTAGTACTTAACCCCTTCAAAGCTAAGGCAGACTTGGTCTACTATACACTGACGATTGATTATGCTCCACTTACCATGCCCGTACCATTAACGGCTCCACCGGTTGGACCACACCAATTTACAGCGGGCTCAACGGTTAACATAACTGCGCCTGCAACAGTCTCTGGAGGCGCAGGCATCCAATATGTCTTCGCGAATTGGACATTCCACGACGATACAAACAACCTTCCAGATGGCTATACCACGAGCGCCCAGTACACTACAAGTGCATTGGACAGGAACTGGACATGTACAGCAATGTACAAGGTGCAGTACTTGTTTACCGTGGTCACCCCATACGACACTGCATGGATATGGGATGGCGCGGCATGGTCTATCGCAACGAGTGAGTTCATTGACGCAGGGACAACCGTGAGGGCTGGCCTCTCAACTGACACCGTGTCAGTAGGCGTTAATGGCTGGGCCTTTTTCGTTAACTGGACGGGAGCCGCGACAGGAACCATCGCTGATCACAGTGACGGACTTGTTCTGACAGGACCAATGACGGCAATTGCAAACTGGACGGTTGAATACATTCTGTACACGGGAACCCACGACAATTTGTGGGGACCAAGCACAGGACCGTCCGGCACCTTGGTTACTGCAGGAACTCATGTCCTGTTGACTGCGGATGCAAACAACACGGCGAATGATTTGCACTGGCGCTGGCTATTTAACCACTGGGACATAATGACCTACAACGGCACCGATTGGAACGTTGTCGCAACGGATTCCCACCTGAC
>Ga0209048_10007572_pt1 | contig 10002 bp, 6 predicted proteins | sample FrelakmetCRP12CR_FD_187146 | JGI IMG/M metagenome (GOLD analysis project Ga0209048, IMG submission 187146) | Freshwater lake sediment microbial communities from the University of Notre Dame, USA, for methane emissions studies - CRP12 CR (SPAdes)... | ecosystem: Environmental > Aquatic >... | reverse complement strand
TACGCGATGGTCATTGCCAATCCCTCCTCGAGCTCCACTACGGGTTTCCAGCCGATCGTCGCGGTGGCAAGCGAGATGTCAGGCTGGCGCTGTCGAGGGTCGTTCGCCGGAAGCGGCAGGTATTCGATGGTCGAGCGTGAACCGGTCAGCGCGACGATTCGATTGGCCAACTGACCGATGGTGAACTCGGCCGGGTTGCCGAGATTCACCGGCCCGGTGACGGAGTCGGAGGTCCCCATCAGTCGCACGAGCGCTTCGATGAGGTCGGAAACGTAGCAGAAAGACCGCGTCTGATTGCCGTCCCCGAATATCGTGATCGGTTCGCCCTTGAGGGCCTGCACGATGAAGTTCGACACGACCCGCCCGTCATTGGGGTGCATGCGTGGGCCATAGGTATTGAAAATGCGCGCGACCTTGATCCGGAGACGATGCTGGCGCCAGTAGTCGAAGAAGAGTGTCTCGGCGCAACGCTTGCCCTCGTCGTAACAGGAGCGCGGGCCGATCGGATTCACGTTGCCCCAGTATTCCTCACGCTGGGGGTGCATCGTCGGATCGCCGTACACTTCGCTGGTCGAGGCCTGCAGGATTCCTGCCTTCAGCCGTTTGGCGAGCCCCAGCATGTTGATCGCCCCGTGCACGCTCGTCTTGGTGGTTTGTACTGGGTCGAGCTGGTAGTGAATGGGGGAGGCCGGGCAGGCAAGGTTGTAGATTTCATCGACTTCGACATAGAGCGGGAAAGTGATGTCGTGGCGGAGCACTTCGAAGCGCGGGTTTCCAAGCAGTGAAAGCGTGTTGTCGCGGGTGCCGGTGTAGTAGTTGTCCGCGCAGATCACCTCGTGACCGTCCTGCAACAGCCGCTCGCACAGATGCGATCCGAGGAACCCGGATCCGCCGGTCACCAGAACCCGCTTGCGCAGGAAATCTCGCATGTCGTTACGGGGTCCTTCCTGATATCGTGCCGAGCGGACTTCGCATCCGCCGAAGCCGAAGCTTACCGCAAGCCCGCGCCCGGGCTCGACCGCAGAACCTCGGCGCGAAGCCGGTCGTTTGCGGGTTGATCAGGGCCCATTGTGCATGGACAAGTCGAAAGCTCCGCAGGTCTCCGTCATCATCCCGTGCCACAACGCCGCGCGCTTTCTGGGCGAGACGATTGACAGTGTGCTGGCGCAGACATTCCCTGCTTTCGAACTGATCCTCATCGACGACGGCTCGACCGACGGGACCGCCGATGTCATCGCTCGTTACCGACGCCACCTGGGCGGACGACTGATATGCGACACAGGCCCGAATCGCGGGGTCAGCGCAGCGCGCAACCGAGGGACCGAGCTCGCGAGCGGCAGGTATTTGCAGTATCTCGACGCGGATGATCTGCTGCGGCCGGATGCGCTGCGGGCAAAATTCGAGTCGCTGGAAACCTCGGGGGCCGACGTCGCCGTCACCGATTGGCAGAAGCTGATCGAGTCGTCACCCGGCCGCTTTGTTTTGGGCGAAATTCAATCGCGCCGGTTCGAAGTGGTGCAGCCGGCGCTGGAAATTGCCATTTTCCTGGATTTCTGGTCACCTCCGGCGGCCTTGCTATACCGCCGGGAGATCGTCGACCGCGTCGGTGGCTGGAATACCAGCCTGCCGATCGTCCAGGACGGTCGTTTCCTTTTCGATGCGGTGCATTGCGGTGGACAGCTACGGCATGTTCCCGTAATCGGGGCCGATTACCGCATCGAACATGGCGGGCTGAGCCTGTCCAAGCGGGATCCTGCCGGCTTCATGCGCGACTGGGCCGAGGACGCATTCCAGGTCGAGGCGATCTGGCGCCGGGAGGGGGAACTGACCTCCGCACGGAAGGACGCCCTGCTCCGCCGACTCGGCAAAACCACCCGCTTGCTCTACGAACTGGATCGGCCGGCATTCTGGAGGGTCTATCAACGAATGCAGGCGCTTGACCAAAACTACATCCCGGAAACGCCACGCTCGACCCGGCTCGCTTCCCGCCTGTTCGGGTACCCGCGTGCCGAGGCGCTCGCCCTGTTCGCGCGACGGATCCGGAATGTCCTGCGGGGCACGGGGTAGGAAATTGGGTTGCCGGGTGACCTGATCCGTCGTCCGGCTGCTTCGGACAAACACGACCGTTCAATGTGGGTCGTACCGCGACCTTAGCCGATCAAAGCGCTCGCGTACAGACTTGAAGGTCGCTGACCGGTCACGAGCGGTCAACGGTAGGGTCCGGTTGCCTCCGCAGCCAATAGCGGCCATACAGACACCGCGCGGAGTGCGGCACATTGGGCTGCGAGTGCCGCTAGGCGGCCATGAGTACAGGCACGGTCATGTGCCGGAGGATATGACGAGTTCCCGCACCGCGACTGAAGGACGGGAGGCCAGGCTGCCCATGGGCCCCCATCACCAGCAGGTCCGCGCCTTCGTCCGTGACCTGGTTCAAAAGTGAATCCATGACGCCGACTTCGTCGACTACCAGAAAGCTGCTTCGGGCGGTCACGCCGTGGCATGCAAGGTGCTGCTCGACCCGGACACTGGCCGCCTTCGCCTCTTCGTAACTGGTGTTCGATGACACCACGATCGCCTCCTTGCAGCCGGCGATGATGGGGATCGCGCCATTCAACGCCCGGGCGGCTTCCGGAGAACCATTCCACGCGATGAGCGGACGGTGGCCGACATCCGGAAACGTTCCGGAATACGGTACGATCAGGATGGGCCTACCCGCGCCCGTCACTACGGCTTCGGACAATTCGGGCGGGACGAACGCATGGCTTGATTCGTCATGCTGGCCCAGAATCATCAGGTCGCCATAGCGGGAGCAATCCACGATTTGTCGCAGCAGTTCCGCGTCGCCACCACGGTTGATGTCGTGCCATTCGTGCCGTTCGAGGCTCCCCGCCACCTCCTCGAAACGCGCCCGCACCACCGCCGCCGATTGCGTGTACTCCTCCGGCGGCCAGGAGGCAACCACACCGACCTGAAGCGCCGCGGCGCGTTGCCCGAATACGCCCGTCAGTCGCGCCTTGTGCCGCCGCGACAGTGTGACCGCCAACGCGAGGCGCGCGGACGTCCGTTGGCTCTCATCCAGATGCACCATCAGATCCTTCAACATCGCGTGGGTTCTCCTGGAATGTATCGCCGTCGATTCCGGCGCATTCGGGCCAATTGTACGTGCTGTCACGGACGCACCGTTCAGGCTCGCTTTACCGGCGCGCGTAGCGACGGTTCCGCTCTCTGCCCAGTCGCATGCCTCCTCCAGGTCGCGCTGGGCCCGTCGACGATCAGGCCGAGTACGGTCAATTGAGGTCCATCAGCATCGCCACCCGCATTGCCCGAAGGCGGTCATCCTCAGTCGTTCCCCAGGGAACACGGCCTCGCACATTCCGCCTGCCCGCAGCCTTGGGCGCCACGTCCGCCTCGCCCTGAGATGTTCGCGGCCTCTCCCCGCGGTTAGCTGATAGCGTGCGTGTGCGGTCCGCTACAATGCTGTATGCACGTTGGGTGAACATGACCCGCATGGCGATCGACACCTATGGGGCGGAAGGGAGAATGACCTTGGAGGTAGACCGCACGGCAGCACCGCGGGCGGGAATGCATCCGCGGGAAGTTCTGTGGCTCCTGGGTCGGCTGTTCCGGCCCAGCCTTTCTATCGACGTGGTAACCACCACAGCCAGGTTCGACGCGGCGCCCGACGACGTGTGGCGGCGGATGATGTTCTACGAGGAGGTCCCGCACCGTCCATCGCTCTTGCTGCGAATGTTCCTTCCTACGCCTGTTCGGACGCAGGGTAGCAGCAAGAAGGTTGGGACTTTCGTGGCGTGTACCTACAGCCGCGGCGGCCTCACGAAGCGAATCACGGTTCTCGAACGTCCTCGGCTAGTGCGCTTTGAGGTGTTGGAGCAGAACCTTGGTATCGAGCGCTGCATGACGACCGTGGGAGGCTCCTACGAGTTCCGCGCCGATGGCCTTGCCACCGAGGTTGCGCTCACGACGCAATACCACGGGCACCTTCGGCCACGCTGGCTGTGGCAGCCGCTGGAGCGATTGCTCGCGCACCGGCTGCATCGCCATATCCTCGACGGCATGGGAGCGGTACCAAGCAGATAACCCAATAGAGGCAGCGTCGCTCCGCCCCCCGGCCAGGGCTTGCCTTCTTCGCAATGACGCTGGAGGAATCTCCGGTGGAACTGCGCCAGAGATGCAAAGGGCCGCACGCGGCGGCCCCTTCAAGCGCGAGACCATTGCTTATGCCGCCTCGCGACTCGCCTTCTTCCGCTCGTGTTCCTTGAGATGGCGCTTGCGGATGCGAATCGACTGCGGCGTGACTTCCACCAACTCGTCGTCGGCGATGAATTCCACCGCGTATTCCAGGTTCAGCTGGATCGGCGGCACCAGACGCACCGCTTCGTCCGTTCCTGAAGCACGCACGTTGGTCAACTGCTTGCCCTTGATCGGGTTGACCACGAGGTCGTTGTCGCGGCTGTGGATGCCGATGACCATGCCCTCGTAGAGCGCCTCGCCGGGCGACACGAACATCCGGCCGCGTTCCTGCAGCTTCCACAGCGCGTAGGCAACGGCAGGACCGTCCTCGGCCGAGATGAGCACCCCGTTGCGGCGTTCCGGGATTTCGCCCTTGAGCGGCGCGTAGCTGTCGAACACGTGGCTCATGAGTCCGGTGCCGCGCGTCAGGTTCATGAATTCGCCCTGGAAGCCGATGAGACCCCGCGCGGTGATGCGGTAGTCGAGCCGCGTGCGGCCCTGACCGTCCGATTCCATGTTGGTGAGATCGCCCCGGCGCGCGCCCAATGCCTCCATGACCGCGCCCTGATGCGTCTCTTCGACGTCGACCGACAACGACTCGTACGGCTCGCAACTGACGCCGTCGATGTCGCGCAGCACGACGCGCGGACGCGACACCGCCAGTTCGAAACCTTCGCGGCGCATGTTCTCGATCAGGATCGTCAGGTGCAGCTCGCCGCGACCCGAGACTAGGAACGCATCGGTGTCGCCCGTCTCCTCGACGCGCAGCGCCATGTTCGTCAGCATTTCCTTGGCGAGGCGATCGCGCAGGTTGCGCGACGTGACGTACTTGCCTTCGCGGCCGGCGAGCGGCGACGTATTGACCTGGAAGTACATCGACAACGTGGGTTCGTCGATCATGATCGGCGGCAGCGCTTCGGGCGTATCGACTGCCGCGAGCGTCGTGCCGATCGACAGTTCGTCGACACCCGTCACCAGGACGATGTCGCCGACTTCCGCGGTTTCAATGGGCACGCGTTCCATGCCCGCGAACGAAAACAATTGGCCGATCTTCGCCTTCTTCGGGATTTCGCCTTCGGCCAGTGGCCCGTTCAGCACGGCGACTTCCTGCCCCGGGGAGATGCGCCCGCGGCGGATGCGGCCGATGCCCAACCGCCCGACATAGCTTGAGTAATCGAGCGCGGAGATCTGCAGCTGGAGTGGCCCGTCGGAATCGCCGACCGGCGCGGGAACGTGCTTGATCACGGTCTCGAACAACGCGCGCATGTCCGCGCCCGCCGGCGGCACGCCCGCCTTCGCGACCGCGACATCCATCGTGGCCCAGCCATTCAATGCCGACGCGTAGACCACCGGGAAGTCGAGCTGCTCCTCGGTTGCGCCCAGCTTGTCGAATAGATCGAACGTCTGGTTGACGACCCATTCCGGCCGCGCGCCGTGGCGGTCGACCTTGTTCACGACGACGATCGGCTGCAGGCCCTGCTGCAACGCCTTCATCGTGACGAAGCGCGTCTGGGGCATCGGGCCTTCCACGGCGTCCACCAGCAGCAGCACGCCGTTGACCATGCCCAGGATGCGTTCCACTTCGCCACCGAAATCGGCATGGCCCGGCGTGTCGACGATGTTGATCCGGGTGTCGCCGTAGCGAATCGAGCAATTCTTGGCCAGGATCGTGATGCCGCGTTCGCGTTCCAGGTCGTTGCTGTCCATCATGCGTTCGCCGACGTGCTGGTGCTTGGCGAACGTTCCCGCCTGCACGAGCATCTTGTCGACGAGCGTCGTCTTGCCATGATCGACGTGGGCGATGATGGCGATGTTGCGCAGGTCCTGGCGCGGGGTTGTCATTTCGGGCTCGTTCCGTTCACGGTTTGCTCAGATTGCTGAGTTTGCTGATTTTGCTCATTTTGCTTGGGTTCGGTGGCGCCTCTACGCGATCGTTCGCGCCGGCTGGCCGCCGGTCGATGCGGCACCGCAGCAAAAACAATCGATTATACAACGCAATACGCAACCCACGCCACAATTATTTTGAATAATCCGCGACTTAGGCTACAATGCGATTTCGGGCGGACGTTCCGGTCACCGCCCAACCCCGAGCAGGAAGATCGCGGCCCAGAGAGGGGCGACCTTGCTGCCTTGACCAACGCAACGTCATTTGCGCTGCCTGGACCGGAAACCGCCAACGGCGGTAGGCCGCATCAGGAGCAGTCAATGAGTGCCACGAGCTTTGTCGAGCTCGGTCTCAGCCCGGAAATCCTGCGGGCCGTGACCGAAGCCGGTTACACCACGCCTACCCCTATCCAGGCCCAGGCCATCCCTGTCGTATTGGCCGGCCTCGACGTGATGGGCGGTGCCCAGACCGGCACCGGCAAGACCGCCGGATTCGCCCTCCCGATCCTGCAACGCCTCCAGCAGTACGCCAATACCAGCCCGTCCCCTGCCCGCCACCCGGTCCGCGCGCTGATCCTGGCCCCGACCCGCGAACTCGCGATCCAGGTCGAGGAAGCCACCAAGGAATACGGCAAATACACGGGCCTCCGCTCGACCTGCGTGTTCGGCGGCGTCGACATCAAGCAGCAGATCCCAATCGTCCGCGCAGGTGTCGAAATCCTGGTCGCCACACCCGGCCGCCTGCTCGACCACATCGAACACAAGAGCATCAACTTAGGCCAGGTCGAGATCTTCGTGCTGGACGAAGCGGACCGGATGCTCGACATGGGCTTCATTCCGGACATCAAGCGGATCATGGCGCTGCTGCCGGCCACGGCCAAGCGCCAGAACCTGCTGTGGTCGGCCACGTTCAGCAACGAGATCAAGCGCCTCGCCGACCAGCTGCTCAACGAACCGCAACTGATCGAGGTCGCGCGGCGCAACGAAGCCGCAGACACTGTCACGCAGCGCGCCTACAAGTGTCCGCAGGACGCCAAGCGCGGGTTGCTCACCCACATCGTCAAGTCGCGCAACGTCTGGCAGGTGCTCTGCTTCGTGCGCACCAAGCACGGCGCGTCGCGCTTGGCGCGGCAGCTCGAGAAAGACGGCCTCGTCACCGAGTCGATTCACGGCGACAAGACACAACAGGCTCGCCTCGAAGCCCTGACCCTGTTCAAGGAAGGCAAGCTGCAGGTGTTGGTCGCCACCGACGTCGCCGCGCGGGGCCTGGACGTCGATGATCTGCCGCTCGTGATCAACTACGAGCTGCCGCACACGCCCGAGGACTACGTTCACCGCATCGGCCGCACCGGCCGGGCGGGCGCATCCGGCGAAGCCATTTCGTTTGTCGCGCCGGACGAGGAAAAGTATCTGGTCGAAATCGAACGGATGCTGAAGAAGAAGGTGTCGGTCGAGTCGGTCGACGGGTTCGACCCCGTCGCGGCCGCGGAACGTGCGCCGTTGCGCGAACGCAATGAGCGTGGCACCGCGCGTTCCCCGCGCGGCGAGCGCCGCCCGGCCGCGCGCAGCGAACCGGTGCGACCCGCCGTTGCCGCACCTGCCGCCGATCCTGTCAATGCGTCGCGCGTGCGCGATCGCGGCGAGGGTCACGTGGGCGACGGTCGCAGCGCGCGCGAACGCCAGCGCGATGAAGTCTATGCCAACAATCCGGATCAGCCCGCGATCAGCCGCCCCGCCGAAACCGCGGACGCGAAGTCGGCGTTGATGAATGGCACCGGCGCGCATCGTCATGGCGCCGGCAAGTCGAAGCCGATCCCCGCGCTGCTGATGAAGCGCCGCACGCCGGAACCCGAGAACGCCTGACCCGGATCGGGCGGCGCTTGCTGCCGCAGCGAAGGTGACGACCGGCGCCAGCGTGATCGTCGCGCTCTGCCGCGCCGGCTTCGAGCCGGAATGCGCGCGGGACTTGCAGGCATTGTCCGAGGCCGCGCAGGTGGATGCGGCGGCAACCCCGATACTTGCGCCCGGCATCGTAATGCTGCCGCTGGCAAGACTTCCCGCCGATGCGCGCATGTCCGATGCCGTAGTGCGCCGGCCACCCATCTTCTCGCGCGAGATCTGCCTCGGCACCGCGCCCTTAACGCTCGGCGAGCGCGACCGTATCACGCCGATCGTCCATGCGGTTCGCGCAAACGACATCCCGTCATTCGGTTCGCTTCTGCTCGAATACCCGGATACCAACGACGGCAAGCAGCTGTCCTCGCTGTGCCGCCGTCTGGATCCGCTGCTGCGCGAAACGCTGCGTGCCGCGCAGTTGCTGTCGGCGGAGGACGACCTGCGCCTGCCGCGCCTGCATGTCGTGTTCACGTCGAAGCAGGAAGCCTGTGTCGCGACCAGCGTGCCCGCGTGGAATTCCGCGTGGCCGATGGGCATTCCGCGCCTGAAGATGCCGCGCGGTGTGCCGTCCCGCTCGACGCTGAAATTGGCCGAGGCCTTCGGGGCTTTCCTGACCGATGACGAGCAATTGCGGCTGCTGCGTCCGGGGCTGCGCGCGGTGGATCTGGGCGCCGCGCCGGGCGGATGGACGTGGCAATTGGCGCATCGTGGCGTACGCGTGACGGCCGTCGACAACGGGCCCATGAAGGGCAGCGTGGCGGACGATCCGCTGGTGACGCATCTGCGCGAAGACGGACTCACGTGGCGTCCCCGGCGGCCGGTCGACTGGCTGGTCTGCGACATCGTCCTGCAGCCGATCCGCATCGCGGAGCTGGTCGCGCGCTGGATCGCCGACGGCGCCGCGCGGCGCGCGATCTTCAACCTGAAGCTGCCGATGAAGAAACGCTACGACGAGGTGCAGCGGTGCGCGCAGCGGATGCGGGAAATCACGGAGGGCGCCGGGCTGAGCGTCGATCTGCGCATCCGCCAGCTCTATCACGACCGCGAGGAAGTGACGGGCTACCTGGCACGGCGGGACTAGCCGCCGAGGCGGTCGTACTGGTCCTTCAGCTTTTCCAGCGTCGCGGTGAATCCCGCGAGGCGCGCCCGCTCCTGCTCCACGACGGCGGCCGGCGCCCGCGCCACGAAACCCTCGTTGCCCAGTTTGGCGTTGGCCCGCACAATCTCGCCGTCGACGCGCGCGATTTCCTTGCCGATCCGCTCGCGCTCGGCGACCGGGTCGACCTCGATGTGCAACATCAGCCGGTATTCTTGGACGACCTGGACCGGCGCATCCGACGCCGGCAGCAAGGCGACGATCTGCACGTCCGACAGCTTGAGCAGTGGCTTCAAGTACGGCCCGAATTCACTCAGCGTGGCGACGTCGCCGGTGGCAATCAGCGGCACTTTCTGCGCGGGGGACAGGTTCATCTCGCCGCGCAACGTCCGGCACGCATTGACCATTTCCTGCAGCAAAGCCATTTTTGTTGCGGCCGCCGCGTCGATACGGTCGATATCGGGCTTCGGAAACGGCTGCAGTGAAATCGTCTCGCCCGTCCTGCCGGCGAGCGGCGCCACCGACTGCCAGAGCTCCTCGGTGATGAACGGAATGAACGGATGCGCGAGCCGCAAAACGACCTCCAGCTCGCGCACCAGCACCGAGCGGGTGCCGCGCGCGGCCGCGAAGTCCCCCGCCGCCTCGGCACGCTGCAGCTGGACCTTGGCGCACTCGAGGTACCAGTCGCAGTACTCGTCCCAGACGAACTCGTACAGCGCCTTGGCGGCGAGATCGAAGCGGTAGTTGCCGAGGCACTCGGCAACGTCGTGCTTCGCCCGCTGGTGCCGTCCAACGAGCCAGTGATCGACGAACGACAGCGCCCGCAACCCGCCCGGATCGAGACCGCAGTCCCTGCCCTCGACGTTCATCAGCAC
>Ga0209048_10007571_pt1 | contig 10002 bp, 7 predicted proteins | sample FrelakmetCRP12CR_FD_187146 | JGI IMG/M metagenome (GOLD analysis project Ga0209048, IMG submission 187146) | Freshwater lake sediment microbial communities from the University of Notre Dame, USA, for methane emissions studies - CRP12 CR (SPAdes)... | ecosystem: Environmental > Aquatic >... | reverse complement strand
AAACGTCAGGATATAAAGAAAATTCTGCTTATCGGTTCCGGACCGATCATCATCAGCCAGGCCTGTGAATTTGACTATTCCGGGACCCAAGCCTGTAAGGCCCTGCGGGAAGAAGGCTTTGAGGTCGTACTGATCAACAGCAACCCGGCCACCATCATGACCGATCCGGAAATGGCCCAGCGCACCTATATCGAGCCCATCACCCCGGAGATGGTCATCCGGATCATTGAACGGGAAAGGCCCCAGGCCCTGCTGCCCACCCTGGGCGGCCAGACCGGTCTCAATACCGCCGTGGCCGTGGCCGAGAGCGGCGCCCTGGAGCGCTACCAGGTGGAACTGATCGGGGCTTCGCTGCCGGTCATCAAGAAGGCCGAGGACCGGGATGAATTTCGCCGGGCCATGTGGAAGATCGGCCTCCGGGTCCCGGAAAGCGGCATCGCCACCACCCTGGAAGAGGCCCGGGCCTTGACCGATAAACTCGGCTATCCCGTCATCATCCGGCCCAGTTTCACCCTGGGCGGGACCGGGGGCGGCGTGGCCTACAACCGGGAAGAGATGGAGGCCCTGGTCACCTCCGGGCTGGAAGCCAGCATGATCCACCAGATTATGCTGGAAGAATCGGCCCTGGGCTGGAAGGAATACGAACTGGAAGTCATGCGGGACTATAAGGACAATGTGGTCATTATCTGTTCCATTGAGAACTTCGACCCCATGGGTGTTCATACCGGCGATTCCATCACCGTGGCCCCGGCCCAGACCCTAACCGACCGGGAATACCAGGCCATGCGCGATGCCTCCCTGGCCATTATCCGGGAGATCGGGGTAGAAACCGGAGGCTCCAACATCCAGTTCGCCGTCCACCCCCAGACCGGGGAGATGGTGGTCATTGAAATGAATCCCCGGGTTTCCCGCTCTTCGGCCCTGGCCTCCAAGGCCACGGGTTTCCCTATCGCCAAGATCGCGGCCAAACTGGCCGTGGGCTATTCGTTGGACGAGATCCCCAATGACATCACCCGGGAAACCATGGCCTCTTTTGAGCCCACCATCGATTATTGCGTGGTAAAAATCCCCCGCTGGACCTTTGAAAAATTCCCGGGCACGGAGGACTTGCTGACCACTTCCATGAAGTCCGTGGGTGAGGCCATGGCTATCGGCCGGACCTTCAAGGAGGCCCTGCAGAAAGGAATCCGTTCCCTGGAGATCGGGCGGTACGGATTCGGGGCCGACGGCAAAGACCTCCCGACCCTCCCCTTGGAAGAAATCCAGAAAAAACTGCGCCAGCCGAATTCCCAGCGTCTCTTTTATCTCCGGGCCGCCCTGCAGGCCGGACTCACGGTCCCGGAAATTAATGCCCTCTCCGGGATCGATCCCTGGTTCATCGAAAACCTGGTTCAGATTTTGGATTTGGAAAAAACCCTGGCCGGGCGCCGCCTGGAGGAACTCCCCGATGAAGGCCTTCGCCAGGCCAAGGAATACGGCTTCTCGGACATCCAGTTGAGCCACCTGCTCCAGACCTCCCCGGAAGAGGTCTTCCGGCGAAGAACGGCATCCGGTATTCTTCCGGTTTATAAATTGGTGGACACCTGCGCCGCCGAGTTTGAGGCCTATACCCCCTACTATTATTCCACCTATGAACAGGAGGACGAGGTCCGCCCTTCCCCTTCGGACAGTATCATCATCCTGGGGGGCGGCCCCAACCGGATCGGCCAGGGGATCGAATTCGACTATTGCTGCGTCCACGCCTCGCTGACTATCCGGGAGGAAGGGCTGACCAGCATCATGGTCAACAGCAATCCGGAGACGGTCAGCACCGACTACGACATCTCGGACAAGCTTTATTTTGAACCGCTGACCCTGGAGGATGTCCGCCACATCCTGGACCGGGAAAAACCAAAAGGGCTGATCGTGCAGTTCGGCGGCCAGACCCCCCTCAACCTGGCCGTAGGGCTTAAACAAATCGGGGCCCCGATCATCGGGACTTCGCCGGATAGCATCGATCGGGCCGAAAACCGGGAACGGTTCAAGGCCCTGCTGCAAAAATTAAACCTGGTCCAGCCGGAAAACGGAACGGCCCTGACCACGGCCGAGGCCCGGGAAGTGGCCGCCCGGATCGGTTACCCGGTGGTGGTCCGCCCCTCCTATGTCCTGGGCGGCCGGGCCATGGAGATCGTCTATGAACCCGAGGCCCTGGACTCCTTTATGGCCAAGGCGGTCCTGGTCTCGCCCGGGCACCCCATCCTGATCGACAAATTTCTGGAAGAGGCCATTGAAATCGATGTGGATGCCATCTCGGACGGCCGGCGCACCCTGATCTGCGGGATTATGGAACATATTGAAGAGGCCGGGATCCATTCCGGGGACAGCGCCTGCGTCCTGCCCCCCTATACCCTCAGCCCGGGACAGATCCGCCGGATTCAGCAAAACACCTATGCCCTGGCCGAAGAATTGGACGTTTGCGGACTGATGAACATCCAGTACGCCTTGAAGGATGAAATCCTGTACGTCCTGGAGGTTAATCCCCGGGCCTCCCGCACCATCCCCTTTGTCAGCAAGGCCACCGGCATCCCCTGGGCCAAGGTCGCCACCCGGATCATGTTGGGCCGGGGTCTGGAAGCCCAGGGACTGACCCACGAGATTGTCCCGACCCACGTATCGGTCAAAGAGGCCGTCTTTCCCTTCCTGCGCTTCCCCGGGGTGGACACCCTGCTGGGCCCGGAGATGAAATCCACCGGTGAGGTGATGGGCATCGACGAAACCTTCGGTTTGGCCTTCGCCAAATCCCAGTTGGCGGCCGGGCAGAATCTACCCCTGGGAGGCGGTGTATTTATCAGCGTTCGGGATCGGGATAAAAAATTGATTTCTTCCACGGCCAAAAAATTATATAATTTGGGCTTTAAAATCCTGGCCACCCAGGGCACCTCCAACTTTCTTCAGGAGGCCGGTCTGCCTAACCAGACAGTGCGCAAGGTCCGGGAGGGACGGCCCCATGTGGTGGATCAGATCAAAAACGGGGACATCCAATTGGTAATCAATACCACCATCGGCGCCCGCAGCGTTTCGGAATCCTATTCCATCCGCCGAACCGCCTTGACCCATAACCTCCCCTACTATACCACCGTGGCCGGGGCCAAAGCGGCCGCCGAGGCCATCGAGGCCCTGCAGGGGGGAAAAATAACCGTTCGGACCATCCAGGAATATCATCAGGGGATAAAGTAAATGGCCCTATTTTCCAACCGTGAGCTGAAAGAGGAATGTGGCATTTTCGGGGTCTTCGGACACCCGGAGGCCGCCAAGCTGACTTATTTCGGAATGTACGCCCTGCAGCACCGGGGCGAAGAGAGCGCCGGCATAGTCATTTCCGATGGAAACTTTGTTCGGGAGCACAAGGGCATGGGTCTGGTGCCGGAGGTGTTTAACGAACAGCAGTTAGCCCGACTGCAGGGGAATATAGCCATTGGCCATGTGCGCTACTCCACCACCGGCTCTTCCATGTTGAAAAATGCCCAGCCTTTTCTGGTCTCCCACGGCGGGATGGCCCTGGCCATCGCCCATAACGGGAATCTGACCAACGCCCACACCCTGCGCCGGGAATTGGAAAAACGGGGGGCCATCTTTCAATCCACCATGGACAGCGAAATATTCATTCATCTCATCGCCCACGCCCTGGAAAACGGTCTGGAATCGGCCCTGATCCAGGCCCTCTCCCAGGTTCAGGGGGCCTATTCCGTGGTGCTGCTGACCCAGGATCAACTGATCGGAATTCGGGACCCCTTCGGCTTTCGGCCCTTGTGTTTGGGCCGGTTAAACGGCGCCTATGTCCTGGCCTCCGAAACCTGCGCCCTGGATCTGGTGGAGGCCCAGTATGTCCGCGATATCGAACCGGGCGAGATGGTATTCATCAACGCCCAGGGTTTGCGTTCCATCAAGCCTTTTCCCCAGGATCGTCAGGCTTTTTGTATCTTCGAATTCATTTACTTCGCCCGACCGGACAGCCTGATTTTCGGACAGAATGTCTACCAGGTGCGAAAACGGTTAGGCCGGATGATGGCCCAGGAATTTCAACTGGAGGCGGACCTGGCCATGCCCTTCCCGGACTCCGGCAATTATGCGGCCCTCGGCTTTGCCGAGGCTTCCGGTATCCCCTTTGAGATGGGCGTCATCCGGAATCATTACATCGGCCGGACCTTCATCCAGCCTTCCCAGACCATGCGGGATTTCGGCGTCCGGGTCAAGCTCAACCCGGTCAAATCCGTCTTGAAAGGGAAACGGGTGGTGATCATCGAGGACTCCATCATCCGGGGGACCACCAGCCGGACCCGGGTCCAGGCCATACGATCCGCCGGGGCCACCGAGATCCACATGCTGGTCAGTTGCCCTCCCCATCGCTTCCCCTGTTATTACGGCATTGATTTTTCCACCAAGGGGGAATTGATTGCCTGCCAGCATTCCGTCCCGGAGATCCAAAAATTTTTGGAGCTGGACGGCCTGGGTTACCTGAGTCAGGAGGGCATGATCGAAGCCACCGGCCTTCCGGCCTCCAGCTTTTGCCTGGCCTGTTTTGACGGCCGCTACCCGCTACCCCCCGACCAGGCCTTTTCCAAACTCTGCCTGGAACGAATCGTCTGATGAGTATTCTTACGGCGGTCAAAGAGGTCCTGGAAATTGAAGCCCGGGGGATTTTAAATCTCATCCCCAAGCTGGGAAAGGAATTTGAAGAGGCGGTTAACCTCATCTACGGCTCCAAAGGCCGGGTCATTATCACCGGGATTGGTAAATCCGGGATCGTGGCTCGTAAGATCGTGGCCACCTTAAACAGCACCGGCACCCCCTCTCTCTTCCTGCACCCGGTGGAAGCCATGCACGGGGACTTGGGTATGGTCACCCCTAAGGATATCGTTTTAGCCCTTTCCAACAGCGGCGAAACCGGGGAGTTGACCCTCATCCTCCCCAGTATTCGACGGATCGGGGCCAAATTCATCGCCTTTACCGGCAATCTGGAATCCACCCTGGCCAAGCAGAGCGATATCGCCATTGATGTGGGCGTGGAAGAAGAGGCCTGTCCCTGGGGGATGGTGCCCACCGCCAGCACCACCGCGGCCTTGGCCGCGGGGGATGCCCTGGCCGTGGCCCTGATCAAACGACGCCAGTTCAATCATCAGGATTTCCGCCGCTTTCACCCGGGGGGCACGCTGGGGGAGCGGCTGACCGTCCGGGTAGCGGAAGTCATGCTGACCGGGGACCGAATCCCCCTGGTTTCTCCGGACCAGCCGCTGGAGGAAGCCATCCGGGAAATGGACCGCAAGGATTTGGGCGCCACCCTGGTGGTGGAAGGAGAAGAGCACCTCCTGCGGGGGATCCTGACCGACGGGGACTTGCGGCGCCTGATCCAGCGTCGGGTTCCGCTTCTGGAAACGCTGACCGGCCAGGCCATGACCTCCAACCCCAAGACCGTTCCCCCGGAGGCCCTGGCCTCCGAGGCCCTGGAACTCATGGAAGCCTATCTCATCACGGCGCTGCCCATCGTGGACCATCGGCAGCGGGTGCTGGGGATACTGCACCTGCATGACCTTTTGGGCCGGGGGGAGTTTAGATTCCGTTAACTAACCCGAAAGACCCTCGTAAGGAGTGCCATGGATATCACCAGTTATCTGAAGGATGAAGACGTTCTGATTGAAACCATGGGGGCGCCTAAAACCGAGACCCCGGTTCGCTGCTTCTATAATGAGGAGCAGCAGGGCCCCCAGCGCATCTGCAGAAACTTTATCCGCGACCAGGATCGGGTGCTCATCGACCTGTCCGAAGAGTATTTTCTGGAATGTTTTCGCCGGGGCGAAGCCCCCCTGTCTTTCGAAAAGGCCGGTCCCCGATCCAAAATTTTTTATCACCCCAAGCAGGTCAAATGCGCCATCGTCACCGCCGGCGGACTCTGCCCCGGAATAAACGACGTGATCCGGGCCATAGTCCTGGAGCTATACTTTATTTACGGTGTCCACAATATTATCGGAATCCCCTACGGCTATCAAGGGTTCATCCCGGCCTACAACCACTCGGTGATCGATTTGAATCCCGAGCGGGTGTCTTCCATCCACGAACTGGGGGGGACGATTCTCTCCTCCTCCCGGGGCCAGTATCCGATCGAGGAAATCGTGGATTCCCTGCAGCAGCTTAACATCAACATCCTGTTTACCATCGGCGGCGACGGCACCCTGCGGGGGGCCGATCTGATCTCCCAGGAAATCAAGCGGCGCGGCCTGGTCACCTCGGTCATCGGCATCCCCAAGACCATCGACAACGATATTTCTCTGGTGGAAAAGTCCTTCGGCTTCGCCACAGCGGTGGAAAGCGCGGCCGGAACCATCCGCAGCGCCCATATCGAATCCCTGGGGGCGCCCAAAGGGATCGGGATGGTCAAGCTGATGGGGCGTAATTCCGGGTTTATCGCCGCCCATGCCGCCCTGGCCTCCCGGGAAGCTAATTTAGTGCTCCTCCCCGAAACCGATTTCGACCTGGAGGGCCCCGAGGGGTTACTGGCCGCTATTCAAACACGACTGGCCGAGCGGGGGCATGCGGTGATCGTGGTTGCCGAAGGAGCCGGGCAAAAATTTTTTACCGGCGACCCCTTAAATCGGGACCCTTCGGGAAACATCAAATTGGGCGATATCGGGCCTTTTCTGGTCGAAAAAATCAAAGCGCACTTTGACCGGCTGAAGCTGGAGATCAACCTGAAATACATCGATCCCAGTTACATTGTCCGCAGCCAGCCGGCCAATTCCAGCGACCGGATCTTTTGCGGCTTCCTGGGACAAAACGCGGTCCATGCCGGGATGGCCGGCAGGACCAATATGCTGGTCAGCCTCTGGAACAACCAGTACGTGCACGTCCCCATCCGGGCCGCGGTAGCCCGCAGAAAGCAGGTGGACCTGGAGGGCAATATGTGGTTAAGCGTTTTGGAATCCACCGGCCAACCCCCTTTAAAGAATAATCCGGACTGGCCTCCGCCCAGCGAAGGGTGAGCCGGGTGACCCCACGAAACGACGATCCTTCCGGACGGGAGCGGCCTTCCTGGCGAGAAATCGACCAGCGGCGGGACGGCAGCCGCCATGTCTCCAGGGGAGAGCGGCCGGCGGCCCGACCGGGAAGCCCCCAAGCCGAACGGCTGCGTCAGCGGGCGCTCCAGGCGGCTAACAAGGTTTTTCAGGGTAAACAGGGGACTCCGGCCCACCAGAAGCTGGCCGACGCCCTGCACCGGCATTTCGGCGGCAAAAAATTTAACCCCCTGGTCAAAGAGTATGTCAAAGAATACGGCCTTCCACGCGACTGGGGCCTGCTCTTCCTTTTTTTGGACTTTCCGGACCCCTCCATATCCACCGGCAGTCTGGAACAAATGGCCCGGCTGCATCCCCGGCGTTCCCTGCGGGAGCAGCAGGCTTTCCTGAGCAAACTGCGCACCCTCTCCGCCCTGGCCGAGGACCCGGAGGTCCAAGAGGTTTCTAAAGCCCTGCTGTCTTCCTTATCCTGATTTTTTTATTGACATTCTATTTTTTTTCTCTAAATTTAGAAATTTTGCATGAGGTCTTCATGAAATTCTGGCGCTTACCCTTGGATGCCAAGGCCCATTCCATCCCCCTCGGCGAATTGTTCATTATTAAGGATCGCTGCAAGGGTTGCGGGTTTTGCATCGAATTCTGCCCCAACCAGGTCCTCCAGGAAGCCTCGGAATTTAATAAAAAGGGGTATCACCCCCCCTGGGTCACCAAGCAGGGGGAGTGTGTGAATTGCAACCTCTGCGAGATCATCTGCCCGGAATTTGCCATCTACAGTGAGCTGAAAGAGTACAAAGAAATAACCGCCGAGGACATCATTAATTATTCCAAAAAATTCGGGATATAATCATCCTCCGGCGGATCTCCCCCCCGTTTTGAACCCGGGAGCGGAAGATCGGGAAAGTAACAGGGCCATGTCCATTCCAGGAATCTTAACAGGTGAATTTTTTATCAACGGCGACGAAGCCTGCGCCGAAGGGGCCATCGCCGCCGGCTGTCGTTTTTTTGCCGGTTATCCCATCACCCCGGCCACCGAGATCGCCGAACGCCTGGCCAAACGACTCCCCCAGGTCCAGGGAATTTGCCTCCAGATGGAGGATGAAATCGCTTCCATGGCGGCCATCTTAGGCGCTTCCTGGGGCGGGGTGAAGGCCATGACCGCCACCTCCGGACCGGGTTTTTCACTCATGATGGAAAATATCGGGTTGGGTATGATGACCGAGACCCCTTGCGTGGTCGTGGACATCATGCGGGCCGGCCCTTCCACCGGGTTGCCCACCTTAGTCGGCCAAGCCGACGTGATGCAGGCCCGCTGGGGCTCACACGGGGACTATGGGGTGATCGCCCTTTCCCCCTCCTCCCCCCAGGAGATGTTTAACCTGACCATTACCGCCTTTAATTTGTCGGAAATCTATCGTCTTCCGGTTTTCGTACTGGGCGATGAAATGGTGGGGCATATGTCGGAGAAGGTGGTCATTCCGCCTCCGGATCAGATCCCCCTGGTATCCCGCAAGGGGCCGACTCCCTCGGCCTCTGCCTTTTTACCCTTTATGCCCGATGAGGACCTGATCCCCCCCATGGCCTGCGCCGGGGAAGGGTTTCATGTCCATGTTACCGGCCTGACTCACGATGAACAGGGGTATCCCGTGATTACCTCGCCGGTCCATGAGCGGCTGGTCCGGAGGCTGGTGGACAAAATCCGACTGAACGCGGCCAAGATTATCCAAACCGAAGCCCTCGGGTTGGAGCAGGCCGAGGTGGTGGTGGTCGCCTACGGTTGTACCGCCCGGGCCGCCCGGGAAGCGGTCACCCGGCTCATCCAGGCTGGAGAAAAAGTCGGATTGCTGCGTCTCATCACGCTTTGGCCTTTTCCGGAAGAACAAATTCAAAAAATCGCCCGGCAGGTCAAGGCCTTTATCGTCCCGGAAATCAATTACGGACAGATGGCCTATGAGGTGGAGCGTTGTGCCCAGGGCCGGGCGGAAACAGTGCTGCTGCCTCTCATGGGCGGCACGATCCATACCCCCGCAGACATCATCGAGGCCGTGAAGGAAAACCTCTGATGAAAATCCGCTATCAACCCGCAGTCCCCTATGACCCCCAGACTACCTGCCGGATCAAGGAGGAGCAGCATGGTCTCCATCCGGACGATATCTATTTAAAGCCGGGACGCATCCCCCACATCTGGTGCCCGGGTTGCGGACTGGGGGTGGTCCTGCATACCTACATCAACGGGCTTAAGATGGCCGGTCTGCAAGTGGATCAGGCGGCCGTGGTTTCCGGAATCGGTTGTACGGGCCGGGTGGCCGGTTATCTGGACATGGACACCTACCACACCACCCACGGCCGGGCCATCCCCTTCGCCACCGGCCTGGCCCTGGTGCGGCCGGACCTGGCGGTAACGGTTTTCAGCGGGGACGGGGACCTCTTTGCCATCGGCGGCAACCACTTCATTCATGCCGCCCGGCGGAACATCAATCTCAAGATCCTTTGCGTCAACAACTTTAATTACGGCATGACCGGCGGCCAGGCGGCCCCCACGACTCCGGTGGCGGCCCGGACCACCACCACCCCCTACGGCAATTTCGAGCATTCCTTCAACCTGCCCTTTCTGGCTTATGCCAGCGGGGCGGTATACGTGGCCCGCTGGACCACCTTTCATGCCCGTCATCTGGTCACCGCCATCGCGGAAAGCCTGACCAAAAAAGGGTTTACCTTCATTGAAGTCATCTCCCCCTGCCCCATCGGCTATGGACGGCCGAACAAATTGGGCAGCGGTCTGGATGAGATGAAGTTTTACCGGGAAAACAGCCTGGTTCAAAATGGCACGGACCCCCGGGAAGCGGACATCGGCCTGAAAGGAAAAATCATCGTCGGCAAATTTATTGATCAAAGCCGGCCGACCTTCGACGAACTCTATACGGAAAATATTTTGAGCAAATTCAAACGGGAAAACTAA
>Ga0209048_10007570_pt1 | contig 10004 bp, 23 predicted proteins | sample FrelakmetCRP12CR_FD_187146 | JGI IMG/M metagenome (GOLD analysis project Ga0209048, IMG submission 187146) | Freshwater lake sediment microbial communities from the University of Notre Dame, USA, for methane emissions studies - CRP12 CR (SPAdes)... | ecosystem: Environmental > Aquatic >... | reverse complement strand
CCCCTTCCCGGCTCGTCGGCTCCCCAGCCGCCGAGGAGCTGAAACAGTAGGTGGATCACGCATTGGCCGCAGGCCGCGGCACTCATGCCGCGGGAGTCCCCGCAGACCTGACAGGCTTCTAGTGCGTGACCGGAAGTGGCCGCGACCACCGCTACGGCCGCGACCGCGGACAGGATGATCCACCAGCGGGCTCTCATGGGCCTCCCGCGGGACCGGGATGCGGCCCGGCTCGGTTAGGGCTCACGCCGACCCGCACGCCGGCGATCTCCCCAGGGATGAGGCTCCCGGGGAAACTTCCAAACAGCACCGCGCAGATGCCGTGCTCGCGGAAGCGGCGGCGCTCCAGGGCATCGGCCGGCAGGCTCACCGGCATCCCGCCCAGGTGGATCAGCCGGGCCTCCGGTGTGATCGCGGCCAGCTCGCCGGCCCACAGCTCCCGGCCGTCCTTGAGCCGGACCGCCAGGCTGAGGCCGGCCGGCCAGCGGAACGGCCCCGCGCCCGCGAGCGCGAAGCTCAACCAGAGCCGCTCCGGCGTGTCCGCGACCCGCACGAACGCCTCCCCCAGCCCAAAGCTGCGCAGCAGGCCCGCCCGCTCCGCGTCCACCGTGACCGGACCGGCGAGCCACAAGGCTTCGCCCGAAGGCAAGAGACAGCCGAGGGCGGCGGCCAGGAGCAGCGGGATCAAGTTTCCGCCCCTTCGCCCTCGAGCTCGTCCTGCACTCGATTGGCCTTGGTGGGCTGGGGCCGGCGGACATAGCGGCCCCGCTCTCGATCGTTCTTGCGCTGCCGCTCGGCCAGGTGGCGCAACACCAGCGCGGCATCATGGAGCCGGTCCTTGTCCCCCATCGTGAGTTGCGGGATGGGCCGCGCCGCCAGCCGCTCGAGGAACGCCACCAGGGTCAGATGCTCGGTCACGTCAGCCTCCCGGGATGCAGCCCCGTCCCACGGCAGACCCCACAGCGTTGTGGCGCCCCGCCGGCGGCCATGAGATGCGTCGTCCCTTTCCCATCACAGATCGGACAGGGCCGACCCTTCGAGCGCACGAAGTAATCGGACCAGCAGGCCAGGCCGAAGCCCAGCGCCAGGCCGACGACCAAGATCACGAGACACAGCGGCCAGACCCACATCCTAACACTTCCCCCCTTCTACGAGCTGCCGAGCATGGACATCGAATAGGTGCTGTGCGCCCCCGCCGGCTCGCCGGTCAGCGGGTTGTTAGAGGACCAATCCAGCAGGAAGCGGACCCACGGACCGAACGCGAGCGGCTTGGCAAACATGGTGCCGCCGCCGGTGTCGGGCGAGAGCGTGTAGGTGAAGCGTTGCACCTTGGGCGCGGTGCCCACATTGATCGAGTGCCAGGCCGTCCGGGTATTCACGATCGGGAAGATCCCGTTGGTCACATCGTCAATCGACCCGCTCCCGGGATCCGCCTCGTAATCCGCCGCGGGGTTCTCGGCCGCGGTTTGCTTGTACTGCACCTGGAGCAGCATCCCGTTGCCGGCCGCATAACCCGGGTAGGTGTGTGTGGCATCGGTCATGCTGCGCAGGATCGTCAGGGCGAAGAACTTGCACGGGCTCAGGTCGAGCCAGTTAGAAACGATCGCGTACTTATTGATGAGCAGGGCCGGGATCGCACCGTCGATCCCGACCACAGCCGGCTCCCAATACTTGAGCACGGTCCCGCCCATGATGAGGCCGTAAGCACCGCCGGATTGGAACTGCGCGGTGCTGATGAGCGGTAGGGCGTCGAGCTGATTCATCGGCACCGGGATGTCAAACAGGCTGGCAAAGGGATTGGGCACGGTCAGGCTCCTTCGGTAATAGGTCTAGCGGTACAGGGCGCGCAGCTTGCCCCAGGTCGAGAGCGTAGCGCGGACCGGGCGCTCATGCACCCATAGCAGCGCGCTGCCCCAGGTGATCGGGATCGGATGATTGTGCGAGTCACGCATCTGGCCGTAGAGGTAGTGCAGCTCGCTCACCCCGTCCCTGAGTCCGACGAAGCGCAAGCGGGCCAGCGTGCCCGAGCCCGACCAACGGCACCCGAGCGCCGCCGCGTCGATTCGGAGGGTATCGCCGGCAGTCGGCGGGAAGACGAACCAGAAGTAGGGGCAGGGCGCTGCCGTGATGAGCTCCGCGGGCCGCACCGTGACCGGGCGCACGATGGCAGCGTCATAGCCCAGGGTGACGGTGAAGGCCAGCAGGTCCGCAATCTGATCGGCCTCGAGCGCGACGGTGACGCTATCCCCGACCAGGACATCGGAGCGCGGCGGATCAAACCACAGGCCCGCGGCCTGGGCGCTCAGCGGCAGCAGCAGCAGCAGCGTAGTTAGGGCTTTCATTTTCCCCTCCCTGGTTTCACTTGGTCGCTTCCGGCTTGGTCCGCGAATGGTCGTCTTGCTCGATCGGTTTTTCGCCGGCCCACAGCCACGGCCATTCGTTGTATTTCCACGAGTGTTTCCCCGGCTTCTGGCATCGCATGATCTTCCAGCCCTCTACCGCTGCCCGCTCAAGATAGCCGGCACAGAGGAAGGCGATGAACGGCGATCGAGTCCAAAGAGCAGTCACCGCGCCGGCCACGAGTCCAACGCAGGGCGAACGCCAGAAGGTACGCAGCCTGAATCCTTCGTGCGGTGAATCCTTGATCGCTCCCCCGATCGCGCAGACCAGCCCGGCGAGGCCGCCCATGAGCACGTTACCGATCATGGCTTGCCCTTTGGACAAGAGTTTCGATCACGAATCCCGCTACGAGTGCCACGACGCAGATCAGAAACGTGGTCATTCAGTCCCCTCCGGCCTGGTGAGCGCCTTCCGCCTCGAGCAGAAGGAACAGGCGCCAATAGGCTTGCGGCGCTCGAGTGGTTCAATACCGAGGATCCGCCACTTGCCGCACAGCGAGAGATTATCGCGGAAGTAGTGAGCCGTTCGCCTGACGTGCGGCCGTCCCCAGCCTTCGATCGGTTGTGGTGCGATGTCTGGTCTAAACCGTGTCACGTCCCCTCCGGTGGAGTCATCGCCGGGAGCTGCCGGGCCACTTGTTTTCATCCTGGTACGGCAGGGGCGCCGGCTTGTCCGGCCAGGTGGCCCCCCAGCCTCCCGCGATCACCAGCACGATCATACCGGCGAAGTAGAGGAGGCCATAGGCCGGCCCATGTCCGACTGCAATCCCGCCGAGCGCGGCGAGTACGATCGGCCAGAATACGCATCTCAGCAGCTTCCGAATCACGTCCCCTCCGGTGAAGTCGGCGGCACGGCATAGAGCCCACAGGCCCGCCCGTTCTTTCGAGCCTCGATCCCGGCCACGCGGCCGGTGCGGATCCACTTGAGCAACGAGCTGCGGGCCACCTTGTCCGAAGTGTAGTGGTGACTGATTCTCCCCACGGCCTCACCGATGGTCAGTCCTGGAGACTTCTCCACCGCGAGCCTGAGCCGATGGCAGGTTTCGCGGAACGGCGTGAAGTATTGTCCGGCCGCGCTGCCGGCCACGCCGTAGATGCGATGGAGCGGGTCAAGGCAGGACGTGAGCCGCGGACGGTGCCAGGCATCGGCATCCGCTTCTGGCGCGGGGTGTGCGACAGTAACGAGCCCACGAACGACATGGAGCACGCCCACACCCTCGGCCTTGAATCGCTCGAGCCAATGCTGGGATGCCACGCCAGAGCGGGCCGGCTCAAACGCGACCCAGCGGCGCTCACAGTAGTCTTTCCACCGCTGGATCTGCCGCAACACGGAGCGGGACGCACGCGCCTTGACCTCGCACACATCAATCGAAGCGTCGGCCCGGACCACGACGACATCGGCCCGGTTGCCGTAGGCCCACACCTGGACCTCGGGGAACACTTCCCCCAGCGCATCGAAGTGCGCGACCACGGCCGCGGCGACCTCCGTTTCCTTCATGCGTCCCTCTCGTTCAAGTTCTCAGCGTGAATCCCTGCGCTTACTGCGCCACCGGGCAGAGCGAGTCCATCAGCGACTCGAAAGCCTTGAGGGCGTTTTTCCAGCTCGTCGGGAGGAACGGGAAGACGGCGAGCGCGTTGAGGATCGGGCGCACGGCGCGATAGACGGTGCAGACCTTGAGGATCACGTCGGCCGGTGAAGTCTTGACCTGGGCGGCGGTGAAGTAGTGCCGGCCTCCGGGCTGGAAATGCGTCAGGTCGATCGCCTTCACCTGCGCGTCGATTTCCTCGAAGCTAACGGCGTGCGGCTGCGTCATGGAAGCCTCCTGGTGAAGTGTGAGGATGAAACGGCTAACACTTTTGGTCCTTCTGGTTCAAGTCAGCGGCGGGCATCCGGCACGCTGCATCCCGTACTGGCCGGATCAAAGTTACCGGGTGCACAGCCCGCCCGCCGCTATTCGATGTTGCCACTTTTGATTCCCCACCACATCAACGGGAGCACGATCACCACCCACAAGGCGGCCACGAGCAGGGAGAGCAACAGGCCCGCAGCGAGGATGTGCAGCGTCAACGCCTCCCATGAGCTCCACAGGGATTCGATCACGTCCCCTCCGGGTTAGTCTGTCCACGATACACGGGGACGATCTTCCCACAGCTCGGACACTCCCATTGAAAAGCATATGACGGATCGTGTGGAGCCCCGCCCGTCATGTTGGATCCGCACTTTGGACAGGTCACGTCCCCTCCGGGTTAGTGGACGCCTGGGAGGACCACAGCCCTCGATCTTCCAGGCAATCCCGACAGATCACGCAGCGCGCAGCGCGCCCGTTCAGGATCACCAGCCGGTCCTTCGTGCCACAGCGCCAGCACTTGAGACGGGTCGTGTGGATCTTGCGAGGCGGGCGCTTCATGTCACCAGCTCGCCCGGCCGAGCACCAGGCCCGCCGGGATGGACTGTGGGGTGGGCGCGGGGCCGAAGCTCTGGAGATGAGCCTTGCGCTGGGTTTCCTCGAGCTCGGCCAAGAGCCGCCGGTCGTCCTCAATCCGCGCTCTCAGCTCAAACGCTTCGGCCTCGAGGCGGCACAACTCGCAGGAATCCGGTTGAATCGAGTCACAGATTCCAGCACAGGTGGGACACGGCTTGAGGTTCTTCATGGCCTTATCCTTTCGCGGCGGGGTCCACGCGAAAGACCTGCATCCATCGTGCCGTAACTCATCACATAACCTTACAGCCGTCCCGGGCTCAAGTCAATGCAGCTTGCCGTTGCGCGTCAGGCAAAAGGCCCGGCTCCGGCGGCTCGCGGGGGTCGCACCCGTGGAGGCCCTTGCCCCCGGCGTTGCACCGGGACCGGCGCCAGGCGACTAACTCTTGGAACGCTCCCACCAGGCGGCCACACCTTCCCCGATCGCCTCGCCCACACGGACCAGGGCCGGCGCCGGAATCAGGGCTTGGTGCTTGAGGTTGTCCCCGAAGAACGGTTCCACGATCACCGCCGGCTTCGAGCGGTCGCACTCCGCGATGCAGACGAAACCCCGCTGCACATAGGTCAGCGCGGCCTCGCGGTGCTCCAGAATCTCCGCAAACTCGTCCGCCAGCTCGGTCCCGATCGCCACGGCCAAGGCCGCCCCCGAGGTTCCGGCCGGGTACTCGTTGAGGCAATAGGAGCCGTTGCCGGCGTTGACGTGGCAGGCCAGATAGGCGTGCGCCCCCCACTTGAACGCCTCGAGGTTGCGCTGGGCATAGGTGCCCACCATCGAGCCGTGGGCTGGATCGTTGCACAGCACCACGGCCCCGCGGCGGTGGAGCCACATCACAAGGGCCTGAGCGTAGAGCGTGGCAATCTGCGCTTCCGCGACCTTCAAGCCGCCGGCCAGGGTGAAGCCCGCTCCCCGGTCGTGATCCGAGGGCGGGGGCTTGTAAAGGTGCTGGACATCCACGGCCACGCGCAGCCCGCACAGCCGCGTGGCGAGTAGGCGGGGGAACCCCGCCGCCTCATTCGCTCGGGCGGCCCGTCCCATCAAGCCTCCGATTCCTCGTCTTCCTCGTCCTCGTCCTCCTCGTCGTCGTCTTCCTCGTCGTCTTCCTCGTCTTCCTCGTCCTCGTCGTCCTCGTCGTCGCCGTCGTCCTCGTACTCCTCAAACTCGTCTTCGTCCTCGAGTTCGTCAGCCTCGAGCTCGTCAGCCTTGAGCGGCGGATCAGCGGACCGCGCCTGTGCCTTCTTCGGATCTTCCATCGCTCCCCCTAGCGTCGGCTCAACCGGCGCCGCAACGTCACGAACAACAGGGCCAGCAGGGCGAGCAGCGCCGCCCCGCCCCCGAGCACCGCGCCCTGGTACTGTCGCCAGAAGCCCAGCACCGCATCGACGTAGCTCTGATTCGGGAAATGCCCAGCGGCGTTCCTGACCGCGTGCCCCGAGCCGGCGTTGTAGGCCGCCACGGCGCGGGCCGTATCCCCGGGAAAGAGCTGCATCAGGCGGGCCAGCTCGAAGGTGCCGATGCGGATCCCGATCGAGGGCACGGCCAGCGTAAGCGGATCGCTGATGCCGTGCATCGCCCCCGTCGTGTCCTTCACCTGCATCGGCCCGTAGGAGTAGTGCCCATCGGGCTCGAGCGTGCCGGTGATCGGCAAGGCGCCGTGGAGGGTTTCCTTCTGGATGATCGCATGGACCAGGGCGGGATCGAGCGCGATCCCGTAGCGCGTGCGGGTCTGACTCACCGCGGCGGACACTTCGGCGTCGTACTTCATGCGCCCAGGTTCGGCTTCTCGGCCAGGGTGTGAGTCTTCGCCACCTTCGTCAGACCGACCCGGATATGCGCGGCCACCTGGGGCGGGATCACCGCGATCATGCAGCCGGGCGGAACGTAAACGCTCGGGATGGGCTGACCGAGCGCATTGGGACCGGGGATCACCTGGAGGAAACCCCCTTCGGTCAGGTCCATCGGCACCGGCAGCGGAATCCCCGCAATCGCCACGGTTGGGATCACCATCTCGGTCGGACCCGTGATGCGAGCCATGTCTTCCCCCTAGACTGCCGGAGCGATGCGACCGGCCGTTTCTCGCAGCAACGCCCTCGTGACGTGCGCATAGATGCAGCTCATGTCGGGCCGCTCGTGGCCGAGGATTGCCTGCACGATATGGATGTCCCTGGTTGCTAGGTAGATCCTCGTGGCCGCCGTGTGTCTGAGCGAATAGAGCCAGCGCCCAGGACGTAGATCGGCCAACCGTGAATAGTGGTGGAAAAGCCTTTCAGCTTGACGCTTCCCCATCAGGAAGACAGCGGCGCCGGGGTCGGCTCCCATGCTTTCAACGTGGGGCAGTAACATCGCGGCGAGCTCGGGTGTGATCTGGAGCTCGTCAAACTCCGGCGTGATCTTCTTCTTCTTCAACCTTGTGATTCTGATCCACGGACGTTCTCCGCGGAGATGGCAATCCGATCGCCGCAGGGCTAGGGCCTCACTCGGCCGGATGCCGGTGTTGGCGAGCAGGGCGAAGAACGCATAATCCCGGGGCTGGTGCTTGTGCCGCCGCTCGCGCACCGCGGCCATGAACGCTGCGAGCTCGGCGTCGGAGAGGAACCGTTCCCGGGTCATGCGGCGGAACATCAGACGCGCTCCCGATTCAGGTGGTTACGAAAATCCCCTTTGATCTCATCGAGACTGCGCTGGATGTTCTCGAAGGCGGCGGCGGCCTCGCGGCGCGGGAAGTAGCGATCATCGAGCTTCGCCATCATCGCCAGCAGGGCACCGAGCACGGCGAGCACGCCGAGCACGGCGCCGGCGACGAGGACGGGCACCCATTCACTTGGCGGCATTGGGGGCGACTCCCGCCACGCGGGTCAGGGCTTCGGCGGCGGCGCGCTGGATCGCCTGCTGATTCGCAGTCGGCACGCCCGGCGCGGACATGATCTGCTGGATCACCAGCTCGAGCAGGGCAGCCCAGGGCTTGCCGGGATTGAGGCTGACGACTAGGGCCGCCGCGCCCCGGGCGATGGTTTCGAGCAGGGCGGCGCGCTCGTGGTCCTTCGGGGTGACGATGCGATGGGCGTACCAGCTTCCGACCAGCGTGGCGAGCACGCCGATTAGCGGGCCGAGCCAGGACAGATTCATGGACTTCTCCGTTTACTGCGCCGCGCCCGCTGGGGATCCGTCCCCGGCCTGACTGGACGAGGGCCTGCGGGTCACGGCGCAGAGGTTAGGGGCGGGTGGGGCCGCTCGGCCCCGGCCGGGAACCGTTCGCTTCCCCGGCTGTGATGCCCGCCCCCGGGGGACTGCCCGCTCGCGGCTCGAGCGCCGGGGCGAAGGCCACCCCCCTAGCGACTCGACTTTCGCCGCCTGCCACGGACCGCGAGCCTGGATTCATGGAAGCCACTCCCACCATAGCACGTTGGCCGCTGAGAACGACGCGGCCAGGTAGCCGTCCGCCTCGGGGGAGAGAGCCTGGACGTGCAGCCACGGGCCACACTCACAGGCCACGAACCGGCTTACCCCTGGGTGTTCTCCCCCAGGTAGAAAGCATCTCGCCCCCTGGTCCTTGAGGACGACGCGGACGCCTGAAAACTCCTTCATGCCCTACTCGTGAACCGGGGTTCCGGCCGAGAGGTTGAGGCTCGAGGGCGCTCCGGTCTTCACGGTGACTTGGATCGTATCGGTCAGCGTGCCATCGCTGACGCTGACGACAGCGATCCCCGGGATGCCGGAGATGGCCCAGGCGGACAGGCCATCGGCCTCGACCTGCAAGCTCAGCACGGCCGCGGCATCGACGGTCCAGGTGAAGGGTCCGGTGACAACCGGCTGGCCGTCCTCATCCTTGGGCGCGATTGAGAGCAGCACCTTCTCGACATCGACGAGCTCAATGGGGGGTACGACGGACACGGCGTTTCTCCTTCCAATGACGGAACTCAGATGGAGCCCCAGGGTGGATTTCCGCGCCTCGAGAGCGCGAGCGATGCGGCGCAGCGCTCGATTGGTGCCACGCCACAGTCTCAGGTAGGAACGCTGCGGGCCGAAGAAGCTCACGGCAGCACCGTCAGCGTGGGCCGCGCCGGCGGCAGCAGGGTGACAATCGGGGTATCGGTGCGGGTGGTGTCACAGCCGGCGCCGCCCACATCCCGCGCCCAGCAGCGCACGGTACAGGCCGTGCCGAGCGGTGGATTCAAGGCGGGAAAGCTGACGGACGTGCCGGCCGTGGTGACGAGCGAATCGAGCTTCACCCACGAGCCCTGCACCACACTCAGGTAGATGGTCCGCGGAGTCGAGAGCGACACCGCGAGCAGGATGGGCGAGAGGCAGGTGCCGGCGTTGTCGTTGACCGGGGCCGTGGCCTGCCAGGGGCCGACCTTGTACCAAGTGGACGCGCAGCTCGAGAGGATGAGCATCCCCAGGGCGGCGAGGATGAGGATTCGCTTCATGCTGTGCTCCTTTCCGCTGACGAGCTGCGGGCCGGGGCGCCGTCCAGCACCGCGAAGGAAACCGAGCCCTTGACCCGGACGCTCGGCGCCGAGGCTCGGGGGTGTGGCCGTTAGGCCGCGTGCGCCAGGGTTCGGATCATCCAAGCCAGCGCCCAGGAGAGCACCACGGTCACGAGGGCTCCCGCGAGCAGGGCGACGAAGTAGCGGAGCAGCTTGTTCGCAACCGTGATCTCGGCCAGCACGAGCAGCGCCGAGAACGCGCCGATGAAGGCAGCGACAGCGTACTGGATCATGTCTCCTCCGTTTCAGTAGGGGACGGCTGTACCGGGTTCGTGGGCGCCTGATGGATCCGATCCTCTGGAGCCAGCCCACAGAAGGCACAGCCGCCACCGCCGACCGCAAGATCGCCGCCATAGGCGTGAGGGGTTTCCGTAGGCGGCGCCGGCCCGGCCCCTCTGTCGAGCCCGGGCGCTGGAGACTCGCCCCCTGGCGCCGCCGAATCGGTCCCGCTCGGGGCAGTCGGCGCCAGGGCGAGCCGCCGCAGGATTTCCGAGACTTCGCTCAAGATCCCCTGGTGCCAGGCCCCGTCAATCAGCCGGTCAAAATTGGCCTTCATGAGCCTGGCATAGGAGCCCTCAGGGATGTCTCCCGCAAAGGTCATGCTCTGGTCATCTTCGTTGACGGCTAAAAGGGTGCGGACAAG
>Ga0209048_10007569_pt1 | contig 10004 bp, 7 predicted proteins | sample FrelakmetCRP12CR_FD_187146 | JGI IMG/M metagenome (GOLD analysis project Ga0209048, IMG submission 187146) | Freshwater lake sediment microbial communities from the University of Notre Dame, USA, for methane emissions studies - CRP12 CR (SPAdes)... | ecosystem: Environmental > Aquatic >... | reverse complement strand
CGGCGAGTTCGAGATGCTTACCTTCGAGGTCGGGCGCATGAAGGACGACCCGTCGCACGCGGTGATGCGCATCTTCGGGCGCGACGCCGCGCACCTCGATGAGCTGCTCACGGCGATCACCGAATTCGGCGTCGTCGCCGTCAAGCCGCAGGACGCCGTCCTTGAGGTGGCGGACATGGACGGCGTCTTCCCCGAACGCTTCTACTCGACCACCAACCTGACGACGTTCGTGCGCGTCGGCGGCGATTGGATCCGCGTCGAGCACCCGGAGATGGACTGCGGCATCCGCGTCGACCTCGCGGCCGGCACGGCCGAGACGTTGGCGATGAACGACGTGCACACCGGCGACCTGCTGGTGACCGGCCACAAGGGAATCCGCGTGCTGCCGCTCGAGCGCTCGCGCGAGAGCCAGCCGTTCGAGTTCATGGCCTCGGCCGTCAGCAGCGAGAAGCCGAAGGCGCAGATCGTCCGCGAGGTGGCGCACATCCTGAGGCAGGTCAAAGCGGAGGGTCGGCTGACGATCGCGGTCGTCGGCCCGGCCGTGGTGCACACCGGGGCGGCGCCGAGCCTTGCCCGTCTCATCGAGGCGGGCTACATCGGCGCCGTCTTCGGCGGCAACGCGATCGCGACGCACGACATCGAGTCGAACCTGTACGGCACGTCGCTCGGCATCAACCTCAAGGAGGGCACGGCCGTGCCGGGCGGCCACGAGCACCACCTGCGCGCCATCAACACCATCCGGCGCGCCGGCTCCATCCAGGCCGCCGTCGACCAGGGCGTGCTCGGCGCCGGTCTCATGTACACGCTCATAAGGACCGGCACGCCGTTCGTGCTCGCCGGCAGCATCCGCGACGACGGCCCCATGCCCGAGGTGATCACCGACGTGATGCAGGCGCAGCAGGAGATGCGCAAGTACGCGCAACGGGCCGGCGCCTGCCTCATGCTGAGCACGATGCTGCACAGCATCGCCGTCGGCAACATGCTGCCGGCCAGCGTGCGCACCGTCTGCGCCGACATCAACCCCGCCGTCGTCACCAAGCTCGCCGACCGCGGCTCGTTCCAGACCATCGGCATCGTCACGGACGTCGGCCTGTTCGTGGAGCAGCTGGCGGACGAGCTGACGGGATGATGTCGGGATGTCTCCCGACGGCTACCGGCATCAGCTCGGCCAGGACGCCGCCCCGGCCGGCGAAGGCGCCTGTTCGGAACCCGGTCCCAAGGATTTCGGTCCTGAAACGACCGGAAACCACTGGCTGACGGCCTCCCAATGGGGCGCTATGGGCGACCTTCCCGTGCTGAAGTTCGTCTGTATGCAACAGTAGTCGTACTGCCGTATCAGGGGTAGACTCCCGATGTTCGTCACGCGCTGCGCAGCGGGCCGGCTACCGGCGGTTCCGGGCTCTCTTTCGTCGCTGCGTCGGCGCGGATCCACACAGAAGAAGGAGGGGTTCCGTGAACACGTACATCTTCTTGGCCAAGCTTACTGACTTCGGCGCCGCGGGCATCCACGACACACCTGCCCGCATCGCACAGGTCAAGCTCGAGTGGGAGACCCTCGCCGTGGAAGGCGGCTCGGTGATCACGTTCTACACCACCACCGGTGAGTACGACCACGTGATCATCGCGCAGGCGGCAAACGACGATGTGGCGGCGGCATTCGCCATGCTGATGGCCAGTCTCGGCAAGATGCGGACGGTGACCCTTCGCGCGTACGATGAGACCCAAGTGGCCGAGCTTCTGGTCGTGGCGCACCCGCACAGGTGATCGTGGACAGAGCCTGAACGAACGGCGCCGCCGGTGAAGGTCCTCCTCGTCGTCGCGCCGTTCGCGGCCACCGAGCGACCCGCGCTCGGCGTCAGCGTCCTCAAGTCGAGATTGGGGCAGGCCGGAATACCTTGCGACATCGCCTACCTCAATCTCGCCTTCGCAGACCTGTTCGGCTGGCACGACTACGAGCGCCTCGTCTGGGAGCTTCCGTTCCGAGCGCTGGTGGGCGAGTGGGTCTTCACGGGCTGCCTCTACGGGGAAGGCGCGCCCAACGCCGAGGCGTACGTCATGGACGTCCTCCGCGGGAGGTGGGGACTCGCGGAAGACGAGGTTCGGCTCGCGCGGGACGCGCGTCGTCTGGCGCCGGAGTTCCTCGACACCCCTGTGGAGTCCGTGCCCTGGGCCGACTACGAGGTGGTCGGCTTCAGCTCCTACACGGCGCAGAACGTCGCGGCGCTCGCCATCGCCCGTCGCGTCAAGTCACGTCACCCGAGCACGACCATCGTCTTCGGTGGCGCGAACTGGCAGGGCAGGAGCGGCGTCGCGCTCTTTCGCCAGTCCGACTTCGTCGACTTCGTGTGTCAGGGCGATGCCGAGACGTCGTTCCTCGAGCTGCTTCGTTGGCTGAAGTGGCGCACGACCTCAGAGCCGCGAGATGTCGGGGGCATCGTGTATCGCTGCGCCGGCGGTGACGTCGTGGTCACGCCCGGCACTCCGACGCGCGACCTCGATGCACTGCCGCCCCCTGACTTCACGGACTTCTACGCGGACCTCAGAAGGTACCCGGGCGCCGTCCGTCGCCTGCCGCAGCTCAGTGCCGAGACCTCGCGCGGCTGCTGGTGGGCGCAGACTGGACCCTGTGGCTTCTGCGGGATGGACGCGCAGGATCGAGAGTATCGCAGCAAGAGTCCCGGGCGAGTGCTCGACGAGCTCCGCGGGCTGACCAGTACGTGGGCCGGCTCAATGGTCTATCTCGCCGACACGGTCGTCCCGCCGTCCTTTTTCGATGAGGTGCTGCCGGCGCTGTCCGAGCGGCCGTTGCCCATTCCGCTGTTCTGCGACGTGCGCCCGAACGTCACGCGCGAGCAGGTCCGACTCATGGGGTCGGCGGGCATCCAGATCCAGCCGGGGATCGAGAGCTTCAGCGACCACGTTCTTCGGCTGATGCACAAGGGTACCAGGGGGCTGGAGAACATCCGCCTTCTCAAGTGGTGTGCGACGTATCGGGTGAGGGTCTCGTGGAACATCCTCTTCGGCTTTCCGGGCGAGACCGAACAGGACTACGAGGAGATGCTGGGTATGATGCCGTCCATTCGGTTCCTGCCGCCTCCACAGGCGTGCCAGACGCTGAGCGTCGACCGGTCCAGCCCGTTCTTCGACGATCCGGCCGCGCACGGCTTCGGTGAGCTCCGGCCGCTGGCGCCGTATCCGTACATCTACCCGTTCCCCGACGCCGACCTGTGGGACGTCGCGTACGCCTTCGACTACGCGTGCGCCCCCGGCTTGGAGCTGCCTGCAGTGGCCACGAGGCTGCAGGCGGAGGTAGTGGCATGGAAGCACGAAAGCGGCATGGGAGAGCTCCGCTATGGCAGCGACACGGACGGCGCCCTGACTCTCGTGGACGCGCGCCCTGGCCGACCGAGGCGGAAGCGCCGGCTTGAGGGCATGGAGGGTGCTGTCTACCTCGCCTGCGAGGAGATCTGCAGTCGACGAGAGCTGGAACGCCGTGCCGCAGCCTTCGCTACAGACGGGGCGACCTCGGCGCTCGCTATTGACGCAGTGCTCGAGAGCCTCGTGCGTGATCGGCTCATGGTCACCCAGGGAGACCGATACCTCAGCCTGGCCCTGCCGGATCTCTCGGGTCGGTGGCCGACGCCGTCGGACTAAGCCGGGGTGAGTCAGGTGGCCGAGTGGCCGAGTAGGGCGTGCGCCTCGCCCAGCGCTGGACGCGCGCCAAGGTCTGCGAAGATGTCACGCGCACGCTCGAGCGCCGACTGGGCCTCAAGGGCATGGCCGATCCGAGCCAGACAGCGCCCCCGCGCGAGTGTGGCGTGCGCCCGTTCGTAGGGGATGCCAAGCCGGGCCCACTGGCGCGCGGCCGCTCCGAAATGCTCCGCGGCGGTCTCGGGCTGGCCGTCTTCCGCGAGCAGGCCGTTCAGCAGGCTCACTATGCCGAGGTCGAACGGCCTTCTCCGCGTGAAGGGCCCGGCAAGGCTCTGTGCAAGCGAGGGCTGCCCGAGCGTCGAAGCCAGACGGACGGCCTCGGGCGCGCGGAGCGCCGCGTCGGCCCCAGAGCTCTCGTGAGCCGCTCGCGAACACTCGTCGAGCAGGCGCAGGGCGTCGGCAGCTGCGCCATGCGCCGCCCGGACGGTCGCCAGCGACACGAGACATGCCTGGCGCACCGACGCGAGGGGAAATGATCTGCTGTGCCCCTCTGCCCATTCGGCCGGCCCGACGGCGTCAGGCGTCTCGCCCGACCATGCGAGCAGGTGAGCCATCGTGGATCTCGCTATCAGCAGGTCCCAGCCGTCATCGTGCTCCTCGAGGAAGCCTATGACGTCCGGCCCCTCCGCGAGTGCGGTCTCCCACCGGCCCGACCATACATCGTCAACCAACACCAGCGCGCGGCAGAAGCATTCGGCGAGACCGTCGTGGCGCTTGCGCGCCAAGGAGAGGGCCTGACGGTGTACCTCGGTCGCGGCCGCTTCGCCCTCGAAGAGCGCGAGGCATTCGCCGAGATTGCTCAGGGTCGCACACACCTCGTGGCCGGCCGCGCGCTCGGTCGCCAGCAGGACCGACTGCCTCATGTCGTCCAGACCCTCTTCGTCGCCCAGCATCGCGCGAGCGTACCCTCGATAGCCCAGGGAGCGGGAGGGCACCGGGAGACCGAGCTGCCGAGCGAGGGCTTGAGCGCGATTTGCCAGTTCGAGGCAGCGCTCGTTGTGTCCGGCGTGGAGTGCGATGCTCGTGGCGTCCTCCAGGAAGATGACGAGACCCGGGGACGGCTCGCCCTCGTCGATCACCGCCGCGTCATCGCCGTCAGACGCGGCTTCGCCGCCCCCGAGAAGCCAATCGCAGTACCTGCGCGTGCCTTCGGCCTCTCGAGCGGTCGCGTCGTCCCCGCCGGCCCGCAGACCTCTGATCGATTCCTCAAGTACGGCGATCGCCGCCCTGAAACGCCCCCCCTCGATCAGCGTCTCCGCCCAGTCTCGCAGCAGGTACGGCCGCCGCGGATCGTCGGCGTCTACCAGGTCGGCCGCTCGAGCGCGGAAGCGCTCGGCGGCAGTGACGTCGAGGGGCAGCGCGCTGGCGCCCGCCTGTCCCAACGCCCGGACCGTCCCGTCGCGCAGGTCATCCGCGAGGGTCTCGTCGTGAGTCGCTTGGGCCAGCTCCATTGCGGTCATGAAGTGATGTGCGAGGATCTCTGAGAGGTCGCCCGCCTGACTTCCAGCGATGGCCTCGATCCAGCGTGCAAGGCCCGCGTGCTTGACGGCGCGGATCGAGCGCGGCAGTTGTTCGTAGGCCACGTCCCGGATCAACAGATGCCAGAACACGAAGGCTTCCTCGCCTTCGAGCGCGGAGTCAGCTGAGCGGCGGATGAACTCGCGCGCTTCAAGGTGACGGAGGGTCTCCTCGACCGACGCCGGATCCTCGGAGCGCAAGGCGCAGAGAGCGCCTGGCCAGAAGACCTGCCCCACGACAGCGGCGTCGGCGAGGATCGCCTTCTGGTCCGGCGGCAGGGCATCCAGTCGGGCGGCGATGAGGCTCAGGACCGACTGCGGCACCTGACTCTGGAGTGTCGACACGTCACCTTCGGGCCTACTGTCGGTCTGATGCTGCGCGACGAGATAGCGCACGAGCTCTTCTGCGAAGAGAGGATTGCCCCCGCAGTTCTCGGGGACGCGCTCCTCTACGTGCGGCACCGTCGAAGAGCCCGGGAGGCTGGCAGCCAGGCGGGCGCATTCCGCGTAGGACAGCGCCTTGAGCGCGATGTGCTCGACACCCTCCGCGAAGGCGGCGGTGGTCGGGTGCGCGTCAAGGTACTCGGGCCGCGCGGTCCCGATGACCAGCAGGGGCACCGCAGCCGCTTGTCGGGCGAGGTGGCCGAGGAACGCGAGCGTCGGCTCGCTTGCCCAGTGGAGATCCTCGACGACGAGAATGGTCGGGCGTGCGGCTGCCATGGATTCGAAGAATCTCGTCCACGCGGAGAAGTACTCTTCTCGCTCGGCTCGGGTCGTCGATAGACCCACCAGTGGGCGCAGACGGCTGACGAGAATCTCGTCGCTCGCGTCGCTTCCGAGGGAGTGCAGAAGTTTCTCCAGGACGACCGACTGAGGATCGGTCTGCAGCACGCCGGCGTGCGCGCTGACGATCTCACGAAGAGACCAGTAGGCAAGTTCGGCCCCGTACGGCGGGCAGCGGCCCTGTCGCCACGTACAGAGGAATCCAGGCCGGTTGTCCACGACACGGAAGAACTCGCGCACCAGCCTCGACTTACCTATGCCCGCCTCGCCGCTGATGAGCGCGAACTGGGGTGACCTCGAGGCGATCGCCCGGTCCATGAGGCCGACAAGGACGCCAAGCTCCACCTCGCGGCCGACCATCGGCGCCTGCGTCGGACCGTCGGCGTCGATGCCCCTGCGAGCCACGGCGCCGCGAGCGATCCATCGCGGCACCGGCCTGGCCTTGCCTCGCGCGATGAGGGGCGCCATTGCCTCATAGTCGACTGGCCGTGATGTCAGCCGATACGTGCTTTCGCCGACCACGACGCCCATCGGAGGGGCTTCGGCCAGCAAACGTGCGGCCGTGTTCACCGCGTCACCGACGAGCGCGCCCTCACCGATGCCCGGACGGGCTCGCAGTCGCACCAGCGCTGGACCGGTGTTCACGGCCGCGCGCACGCGCAGCGGCTCACCTTGGACCGATGGCAGACCGTCCATGTGGGCGACGATCTCGAGTGCTGCCCGGACTGCCCGCTCGGCGTCGTCCTCGTGGGCGGCCGGCACGCCGAAGAGGCCGACCACGGCGTCGCCGATGAACTTCTCGACGACGCCGCCGAAACGTTCGATCGTGTCCCGCGCCATCTCGTAGTAGGAGCGAAGCGCGGTATCGATGTCTTCAGGGTCCGCCCGCTCGCCGAGCGCCGTGAAGCCGACGAGGTCGGCGAACAGGGTCGTCACGACCTTGCGCTCCGTGGCCGTGCCGGGGTCGACGGCGAGGGCGCAGCCGCAAGAGGGGCAGAATCGAGCGCCGTCGGGTGCCTCGGACCGGCACGTGGTACACGTGGTCACGGCACCCCTCCGGGCGACCCTGATACGAGTACGATTCCCCGCAGGCCGCGCAGCATCGCGACGTCCTCCCGTCCGGCCTCGCATCACCTTCCCAGCCTGCATCCTAGTATGGTGGGCGGCGCGCGGAAAGCGGGGCGCAGCCATTGCGGAGGACGGCACCGCCTCGTGCCTCGAGGACGATCCGTCGGCGTCCACAGTCGCCTTCGGGAGGGCGCATCCAGACTGCGTGTCCCGTTGCGGCGATCGCAGACGCAACGACCACTCAGCACAGTCGTTCTGATACGGTCCCGACGTACGACCAATTTGCGTGGCCGATGGGAGGGACAGTGGTGGAACAGGAGGACCAGAATTCGTCGGTGCACTACGTCCGTGGCGAATCCGATACGTGGCACAAGGCCATTCAGTTCACCCCCGAGCCTGACGGCGGCAAGGAGTACACGCGGATCGCAGGCAAGTGTCCGCGGTGCGCACACGAGATCAGCAGAGACATCCGGCCTTTGCAGAGCGGGGCGTACTTCGTCAAGCCCGACGCGGGGTCGGCGTCCGAACCGGAGGTGCCTCGCACCTACCTCATCACCTGCAACTGCGTCTTCGGGCACGAGAACGCGCCCGAGGGCACGCGCGGCTGTGGGGCTCAGGGCGCCGTGATGGTCACCCCGAATCAAGGCGCCGCTCCGCTTGTCGAGCATGTGACGGGCGTCGCCGCGGACTGGGACAAAGACGAATGGATCGCGCGCGCGGAGCACGAGCAGCTGCCTCGTATGCGGGAGTTCGCAGGGCAGTGGACCACGATGCTGGGCGTGATCACCGGCTTCGTCGCCGTGGGGACGATCTTCGACTTCACGAAGAAGGACCTCAGCCTCTCTGGGGGCGCCTGGGCGGCCTACGTGGTGTTTGCCGCCCTGGCGCTGGCGGCTGCTATCGCCGCCGTGTACTACGGGTCGCAGGCCGCCGGGCTGCGCTATCTGAACGACATCCCGGCCGATGTGGGCGGCCGCGTGGAGCATGTGGACGCGGCCGTGGTCTTCTGCGCGGAGAGACTGAAGCGCTCCAGGTATCTCGCGCTCACTTCCGTCGTGGCGCTGGCGATCGCCCTGGGCGTGCGGGTCGTCGCGTAGGAGGACGAGTGCTCCCGGCGGCACGCCGAGAGGTCAGGGGACAGGCATGCAGTTCTTCTCGAGGCTGGACGACGAGCAGTGCGAGCGGCTGCACGACGCGACGCTCCGCGTGCTCGAGCGGACCGGGCTCATCGTCGACGAGCCCGAGGGACTCGGGCTGCTGGGCGCGGCCGGCGCCAGGGTCGACGGGAACGTCGTCCGCGTCCCGGCCGAGCTGGTCGACTGGGCGCTGAGCGTCGCGCCCAAGGCGGTCACGCTCTATGGGCGCGACGGGCAGCCGGCGCTCCTCTGCGGCGGCCACGAGTACTCGTTCGGCGCCGGCAGCGACTGCATGTACTGCTTCGACCACCGCACCGGGGAGCGCCGCCGGGCCGTCCTCGCGGACGTGGTCGAGGCGGCGCGAGTCCAGGACGCCTGCGAGCACCTCGACTTCGTGATGAGTCTGTTCACGCCCAGCGACGTGACGCCCGAGGTGATGGACCGGCACCAGATGGCGGCGATGCTGCGCCACACCACCAAGCCGATCGTGTACGTGACCATGAACGACGTGACGGCGCATCTCGACGCCACCGAGATGGCCGAGGCGGTGGCGGGCGGGCCGGACGCGCTCGCCGCCCGCCCACTGGTCGCCTGCTACAAGAACACGCTGTTCCCGCTCGTGCACAACGCGGAGGCGGTGCGCACGCTGCTCGACCTCGCCGGCCGCGGCCTGCCGTGCATCTACAGCCCGGTGAGCACGGCCGGCACCGTGGCGCCGATGACCGTGCTCGGCTCCACCGTCGTCGTGAACGCCGGCGTGCTCGCCGGCCTCGTGATGGCCCAGCTCAAACGCGAGGGCGCCCCGTACATCGCCATCGGCTGGGCCGGCGAGGCGCTCGACATGCGCACGATGGTCGACGTCTTCTCGTGGCCCGACCACCGCGCCGTATACTCGAGCCTGCTGCACTGGTATGGGCTGCCGATGTGGACACTGGGCGGGGTGACCGACGGCAAGCTGCCGGACCAGCAGGCCGCCGCCGAGGCGGCGCTCACGCTGCTCGCCGACGCCGTGAGCGGCGGCCACATGATCCACGACATCGGCTTCATGGAGTCCGCCTACACGGGGTCGCTGACGCAGGTCGTGCTCTGCGACGATATCGCCGGCTGGGTCAAAGCCTTCCTCAAGCCGATCGAGATCACCGACGAGGAGCTGGGCCTGGACGCGATTGAGGATGTCGGGCCCGGCGAGCTCTTCCTGAAGCACAAGCACACGCGCCGGCACGCGCGCGACCGCTGGCAGCCGCAGGTCTTCGACCGGCGTTCGCGCGACGAGTGGCTGGCTGGCGGCGCCGGAGGGCCCTCTGCCGCCGGCTCCGCCCCGGGCCTCGACACCACGGCCGTGGCCGCCTCTCGCGTCGAGCGGATCCTGGCCGAGCACGACGCGCCGCCGCTCCCGGCGGAGGCGGACGCGGCCATCGCGGCCGTTCTCGAGAAGGCCGAGGCGCGGGTCCTGCTGGCCTGACGGCCTGCCAGAGCGGCGGAACGCGAAGAGGGCGGCGGGCGGCGATGCCGAGCGCGGCGGCCGCGGCAACGACCACGAGGGCGATGACGATGGCCGCGCGCAGCGGACCACTCGACTTCTTCATGCGTGCGTTCCTTCTCGGGCTTCCCCTGGCCGATGCGGGGCGCGGCGGACCGCGCCGCGAGGGACGCCAGCCCCGGAGCGTGGGCGAACGCTGAGCGTTGCGTGAGCGTCGGGGAAGCGCGGGCAGGTCGTCCTCGCCCAGCGACCAGAAGGGCTCGAACGCCACCTCCCAAGCGTGGCCGTCGGGGTCGGCGTTGTAGCCGG
>Ga0209048_10007568_pt1 | contig 10005 bp, 10 predicted proteins | sample FrelakmetCRP12CR_FD_187146 | JGI IMG/M metagenome (GOLD analysis project Ga0209048, IMG submission 187146) | Freshwater lake sediment microbial communities from the University of Notre Dame, USA, for methane emissions studies - CRP12 CR (SPAdes)... | ecosystem: Environmental > Aquatic >... | reverse complement strand
CGACGTACACCACGCGGTCTACGACTGGGACTACCCGCGCCAGCTGCTGGCCTTGCGGGCCGCCGAAGCCGGGATGGACGAGGGCGAGCTGTTCTCCCGGCGCTTCCTGCTGCGCCGGCCGCTGCTCGAGGCGCTGGAGGCTGACCCCGCCCAGCCGGTGGTGCTGCTGATCGACGAGATCGATCGCGCCGACGACGAATTCGAGGCGTTCCTGCTCGAGTTCCTGTCGGACTTCGCGATCACGATCCCGGAGATCGGAACCGTCGCGGCCGCCCGGCGCCCCGTCGTCCTGCTGACCTCCAATCGCACCCGTGAGCTACACGACGCGCTCAAGCGCCGCTGTCTGTACCACTGGATCGACTACCCGGATCCGGACCGCGAGCGCGCCATCGTGCACGCCCGTCTGCCCGGCATCCCCGAGGCGATCGCCGACCGCGTGGTCGCCGCGGTCGGGCGCCTGCGCAGCCAGGCGGATCTGTACAAGCTGCCCGGTGTCGGCGAGACGATCGTGTGGGCTCGGGCGCTGCTGGCGCTGGGCGACGAGGCTGACCTCGACGCGACGCTGGGCGCCGCGCTCAAGGTGCACGAGGACGTGACCCGGGTGCGCGACCGCGGGGTGCTGGAGGGTGTCTGAGGCGGTCCTCGACCCGCTCCGGGCCCTGACCGCCGCCTATCGCGACCAGGGAGGGCGCGCGGGGATCACCGAGCTCCTCGATGCCCACCGCGCGCTGGACGCCGCCGGGGCGTCGCGCACGGACGCCCGCCTGGCCCTGCGCGCCGTGCTCTGCTCGAGCCGTGCCGACCTCGCGCGCTTCGATCGGGCGTTCGTCTCAGTGTTCGGTGACGAACTCGCGCCCGGCCCCGACAACCCGTTGGCCGAGCTCGGCGCGATCGAGCGGGCGGCCCTGCCCCGGGCCGGGATCGCGAGCTCGCAGCCCCGGCCCGAGACGCGGGAGCCGCAGCTGGTGCCCGCCGCCTGGAGCGACGTGGAGCTCCTGCGGGACAAGGATTTCGCCGAGTACACGACGGCCGAAGCGGCGATCGCCCGTGAGCTGATCGCGCAGCTCGCCCGCCGCGGCCCAACGCGCCTCTCGCGCCGCACCCGGCCGTCGCGCCGGCGCCAGCACACTCCCGACCTGCGGCGCGTGATCCGCGCCTCGCTCCGCGCCGGCGGCGAGCCCGTGTACCGGCACTGGCGCGCTCCCACGCGCCGGCCCCGCCCGCTCGTCCTCGTGTGCGACGTGTCCGGCTCGATGACCCCGTACGCGCGCATGCTGCTGCAGTACCTGCACGCGTGCGTCGCGGCGCGACGCCGCGTGGAGGCGTTCGCGTTCGGCACGAGGCTCACCCGGATCACCAACGAACTCGGCGGCCGCGACCACGACCGGGCGCTGGAGCGTGCCGCGGCGGCGGTCACCGACTGGTCCGGCGGCACCCGCATCGGCGCCGCGCTCGGCGAGCTCAACCGTGTTCATGGGCGCCGGCTCGGGCGCGGCGCGGTCGTGGTGATCCTGTCCGACGGATGGGATCGTGGCGATCCCGAGACGCTCGGCGCCGAGCTCGGCCGCCTGCGTCGCAGCGCCCACCGGCTCGTGTGGCTCAACCCGCTCGCCGCGCAACCCGGCTACGAGCCGCTCACGCGCGGGATGGTCGCGGCGATCCCGCACACCGACCACCTGCTGGCCGGGAACTCGCTCGCCTCCCTCGAGCAGCTGGCCGCGATCCTCGAGGACATGTGAGCGACGTCGCTGTCGCGGGGCTGATCCTGGCCGCCGGCTCGGGGTCGCGGTTCGGCGAGGCGCCCAAGCTGCTGGCCGAGCTCGACGGCGCGCCGCTGCTCGAGCACGCGATCAGGGCCCAGCGCGCCGTGCCGGCGATCGAGCGCACGGTGGTGGTGCTCGGCGCGTTCGCGGACGAGCTGCTGGCCGGCGTCGACTTCGCCGGCTGCGAGCCGGTGATCTGCCCCGACTGGGCCGAGGGACAGGCCGCCTCGCTGCGCCGCGGCGTGGCCGCACTGGCCGGCGCCCACAAGGTGATCGTGACGCTGGGCGACGAGCCGCTGATCACGCCGCAGGTGATCGCCCGGTTTCTCGACCAGCCGCCAGGCACCCGCGCCACCTACGGCGGGCGACCCGGCCACCCCGTGGTGCTCGGGCCCGAGCTGATGCCTCAGGTCGCGGGGCTCTCGGGTGACCAGGGCGCGCGCGAGCTGTTGCGCGGCGGACGCCGGATCGAATGCGGCGACCTGGCCGCGGGGGCCGACGTCGACACCCCGGCCGATCTGGAGTCGCTTCGGGCCCGGCCAACCTGAGTAAGCGACTGTGAGAACGATCCCGAGGAGCCGGTGGTGGAAGGAGAGCTGGGAGGCCCGCTCGCCGCTGACGGTGGTGAGCGGCGCGCCCAGCTGCGGCCCGGACGGCTGCTGAGCCGCGCGAGCGACGCGCACGGCGGGCGGTGGCGGGCCCGCAGTACGATCACGCGATGCCCGACCGTCTCTACTTCACCGACTCCGACGAGGCCAACGCGCTGATCGCCACCAATCCGATGGCGCTGCTGATCGGCTTCGCGCTCGACCAGCAGGTCAGCGTGCAGAAGGCCTTCTCGGGTCCGCTCGCGCTGCAGGAGCGCCTGGGGACGCTCGACGCGGGCACGCTCGCGTCGGCTGACCTCGAGCCCGTGTTCCGCGAGAAGCCGGCGATCCACCGCTTCCCGGGCTCGATGGCCAAGCGCGTGCACGAGCTGGCCGCGTACGTGCGCGATCACTACGACGGGGATGCCGCGCGCGTGTGGACCGATGCCGCCGACGGCGACGCGCTGCGGACCAACCTCGCCGCGCTGCCGGGCTTCGGCGAGATGAAGATCAAGGCTCTCGGCGCGGTTCTGGCCAAGCGCTTCGGGATCGAGGCGGCCGAGGATCTCGTGCCGTGGCACCCGACGCTCGGCGACGTCGACTCTGCGCAGGCACTGGCCGACTACCAGGCGACCAAGCGGGCCCACAAGGCCGAGTGGTCCAAGGCCCAGGCCCGGTCGTAAAACCGCGGGCGCACCGTCGCCCGTATCACTCGGTATGGAGCGCGTCTGGGACTACCCACGTCCGCCGGCGGTGGTGCCGTGCGAGCGCCGCATCCGCGTGGAGCTCGGCGGCGAGGTGCTGGCCGACTCGACCCGGGCCCTGCGCGTGCTCGAGACCAGCCACCCGCCGACGATCTACATCCCGCCCGCCGACGTGCGCCTCGACCTGTTGGAACCGAGCAACGCGCGGACGACCTGGTGCGAGTTCAAGGGCTCGGCCCGTTACCTCGACGCGACCGTGGGCGGCCGCCGCGCCCGCGCCGTCGGCTGGACCTACGCGAGTCCCACGGCGGGCTACGAGGCGCTGCGCGATCACGTCGCGTTCTACCCCGGCCGCGTGGACGCCGCCTGGTCCGGCGAGGAGCGCGTGGAGGCGCAGGCGAGCGACTTCTACGGCGGCTGGATCACCGCGGACCTGGTGGGTCCGTTCAAGGGCCCGCCGGGCACGCTCGGCTGGTAGGCGCCGCGGGCGCGCGGCCCGCGCGGGTTATGCGCCGCGGTTGACGAAATTCACGTACGGCCCGCACGGCTCGCCGCGCAGGCCGGGGCACGGCGGCAGGCCGTTGGGCGCTGCCACGCCGGGGACGACCGGCAGGATCAGACGTGAGCGCAGCGAGGGCGAGAACGCGACCGAGACCGACGCGGAGCCCTTGGGGCTCGTATCGGCGAAGCCCCATATCGGCTGGTCCCCGCCCGGAGCGGCGATCGTGATCCGGATGCTCGAGCCCTGCCGGTACATGTGGCCCTCGTAGTAGAGCGGGACCGTGACGAGGGCCCAGCGGCCCTTCGGCAGCGGCGCGACGTCGGCGCGGCGGAGCGTCGGCACGGGGGCGAGCAGCGTGCTCTTGGCGGGATCGAGCTTGCGCTCGCTGGCGCGCAGCCAGCCGTTCTGAACGAAAGTCTCCTTGCCGTCAGGACGCACCTCGGAGACCGTGACCTGGAGGTCGACGCTGGGCGCCGAGGACTTGACCCACAGCTGCACCGCGCCGGGACCGATGACGGCGGTGTTGCCCGACAGCGGCCTGGTCAGGTACGAAAGGGCCGTTCCGGGCGTGCGCGGCACCCAGTTGTAGTGCGGCGTCGCGTCCCACAGGCCGCCGGCGCCGGTGCCGCCGGTGAAGTCGGTCACCGGCCGCGCGGACGTGGTCCACGTGAAGCTGTCGGTCCCGAGCCTCGAGGCGGCGGCGGCGGCCAGCGACCCGCCCGGCGCCAGATACCAGGAGCGGGCGACTGTCCCGGGCAGCGGCCAGCGCGAGAACGATTGCTCGAAGCCGGCGCCCGGGGCGCCGGGCGTCACGCCCGCGGCGCCGTTGTCGAACAGGATCCGGACCGGCGCCGTCCGGTCGAACGCGGCCAGGGCGGAGGCGTAGTCGGGCTGAGCCTGGATCGGATCGGCGGGCAGAGTCACACCCGGGATCCCCGTCACCGTGTCGAAGAGGCTCGGGGCGAGCGCCATGATCGAGGGCGAGAGCCGGGGGGCGACATGCGCCAGATAGAGCTCGAGGAAGTCGTACCAGCGCGTGAACGTGGCCGGGTCCAGCGAGTCGATGTGGGCGCCGTTGGTGAAGGTGAACCACTTGTGCCGGGTCCCGGTGAAGTTCGCGGCCAGGTCGGCGCAGTGGCCACCGGTCTGCTCGTCGGTCCACTGACAGGCCAGGAACACAGGCGCCGTGATCTTGTGCACGAAGGTGAGCGGCGACACCGGGTCGGCGACCGAGGGCACGTAATAGGCGTTGGCGTGGACCTTCGCGACCAGATCGACCGCGGCGCCGTGCAGAACCTGGTTGGCCTTGCACGTGAGGTCACCCTGCTGGATGCGCTTGAGCGCCCACGCCTCACCACCGGTGATCGACGCCGGCAGCGCGTCGTGCACGCGCTGCTCCGCCCAGGTAAGGGCGAATCCGGTGTTGAGGAGGCCGCCCGGGTACAGCGTGGTGGCGCTGTTGTCGAGCACCGACAGGGGGGTGATCGCGGCCAGGCTCGGCGGCCTCGTCCCGGCCACGAACAGCTGGCTGATGCCGCCGTAGGAGATGCCCGCCATGCCCACCGTGTGGTGCAGCACCCACGGCTGCCGCGCCACGGTCTCGATCACGTCGTATCCGTCGAGGCCCTGGAGCGGCTCGAAGTAGTCGAACGCTCCACCCGAGCAGCCGGTCCCGCGCATGTTCACGTCGACGACCGCGAACCCGAGCAGGGTCGCCACCGAGCTGATTCCGCTCTCCGCGCCGGCCGGGTTGGCGTAGCCGTAACCCGCGTACTCGATCAGCGTCGGGTAGGGGCCCTTACCGCCGGGCAGGCGGACGTCGATCGCCAGCTTGGTTCCGTCGCGCGTGGTCAGGTAGCCGTAGCCGTGGGTCGGAATCGTCTGCCGGTAGGTGCTCGTACTGGGAGGGGCCGAGCGATCGGGCAGCACGGTCAGCAGGCCTGACTGCGTGCCTCCGCCCGCGGTCAGGTGCCGCACGCGATAGCCGGCGCCCGGCGTGATCAGACGGAACACGGCACCGCCGAGCGCATCGGCGCGCACGGTGGCGACCTGCGCGCCGTGCCGGTCGATCAAGGTCAGTCGCTCTCCGCCGGTCGCGGCGGTGACGTAGACCTGGGCGACGCTGCCGTGGGCGCTGAACGTGGCGGCGCCATACGTCGGCTGGGCAACCGCCGTCGCCGCGGTCACGAGCAGCAACGCAACGGTCGCGAGCACAGACCAACCGGCAAGCGACCGGCCCGCTCCATCCCTCCTCTCCATCCGCCGGACGCTAGCAGTCGCGTGGGTCGGGCGCCCTGAATGTGCCGAGCGCCTCGACCGCCGCGTGGACGAATCCGTCCGCCATCACATCGCCGATCCCGCCGATCGGGAGCAGCCGCGGAACATCGAGCCGTGCGTCGAGCTCAAGTTCAATGCGCGTGGCGTCGCCGTCCTCGAGCCGCCAGATCACCTCGAACTGCTCGTCGTCGCCGGGCTCGTTCGGAAGCCGCGTCAGCCTCACGGTGCGAGGCCGGTCGAGCGCGATCGCCAGGACGAGCGGGAAGTCCTTGGCCAGCGGGCCGCAGGCGACGTGCAGCGTCGCCTGCGCCCGGCTCGGGTGTCCGTCCTCCCCCGTCTCGACCACCTCGGCGACGCGGACCACGTCGGGGTACCAGCGCGGGTATCCGTCCACCGCGGCGAGCAGTGAGAAGCACTGCTCCACCGTCGCCGGGACGACCGCGGTCGCGGTTCCGCGCAGCTGCTTCATGCGCGCGATGGCAGCGACTTCATCCGCGCGATCGTAGCGACGGCCGCCAGCGTCTCGAGCGCGCGTGGGCGCGCGTGCGGAGGTGCGTGGGCGCGCGCTTGCAGGCTTCGGTTGCCGTTCGCGCCGAACTCTCGTTAGGCTCCGCGTCGTGTGGGCGTAACCACGCTTGTGCTGCGCGGCCAACGCGCAGCATCCACTGTCCATTCGACCGGCGGGTAACGGCGCCGGCAGACCTTTCGGAGTTGAACATGCCACCCGCCAAGAGGACTTCCACCACCAAATCTCCCGCCGCCTCCCGCGGCACCACCGCCGCCAAGCCGGCCGCGAAGCCGCGCACGTCGTCCACATCGACCCGCTCCCCGAACTCGGCCGCCGGCCTGACGCCGGCGACGCGACGCTCCCTCGAGCGTGCCGCCAAGCGGCTCGAGAAGTCGCTCGGGGAAGCCGGCGACGCGCTCGCCGCGCTCGGCAAGGACGCGAGCAAGGGCGCAAAGCTCGGCTACAGGGAACTGGCCAAGGGACTGAAGGCGATGCAGCGCGAGGTCGCCAAGACCAACAAGATCCTCGAGAAGGACCTCGAGCAACTGGTCGCCGCCGTCACGCCGTCGCGTCCCGCCGCCAAGCGCACGACCGCGGCCAAGCGCACGACGGCCGCCAAGCGCACGCCGGCGCGCTCCTCGGCCTCGAAGTCCAAGCCGGCCGCCTGACTGAAGCCGCACCGCTCGGACGCGTGATCGCGCGTCCTGGCCCCGGCTGAGGACCGCCGCCCGCGGTCCTCAGCTGCGGCCGGCCGCCACGCGCGGCCTGCCGGCGCCACGCCGCCGGGCGCGCCCCGAGCGGCGACCGGCATCCGGCCCGAGTCCCTCCAGGATCGCCTGCCAACTCGCGCCCAGCACGCGCCGCTGCTCCGCGGTGAGCGGGCCGAGGAACAGCTTGCGCACATTGGCCAGGTGCGTGCGCCGCGCGGCGGCGAACCGCCGGCGGCCCAGCGGCGTCAGCGTCGCAACCAGCACCCGGCCGTCGCTCTCGTCCGGCTCGCGTCGCACGAGCTCGAGCGCCTCGAGCGCGTCGACGATCCGGGTCAGCCCGCTGCGGCTGAGCAGCGCGACGTGGGCGAGCTCGGACATCCGCAGCCGGCCGCCGGCGAGCGAGAGCTTGAGCAGGACCTCGTACTCGACCAGCGGCATCCCGTGGCTCGCGCCGAGCAGCGCGTCGAGCTCGCGCGTGATCAGCGAGTGGACGGTCAGGAAGCCGAACCACGCGTCGCGCTCCTGATCGGTGAACGTCTTGGCGGGGGCGCCGGGCACCGCGTCACTATATCGTTCGTTCGCGTACCAAATGTCGGCCCCGCCCTCCCCCCATCTCCGGCCGCGCGACGGCGGCGAGCAGCCGACCACGTCGGTCGAGCTGCTGTTCGACCTCGTGTACGTGTTCGCGGTGACCCAGCTCTCGCACCTGTTGATCGACCACCTCACGTTCGCCGGCGCCGGACGCACGGCGTTCCTGCTGCTCGTCGTGTGGTGGGCATGGATCTACACGACCTGGATGGTCAACTGGTTCGACCCGTCCTCGACCCCTGTGCGTCTCGTGCTCGTCGGCGCGACGCTGGCGAGCCTGCTGATGGCCGCGGCGATCCCGACCGCGTTCGGCGCCAATGCGCTCCTGTTCGCCGCGGCCTACGTGGCGCTCCAACTCGGACGCAACGTCGCCGGCGCCTTGCTGCTGCACCCCGAGCACCGGCTGCGGCTGACCTTCGAGCGCATCGTCTGGTGGAGCGTCGCGTCGGGCGTTCTGTGGATCGCCGGCGCACTCGCGCCGGAGCGGCTGCTCTTCGCCTTCTGGGCGCCGGCGCTGGCGGTGGACCTCGTCGCGCCGGTGGCCGGCTACTGGACGCCGGGGTTGGGGCGCTCGTCGAGCGACGACTATCCGGTCGAGGGCGGCCACTTCGCCGAGCGCTTCCAGGCCTTCATCATCATCGCCCTCGGGGAGTCGATCGTGGTGACGGGCGCCACCGCCAGCAGCCGGGGCCTGACCGGCACGGTGATCGCAGCGCTCGCGGTGGCCTTCCTCGTCACCGGCGCGCTGTGGTGGCTCTACTTCGGCGAGGTGGCCGAGCACTCGCGGGCCCGACTGGCCACGGCCGACGATTCCGGCATCCTCGCGCGCGACGCCTACACCTATCTGCACCTGCCGATCGTCGCCGGGATCATCATGGTCGCCGTGGGCGACGACCTGCTGATCGCCCAACCCCGGGCTTCCCTGGCCACGGCCGGCATCGTGATGACGGTCGGCGGCCCGGCGCTCTACCTGTTGGGAGAGTCGATGTTCCGCCTGCGCATGATCGGGTCGGTCAGCCCCAAGCGGCTGGCTGCGGTCGTCGCGCTGTGCGTGCTCGGCCTCGTTGCCGGCGACCTGTCCGCGCTCGCGCTCGCCGGCGCCGTGGGCGTCCTGATGACGGCGCTCGCGGTGTGGGAGTACGCGCCGTCGCCGGCGCGGGCGCAGCCCTCCGCACCGGAGGGTTGAGACCGGGACCAGCCCGCGAGCACGAATCGCCGTCGTCTCGGTCACAATCCGGGCGCTGTGTCCGCGCACGATCTCCGGCTCATTCCCACCGATCCGCCGTTCGTGCCGGACTACGAGGCGGCGTTCCAGGCCCGTGAGCGGCTCGCCTCGTTCCTCCCCCGGGCCGATGAGGTGACGGCGAGGGTCGACGATGAGATCGCGTTCGTCGACGCCGGAGCCAACACCGGCGAGATCCACTCCCCGGCATGCGCGGCCGAGGTGCCGTGGGACTGGTTCATCGAACGGATGGATGCGGCCTGGCCCTCCCGCTTCAGCGACCTGAGCACGGTCACGCCCTGCTGTCGGGCCCGCTGCTCGCTCAACGACCTGGAGTTCACCGCGCCGGCGGGGTTTGCCCGCTTCAAGCTCGAGGCGCTCGACCCCGACGTCGTCGACCTCACCGGCGAGCAGCTGTCCGAGCTCGAGCGGCTGCTCGGGACGCCGCTGCGGCGGATCTGGTCGAGGTACTGATGAGCGTCCCGATCAACGTCCCGCGCGTCACCGCCTTCTGTGTCTCGCTCGTGGCCTGCGCCTCGCTGCTCGGCTGCGGCGGCTCGCAGACAACCGCGACATCACAGAGTGCGTCCCGGCCTGCGACCACGCCGGCGCCGACCACGTCCGCAGTGAGCACGACGACGACCGCCGCGGCCCAGCCGGCGCCGGTCGTCCGTCGCGTGCCGCCGCGGCCCCGTGTCCGGCGACCGTCGCCGGGGTCGCTGCCGCAAACCGACCGGCTGCCGACCGCGCACACGGCCGAGTTCCGGGTGCGCATGGACGGACTGTGGCAGGGGATCGCGACCGGCTCGCTGGACCCGGCGCTGCCGGCGCTGTTCCCCGAGGGCGCCTACGCGCAGCTCAAGGCGATCGGCGATCCGCGTGGTGACTTCGTCAACCGCCTCGAGGCCGAATACCGGCTCGATCTGCTCGCTGCCCATGCGCTGCTCGGGGCCCACGCCGCCTCCACGCACCTGGTCCGCGTGATCGTCCCGAGCGACTACGCCCACTGGGTGCCGCCGGGCGTCTGTTACAACGACGTCGGGTACTACGAGACCCCCAACTCGCGCCTCGTCTACAGCGAGGACGGCCAGATCCGCTCGATCGGGATCGCGTCGATGATCTCCTGGCGCGGCGTTTGGTACGT
>Ga0209048_10007567_pt1 | contig 10007 bp, 6 predicted proteins | sample FrelakmetCRP12CR_FD_187146 | JGI IMG/M metagenome (GOLD analysis project Ga0209048, IMG submission 187146) | Freshwater lake sediment microbial communities from the University of Notre Dame, USA, for methane emissions studies - CRP12 CR (SPAdes)... | ecosystem: Environmental > Aquatic >... | reverse complement strand
TGCAGGACGGCGTGCTCAATCTCTGCCGCGTCAAGCTGCGCGACCAGCAGCGGCTGCAGCACGGCCCGCTCACCGAATACAGCCAGTACGGCGAAGGCATTCCGTTCGGAAATTCGGTGCCGCGCGCCGGCAATGACTCCGGCGGCGGCCAGCCCGGTTGGATCCTCAAGTGCAAGGGCTGGGAAAACGATCCGGACGCCTACATTTATTTCATCACCCAGGCGCCGGTCTGGCAGGCGATCTGCGACGTGATCGGCGAGCCGACCTGGAAGACCGATCCGGAATACGCCACGCCGAAGGCACGGCTGCCAAAGCTGAAAGCCATCTTCGCGCGCATTGAGCAGTGGACCATGACCAAGACCAAGTTCGAGATCATGGAAATCTGCAACAGGGTCGATATCCCGGTCGGTCCGATCCTGTCGATGAAGGAGATCGCCGAGGAGCCGTCGCTGCGCAAAACCGGCACGGTGGTCGAGGTCGATCATCCGACCCGCGGCAAATATCTGACCGTCGGCAATCCGATAAAAATGTCCGACTCGATTTCTGAGGTGAAGCGCTCGCCGCTGCTGGGCGAGCACACCGACGAGATTCTAAAAGACGTGCTCGGCTTTGCGGCCAGGGATATCGCTGAGATCAAGAGTTCCGGCGCGCTGAGCGCGCCGAAAAAGGAAGAAAAAGCAGCGTAACTTGTTGTCGTCCCCGCGAAGGCGGGGACCGATAACCGCGGGCGGTGGCTATGGGTTCCGGCCCTCGCTTCGCTGGCCGGAGTGACAGGTAGTTTGGGAGGGTTTGGAAGATGCGTATCGTGGTCCATGGCCAACAGGCTTTCGGCAAGGCCGTGCTGGAAGCGCTCATTAAGCGCGGTGAGAATGTGGTCGCTGTCTATGTGGCGCCGGAAAAGGAAGGCGCCAAGGCCGATCCATTGAAACAAGCCGCGCTCGCCGCCAAGCTTCCGGTCTATCAGCCTGCCTCCTATCGCAAGTCGGAGGTGTGGGAAGAGTTCAAAGCGCTCAAGCCCGACCTGCAAGTGATGGCGTTCGTGACGCTGTTCGTGCCGGAGGAATTCCTCAACATCCCGACCCGCGGCTCGATTCAGTATCACCCCTCGCTGCTGCCGGCCTATCGCGGCGCCAGCGCCATCAACTGGCCGATCATCCTCGGTGAAAAGGAAACCGGACTGTCTATTTTCTGGCCCGACAATGGCCTCGATACCGGCGATATTCTTCTGCAAAAAAAGACGCCGATCTCCAGCACCGATACCCTCGGCACGGTCTATTTCGACCGCCTGTTCCCGATGGGCGTCGAGGCGATGCTCGAGTCCGTCGACCTGGTGAAGGCTGGCAAGGCGCCGCGCATCAAGCAGGACGAGTCGAAGGCGACTTACGAAGGCCGTTGCGGCGCGGAGAACGCGCGCATCGACTGGGCCAAGTCATGGCGACAGATCGATCCGCTGATCCGCGGTTGCAGTCCGGCGCCCGGCGCCTGGACCATGCTTGACGGCAAGACGCTGAAAATCTTCGAGGCCAAACCGCTGCCGGCCAAGGACCCGAAGGGCATCGCTGGCAAGATGGGCGAGATCGTCGCGGTCGAGGCTGACGGTTTCACCGTCGTCTGCGCCGACGGCCGCTTCAAGGTCACCCGCGTTCAACCCGCCGACGGCAAGAAGATCGACGCCGGCGAATTCATAACCACCGCCAAGCTCGCCGTCGGGGCAAGGTTTGCCTGATTTCTCGAGACCAAAACTCTAAATCGCCGGCTCACCGCCCTTAAATTAGACGGACCATTCCATGCCCGCCTCGCAGCATCAAAATCCGAAATCCGACATCGAAATTTCCCAGACCGCCCAGAAGCAGCGCATCCTCGATATCGCCAAGGAAAAGCTCGGCATCGCCGCGGAAAACCTCGACCCCTATGGCCACTACAAGGCCAAGGTCTCGATGGACTACGTCAAGTCGCTGAAGGACAAGCCGAATGGCAAGTTGATCCTGGTGACGGCGATTTCGCCGACCCCGGCGGGCGAGGGCAAGACCACCACCACGGTCGGTCTCACTGATGCGCTCAACCATATCGGAAAGAAGGCGATGTTGTGCCTGCGCGAGCCGAGCCTCGGCCCGTCCTTCGGCATGAAGGGCGGCGCGGCCGGCGGCGGCTATGCCCAGGTGGTGCCGATGGAGGACATCAATCTCCATTTTACCGGCGACTTTCACGCCATCACCTCGGCGCACAATTTGCTCTCGGCGCTGGTCGACAATCACATCTATTGGGGCAATGCGCTCGGCATCGACTCGCGCCGCGTCGTCTGGCGCCGCGTCATGGACATGAACGACCGCGCGCTGCGTGAGATTGTCTGCTCGCTCGGCGGCGTCGCCAACGGCTATCCTCGCGAAGCCGGCTTCGACATCACGGTCGCGTCCGAAGTCATGGCGATCTTCTGCCTCGCCAAAGACCTCGATGACCTGAAAGAGCGGCTCGGTAACATCATCGTCGCCTATACGCGCGAGCGTAAACCAGTGCGCGCCAAGGACCTCAAAGCGCACGGCGCGATGGCCGCGCTGCTCAAGGAGGCGATCGCGCCCAATCTGGTGCAGACGCTGGAAGGCACGCCTGCCTTCATCCACGGCGGCCCGTTCGCCAACATCGCGCATGGCTGCAACTCGGTGGTGGCCACCACGACGGCGCTCAAGCTCGCCGACTACGTGGTGACCGAGGCCGGCTTTGGTGCGGATTTGGGTGCCGAGAAGTTCCTCGACATCAAGTGCCGCAAGGCCGGCCTTGAGCCGTCCTGCGTCGTGATCGTCGCCACCATCCGCGCACTGAAAATGCACGGCGGCGTCAAAAAGGAAGATCTTAAGAAGGAAGACCTCAAGGCGCTGGCAACCGGTATAGCCAATCTGCAGCGCCACGTCGAAAATGTGAAGAAGTTCGGCCTACCGGCGGTGGTCTCGATCAACCGCTTCTCGGCCGACACCGACTTGGAAATCGCGCTGGTTAAGGAGAAGTGCCAGGCACTCGGGGTCGAGGCGCTTATCGCCGATCACTGGGCCATGGGTGGCGCCGGCGCGGTCGATGTCGCCAAGGCGGTGGTCAAGACCATCGACGCAGGAAAGGGCAAGCTGAAGCTGCTGTATCCTGACGATATGCCGCTGTTAGAGAAGATCCGCACCATCGCCAAGGAAATCTACCGCGCCGACGACGTCACCGCTGACAAGTCGGTGAAGGATCAGCTCAAGACCTGGGAAGAAATGGGCTTCGCCAAGCTGCCGGTCTGCGTCGCCAAGACTCAGTTCTCTTTCACGACCAATCCGGATTCCAAGGGCGCGCCGACCGGCTTCAACATCCCGGTGCGCGAGGTGCGGCTTTCCGCCGGCGCGGAGTTCGTGGTGGCGATTTGCGGCGAGATCATGACCATGCCTGGCCTGCCGAAAGTGCCGGCGGCGGATTCGATCGATGTCGCTGCGGACGGCAAGATCGTCGGGTTGTTCTAGTCCCCCTCGTACCTTCCCCTGAAAGGGGAGGGAGAAGCGAAGCAAGGAGCGGCGTTTAAACGTGATGGACGATAAGCCGACCACTAAGCGCCGCCGGCCGTCGCGCACGCCGAAAGGTCGTCAGGTCGATCCCGCCGCGCTGGCGGATGTTCAGGCGCTGCTCACCGACCGACCGCGCCGGCGCGACCTGCTGATCGAGCACCTGCATCTGATCCAGGACCATTACGGATATTTGTCGGCCGCGCATCTCGCCGCGCTGGCGCTGGAGATGAAGCTCGCGCTCACCGAAGTCTACGAGGTAGCGACCTTCTATGCGCATTTCGACGTAGTGAAGGACGGTCCGCCGCCGGCGGTCACCGTGCGCGTCTGCGATTCATTATCCTGCGCGATGGCTGGCGCCGAGAAGCTGCTGGCCGCACTGCCGGGCAAACTTGGGCCGGACGTGCGCGTGCTGCGCGCGCCGTGCATGGGCGCTTGCGATCGCGCGCCGGTCTGTGCGGTCGGCCACGTGCAGACCTTTCATGCTACCCCCGACAAAGTGGTCGCCGCGGCGAAAGCCAAGCCGCATGCGCACGCTTATCGTCCTGGCGCCGACTTCGCCGCCTATCAAAAGGCCGGCGGCTATGGGCTGCTAAAGGATTGTCTGTCCGGCAAGCGCACGCGCGACGAACTGATCAAGATCGTCAGCGACGCCGGTTTGCGCGGCCTCGGCGGCGCGGGATTTCCCACCGGCCGCAAATGGTCGCTGGTACGCGCCGAACCCGCGCCGCGGCTGATGGCGGTCAACGCCGACGAAGGCGAGCCTGGCACCTTCAAGGATCGCCATTATCTCGAGCGCGATCCGCACCGGTTCATCGAGGGCATGCTGATCGGCGCCTGGGTGATCGAGGCGCCGGAGACTTATATCTATATCCGCGATGAATATCCGGAAGTGCGGCTGATGCTGGCCGAGGAGATGGCGAAGGTCGAAGCGGCGTCTTTAAGTGCCCATACCAAATTGCATCTGCGGCGCGGTGCCGGCGCCTATATCTGCGGCGAAGAGTCGGCGATGATAGAGTCGATCGAAGGCAAGCGCGGAATGCCGCGCCACCGACCGCCTTATGTGGCGCAGGTCGGTCTGTTCGGTCGTCCGACATTGGAGCAAAACGTCGAGACGCTGTTCTGGATCCGCGACATCATCGAGAAGGGCGTGGCGTGGGCGACCTCGCAAGGCCGTCACGAGCGCAAGGGCTTTCGCAGTTTTTCAGTGTCGGGCCGGGTGAAGAACCCGGGCGTCAAGCTGGCGCCCGCTGGAGTCACCGCACGCGAATTGATCGACGAATTCTGCGGCGGCATGGCCGACGGCCACTCGTTCAAAGGCTACCTGCCGGGCGGCGCTTCCGGCGGCATTCTGCCGGCGTCGATGGCCGATATTCCGCTCGATTTCGGCACGCTGGAACCGCACGGCTGTTTCGTCGGCTCGCACGCGGTTGTCATCCTGTCGGACCAGGACGATATGAAGGCGGTCGCGCTCAACCTGATGAAATTCTTCGAGGATGAGAGCTGCGGCCAATGCACGCCCTGCCGGGTGGGCAGCGAGAAGGCGGCGAAATTGATGGCGAAGGGCCCGTGGGACGTCGCCCTGCTGACTGAACTGTCCACCGCCATGCGCGATACCTCGATTTGCGGACTCGGCCAGGCGGCGCCCAATCCGCTGCTGTGTGTGCTAAAGTATTTTCCGGAAGAATTGTCGAAACCGCTGGGAACCTGGTGACGGCGAAAGGCTAGATCGATGACCACTGGCAATGGCGCCGGCAAATCGGTGAAATTCATCCTCGACGGCCGCGAGGTCGAGGCTCGCGAGGGCGAGACCATCTGGCAAGTGGCCAAGCGCCTAGGGACCGACATCCCGCATCTGTGCTATTCGCCCGAGCCCGGCTATCGGGCCGACGGCAATTGCCGCGCCTGCATGGTCGAGATCGAAGGCGAGCGCGTGCTGGCGGCAAGCTGCATCCGCATGCCAGCCCCCGGCATGAAGGTGAAGGCCAGCTCGGAGCGTGCCAAGACCGCGCGGCAGATGGTGTTCGAACTGCTGATTTCCGACCAGCCCGACCGCAAGACGCAAGCGCACGATCCTGATTCCAAGTTCTGGAATTGGGCCGACCGCATGAACATCGGCACCAGCCGGTTCCCGACCCACGGCAAGCCTGCGCCCGACCGCAGCCATCCTGCCATGGCGGTCAATCTCGATGCCTGTATCCAGTGCAATCTTTGTGTGCGCGCCTGCCGCGAAGTGCAGGTCAACGACGTCATCGGCATGGCCTTCCGCGGCCATGGTGAAAAGATCGTGTTCGACTTCGACGACCCGATGGGCGCCTCCACCTGCGTCGCCTGCGGCGAATGCGTGCAGGCCTGCCCGACCGGAGCGCTGATGCCGGCGACGCTGGTGAACGACAAGAACTTGCGCACCGAATTCCCCGACCGCGAGGTGCACAGCGTGTGCCCCTATTGCGGCGTCGGCTGCCAGCTCACCTATCAGATCAAGAACGACAAGCTGATTGCGGTGGTCGGCCGCGACGGTCCGGCCAATCAAAAGCGGCTGTGCGTGAAAGGCCGCTTCGGCTTCGACTATGTCAGCAATCCGCAGCGCCTGACCAAGCCGCTTGTTCGCAAGGATGGTATGGCGAAGGCCGCCGACGACCTGGTCGATCCGGCCAATCCGTTCACGCATTTCCGCGAAGCCACTTGGGAAGAGGCGATGCAACGCGCGGCCTCCGGCCTGAAAAAAATCCGCGACCGCGACGGCCCGCGCGCGCTCGCCGGTTTCGGCTCGGCCAAGGGCTCGAATGAAGAGGCTTACCTGTTCCAGAAGCTGGTGCGCACCGGCTTCGGCTCCAACAATGTCGACCACTGCACGCGGCTTTGCCACGCCTCGTCCGTGGCGGCGCTGTTGGAAGGCGTCGGCTCGGCGGCGGTGACCGCGACCTTCAACGAGTGCAAGAATTCCGACTTTATCATCGTTATCGGCGCCAATCCGACCGAGAATCATCCGGTCGCCGCCACTTTCTTCAAGCAGGCGGCCAAGCGCGGCGCCAAGCTGGTGGTGATGGACCCGCGTGGGCAGGCGCTCAAGCGCCACGCGTGGATGATGATGCAGTTCCGCAACGGCGCCGACGTGGCGATGCTCAACAGCATGCTCAACGTCATCATCGGCGAGAGGCTGTATGACCAGCAATATGTGCAGACCTATGTGGAAGGCTTCGAGCAACTGGCCGAGCATGTGAAGGACTTCACGCCCGAGGAGATGGAGCCGATCTGCGGCATTGCCGCCGACACGCTGCGCGAAGTGGCCCGCGCCTTCGCGCGTGCGGAGAACGCCATCATCTTCTGGGGCATGGGCGTTTCCCAGCACACCCATGGCACCGACAATGCGCGTTGCCTGATTGCGCTGTCGCTGATCTGCGGCCAGGTCGGCCGGCCGGGTACCGGCCTGCATCCGCTGCGCGGACAGAACAACGTGCAGGGCGCCTCCGACGCCGGTCTCATCCCGATGTTCTTCCCCGACTACAAGTCGGTGGAGGATCCGGCCATCCACGCCAAATACGAAGCCGCCTGGGGCAAGACGCTCGATGCCAAGCGCGGCAAGACCGTAGTCGAGATCATGGACGCGGTGCACGCCGACGAGATCAAGGGCATGTACATCATGGGAGAAAATCCCGCGATGTCGGACCCCGACCTCAACCACGCCCGCGGCGCGCTCGCGCATCTCGAGCACCTGGTGGTTCAGGACATCTTCGTCACCGAAACGGCGTCCTATGCCGACGTGATCCTGCCGGCCTCGGCCTGGCCGGAGAAGGACGGCACCGTCACCAACACCAACCGGCAGGTGCAGATGGGCCGCACGGCGCTGCCGCTGCCGGGCGACGCGCGCCAGGATTTGTGGATCATCCAGGACCTCGCCCAGCGCATGGGCGAGAACTGGAATTACAAACACGTGAGCGAAGTGTTCACCGAGATGGCGAACCTGATGCCGGCGCTCGACAACATCTCGTGGGAGCGCGTCGCGCGCGAGGACGCCGTCACTTATCCAACCGACGCGCCCGACCAGCCTGGCCGCGACGTGGTGTTCGACAAGGGCTTCCCGCGGCCGAACGGCATGGCCAAGCTGGTGGCGGCGAAGCTCACGCCGCCGAACGAAACGCCGGATGCAGACTATCCGTTTATCCTCACCACCGGCCGCCAGCTCGAGCATTGGCACACCGGCGCGATGACGCGGCGGGCCTCCGTGCTCGACGCGCTAGAGCCGAGCGCGGTCGCTTCGGTTTCGCGCGGCACGCTCGAGAAGCTCGGGCTCAAGCCCGGCGATATGCTGCGGGTCACCACCCGCCGCGGCGAAGTCGAATTGGCCTCGCGCCAGGACGACGCCATCCCCGATGGTGTGGTGTTCATCCCGTTCGCTTACGTGGAGGCGGCGGCCAATATCCTGACCAACCCCGCGCTCGATCCGTTCGGCAAGATTCCGGAATTCAAATTCTGCGCCGCGAAGGTGCAACAGGCGACGCCAAGACAACAGGCGGCGGAGTAAGCCTCAAACTGTCATGCCCGCGAAAGCGGGGCATCCAGTAGCCACCATCTTATCAATCCAATTTCACATGCGAACCGGACGCGGCGTAGGCGGGCTAATGAATTGTCCGCATGTCCTCTCCGACCACGCGCAATTCCATGTTTTCGATCAGCGCCGCCCGCGTCGCCTCAGCGGCGTGCAGAGCGGTGACCGTCTGGTCCCAGGTGGTCGCATTCGAACCCAGCAGCACAACGCCGCCGAGCACTGCGGTCAGCGCGGCGACAAATGCGGTCGGATCGAACGGAATGATCCAAAGCAGGACGAGCGCGAACCAGACCGCACCAGCAGCGACGGTGAGCTTCGCGGCAAACGATATCTTGCGGCATTGCTCGATTGACACGGTCTGCGCCTCGATCTGCGCTTCAATCTGCCCGATGTCATCGCGGAAATTGTTGTCGCTCATGGGCCTGTGACCAACAGCACGTCATGCTTGCGCGCTTCGTGCAATGCATCGTTTCCGAGCCTAAGCTTGGCGCTCCACATCGACCATGAAGTCGCGCCGAATCGGCACGGCGTCGCGCGTGGTCGCGACCAGCATCTGGAACACCATATGCGAGCCGTGCAGGAATTCGAGCTCCACGGCCGCCAGATAAAACTCCCACATGCGGCAGAACCGCTCGTCGTAGATCTGCGCCGCGCGTTCCCGGTTTTTCGCGAAGCGCTCACGCCAGTGCCGAATGGTGTAATAATAATGCAACCGCAGCACCTCGATATCCGAGACCCACAGCCCGTTGCGCTCAGTGGCGGCGAGCACTTCCGACAGCGCCGGCGAGTAGCCGCCAGGGAATATGTATTTGCGGATGAAGGGGCCGGTGGTGCCGGGCGGCGACATGCGTCCGATGCAGTGAATGAAGCCGTAGCCGTCATCCTTGAGCAGGCCGCGGATTTTCGCGAAGTACTCGTCGAAGTGTGCGATGCCGACGTGCTCCATCATGCCGACCGAGACCACGCGATCGAAGCGGCCTTCGACGTTGCGATAATCGAGCTCGCGGAATTCCACCAGATCGGCGACGCCCGCAGCCTGCGCTCGCTCTTTAGAAATTCGAATCTGTTCCGGCGAAACATTGATACCGACGACGCGGGCGCCGGTCTGTTGGGCGAGATGAATGGCAAAGCCACCCCAGCCGGAGCCGATCTCGACCACGGTCATTCCCGGCTCCAGCTGCAGTTTGGCCGTGGCATGAATCAGCTTGTAGCGTTGCGCCTCCTCAAGGGTGTCGTGCGCGGCGTCACGGAAGTAGGCGCAGGAATACTGCATATCCTCATCGAGAAAGAGCCGATAGAGGTCGGTCGAAAGGTCATAGTGATGCCGGGCCTGCTTGGCTGCCGTGCCGACCGGATTGGCCTGATGCCAGCGCCGCAGCGCGCGCCATAGTCTGCGCAGCAATTTCTGCGAACCATGCGCGGCCAGACCGGAGCGATTGACCGAAAACAGCAGCAGCAAATCGTAGACGGCCGATCCGTCCTCGAAGGTAAGGCTGCCATCCATGTAAGCTTCAGCGGCTTTGAGTTCCGGGTTCAGGAACAACTTGGTCTCTAACCCGCGCCGATTGATGCGGAGCGTCACCGAAGGTCCGGGCAGCTTGCCGCCGAACGTATGCAGCTTGCCGGACGCGTCGTAGAGACGCAGCGTTCCGTGTCTGATGAATTTGTCCAGGAGACCGGGTAGCAAAAACACCTACAAACACCTCGTTTTCAACGTGATCGTCGGTTAGGGCGCGGCCGGCCCTGTCGTCAGTCCGCCGGCTTGTCGCGGAAATAGGCCTCGACCTTGCCGGTGAGTTTGATCGTCAGCGGATTGCCGAAGCGGTCCTTGGCGTTGCCGGCGGCAACGCGAACCCACCCTTCGCTCACACAATATTCCTCGACCGTGGTCTTCTCGACGCCCTTGAAGCGGATGCCGATGCCGCGCGCGAGCA
>Ga0209048_10007566_pt1 | contig 10009 bp, 8 predicted proteins | sample FrelakmetCRP12CR_FD_187146 | JGI IMG/M metagenome (GOLD analysis project Ga0209048, IMG submission 187146) | Freshwater lake sediment microbial communities from the University of Notre Dame, USA, for methane emissions studies - CRP12 CR (SPAdes)... | ecosystem: Environmental > Aquatic >... | reverse complement strand
CCCAAACCGGCTGAAATGCTTGCTGACCAGGGTTTACGCGACCACCAGCAGCGACGACCGCGGGCGAAATCGTCGGCCCATGCAGGCTCTCCGGGCGCGCGCGACATGGTCGACGAGGAAACGGGACAGCTTTCAAACTCACCCCGACGAAACGTCCAGCGTCGCCTGACCGATCCTGAAATCAACGAACTCGTCAACGAGTACCAGGCAGGACGAACACTCGCCGATCTCGCCTGCGAGCTCGGCATCGATCGACGAACCGTCGCCGCGCACCTCCAAGCGCGAGGCATCGAACGACGAATCAACCGTCGCAAGATGACAGACGACGATGTCAGCGAAGCCGCCCGCCACTACTGCACAGGCGACTCGCTCGCCACAATCGCATCCACGTTCAACGTCGACGCGGCAACGATTCGACGCGAGCTTCACCGCATCGGCGTCACCATCCGGCCTCGTCGCGGCTGGAGCTGACCCCTCACCTCGAGACCGCACAGAACGCCAGCGGTCTCAACCCGAAGCGGGGGTGCAGTACGGCTGCTCGGGGCTATCAACCGTCAATCCCAAGGAGGGCAAGTACGTCACGCTCGCCATCTACGCCCACGCCGTCCGCCAGCCGCGAGAACGCCTCGCACCCCTCTTCCTCGCACTGCGGGACGCGTCGACCACCGAACTCGAAGCACGGAAGCTGTGGGCCCATATCAGCAACCGACGAGCCGAGAACATGCGGAAACTGGCCACCGACCTCCGCAACTCCGGAAACCTGAGAGCGGATCTGACGATCGACAAACAGCCGACACGGTCTGGGCCACCAACAGCTCCGAGCTCTACGTCATGCTCAACACCGAGCGAGGATGGCCACCCGACCGGTTCGAGCACTGGCTCGCCGACACCTGGACCCGACTCCTCCTCCCGCTCGGCAGTTGATCATGTGTCGCCGAGGGAGATGAACCCGGTGCACATGATGCGCAACCAGGAGATCTGGTAGCCGTCGGTCTCGTAGTAAGCCTGCTGCTCGATGGTGAACTCGCCGTCGGGGCGTCTCACCTGGAACCGGTAGCCCACGCGACCCATCGAGCCGAGGGTGTCGGTGTCGACGGCAAGCGTCTTGGTGATGCGCCGCTCTGGATCGAACCAGGTACCGAGAATCATGTCGTCGACGATCGCTTCGGCGTCGCGTGCCTCCCAGAACTTCCCGGGGGTCATCGCCTTGAAGTCCACGTCGGGGCGAAGGAGCGCCTTGAGCGCCGCTGCATCCTTGTCAGCGAGGGCACGGGCGAATCGCTCGCCGATACGTCGCTTCATCAGTTCCGTCCTTGCGTTGTCAGAGTGGGATGAGTTGTCAGAAGCTGAAGGTGATGGCGCCATCGCCGATCCATTCCCAGAGCTGCACGGTCCCGCCGAGGCGGGCGTTGGTGACGAGCAGTGACTCCTGCAGTTGCTTGGCGTTGAAGCAGATCGGACACACGAGGAGTTCGCCGCCTGCGGCTTCGAAACGCGCCATCAGATCCGCGATGGACGGGCAGCCCTCGCATGCGACCCCGACGGCGACGCCGTCGACCGCAAGCCGGGCAGCCTCCTTGGTCAGGAACATGAGGCTGCTTCGGCCGCCTTCGGCCGCGCCGACCGCGACGAGAAGGGCGACCGTGACCTTCTCGGCATCTTCGAGGCCCGTGGTGAGGCTGATCGCGGCGCGGCTACTCATGCGACCACGTCGGCGGTTGCCGGGCTGATCGTGGCGCGGACCTGGTGGATCGCATCGACGGGGAAGCCGCCGCAGCGGCCGTGCTCGCGGATGATGTCCTCACCAGTGGCGTCGTAGACGCAGATGATCTTGTCGTCGGTGACGTAGCTGTGCATCCACGAAACGTCGGGTCCGAGGTCTCGGAGGACCTCGTTGGACTTGGCCGAGATGGAGGCGAGCGCTGCTTCGTCCATCTGTCCGGCACCCGGGACGGTTCGTTCGATCACGTAGGTCGGCATGTCATCTTCCTTTCGTCGGGGAGCCGGCGATTCGGCTCTGACACGACCATATGGAAGGACGGCAGGACCGTCATGGGGTGTTCACCCCAGAGCCCGACGGTCTGACATTCGAGACGTACGATCGTTCCGTGACGTCGTCTGGAGTTCGTCTCACCGAGTTATTCGCTTCGGTGTCGCTCGCGACCGATCTCGGGTTGGGCCAACCGCCAGAGCACATGCTGCGGGCCGCGCGGATCAGCATGCGACTCGGTGAACGGCTGGGACTGGACACCGCCGAGCTCGCCACGCTCTACGACGTCAGCATCCTCACCTACGTCGGGTGCCCCGTCTACGGCAACGAGGCCGCGAGCGTCTTCGGTGACGACATCGACTTCCGCGCCCATGCGTCAGAGGTCGACCTCGGTGGGTTCTCGGCGATGATCTTCATGCTGCGCCGCGCCGGCAGCGGGACGTCGGCGTTCAACCGGGCCGCGCAAGCCGCTCGGCTCATGGCCAGCGGCGGCCGGGGTGTCATCGAGCAGATGGCCAACCACTGCTCGGCCGCGGGTGTGTTCGCGGAGCGACTCGGGTTGAGTGCAGCAGTTCGAGCGGGTATCGAGCAGTCCTACGCCCGCTGGGACGGCAAAGGCGTTCCCGGCAACCTCGCCGGCGACGCGCTTGCGCTCTCGGCGCGGATCTCCCACATCGCCGAGACCGCCGAGGTGCTCCACCGGACCGCCGGAATGGGCGAGGCGATGGAAGTGGTCCGCTCGCGCAGCGGCACGCACTTCGATCCCGAGGTCGTCACCGCGCTCACAACGGACCCCGAGTCGCTGTTCGACGGCATCGACGAGCACACAATCGACGAGATCCTCGACATCGAGCCCGTCGAACGACCCACGCTCACCGAGGATGAACTCGACCGTGCCCTGGAAGCGATCGGCGACTTCTGCGACATGCGTTGCCCCTACTTCGCCGGACATGCCCAAGGCACCGCAGAAATCGTCACGTCGGCCGCGGCGCTCCTCCATGTGTCGCCAGCCGAAACGACACTCGCACGCCGTGCCGCGCTCGTGCACGACATCGGACGCTTCGGGGTTCCGGGCACGATCTGGGACAAACCCGGGGCGCTCAGCGCCGCTGATCGGGAACGAATGCGAATGCACGTCTACTACGTCGAACGGATCTTCCACCGGCCCGAACCCCTCCGACGCGTCGGCCTCTTGGCAGCCACCCACCACGAGCGCATGGACGGATCCGGGTATCACCGCGGCGTCACCGGGCCGATGATCTCCACGCCCGCCAAGATCCTCGCCGCTGCCGACGCCTACCACGCCATGACCCAAGCTCGACCACACCGCGCCGCTCTGAGCGCAGCGGAGGCCGCCCAGGAGCTGAGAACCGAGGCGAATCAGGGGCGGCTCGACCCAGCGGCCACCGACGCCGTACTCGCCGCCGCCGGACAGAAACCCAGCCGCTCACGGGCCGGCGGGCCCGCCGGGCTCACCACCCGCGAGACCGAAGTGCTCGGACTCCTCGCCCGAGGACTCCCCAACAAAGGCATCGCACGGCAACTCGGGATCAGCCCCAAGACCGTCAGCAATCACGTCGAACACGTCTACTCGAAGCTCGCGGTATCGAGCCGCGCCGGCGCCGCAATGCACGCCATGAAGCTGGGCCTCGTCGACTCCACCTCTACCGAGGCGTGAGTGGCAACTCGACACAGCGGCCGAACCCCTTGCCTGATCGCCAGGTGGCGAATGCCATCACCGGGTGGCGAGCCCCTCAGCAGGAACCCCGAAGCTCCTGCCCGCGATTCGCCTCCGGCCTGCGGCTCATTCCGGCTCGGCTGCCAAACTACGTTGTTGTAATTACAACACGAGTGGGCGCTGAGGGACTCGAACCCCCGACCCCCTCCTTGTAAGACAGGGGCAAGACCATCGGGACTTGCGACTCTTCAGCCCGCCCGTGAGGGAGCGCACACTGGAGCGCGAGCAGGCTCATCGAGCCTCGCTGGAGGAAAGGAGGCGAGGGAGATGCTCGAGTCCGACGTCCTCAGCCGGTGGGTCGGGCATGCGGTCCACGACCCCTCGGGTGCCCGTGTCGGCGATCTGATCCAGGTCTACGTCACCGACCCCGGGAACGAGCCGCGCTGGCTGGTCGTCAAGCGGGGCACGTTCGACCCGCAGTTGGACCTCGTGCCGGCCTCGGCGGCGAGCGTGGGGACGCATGGCCTGACGATCACCTTCGGGGCCGAGAAGATCCACGGCTCGCCCCGGGTGGCGGATCGCCACCACCTGACCGCGGCGGAGGAGCGCGAGCTCCTGGCCCACTACGGGGTCCGCTCGCCGACCTGAGTCCGCTGTGGCACCGGGGCCCGTGGCCGCGGGTGGCGGCGGCCGCCAGCGTCGGTGTCACGCCGGCCCACCCCCGCCGGCGCCACTCCCGGGGTTCAGGCGGGCTTGGCTCCGTTGCGCGGCCCTGAGGTCAGGGCGACGGTGACCGCCGGGCCGCGGGTCAGGGTCTGGAGCACGACGCAGTAGCGCTCCGTCGCCGCAACCAGGGCGGCGACGTCCTCGCGTGAGGCGTCGGTGTCCAGGGTGAAGGACAGCCGGATCGCCGTGAAGCCGACTGGAGCGTCTCGGTCGACACCGAGGGTGCCACGGACGTCGAGGTCGCCCTCCGCGTGCACGCTCCCGGCAACGTCGAGGCCCCGGTTCGTCGCCACCGACCGCAGGGTGACGCCGGCGCAGGCGACGAGGGCCTGCAGCAGCATGTCGCCGGAGCAGGCGAGGGTCCCGTCACCGCCGGTCGCCGGGTGCAGGCCCGCTTCCACGATCGCCCGGCCGGTCGCCACCGAGCAGGCGACGTCCTCACCACCGAGTCGGCCCTCGGCGTGCAGCGTGATCGTCGCCGCCTCCGGGGTCTCCCGGTATCGGGCCTTCAACGGGGCCTGCACCTGCACGAGTTCCTCCCGGTCCACTCCCTGCCTCCCCTGCAGCATCTCCGCCGGCCACCTCCGGACGGGGCTCGGCAGCCGCCAGGTGAACCGCCACGGTGCATGTGATGGTACGCCTTATGGTCTCATGGGCCGGGACGTGGGGGCTTTCGAACGGATGTGACGTTCGGCCCTACCTCGCGACCAGCTCCCACGAGTAGGTGTGGGGAGGATCACCCGGTGACGGGCCGGACGTGAGGTCCGCGAGGGGAGGCCGAATGATGCGACGGCGGGCGGTCGGGATCATGGTCGGTGCGGCGCTCGTCGCGGCGGCGTGCAGCGGGGGGTCGTCGAAGGCCAAGGTCGCGGGCAAGGGCACAGGAACTGACATCGCGTACAACGTCCTGCCCCCCGGCCAGTCGGGTGCCCTGCCGGCGACTCCGAACTCCACCGACCAGCTGAAGCTCTACGACGGTCTGACCCCCCTCATGGGCAATGTCACCGCCGCCGACCTGACCACCTACTTCAAGTCCGAGCAGTTCGGACCGGGGGTCGGTGCGGCGCGGCCGGAAACCACGCCGCGGCCCGGGCTGCAGATCGCGCGCGACTCCTACGACGTCCCCCACATCACCGGCCAGACCCGCGCGGATGTCGAGTTCGGCGCGGGTTGGGTCACCGCCGAGGATCGGGGTCTGTTCATCGAGGCGATCCGGGGCCCGGCCAGGATCGCAGCACTCGACGTCCCCGGTCTCGATGCGTTCTCCCTGGCCACGTCGGGCGCGACCTTCGTACCGAGCCCCGCGACCGAGCAGTTCCTCACCCAGGAGCAGCAGGTGATCGAGGCCACCGGCCCGAACGGTCACCAGGGCCTGCTCGACATCGACGCCTACGTGGCGGGTATCAACGCCTACTACGCCCAAACCCACAACACGGCCTCGGCGTGGACCCGCAACGACGTGCTGGCCGCCGCTGCGCTGATCGGAGCCGTGTTCGGCAAGGGCGGCGGCGACGAAGTCCGGCGGTCAGAGTTCCTCGCGGGTCTCGAGGCCAAGCTCGGCGCCGCGGCCGGCAAGCAGGTGTGGACGGACTTGCGGGAGGCGCAGGACCCGGAGGCCCCCACGACCATCTCCAAGAGCTTCGGCTACCAGCCCCTGCCGGCCGGAGCGACCCCCGGGTCTGCCGTGGTCGACGCCGGATCGCTCCAGGCCGCTCCCGACACCACGACAGCCGCGCACATGTCGAACGCACTGCTCATCGCCGGCTCCCTGTCCGCAACCGGGCACCCCCTCGCCGTGATGGGACCCCAGGTCGGCTACTACTACCCGCAGTTCCTCATGGAGCTCGACCTCCACGGTGGTGGGATCGACGCCAGAGGCGCCGCCTTCCCGGGCGTGTCGCTGTACGTCCTGCTCGGGCGCGGCGCCCACTACGCGTGGAGCGCGACCTCGTCGAGCTCGGACGTCGTCGACCAGTTCCTCGAGCAGCTGTGCAACCCCGACGGGTCTCCGCCGAGCCGCGCATCCACGGCCTACCTGCACGACGGGGCGTGCACCCCGATGACGACCTTCTCGGCGGGAACGCTCCACGCGAGCAGTGGTGACCGCCCGCTGACGTTCCGCGAGACCGTGCACGGCCCCGTGCTCGGCACGGCGACCGTCGGAGGCGCTCCCTACGCCGTCACGTCGGACCGTTCGACCCGGGGTCGGGACGCGCTCAGCGCGATCGCGTTCGCCGACCTGAACACCAACCAGCTGCACTCGGCCAAGGACTTCGCCGGTGTCATGAACCGGGTCGAGTTCACGTTCAACTGGTTCTACGTCGACAGCAGGGACATCGCCTACTTCTCCTCCGGTCGGCTCCCGATCCGGGCCACCGGGACCGACCCGGGCCTGCCAACCCTCGGGACCGGGCAGTACGAGTGGCAGGGGTTCTTGGGCCAGGACCAGCACCCGCAGGCGATCGACCCCCCCGAGGGCCAGCTACTCAACTGGAACAACAAGCCAGCGCCCGGTTGGGGTGCTGCCGACGACAACTGGGCCTACGGACCGGTCTACCGGGTCCGACTGTTCCAGGGCCTGAAGCCCAAGGACAACCAGCTCACCGACGTCGTGTCGGTCATGAACCGGGCCGCCACCCAGGACCTTCGCGCCGTCCTGATCTGGCCGCTCATCAACCGGGTGCTAGCCGGCGGATCCGCGCCGGACGCCCGAACGAAGCAAGCTGCCGACCTCGTGAGCGCGTGGGTGGCGAAGGGGGCGAGCCGGCTCGACACGGCCACCATCGGGAAGGTGGACGACCCCGGGGCCGCCGTGCTCGACGCGGCGTGGACCGGCCTGGGCTCCGCCGTGCTCCGACCGGTGCTCGGATCGATGGTCGGACCCGGGCCGGGAACGCTCACCGACCTCATCGCCCCGGACAACGCCGCCAACCCCCAGGGCAGCTCGTACGGGAGCGGATGGTACGGCTACGTGGACAAGGACCTTCGCACCCTGCTGGGCGACAAGGTCGACGGCAAGTTCAGTCGCGCCTACTGCGGCGGCGGCGATCTTGCGGCGTGCGGGGCCTCCCTCTGGCAGGCGGTCGCCGCCGCGGCCGCCTCACTCACCGCCGCGCAGGGGCCCGACCCGACCGCCTGGCGAGCCGACGCCACCAAGGAGCGCATCGTGTTCAACCCGGGCCTGCTCGGACCCTCGGTCACCATGCACTGGACCAACCGGCCCACCTTCCAGCAGGTCGTGAGCTTCGAGGTCCCGAACTCCTGAGGGGACCCCGTCGCGAGCCGTCGGGCGAGGGACCCCCCACCGAGCCCACGGTGGTCGACTGCGAATTAGCGTCCGGGCCATGACCGAGCATCACGGTTGGACACCGGGCGAGACCGCCGCGAAGGACCCTCACAGCGACCCCGACCACGACCGCCCCTGGTGGCAGGGCGCCGTCTTCTACCAGATCTACCCCCGCTCGTTTCAGGACACCCCGGTGCAGGAGTGGAGCGCCGAACGCCGAGCCGCCTTCCGCCTGAGCTACCCGTCTCGAGAGCTGGACGACGCCGGCGGCGACGGCGTCGGGGACCTCGACGGCATCCGGCGGCGGCTCCCCCACCTGGCCGGCCTCGGGGTCGATGCCATCTGGCTGAGCCCGTTCTTCCGCTCCCCCATGGCCGACTTCGGCTACGACGTCTCCGACCACTGCGACGTCGACCCGCTGTTCGGCACCCTCGGGCAGTTCGACCGCCTGGTCGCCGAGGCCCACGAGCACGGCCTCCGGGTGATCATCGACTTCGTCCCCAACCACACCTCGGTGGCCCACCCGTGGTTCGCGGACGCACGGTCATCACGGCACGCCCGCCACCGGGACTGGTACATCTGGCGCGACCCGGTACGGCCGCCGGGCCCGGACGGCGACCCCGGGCCCCCGCCGAACAACTGGACGGCCACGTTCGTCGATGGACCGGCATGGACCTGGGACGCGTCCACCGGCCAGTGGTACCTGCACCTGTTCCTCCCGGATCAGCCCGACCTCAACTGGGAGAACCCCGAGGTGATCGAGGCCATGCACCGGGTGATGCGCTTCTGGCTCGATCGCGACGTCGACGGCTTCCGCGTCGACGTCATCCACGGGCTCGGCAAGGACCCGGCCCTGCCCGACGACCCGCCCGAGCTCGTCGGGATCCCCCACTCGGCCCTGAACGACGACCCCCGGACGCATCCGATCATCCGCGACCTGCGCCGGCTGGTCGACTCCTTCCCCGGCGACCGCGTGATCGTCGGGGAGGTCTTCCTCCTCTCCACGGCCCTCGTCGCCCCCTACTACGGCGAGGGCGACGAGCTGCACCTGGCGTTCAACTTCCCGCCGCTCTACGCGCCGTGGGAGGCCGATGCATGGCGCACCCGCATCGACCGGACGGCCGCCGAGCTCGACCCGCGGGGGGCCTGGCCCACCTGGGTCCTCTCCAACCACGACAACGCCCGCCACCGAACCCGCTACGGCGGGGGCGCCGACCGGGCCCGTGCCGCGGCGCTCCTGCTCCTCGGGCTCCGGGGAACCCCGTTCGTGTACGCCGGGGAGGAGCTCGGCCTGTCCGACGCGGTCGTGCCGCCTCAACGAGCCGTGGACCCCGGCGGCCGCGACGGCTGCCGGGCCCCGATCCCCTGGGAACCGGGCCCCTCCCACGGCTGGGCGAGCGACGAGCCCTGGCTGCCGTGGCCACCGGAGGCCGACGGCGCCGACGCCGCGACCCAGGAGGACGACCCGGGCTCGTTCCTCCAGCTCTACCGTCACAGCCTGTCCGTTCGGCGGGGGTCCCCCGCGCTGCGCCTCGGCGCGTTCCGCTGGCTCGCCTCCCCCCCCGGCGTGCTGCTCTGGGAGCGCACCCACCGCGGCGAGCGGACCGTGGTCGCGGTGAACTTCACCGACGATCCCGCCGACCTCAGCGGTCACCTCCACGGCGACTGGCGGGTCGCCGTCGCCTCCGACTCCCCGGCTCGGCCGGGCACACGCTTCGCCGGGACCCTCGGCCCGGTCGCCGCCCTCTGGCTGCAGCCGGCCTGACCGACCTCAGGGGACGGTGTGGCCGGGCTGATGCCCGTCGGGGTCGGTCCAGTCGATCGGCGGGAGCGGCGCCTCGACCGCGAGGGCGCGGCGGCTGCGCTCCTCGAGGACCAGCTCGCCCCGCCCGTCGAAGGCGATCGCTGCCTCGCCGGAGACCAGCCGGCGGATCCGATCGCCGACCAGCTCGCCCCGCCACCCGCTGGCCAGCCGCGCATCCGGGTCACCGCGGAGCAAGGTGTGGAGATCAGCGCGGGTGGCGAGGAGCGTCGCGTCGATGCGGAGGTCCCGCGCCAGCTGCCCGACCCAGGCCGACACCAGGTTGGCGGCCGGACGCATCCCCCGCTCGACCTCGTCGGTGGGCGGGACCCGGAGGTCGTCGGGATCGAGATCGAGCCCGCGCCGCACGGCCTCGATCAACCCGATGGCGCCGTCACCCTTCGGGACCCGGCCCTCCAGCCCCCGGAGCCCCCGGAGCTCGTCAAGGCCGCTCGGCGGGTGGCCGCAGATGGCGAGCACCCCGAGGTCGGGGAGCACCGTGTCGAGGGCGTAGAGCTTGTGGAAGTA
>Ga0209048_10007565_pt1 | contig 10010 bp, 6 predicted proteins | sample FrelakmetCRP12CR_FD_187146 | JGI IMG/M metagenome (GOLD analysis project Ga0209048, IMG submission 187146) | Freshwater lake sediment microbial communities from the University of Notre Dame, USA, for methane emissions studies - CRP12 CR (SPAdes)... | ecosystem: Environmental > Aquatic >... | reverse complement strand
TATAGTTACTGGAAGTGGTGGTTCTGCCGGGGAAGCGATCATTACCCATCCATCGATACAAAAAGTCTCGTTCACCGGCAGTTGTGCGACCGGGTGCCGCATCAGGGAACTTGCAGGGTCCCGTAACAAAGACCTGCTCCTGGAACTTGGCGGGTCAGACCCGATGATCGTCATGAATGATGCCGATGTGCCGAAAGCGGTTGAGGGTGCATTACGGGGACGGTTCTACAACGCGGGACAGGTATGCACCGCAGTAAAACGGCTTTTCGTGCACCAGGATATTGCCGAATCATTTATCAGCCGGTTAACAGAGCGTGTTACATCTCTTCATGTGGGGAACGGGCTTGATCCCCAGGTGGAAATGGGCCCCCTGAACAACCGGCAGCAGTATGATACCCTGTCAGGGATTATGAAATCTTTAAAGGAGAACGGGGAAGGTACTATTCTCACCGGTGGAAGTCCGCTTACGGGTGAGGGGTATAATAACGGGTATTTCTTTGAACCAACCCTGGTTGGGGACGTTGCAGAGGACTCGTCCCTGTTAACCGGGGAGGTATTTGGCCCTGTCCTCCCTGTCGTGGTTTTTCCTGACCTCGATACTGCCATTTCACAGGCGAACCGGAGCCCCTACGGGCTTGGGGCCTCGGTGTGGACAAGTGACCTTGCAACCGTGAAGCAGGTCTTCCAGGATGTGCACGCCGGGATTGTATGGGTAAACCGCCATGTGACGGTACCGCCGGAAATACCGTTCGGAGGGACAAAGGAAAGCGGGACCGGACGGGAAAATGGGTACAGGGCATTAGAGGGTTATACCCGGACAAAGACCCTGTTCCTCGGGTGGTGATGCCGCGGCCAGGAATAACCATACTCTAAAAAATTATGATGCCGGTTCCAGTCCCCAATTTCAATACGCAGCTACCGGTTCTCCCTCAGTGCTATAACCGGTATCGTGCTCCTTAACGAAGAGCATCAGCACGATCCCAAGTACTTCGATACACATCAGGAACAAAAAGCCTGTGTCAAATGCACCGGCCAATTCTGCCGGTAGAAGTGTACGGGTTGCTTCCTGGGCCATCCTGGACCCGGCTGCGACCGTGGTGACAAGCATTACGAGGGCGACCCCCAGTGATGAACCCAGGTTGGACATCATTTTAATCAGGCCGGATGTTGACCCCCTGTCCTTTACCGGGGCTTCACCCATTACGGCACTGTTCAGCGGTGCATAGGCAAACCCGGTACCGGCACCCAGCAGAAAGAGGTAGATTTCCACGTGCCCGATACTCGAGTGGGAACCCAGGGTGGAAAGCAGGAATAATGCGAGTGCACTTACAACAAAACCGAGGATAATCGGTTTTTTCGTCCCGATAACATCCGAGATCCTTCCTGCAATAGGGGAGGTAAGGATCATCCCGATTGGGAGCGCCAGCAGGATTGTCCCGGCATTGTCGGTGGGGACGAATTTGACCATTTCGAGGAAGAACGGCATCAGGATCATTACCCCGGCCAGGCCAATCTGTGTGAGCGTGACGTTCACGTTCTGCAGTGTAAATGCCCTGTTTTTAAACAACTTAAGGTTGATCAGCGGTTCAGCAGTCTTCCGTTCGCGGATATAGAATAGTCCCCAGAATATCGCAGATATAACCAATGCTGCAATACCATTCACGGGAGTGGGACTGGTGAGCATGTTCAGGCCGAGTATCAGTGTACCGAGGGCAACAAATATGATGATGACTCCGGGGATGTCCATCGATGCATTCGGGGTAACCGGGTCTGAATGGGGAAGGATATATATTCCGAGCAGAATTGCAAGGATCCCGACCGGCAGGTTCACGAAAAAGATAAACTGCCAGGAGAGGGCGCTGGTGAGGAATCCCCCGAGCACCGGTCCGAGGGCTGCACCCAGCATGGTAAACATCGCTACCATCCCGAGCGCCTGCCCCCGCAGGGACGGGGAAAGGTAGGTGGTGACCATCACCGCCCCGAGAGCCGCGATAAATGCCCCACCCACTGCCTGGAGCATGCGGGAGATGATGAGGATGTCGAGTGACGGGGCAAGGCCGCACATGGCAGAACCGAGCGTAAAAATTGCGAAACCCACAAGGAACAGTTTCCGAAACCCCTTGATATCCCCGAGACGGGAGGCAAAGAGGAGCAGGCTGACAAGGACGATCAGGTACGCGTTCAGCACCCAGGAGACCGTCACCGTCGAGACGTCGAATGCCTTGCCGATTGTTGGCAGGGCAATGTTCACGATGGTACCATCGAGCCCGGCCATGAACGATCCGAGGGATATTACCAGGACGATCATCAGTTCTCTGGGGGTCATTTTCGGACGGGTGCTGCTGTCACTCATATTCAGATTACCTGATCAGGGGTGACCACATTGGTATTTATAGTTGTTTAAAATAGTATCCGAAAATTTCCATTTCTATTCGGTTATTGGTGTATTCCGGTAATTCCGGGTATGAACGAACAATAATTGGTGTCGGTGGTAATGAGATCTTAAAAAAGGGTTTTGTTGAAATGCTCCCGAATCCATTTTGTAGGAGGGTGTTCCGATATTTACCCTCGCTCCCGGGGTTCCGCCCCGCCGCTTTGGCGACCCCAGTTGGGACAGGGGATGAACTATAAATCTCCGAAATTTTTAAGGGATTCTACCGATGAACCCTGCCTACAGCATATCTTATTGGGGGTGGGGCAGGGAGGGGGTGAAACCCCCTCCTGTCCCAGGTATTTTCTTTCTTTTTTTAAACACTTAGGGTTTCAACAATATCAAAAAACGGCGAAAATGTAATCTAGCGTTTTCTGCGCCTGACCCGCACGGATTCAGCATGGGCAAAAAGTCCCTCTGCTTCGGCAATCGTTTCGACGATGTCGCCGAATGCCTCAAGCCCTTCAGGACTCACCATTTCGACCGAGGCAGTCTTGCAGAAATGGTTCACATCAAGACCGGAATAAAGTTTTGCGTACCCTGCGGTCGGAAGCACATGGTTGGTCCCGATTGCATAATCCCCGCTTGCTACCACAGAGTATTTTCCGACAAATATCGCCCCGGCATTTTCCACGCGGGTAACGATCGAGAGAGAGTCCGCTGTCTGTATTGAGAGGTGCTCCGGGGCAACCCTGTCCGACACACGGATCGCCTCATCGATGTCTCGGACAACAACGTACCCTGAATTAGCAAGGGCTTTTTCGATGATCTCCTTTCTTGGGGCTTTTTCCGTCATCCCGGCGACCTTCTTCCCGACTTTCTCTGCAAGGGCCTTATCGGTCGTAATCAGGATACAGGCCGCATCCGGGTCATGTTCTGCCTGGGCAAGGATATCCGCTGCGATGAAATCAGGGTCGGCTGTATGATCGGCAATGATGGCAATTTCGCTCGGGCCTGCGGGGAAGTCGATCTCCACGTGGTCCCTGAGCATCATTTTCGCCATCGTCACGTACACGTTCCCTGGCCCGACAATTTTCTGCACGGGTCTTACGGTTTCTGTCCCGATTGCCATGGCTGCAATTGCCTGCGCCCCACCTGCATTGTAGATTTCGGTGACTCCTGCAATATCAAGGGCGACCAGCGTGAGTGGCTTGATGGGTGGTGGTGAGCAGGCACAGATCTCGCGGACACCCGCCACCCGGGCAGGTACTGCACACATAAGGGCTGTTGACGGGTATGCAGCCCTTCCACCAGGCACGTAAATCCCTACCCTGCGTAATGGTGTTGTTTTTACACCGAGGACGATCCCGGGTTCAATGGTATCGAGCCAGAGATCCCGGGGGCGCTGGAGTTCATGGAAGCGCCTGATGCGTTCCTCTGCCCTGATGAGACTCTCAACAATTTTGCCGTCGATGGTATCGAATGCAGCCTTAATTTCCTTTTCCGAAACAGTGACTTCTTCGAGGACAACGTGCCGGGACATTGCTTTCAGTGCTGCGTCCCCGTCTTTTTGGACACGCCCGATTATCTCCGTAACATTTTCACGGACACCCTCAAGACTGGATGTCCGGTTATTGATCCAGGTATCGACCCCGACTTCCTTCCACATGGTAGGAATAGCTTCATCAGAAATGGTTGTTAAGGTTTCGGGATGCGGAAGGGCGACTTTATAACGAAAATCTCGTGACGCAGGAGTTGTGGATATAAAGACCGTTAAATTGAACATGATGAAACGCCCGTCGATACTTTAACATTGAATCTCATCGAACCACTCCTCACATGTGGCAGGCTGTCGATATCGAGACGTGGGTGGAAGAGCGGAGATCAGGGATATCCGGGGTAAAAGAACCTGTTGAAGATATTATCCGCATGGTCAGGGAAGGTGGGGACAAGGCCCTTTTCGACCTCACGGAGAAATTCGATAACATCCGGCTTTCCGGCCTCCTGGTCAGCGAGGAGGAGCGTGAAGAGGCATATGATAAAGTGGAAACCCGGCTTGTCGAGAGCCTGATAGAAGCAGAGGCACGGATCTCGGCCTTCCACGAGATGTCACGACCTGAAGACCTGTGGCTCCGGAAGGTCTCCCCGGGTATCACGCTCGGGGTGAAGACCACGGCACTTGACCGGATCGGGGCGTACGTACCCGGTGGAAGGGCGGCATACCCCTCAACCGCACTCATGTGCACCGTGCCTGCCAGGGTTGCCGGAGTCCCCTCAGTCTGTTGCTGCTCCCCGCCACCTGTCCACCCTGCCACGTTAATCGCCCTCGATATCGCCGGTGTAGACGAAGTCTACCAGGTCGGCGGGGCCCAGGCAATCGCCGCGATGGCGCTCGGGACCGAGACGATTGAACCTGTCCAGAAAATTGTCGGTCCTGGAAATGTCTATGTCACAGCTGCAAAAGTCCTGCTCAGAGAATACGCAGAGATAGATTTCCCGGCGGGCCCGAGCGAGATCGCAATTATTGCAGACGGGAATTCAGACCCGGAGTTTATTGCTGCGGATATCCTTGCACAGGCCGAGCATGACCCCCATGCGGCCTGTGTCCTGATCACGACCGATGAAACAATTGCGAAAAAGGCCGGTGCAATTGTTGAGACAATGATGAAATCAGCATCCCGCCGGACGATAATCGAAAAAGCCCTGAAAAATTCGGGGTATTTTATTGCTGACTGCCTGGATGACGCAATCGATGCGGTAAATTACCTCGCTCCTGAACACCTGTCAATCCAGACCAGTGACACCATGTATGTCCTGTCACGGGTCCGGCATGCCGGTTCAATCTTTGTCGGGCCGAACGCCGCTGTCGCATGCGGGGACTTTGCATCGGGTACTAACCACGTCCTCCCGACTGCAGGGTATGCAAGGACCTATTCAGGTCTCGATGTCCGGCATTTCACCAAGACTTCAACGGTCCAGATCATCGACCGTGAAGGGATCGAACTGATCGGGGATACGGTGGAGACCATAGCGAACGCTGAAGGGCTCTTTGCCCACGCGGAATCCGTACGTGTCCGCCGGAAACGCCCCTAAACCTGAAAAATAATTTGAGCTGGTACTATCAATTATTTTGAATCCTTCGTATTTTGAAAAGATTAAACAGGTATACTAGGACAGGAGAGGTTTTCATCCCCTCCCTGCCCCACCCCCATTAAGAATTCATTGGGCAGAGTTCAACTAAAAGGACTTAAAAATCAGAGATTTAGATATCATTCTCTATCCCAACCGGGGTCGCCAGAGCGGGGGGCAGAGCCTCTGGAGTGTTGATAAATTTGGAGAATAATCAGAAAATCGGTAAGATGCCCTATCAAAAAAAAAAATATTCCGATATGCCCCGCAATTGCTGGTAAACCAGCAGTGGCATAACCTCAGAACTCAATCGTCATGACCGCTTCTTCTTCTTCCCGAAGTTCTCCTTTTAAGCGGGCGGTGTCAAATTCATAGGCTGCCCAGGGGTCATAATCTTCGTAGAGCTCACATTTATCGAGTACATCCACGAACTCCTTTAAGAAAATCCTCGGGATGATATCCACCCTGCCACCAAATTTTCCCGTCACCTTGCTGATCATCGCCCTGATAAACCGGTGCGAGATCCGCTCCCGGTCGACCTCTTTATAGGCAACAGAATAGATGTCACAGACCTTCAGGGCGACTTTTTCGAGCTTGGTTGTATTGAACCGCGACAGAATGATCTGCGGCTGCCTCGGGTTCCTGAATTTATCGGTCTGGACGACATTGATCCGGTCAAAAAGGGCAGGAAGTGAGCGGAACCCGCGTGGTCCTTCGAAGAGCGAGGGTGTTCCGGTGACCAGGAAATAGCAGTGGGGCATTTCGCCCCCGTCAAGTGAATCAACCACCTGCCGTATCAGAGAATACCCTTTTTCCCGGGTTGCACGCGGGGAGGACTGTGTAATCTCGGCTTCATCGATTGCGACGGCCAGGCCCCGGCTCCCCGATCCGACGATGATCCGGACGATACCTTTCAGGAATACAAATGCCACGGTCTCGTCAATATCTCCTTTTATCGCTGCCTTCTGTTTGAAATCACGGCCGATATTCGGCTCGGCGGAAAGCCAGCCTATCGCAGACTGCGCGAGCTGGAAGTCTCCCGCGTTATTCGCCCGGTAATAGGTCCTGAGCGCTGCCGCAAGTGACGAGTTCATCTCGCTAATCCCGGCGAGGGCGGACTCTATCTCCCGTTCGGTTGCTGCTTCAAGCCCCTGTTCATCCATTCCATCGCCGGTGACCTGGATTATTCGCTCTTCGATTGCATAGAGCCAGTTGTCGATCACGGTCTTCAGCGCGTGCTCGTCTTCCTTCGTCCGCAGGCTCCCGCATATCTGCTGGTAAATTCCTTTCAGCTTATGGAGGGGGGAAGATGGGGAGATAATGACATGGGCCGTGGCAAATCCTTTTTCACGTGCAATCTCAAGTGACCGTGCTACGAGAAACGTCTTCCCGCTCCCGTAATCCCCCCTGATGAACTTGAGGTCGCCCCCCCCGGAAGAGACATAATCAAGCTGCGTGGCAATGACGTCCTCCTCCACGTCGAGACCGACTGCTATCCGTTCAAGTCCGCTGGCCGGCACGGTCCCCCGCCGTAACGCGTTGATAATATTCAGGCTCTCCAGTTTCTGTTCGTCCATCCGATCACCCTCCCGTATACTCATAGATCTCCCCCTGTTCCCCGCTCCCTCGTTTTGCAACGTGCCGTACACCCTGTGCAACACTTTTGGCAATCAGCTTATTCATTATCCCTGTTACCCGGCGGGTCCCGAGTAGTTTTCGGAGGTCTGTTTCGCTGGCTTTGCGGTGTAATTTCAGGAACTCGAGGATTTTCTCCTCCTGCGGCTCGAGACCACTAATCCGGACCATTGGCACATCCCTTATAGAAATTCCTGCAGCCCCTTCCGGATCATCCATTACCGGCTGGTCGACTATCGCCCGCTCCTTGCAGCGGCCTAGGACGGCAATAAAATCTGCCGTCGCAATGCAGGTCGAATATGCGGGCAGGATATCAAGTCCCTGCAGGCAGTAGCGTTTGCATGCCGGATAATTGCCTTCTCCTATCGCATTTGTCCCTGCAACCAGATACGCCACGGCTAGGAATTCGAGCCCTTCTGCAGGGAGCTTGTCCCGGCGTTCTTCAAGCCGTTCGATAAGCCTGAAGAGGAGCCTCGGGGTGTGGTGAATCATATTCCCTCCCGTGGTTACCTGGGCTACCCTGACAATGTCCTGGATCCGTTTAATGTTGGAAAGGATGTACAGCATCACTTTTTCGCACTCCCTCCACTCCTTATGGCGGGCCAGGAACGCTGCATATTCGAGACCTCCGGAAAGGAAATCGCTCCGGTATGCCCGGTAGTACCACCCTCGTGCCTCGGTGACATCCCCCAGCTGTTCGTAGAGATTCCCGGTCTCATACAGGCATACCGGGTTGGCGCCTGGAGATACGACCGCCGTAAATATCTTAAGGGTCTCACTTTTCGGGTAATATGTCAGGAGGAACTCGCGGTAGACCGGGAGTGCATCACGGAGCAAAACGTCACTCCCTGCACTCCCGATACCTGAACGGATCAGTTCTTCGTAGGTCGATTTTGCCTCTTCTTTCTTACCAAGTCCGGCGAGCAGCCTGCATTCAATAAGTCGTATTGAACTGTCCGTATCCTTATCATTCGTTACCAGTGCCCTGCACATCCTGAGTGCCTCATCATTATCCCGGACTGAAATAAGGAGGCTGATATAGTCCTTCGCAATACCATGGTCCGCCTCCATCATGCAGGCGTCCCGGTACCCTGAAAGGGCAAGGGCGACATTGCAGCGTGACAGGACCCCAAGATATTTACGAAGAAACTCCCTGTTTCCCGAGCGTTCAAACTCAGCAGATGCGGCATCCCCTGCCTTTGCAAACTCTCCGGCAGTAATAAGGGCATCGATATAGAGCGGGTCAACGTTCGCTTTCAGGGAGGGGAACTTCTGGTACTGGTCCAGTGCTTCAACACCCTCTCCTACGGCAATAAGCGTGGCAATCAGGTCCCTGCAATCATCTTCCCTGCGGGAGTGCTCTGCAAGGCGTCGTTGCGCTGGAAGTGACCTGCGGAAATCCCTGGCATCAACGAGGCATTTTGCGTAATTCCGGAGTGCGTCCTGGTTATCCGGGTCGAGCCGCACTGCCGTGGAGAATTCGGCTACGGCCCCTTCATCACCTTTTTCACGGAGGACCTTCCCGAGGAACCCGTGAACGTGTGAAGAGCCCGGCATTTTCCGTGCAAGGTCACGGAAATGTAGTTCCGCCTCTTCGAAACGCCCGAGATAATACAGGTTCGTGGCTGCCAGTACCTCAACCTGTGGTTCCTGGTCCTCGCCCAGGAGAGTCATGCAGGTGGCATACGACCCGTCGTAGTTCCCGTCTTCAAACAGCTGGAATGCCTGCCGTTTTCTCTCGCCAAAACCTGTCAAGTTCGTTCCCTTCCAATCCTGAGTTTCAGGAGGTTCATAACCATTGAAACGGCGTCCTGGCCCTTTACCCGTGAGTTCCCCCTGTTCTGCCAGATAATCGGGAGTTCTTTCACGACAAACCCTGATGTTCTCATCCGCCAGATCAGTTCTACATCAAATTCGAACCCGTTTGAGGTAATTTTAGGGAGGATAAGCTCCAATGGACCTGATTTAAAGACTTTCGCCCCGCACTGGGTGTCGTTATATGGCAGGCCAAAGAGTAACCTGATGATAAGGTTGAATGTCCTGCTCTCCAGCCTCCTGAATATACCCTGCGGTGTGGTGACTCTTGACCCGGGCACGTAACGGGAGCCGATCGCGCCATCCGCCTCCCCCAGTCCGTGAAGAAGAGAATTCATCTCACCCAGCACTGTAGAACCATCTGCATCCATGTAACCTGCATACGGTGTGACAGCTATTTTGAGTCCTTCCCGGATTGCCTTTCCTTTTCCGAGCCTGACTGGATATTCCAGGCAGCTTATCAGCATATTCTGATTTGCTGTTGAAAAATCATGGATTATCGCTGCGGTCTTATCGTTCCCGTCGCAGATAAATATAAAGGTGGTGCCGGAACCCGTTATATCTGAAAGGAGCAGGTGGATACGCTCCTCCTCGTTATAGGCTGGTATAACAAGGGTACACGCTGCCATCTCTGGGTTGATCTCTGTTTGTTCCAGTGTACTCACTCCTGATAGATAGGCCTTTTACACGCCTTATTCACAATATCATAAGCTGCGCATTTCCACACAACCCGGCCCTGGTGCCGCGTGGCTGGTGACAGGTGGTAACGGAGTGGTTCCCGGGTACTAACCGTCATATGTGCGCCTGTGTACGAGTTCACCCGTACCGTTGTACCTGTATATTTCGGGGCACAACGGCAAATACATTACGCAGATTTATCCTGCTGGTGTTTTGTAAGGTGCTCTTTTAAGGCAGTTCCCGGCCGGCAACGCTCTGCTATCTGAAGGGCCGTTTCACGGAGTGACTGGTGGTCACGGAGACAGGTATCAGGAGGGGGGCTCTTTCGAAGTATTTGCGAACTGTTCTCGGTGATCTGGATCAATTCCGTTGCGATGACGGC
>Ga0209048_10007564_pt1 | contig 10012 bp, 17 predicted proteins | sample FrelakmetCRP12CR_FD_187146 | JGI IMG/M metagenome (GOLD analysis project Ga0209048, IMG submission 187146) | Freshwater lake sediment microbial communities from the University of Notre Dame, USA, for methane emissions studies - CRP12 CR (SPAdes)... | ecosystem: Environmental > Aquatic >... | reverse complement strand
AGGTGAAAAAGGGCGAAGTTTACAATGCCGTCGTGGTGCGTACCCGTAAGGGCGTACGGCGCAGCGACGGCTCGTTGATCCGGTTTGATGGCAATGCGGCGGTATTGCTGACTAACAAGTTGGAGCCTATCGGCACGCGTATTTTTGGGCCGGTAACGCGCGAATTGCGCGGTGAACGCTTCATGAAGATCATTTCCTTGGCGCCCGAAGTGTTGTAAGGGGAGTTAAAGCGATGCGAAGAATCAAAAAGGGCGATCAGGTGATCGTCATCGCGGGCAAGGATAGGGGAAGGCAAGGCAACGTGATCCGGGTAATCGATAATGAACGGGTCCTTGTCGAAGGTATAAGTATGGTCAAGCGCCATACTAAGCCAAATCCCAATCGTGGTGTCACCGGTGGCATTATCGAGCGCGAAGCCACCATTCATATTTCTAACGTGATGTTGTTTAACCCCGTCACCAAAAAGGGTGATCGCATCGGCTTCCGCACACTGGAGGATGGTCGCAAGGTTCGCTATTTCAAGTCCAACGATGAAGTTGTGGACGTGTAAGGGTCAACAGAGCCATGGCAAGATTGCAACAACACTATCGTGACACGGTTGTCCCCCAACTGCAGGAGCAGTTCGGTTACCGCAATATCATGGAGGTTCCCCGGATTATCAAGGTTACCCTTAACATGGGGGTTGGCGAGGCGGTCGCCGACAAGAAAGTGATGGATAACGCGGTAAACGATATGACGCTGATCGTGGGTCAGAAGCCCATCGTGACGCTGGCTCGTAAGTCTATCGCCGGCTTCAAGATCCGCGATGGCTGGCCGATCGGCTGCAAGGTCACCCTGCGCCGCGACCGCATGTATGAATTTCTGGATCGCCTGATAAATGTAGCCATACCGCGGATCCGGGATTTTCGTGGTTTCAGCGCCAAGGCTTTTGACGGGCAGGGAAATTACAGCCTGGGAGTGCGCGAGCAAATCATCTTCCCGGAGATCGACTATGATCGTATCGATGCCTTGCGAGGCCTCGACATTGCGATTACAACCACGGCTCGCACTGATGAAGAAGGTCGTGCCTTGCTGGCGGCTTTTAGTTTTCCGTTCAGGAATTGAGGTTATAGACGTGGCTAAACAGTCCATGATCAATCGTGAAAGCAAACGTGCGCTCATCGTCCGTAAGTACACGGCCAAGCGGATGGCTCTTAAGGAGACCATCCGCAATCCGCGCAGCACCGACGAACAGCGCCGCGAGGCCCTGCTTGGATTACGGGAACTACCGCGCGATGCCAGCCCGGTGCGTTGCCACAACCGTTGCCGGTTGACTGGTCGCCCGCATGGCTTTTACCGCAAGTTTGGTCTTTCCCGTAACAAGTTGCGCGAAGCCGCCATGCGCGGTGATATTCCTGGCTTGCGCAAAGCCAGTTGGTGAAAACGATTTACGCAAGTCTTAAGTTCAAGGCCGCCTTCCCCACAGGGAAGGCCCTGACACTGACCACTTAGGAGTTCTTTTTCAATGAGTATGACGGACCCTATTGCCGATATGCTGACGCGTATCCGCAACGCCCAGACCGCCGCCAAAATTCAGGTAAGCATGCCAGCTTCCAAGGTGAAGCTGGCGATTGCCGAGGTGTTGAAGCGCGAAGGATATATCGGCGACTTTGTTACCAGTGAACTGGATGGCAAATCAGCACTGACCATCGCTCTCAAGTACTTTAAAGGCAAACCAGTCATCGAGACGATCAAACGTGTCAGCCGGCCAGGCTTGCGCGTGTTTAAAGGCAAGGATGAGCTGCCTAAGGTGCTAGGGGGGTTAGGCATCGCCATCGTTTCCACCTCTTGCGGCATTATGAGCGATCGCGCTGCACGCGCCGTCGGGCATGGTGGCGAAGTCATTTGCCTCGTCACCTGAGGGGGGCCGTCATGTCTCGTGTCGGAAAAAAGCCAATAGGTGTTCCCAAGGGTGTCGACGTTACCATTGATGGTCGAGTTGTCGCCGTCAAGGGTAAGAAAGGCACCATGATGATGTCCCTGCACCCCGTGGTTTCGTTGCTCCGGGAGGAGAACGAATTGCAGGTCGTGCCTGCCTCGGAGGCTGCCGAGCACCGGGCCATGGCGGGTACTACCCGGGCTCTCGTCAATAACATGGTGATCGGGGTCAGCGATGGGTTTGAGCGTAAGTTGCAACTGGTCGGCGTGGGTTACCGCGCCCAGACGCAGGGTAATGTCTTGAACCTGAGCCTGGGATTTTCTCATCCAGTCGCATTTAACGTGCCCGCCGGAGTGACGATTGAGACGCCCAGTCAAACAGAAATCCTCGTTAAGGGCGTCGATAAGCAACTGGTCGGCGAGGTAGCCGCCAAGATACGCGCCTATCGACCGCCTGAGCCCTACAAAGGCAAGGGTGTGCGTTACAGCGATGAGACCATTGTGATCAAAGAAGCCAAGAAAAAGTAGGGTTCAGTATGGATAAGAAATCAGCACGTTTGCGTCGCGGATTACGAGTGCGAATGAAGATCCGTGAGCTGGGCGCTTACCGACTTTGTGTCCATCGCACTCCCCGTCATATCTATGCCCAGGTGATTGCTCCCAACGGCAGCGAGGTAGTGGTTGCCGCCTCCACCCTGGAAACCACGGTGCGGGAAGGCTTGAAGAGCACCGGCAACATCGAGGCTGCTCAGGCGGTGGGTAAGGTGATTGCGGAAAAAGCCAAGGCTGCGGGTGTTGAACAGGTTGCCTTTGATCGTTCCGGCTTTAAGTACCATGGCCGTATCAAGGCGTTGGCTGATGCCGCCCGTGCGAACGGCTTGCAGTTTTAAAGGGTTATAGCATGGCGACTAATGTAGAAAGCTCCCAGAATACCGATGGCTTGAATGAGAAGCTGATTGCCGTCAACCGTGTTGCCAAGGTCGTCAAGGGTGGGCGGCAGTTCGGCTTCACTGCGCTGACCGTGGTCGGCGATGGCAATGGCCGCGTTGGCCTCGGTTATGGCAAGGCCCGCGAAGTACCTCTCGCCATTCAAAAGGCGATGGATAAGGCCCGTAAGAACATGTGCAGCATCTCACTCAGAGGTACTACCCTACAGCATCCCTTGAATGCGGTGCATGGCGCCGCCCATGTTTTCATGCAGCCCGCTTCCGAGGGTACGGGGATCATCGCGGGTGGCGCCATGCGAGCGGTATTTGAAGTGGTCGGCGTCAAGGATGTGCTCGCCAAGTGCGTTGGTTCCCGCAATCCCATCAATGTGGTGCGGGCGACTATTCGGGGGCTGACCGAGATGGCTTCTCCCGAACGTATCGCCGCCAAGCGTGGCAAGAAAGTTGAAGAGATTCTGGGAGGCTAAAGCATGTCCGATAACAAGCGGGTCAGAGTGACGCTGATCAAAAGCGTCAATGGCCGCCTGGCTTCGCACCGGGCGTGTGTGCGCGGCCTTGGTCTGCGGCGCATGCACCACAGCGCCCTGGTTGAAGATACCGTGGAAAACCGCGGGATGATCAACAAGGTGTCCTATTTGCTCAAGGTAGAGGAGTCCTGATCATGCGCCTGAATACCATACAACCGGGTCCGGGCAGTAAGCCGGCTGGCAAGCGTGTCGGGCGTGGTATTGGCTCCGGCCTAGGTAAGACCTGTGGTCGTGGCCACAAGGGGCAGCATGCGCGCGCCGGCGGTTTCCGCAAGGTCGGTTTCGAGGGCGGTCAGATGCCTTTGCAGCGGCGTCTGCCAAAGCGGGGATTCCGTTCCCGTACGGCTACGGATACCGCCGAGGTACGGCTCCATGAACTGGCCGCCGTCACCGCTGACGCGATCGACTTGGCAGTGCTCAAGGCCGCCAACCTGGTCCCGCAAACCGCCAAGCGCGCCAAGGTGATAGCCTCCGGCAAGCTGGAAAAGGCGGTGGTCCTCAAGGGCCTGGTTTTGACCAAGGGCGCTCGGGCAAGCGTGGAAGCAGTCGGCGGTAGCATCCAAGAGTAAACGAGCATGTCTTCAATGCCTTCCCTTGGCAAGATGACCGAACTGCGCCAGCGACTGCTGTTTTTGCTGGGAGCACTAGTGGTCTTTCGTGTCGGTACGCATATTCCGGTGCCTGGAATCGACCCGCTGGCTATGGCGCGACTGTTTGAGCAGCAGCGCGGCACCATCCTGGACATGTTCAACATGTTTTCAGGAGGAGCGTTGGCGCGCCTGAGCATCTTCGCCCTGGGCATCATGCCGTACATCTCGGCCTCCATCATCATTCAGCTCATGTCGGTCGTCGTGCCGACGCTGGAGCAGTTGAAGAAGGAAGGCAACAGTGGGCGGCGGAAGCTTACCCAGTACACCCGTTATTTGACGGTGGTCTTGGCGTCTTTTCAGTCCGTCGGTGTCAGTATTGCCCTGCAGAACCAGGCGGTTAGTGGTTTGTCCGTGGTAATCGCGCCGGGGCCGGCCTTCGTATTCACGGCGGCGGTAACCCTGGTCACCGGCACCATGTTCCTGATGTGGCTTGGCGAGCAGGTGACGGAACGCGGTATTGGCAACGGTATCTCCATGATCATTTTCGCGGGTATCGTCGCAGGCCTGCCTAAAGCCGTCGGTGGTACCCTGGAATTGGCGCGTACCGGCGAACTGCATTTCATGCTGGTGTTGTTCCTGTTAGCGCTCGCTTTGGCAGTAACCGCTTTCGTGGTGTTCGTCGAGCGAGGCCAGCGCCGGATTACGGTGAACTATGCCAAACGCCAGCAAGGTCGAAAGCTGTATGCGGCGCAGAGCAGCCATCTGCCGCTGAAACTGAACATGTCCGGCGTGATCCCGCCTATTTTCGCGTCCAGCTTGATCCTGTTTCCAGCCACGTTGGGCCACTGGTTTGGCAATGCGCCGGGAATGGCCTGGTTACATGATATTAGCTCGACGCTATCCCCGGGGCAGCCGCTCTACGTAGCGTTGTACGCGGGATTGATTGTTTTTTTCTGCTTTTTCTACACGGCGTTGGTTTTTAATTCCAAGGAAACCGCGGATCAGTTGAAGAAATCGGGAGCCTTTATTCCTGGTATCCGTCCTGGCATGCAGACCGCTTCTTATATCGATAAGGTGCTTACTCGGTTAACCCTGATGGGCGCGATCTATATCACGGGTGTTTGCCTACTGCCGGAATTTCTGATTCTTTACTGGAACGTTCCGTTCTATTTCGGCGGTACTTCGCTGCTGATCATCGTCGTGGTGGTGATGGATTTCATGGCTCAGGTGCAGGCTCATCTGATGTCGCATCAATATGAAAGCCTGATGAAGAAAGCTAACTTCAAGGGTCAAGGGTTGCTGCGTTGAGCGTTGGCTCTTTTCCGTATGCCATTTTTGTCAATGCTGAATGCGTTGGCTTTGCTGGAGAGATCATATGAAAGTGCGTGCTTCGGTGAAGAAGGTTTGCCGTAACTGCAAGATTATTCGCCGCGATGGAGTAGTTCGCGTGATTTGCAAGGACGGTCGCCACAAGCAGCGGCAGGGTTGATTATTATTTTCCTTGATTTGAAGAATGCCGTAGATTAAAGTAACTGATTTTTCGATCAGGCCTCGCGTGATTAACCTAGGAGTTTAATGCATGGCCCGTATTGCAGGCATAAACATTCCAGTGAACAAGCATGCGGTTATCGCATTGCAGTCTATTTATGGTATTGGTGTAACCCGTGCTCGCGCCATCTGCGCGGCGGCTGATATTGAACCAAGTAATAAAATTAGAGATTTGAGTGAGGCGCAGGTTGATGCGCTACGCGCGGAGGTCACTAAGTTCGTGGTCGAAGGTGACCTGCGCCGGGAAGTGTCCATGAGCATCAAGCGCTTGATGGATTTGGGTTGCTATCGCGGCGTGCGCCATCGGCGTGGACTGCCAGTGCGCGGGCAGCGCACGCGTACCAATGCCCGGACTCGCAAGGGACCACGGCGTGCGGTTCGCAAGTAGGCAAGGCTTCCGAGAGATTTCTGTTTCCTAAGGGCATACCATGGTAAAGCCGGTTGGCAAAACGCGTAAGCGTGTTAAGAAGAATGTTTTAGACGGCGTGGCCCATATTCACGCCTCTTTTAATAATACGATCATAACAATTACCGACCGTCAAGGTAATACGCTGGCTTGGGCGACGTCGGGCGGTTCTGGTTTTCGCGGTTCCCGCAAGAGCACCCCCTTTGCGGCTCAGGTGGCGGCAGAGCGCGTTGGCAACGCCGTCAAAGAGTTTGGGGTAAAGAACCTGGAAGTCAATGTGAAAGGTCCAGGTCCAGGCCGTGAATCGGCCGTGCGCGCACTGAATTCGGCTGGCTTCAAGATCACTAATATTATGGATGTCACCCCCATTCCTCATAATGGCTGCCGTCCCCCTAAAAAGCGTCGCGTTTAACCGGGGATTATCGTTATGGCGAGATATATCGGTCCAAGTTGTAAACTAAGCCGGCGAGAAGGCACTGACTTGTTCCTCAAGTCCGCCGCTCGTCCTCTGGAGTCCAAGTGCAATCTCGAAAGGCCACCTGGTCAGCATGGCGCACGCCGTCCGCGCATGTCCGATTATGGCCTGCAATTGCGCGAGAAGCAGAAACTGCGCCGCATCTACGGCGTGTTGGAAAAACAGTTTTTGAATTACTACAAGGAAGCCGCTCGCCGCAAGGGCTCTACGGGTGAAAACTTGCTGAAGCTTCTGGAAAGCCGGCTCGATAATGTTGTTTTCCGGATGGGTTTCGGGGTCACCCGTGCCGAAGCCAGGCAACTGGTCTCCCACCAGGCTGTTTTGGTCAATGGTAAGCGCGTCAATATCCCGTCCTACCAGGTCAACTCGGAAGATGTGATAGCGATTCGCGAGAAAAGCCGTAACCAGACGCGCATTCAGTACGCCCTCCAGCTTGCCCAGAGCAGGGGAGAGGTGGATTGGGTTGCGGTGGATGCAAGCAAGATGAGCGGCGTTTTCAAGCGTGTTCCAGAGCGCGGCGATCTGTCGGCGGATATCAACGAATCTCTGGTTGTGGAGTTGTACTCCAAGTAATACCTGAGGGGAATATCTCAGATGTCGGTCTTTTTCGACTTTCTAAAACCGCGGGTGGTGGATGTAGAGATCCTCAGCGACAGGCAGGCTCGTATTGAACTCGAGCCACTTGAGCGTGGGTTTGGCCACACGCTGGGCAACGCGCTGCGCCGCATCCTGCTATCGTCCATTCCGGGCGCCGCCATCGTGGAATGCGAGATCGAGGGAGTCTTGCACGAGTACTCCTCTATTGAGGGCGTACAGGAAGACGTTATCGATATTCTCTTGAATCTCAAGGGAGTGGCAATCATCGTCCATGGTGTTAACGAAGTCACCCTGAACCTGACGAAAAAGGGGCCAGGGCGGGTGGTGGCCGGGGATATCGAACTAAGCCACAATGTGGAAATTGTCAACCCGCAGCATGAGATCGCCAATCTGACCAAGAGCGGTGAACTCAGCATGAGGCTCAAGGTCGAGAAAGGGCGCGGCTATCAGCCTGTCGCCCATCGCCACATCGCCGACGAAGACAACCGGCCCATCGGTCGCTTGCAATTGGACGCTTCTTTTAGCCCAATTGTCCGGGTTAGCTACCGGGTCGAGAGCGCCCGCGTCGAGCAGCGCACCAACCTGGACAAGCTGATTATCCAGCTTGAGACCAATGGTACGATTGACCCGGAAGAGGCGATCCGCAGCGCCGCCAGAATTTTACTGGATCAGCTGTCGGTATTTGTAGATCTCAAGGGCAAGGAAGAGGTGCGACCGCAACCCCAACAAGTCGATATCGATCCTATTCTGTTGCGGCCGGTGGACGATCTGGAACTGACGGTGCGCTCCGCTAACTGCCTGAAAGCCGAAAATATCTACTATATCGGCGATCTAATCCAGCGCACCGAGGTAGAGTTGTTGAAAACTCCCAACCTCGGCAAGAAGTCGCTGACTGAAATCAAAGACGTACTGGCTTCCCACGGTCTGTCCCTGGGTATGAAGCTCGAGAACTGGCCGCCTCCGGGTCTGGGTGGGGATAATACCGAGGATGAAGCCTCGTTGGCCTAGGCCAGTCCCATCGTCGATACTCCCTAATCTGGTACCGCTTTACTAAGGAACAACCGTTATGCGCCATCGCAAATCCGGCCGACAACTGAATCGCAATAGCAGCCATCGCAAGGCTATGTTCAGCAATATGGCGGCCTCCTTGCTCACCCATGAGGTTATCAAGACGACCCTGCCCAAAGCCAAGGAATTACGCCGGGTCGCCGAGCCACTCATCACCCTTTCCAAGGAAGACAGTGTGGCGCGTCGGCGGCTGGCGTTTGCCCGGTTACGGGATCGCGCCGTCGTGACCAAGCTATTCAATGAACTGGGTCCCCGTTACCAGTCCCGCCCCGGTGGCTATCTACGCATCCTGAAGTGTGGCTTCCGGCCAGGTGACAACGCCCCCATGGCGTATGTAGAACTGGTGGATCGACCAGTCAGCGCCCCCGCCACTGAATAGGCCCGCGCATTGAATAAACTGCCTTTCAAAAAGCCGGTTAGCTAACCGGCTTTTTTTAATCCCTCAAGCGGGCGCTGGAAAAGCTGCGATGCTGGTGTTGTTTACGGATTTTGGCTGGCGGGGGCCTTATGTAGGTCTGCTCAAGCAAGTACTGGCGCGGTATGCGCCTCAAGTCCCGGTTATCGATTTATGGCACGATGTGCCGGTTTTTGACGCTCAAGGCGCTGCCTACCTGCTGGCAGCTTATGCCGGTGAGTTCCCGGCGGGTAGCGTATTCGTGGGCGTGGTCGATCCGGGGGTAGGTGGCGGACGGGCCGCCATGATTCTGCGGGCGGATGGCCGTCTGTTTGTCGGTCCGGACAACGGTTTGTTCGACCGGGTGGCAGTCCGCGCTCACGAGGCGGCGATATGGCATATCACCTGGCAGCCGGTGCGATTGTCGGCGTCTTTTCATGGTCGCGATCTGTTTGCACCGGTGGCCGCCATGCTGGCAGTGGGCAAGGCTACGCCGGAGCAACTGGGAATGGCGGCCCCGTTAGTAGCACGAGACTGGCCCGCTGACTTGGCGCGCATCATCTACGTGGACCGCTATGGCAATGCCATAACCGGTATTCGGGCAGCTTCCTTGGAGGATAATGCGGCCATCGGTGTTCAGGGTCAAACCCTGCGGCGGGCACGGACCTTTGCCGATGTTCCTCTGGGGCAGGTATTCTGGTACGAGAACTCTAGCGGGCTGGTGGAGTTGGCCTGTAATCAGGGCAGTGCAGCAGCACGATTCGATTTAAAGCCCGGTGATGGCGTCACGGTCAGTGGCGAGACGCTTGCGGTGATTGGCCCCGGATGATTTGCTGAGGAAGGTTCAAACGGAGCACACCTGGAAGCATCCCTGCCTCCTGAATCCAGCCGCCCTACTATTTAACCCAAGTTGCCACCTTAACGGATTCAGAAGACAAAATTGAGGCTACAGGCGAGGATGAAGAGCGCCACCTTCAATTCGAAGCCGGCGGCGGTGACGGTATGGATGGGTTTGGGCAGTAAGCGCTCGATGAGGCTACCCGTGGTTTCCACCGCTTTCCGGGCCTTTGACATCAAGTAGGTCACCGCCGGGTCGAGCGGGCGTTTGGAATTCTTCTTGCGCAGGGGGATTAGGCGCAAGCCGATGTCCTGCAAGAGGTCTTCATAGCCGTAATCGTTGTAGGCCTTATCCTCGCTGATCGTCGCGTTCTCGGGCAAGTCCAAGGGGTATTGTTTCAGGGCCTTCGCATCGCGGTCCGCGCCGGGGGTCAAGAAAAATTCCACCGGTTGCCTCTGGGCGGTGACCACGAGATGAATTTTCAGGCCGTAGAAGTAGCGCCGCTTACTGGCCTGATACCCTCGCCAGGCGTCGCCCTGATAGCGCCGGCACCGCCGAATCCGGCTGTTGTCGCAGACCGCTAAACGAATATAATTTCCATGTCCATCGGGGTTCCTCGCCGGTCGTCGTGCCGTAGCGGTACTCACAACGGTAGCAGACCCCAATGGACTCACCCCGTCAAGGTGGCAACTTGGGTTAGGTCTA
>Ga0209048_10007563_pt1 | contig 10013 bp, 12 predicted proteins | sample FrelakmetCRP12CR_FD_187146 | JGI IMG/M metagenome (GOLD analysis project Ga0209048, IMG submission 187146) | Freshwater lake sediment microbial communities from the University of Notre Dame, USA, for methane emissions studies - CRP12 CR (SPAdes)... | ecosystem: Environmental > Aquatic >... | reverse complement strand
TCCGATCTCAGCCACGTCACGGCGTTGCCGAGCAGGCGGCGGTAGAGGGCGTCACCGTAGACCGGGGGCCCGTCGCCGGGCTGGACGTAGACGACCGTCGAGCGACCGGAGCGCTTCACCCACGCCGCCAGCTGCGAGCCGCGTGGGTGTCGCCAACCCTGCCTCGAGAACATCGACCCCCGCACGGCGAGCGCGGCCGAGAAGTGATCCTCGTCGGACCGGGGCGCGTCGGTGACGAGCAGGGCCTCGACGTCGTCCTCGAAGACCGGGCACAGGTAGGCCTCGTCGACGAGGGTGAACCGGGCCGGCAGGCCCGCCGTGACCGGGTGGTCCGGGGCCACGACCGTGAAGGTCTGGCGCACGTCGTGGCGGTAGCCCGAGTCCGGGTAGCTCACCCCGTGCAGGACGGCCGGCTCGTACAGGAAGCGCCCCCCGAGGATGTCGGCGTAGCCGTCCCAGGCCGGCCAGCCGGCGAGGGCGTGGTGCAGCGCGAGCACCGGGACCCCCGCGTCGATCATCGCCTCCCACCCGGCGACGAGGTCTGGTCCCGGAGAGGCGAAGCGGGCCCCGGCACCGGGCGAGAACACGAGCCCGGGCATGTCGTACAGGCACACGACGTCGACGCCCATCTGGGCGAGCCTGTCGGGGTGCAGGAGCTCGTCGGCGCCCGGGTGCTCCTCGTGGCGCCAGTGGACCCCGTCGAGGGCATCCCACATCGCGAAGAACGGGGCGGCTTCGAACGGATGGCCCTTGGTCACCACGAGGACCTCGACGACCCTGGCGGTCTCGGCGGGCGTCGCGTCGCCCATGGTCATCTCCCGGTGAACTGGGGAGGGCGGCGCTCCAGGAAGGCGGTGACACCCTCACGGTGGTCGTCGCTGCGGAAGCACGCCCCGAGCGAGGCCGTGTGGGCCACCATGTGCTCGGCGACGTCGCGGGCCATGCCCCCGTAGGTGAGGACCTTGACGAGGCGTTGGGAGTGCGGCGAGCCCGCCAGGACCGCGTCGGCCAGGTCCCGGGCCCGACCGGCCAGCTCGTCGCTGGCGACGACCTCGAGGACGTAGCCGAGCCCGAGCGCCTCGTCGGCGTCCACGAAGCGCCCCGTGTAGAGCAGCTCGAGGGCTCGCTGCGGGCCCAGCAGGCGAGGCAGCAGCCAGGTGCCGGCTCCGGTGTCGGGGACCAGCCCGCGGTGCACGAAGTTCCACGAGAACCGGGCGTTCGGGGTGGCGATCCGCAGGTCGCACTGCGACGTGAACTCGGCGCCCATGCCGACGGCCGGACCGTCGATCGCGGCGATCACCGGCTTCGGGCACGCGACCAGGGGCCACCAGCGGTCCTCCTCGTGGGCCTCGCCCCGCAGGCCCCGCTCCTCGCCCGGGATCGTCGCGAGGTCGGCCAGGTCCGTCCCGGCGCAGAAGGCACCGGGCACCCCGGTCACGATCACCACCCGGGCATCGTCGTCGGCGCCGGCCCTGCGGACCGTGTCGATGAACTCGCCGAGCATGGCGTAGGTCATGGCGTTGCGCTTCTCCGGCCGGTCGATGGTGATGGTCGCGACGTGTCCGTCGACCTCGTAGCGGATGTTGTGCCCCATGGGCCGACGGTAATCGTCCCGACGGACCGCTAGCGTCCTGGCCCGTGCTGCGCCGGCCGGTCGACCCCGATCCGTCGATGCTGGACCGCTGGCGCGGTGCCGCGAAGCGGGCCGGCGGGGAGCTGGTCCGTTGGGCCTGGGACGGCGCCAGCGAGCTCGGCGCGATCGGTCCCGACAGCCGACTCGGCCGCCGCTTCGGGCACTTCGGGTACCACAGCGTCATCTGCTTCCCGCCCACCACGATCTTCAACGAGCGCTACATCCACATCGGCGAAGGGACCATGATCGGCCCCTACGTGAGCCTGTCGGCCGGGATGGTCCCGGGCCAGGTCATGCCGGTCGACCCGGTCGTGCGCATCGGCGACCGCTGCCTCATAGGCAAGGGCAGCTCGATCGTGGGTCACTTCTCGATCGACATCGGAGACGACGTCTGGACGGGCCCGCACGTCTACATCACCGACCAGAACCACGACTACCGCGACGTGGAGCGCCCGATCTCCCAGCAGAGCCAGCCGGAGCGACCGGTCGTGATCGGGGCGGGATCCTGGCTGGGCTACGGCGTGGTGGTCCTGCCCGGCGCCCACATCGGGCGCCACGTCGCCGTCGCCGCCGGGGCCGTCGTGACCGGCTCGCTGCCCGACCGCTGCATGGCGGCCGGGGCACCGGCCGTCCCGGTCCGGCGCTGGGACGGCGAGGGCTGGCCCCACGTGCGACCTCCAGCCCCGTGAGCCGACGCGTGAGCGGTCCGGAGGGCCTTGCACCGGACCAGGGGACTTCGGGTGGTGCAGTCGGTCCACCGGCACGGTCCGTCCGGCGCCTGGGGATGGTCGCGGCGGCCATCATGGAGCCATGCCATCGCCCGGCAGGCGACTGCGCCCAGCGGTTCCCCTCGACGTGCCTCGCCTTGCCGGGCTCGACGATGTCGCCGCTGGCGGGGATGTCGCGCGAACGGCGTTCATCGCGGCGGCAGTCGAGCACGGGCACGGTCTCGTGCTCGACGGCGACGACGGCGTCGTCGGGTTCGTCATCACGACTCCGGAGGGTTTCTTCGGTCGGGACGTCATCGAGCTGTTGGTGATCGGCGCCGGACACCGCAGGGGCGGTGCGGGTCGGGCTCTTCTCCGGGCTGCGGTCGCGGCAGCCCGGACGGAGCGCGTGTTCACCTCGACGAACCGCTCCAACCAGGCGATGCGCGGCCTGCTCGAGTCCGAACGCTGGTCCTTCAGTGGCGAGCTCGCCGGACTCGACGAAGACGACCCGGAGCTCGTGTTCTTCTTCGACCGAGCCGCTCGATGAACCGCCCGATGGCGGCGCGTCGACGGTTCAGTGACCTGCCACACGGGAGAGCACCATGGCGTCAGCCCTGCGGCGCGTAACGGACGGCGGGTGTGCCCGGGGGATTGCGCACTCCTGGTACGGCGTCGGGGTTCTCGACGAGCACCTCACCCTCCAGGCCGTCAGGATCACGGAAGAACAGCGAGAGCTCCTCGCCGAAGTCGGTCACGAAGGCGTCGGCCGCGCCGCGCTGGATGAGTCGCGTCCGGATCTCCTCGAACGATTGCAGATCCTTGGCGCGCAGCCCGATGTGGTCGATGCGCCCGCGCCCGAACATCGGCACTTGTCGCCCCGCCTCGGAGTTGCCCTCGATCTGGAAGATGTTCAGCATCGTGCCGTCGCCGATGCTGACGATCGAGAGGCGGACACCCGGGCCCTCCGGCGCCTCCCTCATGTCCGACACGACCTCGGCTTCGAACACGTCCCGATAGAACGCGTGCAGCCGGTCGGTGTCGTTCGTGAGCGTGGCCACATGGTTGACGCCGTTGAGCAGCACACGCGGGACCGTACCGTTGAACACCCATCCCCGCACGGTCGAGTGCGAACTCGACGGAAGGACACGCGCGCACTGGCCGCGGTGATCGACGCCCCGGTCCGCCACGCCGTCGGTGTCGGCGTCCCTGAGCATCGCCGCCGGCCAGGCGGGTCGTTCGTCAGCCCAGGGCCCGATTCGCCACTACACGTCAAGAGGCGTCTCGCACTTGAGCATGGAGTTCGCGTCGGCGAACCCGTCGAGACGTTCGGTGATCGGCGCGCCGTCCTTCAAGGTCACGGCGAAGGGCCGGTCGAGGCCCTGGTGCAGGATCGTGGCGTAGTCGCGCCGGTCGCCCAGGTAGGTGCCCCAGTCAGCCAGCCAGAGCCCGACCAGGTGCTGGTCCCGGCTGCTGCCGCTGACCGTGTTGGCTCCCAGCGCGTCGACCAGCCCGGCCACGATCAGGTTGGCCTGGTCCAAGACGTCGGCCCGCTCCCTCGGTGTCGTCGAGCTGCGGGCCGGTGGGAGGGCGCCGAGGCGCTGCTCGGCGCCGGCGCACAGGGCGTCGTTGCGTGCCGCCCAGGCCCGGTCGGCCAGGCGGTTCGGGTTCGTCGTCGGTGCGAAGAACAACCCGTAGATCCACATGGCGGCGATGCCCAGGAGCACGACGACGAGCACCACGTGGTACCAGCGCACCCGCCGTGCCAGCCCTGCGCCGGCGTCCATCGGAGCGGTCATCGGGGGGTGGTCACGCCGGAGCCGGGGGGCGGAACGAGATGGCCAGGGTCGCCAGGGCGACGGCGGGCGCGACCACGAAGCAGAACACCGCGGGCCACCACCCGGTCGGCTCGAAGGACATCGCATGGTCGACGGACCATTGGCCCGCCCCGAGCGTGCCGGTGGCCGCCGACGTCACGGCGAGCACGAAGGTGTACTCCCAGCCCTGGCCCTCCCGGAAGATGAAGAACCCGTTGTTGCGGTGGCCGACGATGCCCGCCACGGTCATCGTGCCGACGAGGGCGCCGGCGGCCAGGGGCGTGAGGAAGCCGGCGGCCAGGGCCAGTCCTGCGCCCAGCTCGCAGGCGGCGGCGAGGTACGCGTGGAGCCGGCCGGGCCGCATCCCCATCGACTCGAACCAGCGCCCGACGCCGTCCAGGCCACCTCTGACCTTGTTCACGCCGTGCAGGGCGATCGTCACCCCGATGCCGAGCCGGAGCGCGAGCAGAGCGAGGTCGACGCGGTGCACGGTGACAGCCTCGCAGATGGGCCCGGCCAGATGCTCGCCGGGTGACCCGGGATGCGCCCGTTGCCCCGGCCCTTCAGCGGCGGGGGTCGACGAGGACCTTCACCGCGCTCGACGGATCGTCGGCCAGCCGGGCGAAGGCCCCGGCGGCGTCCTCGAGTCCCACCGTCTGGTCGTGGAGCGGGTCGAGTCGCAGGCGACCGTCGGCCACCAGACCCATCGTCAGGGCGAACTCCTCGTGCCGGTAGGCCAACGAAGCGACCACGGTCACCTCCTTGAGCAGCCACGCCCCGGGGCTGATGCTCGCCGACCCCGAGGCCAGACCGACCAGGTTGACCGTGCCGCCCCGGCGGACGAGATCGACGGCCCGCTGGACGGTGGCGGGCACGCCGGCGCACTCGAACACGAGGTCGACGGGCTCGTCGATGGGCACGCCCGGCTCGACGGCCTCGTCGGCGCCGAGGGCGAGCGCCAGCCGGCGGCGGTGCTCGTGGGGTTCGACGGCCACCACCTGGCCCGCTCCGGCCGCCTTGGCGCACTGCAGCACCAGCAGCCCGATCGGGCCACATCCCTGGACCACGACCCGACTGGCCAGCGTCGGGGGCGTGCGGCGGGCCGCGTGGAAGGCGACGGTGGCCGGCTCGACCATCGCAGCCTGGACATCGGACAGGAGGTCGTGCACGCGGACCAGGCGCGACGCCCCGAGCGAGATGTGGGGGGCGAAGCCGCCGTGGGGTGGCGCGTGGACGTCCCGGCCGATGGCGGTCAGCAGCGCCGTCTGGCACCAGGCCGACTGGCCGGCCAGGCAGGCCGGGCAGGACCCGCAGGCGGGGGCGACCGCGGCGACGACCCGGTCACCCTCGTCGAGGTGGGTCACGCCGGGACCGACGGCGCGGACCACTCCGGTCCACTCGTGGCCGCAGATGGCCGGGTTGTACGGATCGCTGGACAGGTAGCCGTGCACGTCGGTCCCGCAGATCCCGCACAGCGTGACGTCGACGAGGGCCCGACCGGGGCCCGGCTCGGGTTCGGGCACGTCGACGAGCTCGAAGCGACGCAGGCCCGTGACGAGGCCGGCCTTCACCGGTGTGCCCCCTTCACGTCCCCGCCTCCTTGGCCCACGCGAGCCCTCTGCGCAGCACCTCGTGGAACTCGGCCAGCTCCCACGAGCCGCGCTCCAGGTCGGGATAGGGCATCCCGTTGAACGGGGGCGCGTCCATGTCCCACGTGCTGCGGCAGTGGCCGAGGGTGAAGTACAGGACCTCGCCCCGCCCCAGCGGACGGCGGTAGAGGACCAGGCGGGGCTCGTCAACGGGCCAGTCCGCTTCGGCGAACCCCTGGGTCGTACCGGTCCAGCGAGTCTCGAGGAGGGCGACGACCTCACCGTGGTACTCGCACAGGTACAGCTCGTCCTCGGCGTCGAAGGGTTCGATGCCCTCCACGAGGGGGTCGCGCTCGGCGCCGGGCGACACGGTCACCCGGTAGGGACCGATGGCCGGGTGGGACAGGAACTGGCTGCCGAGGGTGTCGGCGAAGACGGGGAAGCACCGCGGTGTCTCGAACAGGCCCTGGCCGAGTGCGGCGGGCGGGTCGAAGGCTGCGTTCGTACCGTGCAGCGCCAACCACCGCCCACCACCTTCGACCCAGGCCCGCAACGCCTCCTGCTCGGACCCGGTCGGACGGATGTCGCAGGTGTAGGTCACGAGGAAGCGGGACGCGACGATGGCCTCGACGTCGTGGAAGTGGCCGCCCACCTTCACCCGGACGTCGTCGTGCTCGGCCAGGAGCTTCAACAGCTCCAGGCGGGCGTAGTCGAAGTCGTGGTACTTCCCCCCGCTCACGAGGTAGGCGTCGATGCGTCCGGGCACGGCGGGCTCAGAACTTGATGCGCTTCGTGAAACCACCGTCGATGACGATGTTGGCGCCGGTGATGAGGCTGGCCGCCGGAGACGCGAGGAAGGCGATGGCGTTCGCGACCTCACCGGGCTCGCCGAGGCGACCGATCGGCATCTTGGCCACGGTCGCGTCGTAGAACGCCGCCATGTGCTCCTTGATCACGCTCCAGTTGCCCCCTTCGAAGTACACGGGCCCGGGCGAGACGACGTTCACCCGGATGCCCTTCGGCGCGAGCTGCTGGGCCAGGTTGTTCGCGTAGGCGGTCATCGCCGCCTTCATCGGCCCGAACGAGCCCGGTCCGGCGAACTCCTCCTGCGCAGCGATCGACGACAGGCACACGACGGCACCGCCGCCCCGTGCCTCCATCGCCGGAACGATGACCTCGGTCGCCCGGACCAGCCCGAGCACGTCGAGGTGCAGGTTGTTCACCCAGGCCTGCTCACCGCGACCGGCCGCGGCACTCACGTTGTGCACGAAGACGTCGAGACCTCCGAGCGCCTCGACGGCGTTGGACAGGTAGGCGGCATAGGCCACCGGGTCGGCCGCGTCGACGCCCTCGCCGTGCACCTTGGTCCCGTGCTGGGCGAGACGGGCCACCGCCTCTTCCACCCCCTCGGGGTCGCGCGCGCAGATCGAGACGTCGGCGCCTTCCCGGCACAGCAGCTCGGCGGTGGCGAAGCCGAGGCCCCGCTTCCCCCCCGTGACGATCGCCGCCTTCCCCCTCAGGCCCAGATCCATGCCGTTCCCCCTTCGGCTCGTGGAGCCAGGAGCATAGGCACGGCGCCCGCCGCCCTGTCGGCTCGTGTCGGGGCCGCCGACTCCGCCTCAGGCTCACCACGACAACCGCTGGCCGCGGACAATACGCTGCGGCCCGACAAGGGGGATCGATGGCCGACAAGGTGGCGATCGTGACCGGTGCCGGGTCGGGCATCGGGCGGGCGACCGCGGAGCTGTTCGCCGAGCGGGGGTTCGCCGTCGTCGCGTCGGACCGCACGGCCGAGTTGATGGGCTGGGCGGCACAGCATCCCGACGTGCTCGGGGTCGCGGCCGATGCCTCCGTCGACGGCGACAACGCCCGCCTCGTCGCCGTGGCGCTCGAGCGCCACGGCCGCCTCGACGTCGCCGTCTTGAACGCCGGCATCGTGGGCAGCCCGCCGATCGAGGGCGACGGCGCCATGGAGCGGCTCGATCAGGTCCTGGCGGTGAACGTGCGCGGCGTCGCCTCGGGGATCCGCCAGGCCGCCCCGGCGATGCGGACCACCGCCGGCGGCGGCGCCATCGTGGCGACCGCCTCGACCAGTGGCATCAGGGCCGATCCCGGGAGCTGGGCCTACAACGCCTCGAAGGCGGCGGTCATCAACCTGGTGCGGGCGGCAGCCATCGACTACGCCGCGCAAGGTGTCCGCGTGAACGCGGTGGCGCCCGGGCCGACCGAGACCGGGATGACCGCGGGACTGGCCGAGCTCCCCGCACTGCACGCCGACATGACCCGGCGGATCCCGATGCAGCGCTGGGGGCGGCCCCGTGAGCAGGCCGAGGTGATCTGGTTCCTCGCCTCCCCCGCAGCCAGCTTCGTGACCGGCGTGACGGTCCCGTGCGACGGCGGCATCAGCGCGAACGTCGGACACTTCCTACCACCCGCAGGGCCGGGCGCCACAGCGAGGAGCTGACAGCATGGCCGATGAGCCGATCCGCAACTACGAAGACGTCACCGTGTACGGCCTGGACGCCGAGCGCGAAGAGGAGCTGATCGCCCAGCAGAACGAGTGCTCGTTCTGCTGGGTCACCAAGGACGGCTCGCCGATGGCGGTCATCATGAGCTACCTGCGCACCGATGACGGTCGCTTCTGGATGACCGCCAGCGGCCAGCGGAAGCGGATCCCGGCCATCCGCCGTGATCCCCGTGTCGCCCTGGTCGTCACCTCGCCGGGGACCAAGATGGGCTCGGGGAAGACGGTCACCTACAAAGGTCACGCCATCGTCCACGACGACGCCGCCACCGACTGGGAGGCCACGAAGGCCTGGTTCTACCCGGCCCTCGCCGCCCGGCTCATGGGGCGCTACGGCCCCGAGCGCGAGCGGGAGTTCGCCATGATGCTCGACTCCCCGCGCCGCGTCATCGTCGAGATCGTCCCCGGCCTGCGCGTCGGCTATGACGGAGAGAAGATGCGCAAGGCCACCGACGAGGCCCGAGCGGCCGGCGTCCTCCACCTCGACTGAGCGGTCGCGACGCCCGGCGTGGGGGGCCGGTGACTCAGCCGCCGCGGTGCGGCAGCGATCGCGCCGCGACGAGACCGACGAGCGCCACCACCGCGACGGCCCCCATGACCTCGGCGGTGAGGCCGCCGGGAGAGTGACGGCCCGTGAGGGCCACGAGCCCGGCGACGAGGCCGGCGCCGAGGGCCGACAGCGCAGCGAGCGGCGCCAGGACGGGACCGTCGCGGGCGCCACCGCGGAGCTCGTGTGCCGCGACGCCCGACAGCACGAAGGCAGCCACGAGCAGACCGGCGACGACGGTGACCGCCGGATCGGTCCCGGACCGGCCGATGAGCGACAGCGCGTAGCCACCGGCCGCCGACGCCAACGCCATGACGACCACGACCAGCCACCGCGGCCGCAGTGACAGGGCGATCAGGGCCGGGGCGAGGCAGGCCAGCCCCACCGCCGGCCGGTGGTAGGGACCCGCGGCGCGGTCGGCCAACGGCACGACGAGCGCCAGCGTCACCACCGCGCCCACCGATGCCATCGAACGGGCGCTCACCGCATCCGCCCCCTTCGCCGGGCGATGCCGGTCTCGAGTGCGGCGACGACGGCGTCGAGTGGTGTCCCCGGCCGCCAGATCGCCGCGGGGCAACCGAGGCCCTCCATCTCGGCCAGACGCCGGTCCTGCTCGAGCGACCAGAGACGCCGCGCCGCCTCCCACGTCGCTCCGAGCGGGACCTCGACGAGGTCGTCGATGCCGACCACGAGGACCCCGACCTCGAACCCGCGACGCACGAGGGAGGCCACGACGGCGACGATGCGATCGTCGAGCAAAGGGGTCACCACGACCACGAGGGCGGCGGGCGGAAGCACGGCCGGGGGCAGGACCCGCAGCGGCCGCTCGATGTCGGTCCAGGTCGTGTCGACCGCCAGGAGACGGTCGAGGAGCTGGTACCGGGCGCGCTCCCCGGCCCGGGGTGTCAGCCATGACGGGTAGCCCCCGAAGGCCACCACCCCGACGCGATCGCGTTGCCCGAGCTCGGCGGTCGCGACGGACCAGGCGGCGAGGACGGCACGGGGGAGCGCCACCGCACCTCCGGGCCGGCGGTCGGCGAAGGAGTCGACGAAGATCACGACCTCACCACTGCGCTCGGGATGGCGTTCGTCGACCCACAGGCCGCCGCGGCCCATGTGCTCGTAGCCGCTGCCGAGCGGGAACTCGAACGATGGATCGCGGGAGTTGAAGTTGTTGCCGATGAAGCCGTAGTTGC
>Ga0209048_10007562_pt1 | contig 10015 bp, 11 predicted proteins | sample FrelakmetCRP12CR_FD_187146 | JGI IMG/M metagenome (GOLD analysis project Ga0209048, IMG submission 187146) | Freshwater lake sediment microbial communities from the University of Notre Dame, USA, for methane emissions studies - CRP12 CR (SPAdes)... | ecosystem: Environmental > Aquatic >... | reverse complement strand
CACCGGTGACAACAGGTGTGGTTTTGTTTTGATGATTCGATCCCCCCGCACCGGGGACAGAATTCCGCATCCTTCCCCAAGGCATGCCGGCTGTTAGGACCTTGTAACCCGTAACGCCTCATGTTACGTTGCATGTATGATCATAAGATTCAAACATAACGGGCTGGAGCGTTTCTTCCAACAGGGCAGCAAGTCTGGTATTCGACCCAAGCACGCTGAGAGGCTGCGCCTTATCTTGGGCCGCCTCCAGGCATCCAGCTGTCCTCAGGACATGAATCTCCCCGGTTTGGGTCTGCATGAGTTGAGTGGTGAGCGACAAGGTGATTGGGCACTGAAAATGAGCGGCAACTGGCGAGTCACTTTTCGTTTTGTTGGTAAAGATGGGGATGCTGTAAACTATGAGGACTATCACTGAGGTGCGAAATGCAAATGTTTGATCCTCCTCATCCTGGAGAAATCATAAAGAAGCTATGCCTGGAGCCGCTCGGCCTGTCAGTAACCGAAGCAGCTAGAGCCTTGGGCGTAAGCCGCAAAACGTTATCAAGCATTCTCAATGGCCGCACAGGGATAAGCCCTGAGATGGCTATCAGGCTCTCCATTGCTTTTGATACCACTCCCGAGAGTTGGCTAAACCAGCAGGTACAGTACGATCTCTGGCAGGCGGAGCGGCACAGAGGTGAATTGCGGGTTAAGCGTCTATCTGCGGCACAGTGAACTGCAAGAGTCAATGCTTCATCATAGCGAGCTTGCACTCAAATGCTTTGAGAATTTGAGTAGATAAGGAGGATATGTGTAACTTCTCAATAAGTGCGGGTAGAGCATCAAAAGCCTCTGGATTCCCGCCTTCCCGCCTTCGCGGAATGACGTTCGGGGGCCTTTCCTGTTCTGTGGGTACTCAATACCACATCAATAATCCTTAAGTTGACGCGCATGCGCCTGCGCGGGAATGACGCATGCAGCGACTCCTCGTCATTACCGCATGCTTCTAGCGGGAATCCAGAAGTTCCAGACGAGTTGATTTGCCCATGGTTATTGAGAAGATACGGATATGTCTATGGCTCTCATCAGGTTGTTGTGCATTCTAATTGTGCTCCATTTGATTGCGTACATTCCGAGCTATGCGTGGGCGGGAGGGTATGAAAGTTCCTTTCGCTGCAGCACTGACGTAATCATGCTGGGCGACAGCAATGACAAGGTGCTGGCCAGTTGCGGACCACCGATCGCAAAGGACTCCAAATGAAAGACATACCACTGAATGAAAGAATCATCTTTGCTCTCGACGTGGATTCGGTCAAGCTTGCAGAAGAATGGGTGCAGCGCCTGGAATCCCACGTCAAGTTCTACAAAGTAGGATTGCAGTTGTTCCTTGCCGGCTGGTTCCATATCGTCGACTGGCTTTTCAAGCGAAACCTCAAGGTGATGGTGGACCTCAAGTTCTTTGACGTTCCGGAAACAGTAAGACTGGCGGTCAGACAGCTCAGAGACAGGGGCGTCACCTTCGCGACGGTTCACGGGAATGACCCGATTCTCCGAGCTGCAGCCGAGGCCAAAGCTGACGTCAAGATTCTGGCGGTTACCGTGCTGACCAGTTTCGGTCAGGAAGACATGGAGGAGATGCTGGGGGCCCCGGTGAACATAGAGGATTTGGTCTATAGGAGAGCACGGAGAGCCCTTGAGCTGGGATGCGACGGAGTGGTCTCCTCCGGACTTGAAGCAAAGCGCTTGAGGAGTAAGCTCGGAGAGAATTTCCTTGTGGTGACGCCGGGCATCAGGCCCGGGATCAACAGGGAAATTGAACAAGACGATCAGAAGCGTATCGTTACCGCCCGGGAGGCGATAGAAAACGGCGCCGACTATATCGTGGTGGGAAGACCCATCAGCACGGCAACCGATCCGATAACCGTGGTTGAATCCATGCAAAAGGACATTATGAACACACTGGCGCCATAGGGCACCCCATGAATCAGGGCACCTTTCCACATTTCAAAAAAACCATTGACATTTCTTGCCCCCAAAGATACTCTACCAAAAAAATAGGATTAGTCTGAAAGGAGGTGGTGGCGTGCAGATGATGATGGACGATGAATATGACATGTGTTGTTACAGCGATTGCGATCATTCGGACAGCGAAATCGTCAGCGAAATGCGCGAGTTATGGTCCACGACTTTACTGCACGCTGCACCTCTCTTTTTTCCATCGGTGCGGTAGTCCATAGGTAATTCCACTTTTGCTGCCTTCGTCTGTCCTGCCAGGTGTCTGCAACCTGCTGTGGAGAAGTGCGCAAATTTCTTGACCGGTTCGATTCAGGAGAAACTTTGTGGGAAAGACGATTGAGGAGATCAACGAAAAGATTGCCAAGGGGCACGCGGTGGTTTGCAACGCCGAAGAGATTATCGGGGTCGTTAAAGGAAAAGGACTCAAGAAGGCTGCCGACGAGGTCGATGTGGTGACGACCGGCACCTTCGCCCCGATGTGCTCGTCCGGAGCTTATTTCAATGTAGGCCACACCAACCCGCGCGTCAAAATAGGCGGTGGATGGGCAACCCTGAACGGAGTCCCGGTCTACACCGGATTTGCAGCTGTCGATTTCATCCTCGGCGCTACCGCCATGCCGGATGAAGATCCCCGGAACCGAATCTATCCGGGGAAGTTCCTCTATGGCGGCGCCCACGTGATTGAGGATCTGGTAGCGGGGAAAGATGTACTCCTTGCGGCCAGTGCTTACGGTACAGACTGCTACCCCCGCACCAAACTTGAGACCTGGATCAGGCTCGAGGACATGAACGAAGCCATGCTCCTCAATATTCGGAATGCCTACCAGAATTATAATGTGGCTGTGAACGTTTCCGACCGCATCATTCACACCTACATGGGGGTGCTTCAGCCAAAGATGCGGAACGCCAATTACTGCAGTGCCGGGCAGCTCAGCCCATTGCTCAATGATCCCCTGTATCGCACCATCGGGCTAGGTACGCGCATTTTCCTTGGGGGGGGCGTGGGCTACGTGGTGGGCTCCGGCACCCAGCACAATCCAACGGTACCTCGCACCGAAAGAGGTGTTCCACGGATGGGGGCCGGCACTCTCGCCGTGACGGGCAGTTTGAAACAGATGAGCGCCAAATGGCTCCGAGGAGCTTCCTTCACCGGATATGGCGTTACCCTTGCTGTAGGGATCGGAGTGCCTATCCCCATTCTGGACGAGGAGACGCTCCATTACGCCACCGTGTCTGATGCAGACATTGTCGCCCAAATCGTGGACTACAGTGAAGCCTATCCCAACTGTGCTCCGGGAAGTCTGGGGGAGGTGACCTATGCGGAGCTGAAATCGGGCTCGATTGCCGTGAATGGCAAAAAAGTCCCTACCGCCGGGCTCTCCTCTTATGCCAAGGCCAAGGAGATTGCCAACACCTTGAAATCATGGATCGAGCGTGGCTCCTTCCTGCTCACCAACCCGGTGGAATGCCTTCCTTCTGCAGATTCGGGAATCACGTTCAAGCTGCTCAGGGAAAGGCCTGTCAAGAACAATCAACTGGGAGTCCAGTGAAAACCGGGCGCATTCAGATCACCATCAATAGCATTGGGGAGGATTCAGCATGGCAACCAAACGATTGGTGCTCAATTTCCCGGCTCACTTAATTGATCAGCCGGTAACCTATCAACTGATAAAGAAGTATGACCTTATGGTGAACATTCTGAGGGCGCGGGTGACCCCCAGGGAGGAAGGTCGGCTGACGGTGGAGATCTCCGGCAAGAAAAGCAATCTCGAGGAAGGCTTGCGTTTTATCAGCGAGTTGGGCGTGAGCTTCCAGCCTTTGGCACAGGAGGTCCGCTGGCAGGAAGACCGCTGCATCGGGTGCACGGCTTGCATATCCACCTGCCCCACCGGGGCACTCCAGGTGACAAGACCGGAAATGCAAGTCTCCTTCATCCCGGATAAATGCATTGCCTGCGAACTCTGTGTGCCCTCGTGTCCCTATCGGGCCATCGAGATCATCTCTTAGCCGAAAGCCTTAAGAACGGCAGAACACCTCAGGATTTCGGAGGGCGGGTCAGTCAAAGCAACGGCTGTTCTCCGCTATCCGAAATCCGAGATACCCTCGCCGAATCCGGACAAATCAAGAAGTGAAGTAATGGGGTGGTCCCATTTCATCGAACGCGAAGCTAAAGAACACGTGGTGCCCATCGATGTCGAGGATGCGCAAGTCATCAGTCTGGGAGAGGTCACCCATGATCACGGAGAAGTGTGTACCGTACCGCTGCTTGACTTTTTCCACGGGCACTTCGTAAGCGACGAACTTTTTGATCCCCCTGGCAACCAGCTTCTCTGCCAGCCTGGGCTCACTGAGCGACTCGTAGGTGGTTAAAATGAGGATAGGTCCCGTTCCTGTGAAAATAACTCCTGCTTTCATCTTCGTCCTCCTTTCCTTTCTAAGTGGTTAATAGACTACTCCGTCCTGTCCACTTTTGTGTCCGGCAGAAGGATAAAAAACACCAATTACGAATCATCAAAGCACCCCATGGGCTGCGATTCCGGTCTGAAGATTCAAGCTTTTATCAATATAAACATAAGACAGTATCTCCTTTTGTCAATAAGGCACAATGATGACAGTGCACCAATTAACTCATCGGTATCATTTGCAAAAGCAATCGATCCCATAGCGTTGAACACTTTTGCCCTGCCAGCGGCAACAGGTCATCATTCGGCCGACAAGTTGGTGTGATTGCCGTCATAGGAGGAAAGAAAGTTGTGAGCCAACTGATAAACTGATAAGAATTTAACTTTGGGCACTTCGAGCGTGTCCAGGGAAGGCTCCGGGAAGGAAGAATGGAATTAAGGCGGATCTGCCGCAACGGGATGTGCCAATGAAAAGTCATATTGCGGACTTCCTCATCTGTCCAGGGTGCCTTCCGGAACAAATAGGATTGGCTTTGGATGCGCATGAAAGCCATGGGGTCGAGGTCGTCAACGGGGTTTTGAGATGCTCGCGATGCAGGGCCAAATATCCAATTGCCGGAGGAATCGCAATTCTTCTCCCGCAGGAACATGATCCGCCCCACGGAACGAAGTCACGATATGAAGAGCCCGAAGTCGTTTCATCCTACCTCTGGGCCCACTATGCAGACCTTTTCAGTGATGAAGAGGCTGCAAGTGCCTACTCGGAGTGGGCCGCACAGCTTCTTCCCGGCGCGGGCTTTGCCCTGGATGCCGGATGTGCGGTAGGTCGATTTACCTTCGAGTTGAGCCGAAAGTGTGATTTTGCCATCGGGTTTGATTATTCGCGGAGTTTCATTACACAGGCGAGAAAACTGCTCGCTGAGCGCCGGTTGGATTTTGACTTGAAGCTGGAAGGTCACCTCTCGGAAAAACGCACTATCAAGCTTCCCGAAGGCTGGGACGGAGGTAAGATCGAATTCATTGTGGCCGATGCCCAGGCCCTTCCCTTTCCCAATCATGTCTTTTCCTGTGTTGCCTCGCTCAACTTGCTCGACAAGCTGTCAAAACCGCTGGCTCACCTGAAGGAAATGAGCCGGGCAGCAACGAAAGCCGGGGCCCAAATCCTTGTTTCCGACCCTTTTTCGTGGTCTACCGAATATACGAAAGAAGAAGACTGGCTCGGGGGAAGCGATCTCGGATCATATATCGGGAGAGGGCTGGACAACGTGCAGGTCATCCTTGAAGGCAGATCCGGCGAACTCAGTTCGCCCTGGACGGTAGAGCACCGAGGTGCGGTCTGGTGGAAGATCCGCAACCATGAGAATCACTTCGAACTGATTCAGAGCCGTTTCATCAAAGCCCGTCGTTAGTGCATACCCGGAAATTGTCATTTCGAGCCGAAGGCGAGAAATCTGTTTGGTCACAAATGGCTGACCGAATATCAAACTCCCTGCCTTCCTCCGACATTCTGCGGTTCCTTGTTCGATATTCGATATTCAGTCATGTCAGCGCCTAAGGAACGCTCTTGGTGCAGTGCCCGGCCCTCAGCAGAGCTTGCCTAGAAGGCATAGCCCAATGGTCAAAACCGCTCAGATGGCGGATGATTTCCTGTTCATATTATTGTATGAATATCGTCTTGATGCCCTCTTCAGAAATCGGGATGATTGTGGATTGCCGCGATACCCTGAAGTATGGGGCCATTGGCAGGTATACAATCAACCTATCGTGGAGATTTTATGGCCGAAGGATTGAAATGCGTTGCCGGCTCGCTCCTGACCATTGGAGACGAGATTCTTTTCGGGGACATTCCCAACGGCAATGCCCACCATATCGCCGTGGAGCTGCGGTCAAAAGGCTTCCGGCTGGATCGGATGATCACTGTCGGGGACGAGGAGGATGAGATCGTCAAGACCCTCCTCCGAGCTCATCAGGAATCCCAATTTCTTATTGTTACCGGAGGTCTCGGTCCCACCGATGATGATCGCACCAATGACGCCGTGTCCCGGGCTTTTCTTCGGCGCCTGTTACCGGATCCGGTCTATATCCGGTGGCTGAAAGAACGTTTGGCGCAACGAGGCCGGTCCTGGACGGACCAGGTAGCAAAAATGGCCCAGCTCCCCGAGGGAGCGGTAAAGCTTGGGGTGGGAATGGCGGGTTATTCCCTGGAACACCAAAATGTTCCCTGCTATTTTCTCCCCGGGGTGCCCCATGAGATGAAAACATTGCTGGCTGAGCTGGTCATTCCGGATTTGGAGAAGCGGTTTCCTCACCGCCTGGTCTGTGTAAAACAAATCCTCCGTATTCAGGGCTTCTATGAATCCGAGCTCAACCGGCGATTGAAGACAATCGAGACCGAAACCTCCGGGGTGGAAATCGGCTATCTGCCTCATGATGCCGAAATCAGGCTGACTTTGATGGCATCCGCGGAAAGTGAAAGGGAAGCCCGGACTCGCATAGAAGCACTGGAAAAGAAGATTATCCCGCTGATTGGCCGGCAGCATGTATTTGGACGAAATGAGGAGACCCTGGAGAGGGTCATCGGCGAGAAGCTCAGACACTTAAGCTGGCGGATGGCAATTGCCGAGTCATGCACCGGCGGCCTGGTATCGAGGAAGATATCCGCCGTTCCAGGGGCTTCGGATTACCTTGACAGGGCCATCGTCACCTATAGCAACGAGTCTAAAGAGGAATTGTTGAAGGTGCCGGGGGACCTGATCGCTGCTCATGGGGCGGTGAGCGACCACGTGGCGTTGGCGATGGCGAAGGGCATTCGCAGTCAGGCGCGAGTGGAAGTCGCCCTGGCCATAACCGGGATCGCCGGGCCAACCGGCGGCACCGAGGAAAAACCCGTGGGTACGGTCTATATTGCCTGCGTTACGCCGAAGCACAGCAAAGTTGAGAAGCATCAGTTCACTGGAAATCGCGAGCTCATTCAGGAGCGCGCCGCACAAGCCGCCTTGATGCTTTTGTGGAGGAGTCTTTAAGATGCTTCGAACATTCATCGCCATTGATCTCCCGATCTCCATCCAGGAAGCATTGGATCGGTTTGAGAAAGAACTTCAAACGGCTAAGGCTCCCATTGCCTGGGTGAAACCCGAGCGAATTCACCTGACTCTGAAGTTCCTCGGGGACGTCGCTCCCGAACGGATTCCGGAAATTCAAAAGAGCCTGGAAAAAATAGCCGCCACCATGTCTCCCTTTCGTCTGCACGCGTCCGGCTGTGGTGCATTCCCTTCCATAAAACAGATGCGAGTCATCTGGGTGGGATTGCAGGGCGATGGGGCGGCACTGAACCGCCTGCAGCACGAGGTGGAAGAGGCGATGGTTCAGCTTGGTTTCAAAAGGGAAGATCGACCTTTCAAGCCTCATCTTACCGTAGGGCGGGTAAAAGGCAGGCAGCATCTGCGGTCCTTGCAGGATTTGCTCGTTGCCCGTCAGGAGTTTGATGCGGAAGCTTTTGACGTCACGGAACTGGTATTGTATAAGAGTGAGCTGAGACCGGAAGGCGCCCGTTATACCCCCCTGTTTCGGAAGACATTCAACCGCAAACCCTAGAAGACGAGGACCAACGCTATGGCAGCCACAACAGATGAACGTCAAAAAGCCATCGATGTAGCCGTATCCCAGATTGAACGAATGTGCGGAAAAGGCGCCATCATGCGTCTCGGGGAAGGCGCTCAGCCGGTTGAAATTGCGGTCATCTCCACGGGATGCCTGTCACTCGATCTGGCGCTGGGGATTGGGGGAGTGGCTCGAGGGCGCATCGTCGAAATTTTCGGGCCCGAATCTTCGGGCAAGACCACCCTGGCCTTGCATGTCATCGCCGAAGCTCAGAAGTGCGGCGGACTGGCGGCCTTCGTGGATGCGGAACACGCTCTCGATGTGCAATACGCTCGCAAGTTGGGCGTCATGGCGGAAGACTTGCTGATCAGCCAACCGGATTATGGGGAACAGGCCCTCGAGATTGCCGAGATTCTCGTGCGCAGCAACGCCATTGATGTGATCGTGGTCGATTCGGTGGCTGCTCTGGTTCCCAAGGCTGAAATTGAAGGCGAAATGGGCGATCCGCATGTGGGGTTGCAGGCGAGGCTGATGAGCCAGGCGCTGCGCAAGCTTGTATCCGCCATCAGCAAATCCAAAACCTGTGTCGTCTTCATCAATCAAATCCGCATGAAAATAGGGCAGATGTACGGCTCACCGGAAACGACGACCGGAGGCAATGCGCTCAAGTTCTACGCCACCATGCGCCTGGATATTCGTCGCATCGGCCCGATCAAAGAGGGGCAGGATATCATCGGGAATCGAACCCGCGTCAAGGTGGTCAAAAACAAGATTGCTCCGCCCTTTAAAGAGGTGGAGTTTGATATCGTCTATGGCAGGGGAATCTCCAAGGAAGGAGACGTCCTGGATCTGGCCGTGGATGGCAGCCTGGTGGATAAAGCCGGGACCTGGTACTCGTACAATGGCGAGAGGCTGGGCCAGGGACGCGAAAACGCGAAAACCTTCCTGCGGGAGCATCCCGAAGTGCTCACCGAAATAGAACAGAAGCTCCGGCAGATGCATGACCTGAAATTCTCCCCAAGCCCAGCGCTGGCGGCTGCCGCTGAATGATGATTTCCAGAAAATTGAGGAGGCCTGCTTGATGAAAACCAAAGAAATCCGCAAAGCGTTTTTAGATTTCTTTCAGGACCGAGGTCACGCCATCGTCAAGAGTTCATCCGTCATTCCTCATGACGATCCCAGCCTGCTTTTCACCAACGCCGGAATGGTCCAATTCAAGCGCACCTTTCTGGGAGAAGAACGGCGCCCGTACAGTCGCGCAACCACCAGCCAGAAGTGCATGAGGGCCGGCGGCAAACATAACGATCTCGAGAATGTGGGGCGCACAGCCAGGCACCACACCTTCTTCGAGATGCTGGGGAATTTTTCTTTCGGCGATTATTTCAAAAAGGAAGCCGTCGAGTACGCCTGGGATTTTCTTACGGAGGTCATGGGCCTTCCCAAGGACAAACTCTATGCCACCATTCATGAAGGGGATGCCGGAATGAATCTGGGCCCGGATGAAGAGGCCGGCGACTTCTGGGCCCGCTATCTGCCCTCCGACCGCATCCTCAGGTTCCCCACCAAGGACAATTTCTGGGCCATGGGCGATACCGGACCGTGCGGACCGTGCTCGGAGATCCTCATCGATCAGGGCCCGGGGATGGGGTGCGGACAACCCGATTGCCGGCCGGGCTGTGACTGCGACCGGTACCTCGAGCTCTGGAACCTGGTGTTCATGCAGTTCAATCGTCAAGCCAACGGCGTGATGGAACCCCTTCCCAAGCCCAGCATCGATACCGGAATGGGGCTGGAGAGGACGGCCGCTGTCATTCAGAAGGTCGCGTCCAATTATGATACGGACCTATTTGCACCGATGATGACCAAAATCGCAGAACTGAGCGGCTACTTCTACGGCAGCAACGCGGAAAAGGACGTCTCGGTCAAGGTGATCGCCGACCACAGCCGTGCAGCCGCTTTTCTCATCGGAGACGGCGCCCTGCCCAGTAACGAAGGGCGAGGCTACGTACTTCGGCGAG
>Ga0209048_10007561_pt1 | contig 10015 bp, 8 predicted proteins | sample FrelakmetCRP12CR_FD_187146 | JGI IMG/M metagenome (GOLD analysis project Ga0209048, IMG submission 187146) | Freshwater lake sediment microbial communities from the University of Notre Dame, USA, for methane emissions studies - CRP12 CR (SPAdes)... | ecosystem: Environmental > Aquatic >... | reverse complement strand
AACCGCCCCAGTCCCCGATTTCACGACCGTCGATCAGGCGTACCGTCGGCATATGACCGACCGGTTGACCGTCCTCGATGCCACCTTCCTGGAGCTCGAGCAGCTCGACCAGGGCGCGCTCATGAACATCGGCGGTGTGATGGTGTTCGAGCCGCCTCCGGACGGCGAGGCGCCGGGAATCGACCGTGTCCGTGATCTCCTCGCGGCGCGCCTGGGCCGGCTTCCCCGGTATTCGCAGCGCCTGTCCTCCGCCCGCACGGGCAGTTGGTCGTGGCCGCACTGGACCCAGGACGAGCGCTTCGACATCCGCGGCCACATCCGCCACGCCTCGCTGCCCACGCCTGGAAGCGACGAGCAGCTGTGCGACTGGACCGCGGACTTCTTCTCCCATCCCCTCGACCGCACGCGGCCGTTGTGGGAGATGGTGCTGATCGAGGGACTCGCGGACGGACGCTGGGCACTGGGGTGGAAGACCCATCACTGCCTGGTCGACGGCGTCGGATCGGTGGACGTCGTGGGGTTGATGCTCGATCCCGAGCCGGTCTCGACGACGCAGACGACGCCCGACGGCGCCGCCGCGCCGCCCGGAGACGCGCCGGACCCGGGCGCCGGCGATCGCCACGGCTCGCGTCTCCCGAGCCCGCCGGAGATGTTCGTCCAAGCTGCACAGGCCGGGGCCCGCGTGGCCGGGTCCAGTCTCAACGCGGTCCGCCACCCACGGGCGGCACTCGAGCGCTCGCGGGCGCTGGCCGAGCTGCTCATGCGCGACGAGATGGTCGGGGCGCCGCACACATCGCTGAACGTCCCGATCGGGCAGACCCGGCGCTACGCCGTCGTGCGCGTCCCGCTCGCCGAGCTCAAGACGCTCGGACGGGAGCTCGGGGGATCGGTCAACGACGTCGTGCTCGCCGCCTGCAGCAGCGGGCTGCGCAGCCTGTTGCTCGGCCGCGGCGAGGAGCTGCCGTCCGCCGGTCTGCGAGCCATGGTGCCGATGAACCTGCGCGACACCTCGGGACGATTCGCCCTCGGCAACCGGGTCACATCGCTGTTCGTGGCACTGCCGGTCGCCGAGCAGGATCCGCAGACTCGCCTGGAGGAGATCGCGGCCGCCACCACACGGCTGAAGTCCTCGGGCGCGGCGGGCGGCCCGACGGCCCTGCTCGACCTGGCCGCGTTCGCGCCCCCGGTGGTCGTGCATGCCACGCTCGCCCGCACCCAGTACTCGACGCGGTTGTTCAACGTCACGATCACCAACGTGCCCGGCCAGCAGCGGCCGCTATACGCGTTCGGGTCGCTGATGCGTGAGATCTACCCGTTCGTGCCCCTGGCGGCCGAGCATGCGGTCGGGATCGCGATCTTCTCCTGCAACGGATCGGTCACCTTCGGCATCAGCGCCGACAGCGAGTCGACCCCGGATATCGACGTGCTCGCGTACGGGATCAAGAGCGGACTCGACGAGCTGCGGGCGCTCGTGGGCGACCGCGTGATGCCGGCCTGAGCGCCAGGACGCAGCGGGCGCCGCGACGTCGAGCCCGTGTTCGCTACGGAGAGCCCATCGGTGTCGAGTGCGGATGCGCCGCGTGCGCCCCGGGCGTACGGTCGCCGTGAACTCGAGTGGAGGTATACGCCATGGGCACCCAGCAGATGACCAATGCCGACGCTGCCTGGCTGCACATGGATCGCCCGAACAACCTGATGGTCGTGAACTCGCTGATGTGGTTCGGCGAGCGGCCGGACCGTGAGCGCAGCGAGCAGATCATCCGGGAACGGCTCGTGGAGCGCTTCCCGCGCTTCCGCCAGCGGGTGATCGAGCCGCATCTCGGCCTCGGGATCCCGCAGTGGCAGGATGACCCGAGCTTCGACATCCGCCGCCACCTGCACCACATCGCGGTCGAGGCACCCGGGGACAGGGCGGCGCTCCAAGCGCTCGTCAGCGAGCTCATCTCGAGCCCGCTGGACCGCTCCAAGCCGCTGTGGGACCTGTACGAGATCAGCGGGTACGGATCGGGCGTCGCGATCGTCACCCGGATCCATCACTGCATCGCCGACGGCATCGCGCTCACGCGCGTGCTCCTGTCGCTGACCGACGAGCAGCCCGACGCCGGGATCGCGCCCGAAGAGAGCGAGGCCGGACGTCGCTCTCCCGTGGCCGCACTCACCGATTCCATGAGCGCCGGAGCAGGCGTGGCCGAGTCGGCACTACACGAGGGGCTCGATTTCGCCGGGCATCCGCGCTCCGCGCTGACCGGCCTGGCCAGCCGCTCGATCGCCGACGCCCGCGCGCTGCGCAAGCTGCTGCTGACCCGTGGTGACGCTCCATCGGCCCTGAAGTCCGAGCTCGGCGCCGCGCAGCTGGTGACCTGGTCCGATCCGGCCTCGCTGCAGGAGATCAAGGACATCGGCCACGGCACCAACACCACGGTGAACGACGTGCTTGTCGCCGCGATCACCGGCGCCTGTCGCCGCTACCTGCTGCACCATCACGACCTCGTCGACGAGATTCGCGCCATGGTCCCGTTCAACCTCCGGCCTCTCGATCAGCCCCTTCCGCGCGAGCTCGGCAACCGCTTCGGGCTCGTCTACCTCAACCTGCCGGTGGGGATCCGCGGGCCGCGCGCCCGCCTCAACGCGGTCCACGCGCAGATGGAGGAGATCAAGGACTCGCCTGAAGGCGCGCTCGCCTACGGACTGCTCGGCGTGATGGGCCTGACCCCGCCCCAGGTCGAGCGTCGCATGATCGACATGTTCTCGGACAAGGTCACGATGGTCCTGACCAACGTGCCCGGCCCGACGCAGCCGATCTACTTCGCCGGCACTCCGGTCGCCGGCGTCCTCGGTTGGGTCCCGGCCGGCGGCAACGTCGGCGTCGGCGTGAGCATCTTCAGCTACAACGGCGGCGTCACCATTGGTCTGCGCGTCGATGCCGGCATCGTTCCCGATCCGGAGACGATCATCGAGTACTACGAGTACGAGCTGAAGGTCCTGGCGGGCCTGAAGCGGCTGCCGCCGGCCAAGCCCAAGGGCCAGGGCACGCCCAAGGCAAAGGCCGCGCCCACCGCAAAGCCAAAGGCCATGCCCTCGGCCAAGGCAAAGGCAAAGGCAAAGGCCGCGCCCACCCCCGCCGCCTCATAGCGGGGGTGGCCGTGACGAACGCCGTCGTGGCTCGACGGACTCCTACCGCTGCGGCGGTCATCGAGCCGGTGGAAGGTCACCACGCCGGCGTTCTCCTTGCCGTCGGTGTTGCGCCAGGCGATGCGCTCGTCGGGCTTCTGCTCGGTGATCTCGGCATCCCACTCGTGCTTGTGGCCGCCGATCGCCGCGACCCAGTGCAAGCGCCTGTCATCGAGTTGGCGGACCTCCTCGATGCCGTCCATGAACTTCGGGAACTCCTCGAACTGGGTCCACTGGTTGTATGCGGTTGAGAGCGGGACCTGGACTTCAACTGACTGTTCGACGGTCGACATGTTTCCTCCTGATCGTTTGACCATCGACTACCCTTAACCCTTACGCATGTACCGAAAACCTTGCACAGACTGTTCAGGTTCGTGAGCGGACCTGACCCGTCGGTGAGATGAGCGAATTCAGCATCGGCGAAGTGGCGGCCCGTACCGGCGTCCCCGCGGGAACGCTGAGGATGTGGGAGCGTCGCCACGGTTTCCCGCGCCCGCAGCGCTCGGGCACCGGCCGTCGTTCCTACAGCGCGGCGGAGCTGGAGGCGATCCGGCGCGTCTCGGAACAGCGCGCGGCCGGAGTGACGCTGGCGGCGGCGATCGAGCGGGCGCGGAGCGATGCTCCGGGGGCGAGCTCCGTGCACGCCACGCTACGCAAGCACCAACCCGCGCTTGCGGTCAGGCCGCTGGCCAAGCCGCTGCTGCTGGCGCTGACCCGCGCGATCGAGGATGAGAGCCTCTCGCGCGCCGAGCCGTTGCTCCTGATCGGCGTCTTCCAGCGCGAGCGCTCCTACCGGCAGTCCGAGGCCCGCTGGCGGCAGCTGTCCCGCGGCGCCGAGCTCGCGATCGTGCTGAGCGACTTCGCCCGGCCGCGGGCGCCGCGCGGCGGACCCGTCGAGGTTCCCCTTCCGGCGGCCCATCCCTTGAACCGGGAATGGGTTCTGATCTGCGACGCGAACGGATTCTCCGCCTGCGTCGCGGGGTGGGAGGCTCCGAGCGCGTCGGGTGGCCCCGAACCACGCGGAGCGTCCGCTGTGCTCGAATCGCTGTGGAGCGCGGAGCCTGGTGTCGCCCGGCTGGCCGCGCGCGTGTGCGCTGAGATCGCCGCGGCCCGGACGCCCGAGCCGGCACAGCGTGCGCTGCTGCGGCTCGATGCGCGCCCGCTCCCGCCGCTGCAGGATCAGCTCGAGTTCGCCAACGCGATCACGAATCGTACGCTCTCCTATCTCAGCCGTGCGGGCGCGAGGTGAGCACCGACGCGCCACCACGCGACACGCCTGGGCCCGGTGGCACGCGCCGCTCGTTCACCGCATGGTGCGAGCACGCGCGCCGGATCGGGGTCGAGCAGGTCGGCGAGCTGGCGCCGCTGATCGACGAGCTCGCGGCCACCGATCCGGTCGCCGCCCAGCTCCTGCGACTGCGCGCGTTGACGCTCGGCGACCATGAGCGGCTCGGCGTGCCGGGTCACCCGCTGGCTCCGACGCGGATACGTGCCCGAGGGGCACGGGGACGCAGCTCTGTACACGGAGCTCCGCCACATGCCGGGCGCGACGGACTTCTCGGTCCGCGAGCCGCTGGCGATGTGGACGGACATCCTCGGGGCCGGGATAGCGATCGAGGATACGCGTGTGGTCGTCTGCCCGGGCGGAGAGATCACGATCCTGGAGCTACTGCTGGCCCGCGCGCTCGGCGCCGCCGTGGCCTGGCTCGATCCCGCCGGCGAGTCCGACATTCCGCTGCACGACCTGCTCCCAGACGGCGACGAGGGCGTGCTCGCGTTGCCGGCGGACGCGCCGGCGCTGCGGGCCTTCCTGACTTCCGGCGACGCTTAGCCTTAGCGCCGGCGACTCACAACGTCGGCTGCCCAATCCGCACCGCGGTCAGCGCGGCCAGATCGTGCAGCTGGGCCAGCAGCAGCCCGAGGTAGCTGCCGAGGACGGGCGGGATCGTCTGCCGATCGCCGCTTCCGCTCCCGGTCGCGCTCCCGCTCCGGGCGCGCGACGCCGCTGACGGTGCCGGAACCGGCGCCGGCCGGAGGTCGCCCGCCGCGCCCCGAACCCGGGCCATGTCGATCGGCGCCCCGAACAACCCAGGGGCCGGGGTCCGCGGGATCCGCCGCTGCGCCGCGGTGATGCCGGCGAACGTCGCGGTCCGCGTGGTGTGGCTGTCGGGTCGGGCGTTGCCCGACCACAGCAGAAGCGTGTAATCGAAGTTCCACTCGAACTCGGGGATGACCCGCCCGAAGTTGGTGAGCTGGCGCACGGCCCCGGTCGCGACGTCGATCATGTACAGGTCGGCGGTGAACCGGGGATCGCTGAAGTCGGCCAGGAACATCGGCGTGCCGGTGGAGCCGGGGTCGGGGGCGTCGAAGCCCGTCCACAGGGCGGCGGTGATGACCGTCTGGTACCAGGTGCCCGGCCGGGCTCGGCTGGTCATCACGATCACGTCGCGCATGTCGGGGGTGAAGACGGCCTGCTCCTCGTAGGCCGGATCGTCGTCGGTCATATGGGTCACGCGAGGATGCTGGGGCGAGGCGCCGCGCCCGTACAGGCGCATGTAATAGAGCTCGAGGTGCATCCAGCCCGGAGGGGTCGACTGGAACGGCGAGTGGCGCGGCCCGAACGCGGTGAACAGGAAGCCGCTGCCGTCCGGGGCCCAGGCCTGTGTCTCGTAGACGCCGAACGCCGGGCCGACGACGCGCACGTGAGCCAGGTGCGGGCGGCCATGGGCCGGGACGACGAAGTCGGCGAGCAGGATCTCCCACCGCTGGCCCCCCTCAGCGAGCGGATGCGCCTCCGTGCGCGTCCACACCAGGAGCCGTCCGTCAGGTGAGAAGTAGGGGTGGTAGTTGTCGTACGGAACCCCGCCGGGGCGGTCGTACCGCGAGCCGCCGGCCGGGTCGCTGCTGCTCGTGAGCCGGGTCACGTCGCGGCCGTCAGGGCGCATCGCGTACAGGTCGCCACCGTAGCCCCCGAGGCAGGGCGCGCCGAAGTGCTCGGGCTGGGCGCCCATGGAGCAGAACAGGATCCAGTCGCCCTGCCGGCGCTCCTCGGGAAAGCCGCTCGGCCCTGGCAGACGCCCGCAGGTCAGGCAGCTCTGGCGCGAGCCGTCCAGCCGGGAGCTGTAGACCTGCTCGATCTGCGCGCGGTCGGGCTCGTTGGACAGCACGCCGCCGGTCGTGGTCCAGGATGGGGTCTGTCCGAACGTGGAGGAGTTGGTGCGGACCTGAAACGGCGCCGAGAAGTACGGGCCCGGTCCCGCGGCGGCCTGGGCCGCGCCGGCCGCACCGGCCGCGCCCGCGCCGAGAGCGGCGAAGACGAGCGCCCACGTGACCGTCGCGGGCGCACACCGGGCGGCCAGGCGCGGGAGCTTCGGTCGGCGACCCATCGCGGCGACATCATATGCCGCGATCGCGCGCCGGCCGCGCTCACCATCCTGGACGCGCCCGACTGAGTCGGCGAAGATGCGCCCGTGGTGGCCCCCTCGGAGATCCGACCGCGGGCGCGGCGGCTGGTCTGCCTGAGCGTCGTGCTCGCGGTGAGCGCAATCGCCGGCGTCGCGGGACTGGCCGCGCCGGCGCTCGGCGCCTGTGCGGGCGTCGCGTGCGCGCCGCCGGCGCTGTCGGACGCCGGCGCTCCCACGGACCTGGCCTCGAGCTACGGCAGCGGGTCCTTCGGTCGCTGGCTGATCGACGCCTTCGGGCTGCCCGTGTACCGCCACACGGCCGACGAGACGCGCGACCGCAACGCCCGCCAGGCGGAGCTGGCCGGAGCCACGCGGGCCCAGCACCAGGTGGGCAACGACCACATCGTCGCGGCGGCGTTCAACGACGGCTACACGCAGCTATGGAGCCAGGACCGGCTGATGCAATGGGCCAACCTGTTCCAGCCCGCCGCACGTCATTACGCCGGCGGCTTCGGCTGGCTCCGGATCGGCGGGCGGACGCTCAGCACGCTGTACCTCGACCGCCCCGCCGGCGCCGCCTTCCAGCGCGAGTTCGGCGTCGGCTACGACCGCAAGCAGGTTCAGGCCGACGGAGTGCAGGTGACCCAGGTCGTGTATGCCCCGTTCGGCAACGACCCGGTGCTGCTCGACGACGTCACCGTGCGCAACGTCTCCCGCGCGCCCGAGCGCGCGACCTGGTTCGAGTACTGGGACGTCAACCCGTATGACCAGACCGTCGGCGAGGCCGGCACCCGTGGCCTGCGGCGAGCGAGCTGGAACCCGGCCGAGCGCGCGCTTGCGGTCGCCCAGTACGGCAACAACGCCGCCGACACGGCGCCGCTGAGCATCTTCGCCGCGGCGCTGCGCGGACCCGTGGCGGGCCACGAGACTTCGGTGAACGGGTTCTTCGGCAGTGGCAGCCGGAGGATCCCGGCCGAGGTCGCGGCGGACCGGCTGAGCGGCGCGGCGGCCGGCGGCTCGGCACCCGACACGCCCAGCCACACCCTGTTCGCCTTCCGGGCTCCCGTGACACTGGCGCCCGGGGCGTCGGTGACCCTGCGCTACGTCTATGGCATGGCCCATCCGCGGCAGATCGCCCCACTCGTGTCCGCCTACCGGCGTGCGCGCGCACCGCTCGCCGCCAGCCGGCGCGCCTGGGCGGCGTGGCTGCCGAAGGCCGACTTCGGCGCGAGCCAGCGGTGGGTGGCGCGCGAGCTCGCCTGGGATGCGTACCTGCTGCGCTCGGCCTCGGTGTACGAGGAGCGCTGCGGCGCCCACACCGTCACGCAGGGCGGCTATTACCAGTACGGCATCGGCGAGAACCTCGGCTACCGCAGCTGGCTGCACTACCTGCTGCCGATCACCTACACCGATCCGCAGTTGGCGCGCGAGATCCTGCGCTACTCCGTGGCCCTGCAGCCGTCGACGCTGCAGCTGCCGTACGGCACCGGCCCGCTGTGCAGCATCGCGCACCTCGGTACCTCGGACGACTTCGACTTCTGGCTCATCCTCGCCGCCTCCGAGTACGGCCTGGCCACCCGCGACACCGGCTTCTTCGACCAGCAGCTCCCGTTCTATGGCTCGACCCGGCGCGCCAGCGTGTGGGAGCACATCAAGCTCGCCTTCCAGCACCAGGAGTCGCTGCTCGGACCCCATGGCGGCTACCTCGCGGGCTCCACCGGCGACTGGTCGGACTTCAGCGCCGAGTTCCTGCAGATGACCGAGTCGATGCTCGTCCCGGCCCAGACGGCCTACGCGTATCCGCGCCTCGCCCAGCTCGCCGACCTGCGCGGCGATCACGCGTTCGCAGCGCGGCTGCGCGCCAGCCGCGCGAGACGTGGCGACCGTGCGCCGCCAGTGGACGGGCGGCGGCTGGTACGCGCGCGGGTACGCCGGCAACCGCCAGATCGGGGAGGGGGCGATCCTCGAGGAGCCGCAGCCGTGGACGCTGCTGGCAGGCGCGCCGACGCCGGCGCAAGCCGTCACCCTCGTGCACAACATCCGTCGCTTCCTCGACGGCGTCGGCGCGCCCGCGCGGCTGCACGGACCCGCACGGATCGGGACCGCGCTCTCGCCGTCGACGAACGACCCGGCGGTCACCGAGCGCAGCCGGCCCCAGGGCGCCGGCCTGCCCGACGGTCACGCGGACTACGTGGGCGGTGTCTGGTACGACGTCAACGGCTGGCTGACGTGGGCGCTGGGTGAGCTCGACGGCGTGCTTCCGCGCGCCCGCGTCCTGGCCTGGAGTGAGTACACGCGCAACACCCTCGCTGCCCACGCCACCGCCTTCCCGAACCACTGGGCGGGCACGATCTCGGTCGATGACGCCTGCTACAGCTTCTACGCGCCGCACCCGGAGCGCTGCGGCGCGATCTCGAGCACCTACGACGGCCAGATCACGGAGCAGCCGACCTGGATGGTGATGGACGCGATCCGCCTGGCCGGGATCACCCCCACCGAGTCGGGCTACACGATCGCGCCGCATCTCCCGTTCGCCCGCTTCTCGCTGCGCCTTCCCCAGCTCGGCATCGCCGCGGAGGCGCACCGCCTGCGCGGCTACCTGACCACCCAGCGGACGACCTCGCTGCGCCTCGAGGTCACGCTCCCGGCCGGGGTCGACGCACGCTCGGTGGTGAGCTGGGCCGGCGCGCACCGGGTCGGGCATGGCACGGCGCACGGGATCGTGTCGTTCCGCGTGCACGCGGTCGCGGGGCGGCCGACTGCCTGGGCGGTGGTGTGGGGATAGCAGGGGCGATGGACCCGATGACTCCTCCACGCGCGTATCCGGCGCTCACGCCGCTCGACTTCCTCGAGCGTGCGACCGCATGTTCTCCGATCGGTTCGCGTCGATCGGGCGGCGATCTGGCGGCACCTGCGCCACGACGGGGTCACGCACCTGTGCGGCGCGCCGACGGTGCTCACGATGATCGGGTCCGATCCGGCCGCGGCGGAGGGCCCGCTTCCGGGCACGGTCTGGGTGGGCACGGGCGGCGCGCCGCCGACGCCGAGCCTGCTCGAGGAGATGGGGCGGCTGAACTTTGCCCCCAAGCGGGTGATCTTCGCGGAGCTGCCCAAGACCTCCACCGGGAAGATCCAGAAGACCGTTCTCCGGGAGCGCTCACGCACCCTGGCACCGCGGAGCACGCGCCGCTAGAGTCCGCAGAGAGGGCAAATGGACGTAAGCGCGGTACTACGATGGTGATGGCGCGAACGGGGCTCGAGAACGGCGACGAGCGCGCGCCGATGGTGTCGAACTCGACACCATGGGGGGTCCCTCCGCGCCCCCGGTCCGGGTGAGAATGACGACATGGACATGCCCGTCTCTCAACCCCGTTCCGAATAGGTGCCGAGCCAGGTGCCAAGCCGCACCGGTGCGCGGGCCCGGACGACGCGCCTGGCCC
>Ga0209048_10007560_pt1 | contig 10015 bp, 7 predicted proteins | sample FrelakmetCRP12CR_FD_187146 | JGI IMG/M metagenome (GOLD analysis project Ga0209048, IMG submission 187146) | Freshwater lake sediment microbial communities from the University of Notre Dame, USA, for methane emissions studies - CRP12 CR (SPAdes)... | ecosystem: Environmental > Aquatic >... | reverse complement strand
CATGTTGAGGATGAAGCCTGGCACCTGTCGCGCCCGCACCAGCTGCCGGGTGAACTCCTCGAGACCGCTTGCAACCGGCAACGCGTCGTGCAGGAGCAGGTACGCCGTCTCCTCGAATGTCGCATTTTTCGCGAGGTCTTCGATGCGGTATCCACGATAGATAAGGATCCCGTTCTCGCCGTCGACGTGGCTGATCTTCGTGTCCGCCACCTTCACGCCGCGAAGACCGATATTCTTTGTTTTTGCAAGCTCGGCCATAATAATAGCCTCCATGACAAAACTTCCTTAACACGGATCAATGCGGATAAAAACCTCTGATAACTACGGATACGACATCAGCTTTTATCTTATCCGCCGTTATCGTACCGCAAATCCGCCTCTTCAGTGTTAAAAGGTTTTATCGCATCCCCAGCTCCTGTTTCACATAATTCAGCGTCCCGCCCGCCAGAATATGTTTCCTCTGCCGGTCGGACACGTCCAAAATTGCCATAATTGTCCGGCCATTTTCCTCTACCGGAATTTCCCTGTCGCCCCGTTCTATCCGCTTCCGGACCTCGGGAAACACCAGGTTTGCAGCCTTATTCAGTGTATCATAATCTTTCGGGTCTTTGAACGTGAGCGGGAGGATACCAAAGTTGCATAGGTTCGATTTATGAATGCGCGCAAAGCTCTTCACGATCTTCGCGCGAACTCCCAGATAACGCGGTGCGAGCGCCGCGTGCTCACGGCTCGATCCCTGGCCGTAGTTCTCACCCCCGATGATCACCACCGTGCCCATGGCCCTGGCTTCCTTTGCAAAGGCCGCGTCGAGCTGGGAATAGACAAACTCGCTGATCGCCTCGATGTTCGAACGAAGAGGGAGTATTTGGTTCCCTGCCGGCATGATCGCGTCCGTTGAGATATTGTCACCCACCTTCAATGCAACCTTTGCGATCAGCGTGTCCGGCAGTGGTTCCAGAACCGGCAGGGGCTTGATGTTCGGCCCGCGAACGATCGCGGTCTTTCTCAGTTCATCCGATGGAAAAACGATCGACTTCTCTTCTATTATAGTCTTCGTCGGCTCCGTAATACGCGGATAGGCCATCTCGCCGGCCAAGTCGCGTGGGTCAATAATGGCCCCTTTCAGCGCAGCCGCGGTGGCGGTCTCCGGAGAGCAGAGGTAGACCTTGTCGTCCTTGGTCCCCGACCTGCCCGGGAAATTCCGCGGAAACGTGCGCAGGCTCACCTCGCCCGTGCCGGGCGCCTGGCCCATGCCGATGCATCCCTGGCAACCGGGCTCGTGCACGCGCGCGCCCGCGAGAAAGAACAGCTGAAGCCCGCCCTGCTGTGCCACGTTCTCGATCACCTCGCGGCTCCCGGGATTCACGTGAAAGTTCGTATCCGGGTGGACGCGTCTTCCCTCGAGCATTCTGGCCGATATCATCAGGTCGCGATAGGACGAGTTCACGCTGCTGCCTACGATGGCCTGGTCCACCTTGATGCCCGCTATGTCCCTGACCCGCACAACGTTCCCGGGCGACGACGGCGTGGCGATCAGCGGTTCGAGCTTCGAGAGATCGATCTCCTCCTGTTCGTCATATTTGGCCCCCTCATCAGCCGCAAGAGGAACCCATTTGTCACCCCTGCCCTGGGCAACAAGATATTCCCTCGTCCGTTCGTCAGAGGGGAAGATCGAGGACGTTGCCCCGGTCTCGGTACCCATGTTGCCGATGGTCTCCCGGTCCGTGGCGGACAGCGACGCCACTCCCGGTCCATAGTACTCGATGACCTTGCCCACGCAACCCTTGACGTCGTGGCGCCTGAGCATTTCGAGGATCACGTCCTTGGCGCTCACCCAGTCAGGCAGACTTCCGATGAGCCTGACGCCGAGCACCCTGGGACACGGGAGATGATAGGGATAACCGGCCATGGCCAGGGCTACATCCAGACCGCCGGCGCCGATACCGAGCATCGACACGCCTGCCGCGCCCGGCGTGTGGCTGTCCGAGCCGAGAAGCGTCTTGCCTGGCGCGCCGAAGCGCTCCATGTGCACCTGGTGAGAAACGCCGTTGCCCGGCTTGCTGAAGTGTACGCCGAACCGCGCGGCCGCGGTCTGAAGGAATTTGTGGTCATCCGCATTTTTGTTGTCCGTCTGGAGCAGGTTGTGATCAACGTACTGCGCGGCAAGCTCCACCTTCACCCGATCGAGCCCCAGCGCCTCGAACTCCAGCATCGCAAGCGTTCCCGTCGCATCCTGCAGCAGCGTATGGTCGATCCTGATGCCGATCTCCTTACCGGCGACCAGTTCTCCTTCCACCAGATGAGACCCCAGGATCTTATGAGTAAGATTCTTTTTCATGATAACCCGATCCAATTCAGGACAGAACGACTCCCATTTCCCTTCTCTATTATTAATTTTACCACGTTTTCAGGGGGAGAGGAGCTGCCGGGATCAACCCTCTTCCGATAGTTCAGTCCGGACAAGGGCGAGGATCGCTGAATGGGGAACAATGAGGTATTTCTTGTCCTCGAACTCGATCTCCATTGATTGATCTTTGAGGAAGATGGCGTAATCACCATCGGCGGCCTGCAAGGGGAGGTATTTTATGTCCTTCTTGCCAGTTCGCCACGACTCGTCGGGGGTGTTGTCCGGAATGGGATACCCCGGCCCTGTCTTCACCACATGGCCGCCCATGATCTTTTCCTTTTCCTTGACCGTGGGAGGAAGATAAAGCCCCGAAGGCGTTTTGTCCATCCGTTCATCAGGGTCAATGAGGACCCTGTCGCCGACGATGATGAGATTTTTCTTCGTTTTCATCTTGCCTCTTTGTGACCGCCCAAGTTATAAATTACCGCGCAGTTTCTCCACGTTCAAGATCCGCTTCACCGCCAGCTCGTAGGCGGCCTTCCGCATCCGGCACTTTGCTTCGCGGCAGTGGTCATGGACGTCATTGAACGCTGTGATCATGATCAGCTTCAGCCGTTCAAGCACCTTTTCTTCCGGCCAGGGCTCGTTGCTCAGATTCTGGCTCCATTCGAAATAGCTCACCACGACACCGCCTGCGTTGGCAAGAATATCAGGGATTACCAGGATGTCCCTTTTGAAGAGAATGTCATCGGCTTGTGCGGTAAGGGGCGCGTTCGCCAGCTCGAGGACGATCTTTGCCTTCACATCATCGGCGTTATTCGCGTCGAGCTGGTTCGAGAGGGCCGCTGGTATCAGGATTTCACAGTCAACGGCAAGGAGTTCTGCGTGAGAAATGTTTTGTGCGTTTTCGAAACCGGCGACGCTACCGGTCTTGTTCTTGTGATGTCTGAGCGAAGGGATATCGAGCCCTTCAGGGTCCATGATGGCGCCGTTCACGTCGCTGACGGCCACAATCGTGTAGCCCCAGTGATGGAGCATGCGTGCGACATTCTTTCCCGCATTGCCGAACCCCTGGACCGCAACACGGGTCCCCTGCGCTTTCATGCCCAGCTCCTTCATGGCCTGCTCAAGCACGTGGATGCCGCCCAGCGCGGTCGAGTACCTGCGCGCCCTGATGCCGCCCAGCGCGGGTGGTTTTCCCGTGACCACGGCGGGAACATGCTCACGCTTGATCCGCTCATACTCGTCGAGTATCCACGCCATGATCTGCTCGTCGGTGTATACGTCGGGCGCGGGGATATCCTTGAACGGCCCGATGTAGTCCGCGATGGCCCGGATGTACCCGCGCGTCACCAGTTCAAGATCGCGCTTCGAAAGGTCCAGGGGATTGACCGCAACGCCGCCCTTTGCGCCGCCGAAGGGGATGTTCACCACCGCGCACTTGAGCGCCATGAGGAAGGCCAGTTCGCTCGCATGCTCTTCGTCCATCCCGGGATGGAAGCGAATGCCGCCCTTGGCCGGGCCGCATGCGTCATTGTACTGCACACGGTAACCCGTGTACATCTGAGTCCTGCCCGTTGTCATCTTCACCGGAAAGCTCACGGTAAAGGACCGGCGCGGCGCGGACAGGAGGTCGAGTTCCTCCTGCGTGAGACCGAGGTCGGCGTAGATGGTCTGCAGCTCGGTCATGGCGAGACTGCGGAGGTCTTTTTCGTCACGGTGGAGACGATCGTCGTTACGGTTCATGAAACGCCTCATTGAAAACGCGTTTGGGGTCAGGAGCAGTGAGTTCGTAGTTCAAACAGTGGAGCGGATGGATTATTAACTCCAAACTCCGAGCTGACAACTCCGAACATCTATTTCGCAAGCCCCGTCTTTTTCGCGGCCTCGGCCACGGCAACCGCCACTGACGCAACCACGGTGCGGTCGAACAGGCTTGGGATAATATAGTCCTCGTGCAGCTCCCCGGTCTTGACCGTGTGGGCGATGGCCCTGGCAGCCGCGAGCTTCACCGCCTCGTTCACGCCATGCGCGCGCACATCGAGCAATCCCCGGAACATGCCGGGGAAACAGAGCATATTGTTGATCTGGTTCGGGTAGTCCGACCGTCCTGTTGCCATAACGCGCACCAGGGGCAGAGCCTTCTCCGGTGAGATCTCGGGCTCTGGATTTGCGAGGGCGAATACGATCGGACCTTTCGCCATCCTCTTGATGTCATGCGCGGTGATCAAATTCGGGGCCGACAACCCGATGAACACATGCGCGCCCTTCATTGCGTCGGATATGCTTCCCTTCACCTTTCGCGGGTTCGTGGATTTTGCCAATACGCTTTTATGGGGGTCCATTCCCTGCTTCCTTCCCGTGTACAGCGAACCGGTCCTATCGCACACGATAATGTCCCTGACCCCCGAGGACAGGAGTATCTTCGTGGTCGCTGAACCGGCAGCTCCCGCCCCGACGACCACGATCCTGAAATTTTTCAGGTCACGCTTGAGCAGCCTCGCAACATTGATCAGCGCCGCCAGCACAACCACCGCCGTGCCGTGCTGGTCATCATGGAACACCGGGATATCGAGCAAGCTCCGGAGCCGGGATTCGATCTCGAAACAGCGGGGCGCGGAAATATCCTCGAGGTTGATACCGCCGAAGGCCGGCGCAATGTTCTTGACCGTGGCAATGATCTCCTCCACGTCTTTGGTCGCCAGCACGAGGGGGAAGGCATTAATGTTCGCGAACTCCTTGAAGATCATGGCCTTGCCTTCCATGACCGGCAGTCCGGCCTCGGGCCCGATGTTGCCCAAGCCAAGGACCGCGGTCCCGTCGCTCACCACGGCGACCGCATTTCCCTTCATCGTGTAACGGTACGTGTGCTCACGGTGCTGATGGATGTCCATGCAGACCCGCGCGACGCCCGGTGTGTAGACTTTTGATAGATCGTTCCGGTCGCGCACCGGGAGCTTATTTTTAATTTCGATTTTTCCACCCTCATGGGCCGTGAACGTGCGGTCCGTGGACCTGAGGACTTTCACCCCCGGCAGCGTGGTGATGGCCTTCACGATCGACCGTTCGTGCTCTTCATTGCAGGCGTTCACGGTGATGTCCCGGATGATCGTGCCCTTTCCGACACCGACGATGTCAACAGCGCCCATATCGCCGCCGACTCCGCCTATGGCTGTGGCGATCCTGGCGAACATGCCGATGCGGTTCTGGATCTCCACCCGTATCGTGATGCTGTAACTGGGGCTGGGACTGGATATAAAGTTCTTCATGTACGATCTCCTCTGTTCTCTATTATAGAGGCAATTTACCCGATGGTCAACCGCGGAAAAGAAATCGAGAGCGTTATCTTTCCAAGCCGGGTTTTCGATTACAGTATAGAAAAATCTGCGTGCAAAATCCGGGAAGAGCGTGTATAATCGGGTCCATTATTTTGTAAATTTGATTCTCGCCCAGTCTCTGCACTCCCGGAAACAGTCATAGGCTTGATGGTTTCATACTTCAGAACGTTGCGATGAGTGCGCCTCTGCGAGACAACAACATGAGTTCTTCTGGTGATAACAACCCATGAACGACTACCGAATTGAAAAAGATTCCCTTGGTGAAATACAAGTGCCCGTGGACGCGCTCTACAGCGCGCAGACCCAGCGCGCCGTCCTGAACTTCCCCGTGAGCAACATCCGGTTCCCCCGCGTCTTTATCCGCTCTCTCGGGCTCATCAAGGCCGTGGCCGCAGAGGTAAACGCGGGACTCGGGCTGCTCGATGCTAAAATCGCCGAGGCCGTTCGTCTGGCCGCCCTTGAAGTTGCGGACGGCAAGTGGGACGACCACTTCCCGCTTGATATCTTCCAGACCGGCTCCGCAACATCAACGAACATGAACGCCAACGAGGTGATCGCGAACCGCGCCACACAGCTCCTCGGCCCGTCGGCAAAGCCCGTCCATGCGAACAATGACGTGAACATGGGCCAGTCTTCGAACGATGTCATCCCCGCTGCGATCCATGTGAGCGCATACATCCAGACCCATGAAGTGCTCATTCCCTCGCTCAAACATCTTCACGCAACGCTTAAGATACGTGAAGGCGAGTTCAGCGCTCTCGTAAAAACCGGCCGCACGCATTTGATGGACGCCATGCCGATCATGCTTGGCCAGGAGATCAGCGGTTGGGCGTATCAGGTTGCGCAGAGTGTCGAGCGCATCCAATCCACGCTGCCCCGCCTCGCAAAGCTCGCGCTCGGCGGCACTGCCGTGGGAACAGGCGTCAATGCGCCGAAGGATTTCGGCAGGCTCGTTGCCGACAGACTTGCTGATCGCACCAAACTCCCCTTTGTGGAAACAGACAACCATTTTGCCGCCCAGGCGGCCATGGACACGGCCGTGGAACTGAGCGGACAGTTGAAAGCTTCTGCCTCTTCCTTCATGAAAATGGCGAACGATCTGCGCTGGATGAACAGCGGCCCGATCGCGGGGCTTGGCGAGATATCACTGCCGTCGCTCCAACCGGGGTCGAGCATCATGCCCGGCAAGGTGAACCCGGTCATGTGCGAGATGATGATGATGGTCTGCGCCCAGACCTCGGGGAATGATGCGGCCATTACGATCGCGAACCAGCAGGGCAATTTTGAGTTGAATGTCATGCTGCCGCTCATCGCCCACAACCTGCTCCAGTCCATCACCCTGCTCGGAAACGCATCCCATCTCCTGGCGGACAAGGCAATCGCCGGCTTCACCGTGAACCTTGAGCGGATCACGGCATTGGTGGACAAGAACCCCATACTCGTAACCGCGCTGAACCCGGTTATCGGCTACGACAAGGCCGCGCAGATCGCGAAGAAGGCATATGCAGAGGGCCGGTCATTGAAGGATGTGGCAGCGGAGATGACAGGGCTATCGAAGGAAGAACTCGACCGCATTCTCGATCCGAAAAAGATGACCGAAGGCGGGATTGAAGAAAAGTAGCATCGCACCGCATGGTCATTCCCGGCTTGATAAGCCTGCCCCGGCGCGATTGAAGCAAGCGCTGAAATGACGCTCAGAACCCACGATTGACATCCGTACTCCTGCCTCAACTTCTCTCAATCTTTTTCATTCTTTCGTGATCCAGGCTGACTGCATGGCAGCTTGATCAAACGGGGCGGGGATTTTCCCGTCAACAGCAAAGACATAAAGTGCGCATCGGTAGATATGGTTTGCCACCGTGGTTAGATAGGAAAAGGCAAGTATGCCGATCAGCCATAGTGCAATGGCCGTTATCATGAATGAGGCGCTTTGCAACCGGATGGCAATGAACACTGCCCCGCCAAGCATGACCAGCGAAGAAATGAGAACCACGATACCGCCGAGCTGGATACCCACATATCCAATTAACGATTCTCCCCATGTTTTCTTAAGCGTGTCTGCGGATTGCCGCAAAAGATGAAATGGATTAAGGCTTGTTTCGGTGATAATAAAGGGGATGACAAAGATCGAGGCGACACTCCATGCAATACCGATAATGCCAAAAATAATTTTACCGAAAAGACCCACCTTCTCCTCCAGCGTTCTGATCAGGTAACCGATCAGACCCGCGAACAGCGACCAGAGTAGAATAGAAGGAATTTTTGTGCCTGCAAATATTAATCCCCGTAAAATCTCCACATCTTGTCCGTTCAATGCATATAAAATTTCGCTATAAAACGCGACAGTAAAAAAAGTCGCAAAGAACATGGCTACAAAATAGATTAACGCTACAAAGAGAGCTCCATTATTCGTCAGCTTGACTGAGTGCCGTTTATCATGGTTGTTAAGTGCGGCTGTCGAATTGTCGGTAAAAATAGTCTGGGCAATTGCTTTCCAGTGCTGTGGCTCTGTGTACTTGTATCCTGTCGGCTGTAAAGCAACCGGCGCGATAAAAAAAATGACAATGAGCGTAGTTAATGCAAAAGTAATGAAGGGGAAAAACATCAGCTTCTTATATGCGATCATAACCGTCAATGATTTTGTAAAGAGATCCCAGCTGTTCTGCAGCCTTGTCATGAAACCCATGTTGTCTCCTGTTCATACTTTAACACTTGAGGGACGCTGTTTTTGCGATCTTTTCGAAGCGAATGGTTAAGAACCATGTCACCACGACTCGTATTCTCTTGAATTCCTCGACAATTTCAATAACTGTAGCACATACATAACGTTCTTTCAATTCATTTTCATGCAGATTTGCCCTTGTGCTGTCACGATTCCTTTAGTATAATAGCGCCATTGCTAAAAGGAGTCGCCCGTGCTTCTTCCAGAATCCACAGTCGGCAAAAAAATACTTATGGCCATCACAGGCCAGATGATGCTCGTGTTCGTCATCATCCATCTGCTCGGCAATACCACTGTCTACTTCCATAACCTCAATGCCTACGCCGCTGCTTTGCATGCCATGCCGGTCCTCGTTTGGATGTTCCGGCTGTTCATAGCCTTGATGCTCTGTCTCCATGTCTATCTCGGCATCATGCTCACGCTGGAGAATAAGAAAGCAAAACCGCTTGCCTATGCCGTGAACACCCAGCTCAGCGCCACGTTCGCCGGAAGGAACATGATCTGGACCGGCTCGCTCATCGGCGTGTTTTTGGTCTATCATTTGCTTCAGTTCACAATCCAGGTCATCGACCCGTCCGTCTCAGCGCTCAGGAACACGGACGCCCTTGGCCGGCCCGACGTATCCATGATGGTGCTCAGCAGTTTCCGGCATATCGGCATTGTTTCCTTCTATATTATATCCGTGGCCGGTCTGCTGCTGCATCTGTTCCACGGGATACAGAGCTCATTCCAAACCTGGGGCCTGAACAATGACAAAACGCTGCCCTATTTCATACGCGGAGGAGCAGCCGCGGCTGTGGTCCTCTTCTTCGGATATGCCGCAATACCGGTCGTAATCGTGCTGGGTATATTGGGCAGGTAGCTTACTATCTGTCATTCCGGGCTTGACCCGGAATCCAGAAACGCTGGATTCCCGATGGAGTTTACCCCGTACTTGATACGGGGCGGGAATGACGAACTCTTAAGAGAGGTCGTTTTTCATGATCCTCGACGGCAAAATACCATCCGGTCCACTGCATGAAAAGTGGGATAAACGCATTGCCGAGATAAAACTCGTAAGTCCCGCGAACAAGCGCAAGTTCCGCGTCATCGTTGTCGGCACCGGTCTGGCCGGCGCATCCGCGGCCGCTTCGCTCGGCGAACTGGGATACAACGTCGATGCATTCTGCTTTCAGGACACGCCGCGGCGCGGCCACAGCATCGCTGCACAGGGCGGTATCAACGCTGCAAAAAACTATCCCAACGACGGCGACAGCATCGAGCGACTCTTCATCGATACGCTCAAGGGCGGTGACTTCCGTTCCCGCGAGTCGAACGTGTACCGTCTGGCGCAGGTGAGCAACAATATCATCGACCAGTGCGTGGCCCAAGGCGTCCCATTCGCCCGTGACTATGCCGGTTATCTCGACAACCGTTCGTTCGGCGGGGCGCTGGTATCGCGTACGTTCTTCGCGCGCGGACAGACCGGCCAGCAGCTCCTGCTCGGCGCCTACGGCGCGCTGATGCGCCAGATCAAGGCGGGAACGGTCACGCTCCATCCACGGACCGAGATGCTCGACCTGGTGGTGGTCGACGGCCACGCAAAGGGGATCACGGTACGCGACCTCG
>Ga0209048_10007559_pt1 | contig 10017 bp, 7 predicted proteins | sample FrelakmetCRP12CR_FD_187146 | JGI IMG/M metagenome (GOLD analysis project Ga0209048, IMG submission 187146) | Freshwater lake sediment microbial communities from the University of Notre Dame, USA, for methane emissions studies - CRP12 CR (SPAdes)... | ecosystem: Environmental > Aquatic >... | reverse complement strand
GTCTGATCAAGCCTGAGATGGTACGCAAGGGACAGATCATCCTAGCCCTCTCCAACCCGCATCCTGAGATCGATCCTGAAGTGGCTCTCAAACACGGCGCTGCCTACGCAGCGGACGGGAAATCGGTCAACAATGTGCTTGGCTTCCCGGGAATTTTCCGCGGGGCAGTGGATACCTGGACACCGCGCATCACGGATGAGATGCTGGTGGCAGCAGCCAATGCAATCGCTGAGTACACACCTGACGATCAGATGGTCCCCAACCCTCTGGACAGGAAGCTGCATGAAACAGTCGCCCATGCCGTGGCTTTTAAAGCGATCGAGCAGGGCTTGGCGCGCTCCGATTACGTGCCATATATCCACGAATGAAAAGTCAGTAAAAAAACTCCCGCAGGTTCATTCCAGCCTGCGGGAGTTTATGTTTTCACTTTTTCTGCGCGACCAGTTCCTTCAGGAGCATGCCCAGACGGGTGATACCTTCCTGGATCTTCCCTGGGGTGGAATAAGAGAAGTTGATCCGCATGGTGTTCTTCCCGCCCCCATTTGGATGGAAGGCAGCGCCCGGGACGAAGGCCACCTTGCGATCGATGGCAATTTTCAGCACATCGGCTGCATCCATCCATTCTGGCAGGATACCCCATAGGAACATTCCGCCGAGGGGATGAGTCCAGCGTACTTCGGATGGGAAGGTCTCCTCCATCGTTTCAAGCATCATGTCCCGGCGTTCCTTGTAGACTTTGATGATGAATTTGACATGTTCATCCAGAAAACCGCCTTTGGCGACCTCGTAAGCCACCATCTGAGTGAAGGCGGCGGTGTTCAGGTCGGCTGCCTGCTTGGCCTGGACCAGCTTACGGATGACCTGTTCCGGTGATATCACCCAGGCCAGACGGATGCCAGGTGCGAGCAATTTGGAGAAGGTGCTCAGATAAATGACATTGCCGGTGTAACAGCCATCGTCACCCCGGTACTGGCTGTCGAGGGAGACGAGTGATGGCAGATGTTCGCCCTCAAAACGCAATTGACCGTAAGGGTCGTCTTCAACGATCGGGACGCCATACCGATCAGCCAGTTCAACAAGTTGCAGGCGACGTTCCAAGCTGAGGGTGGTGCCTCCCGGGTTTTGAAAGTTGGGGAGCACATAGATAAACTTCGGTCCAATGCGCAGGGCCTTTTCGAGTTCGGACGTGACCATGCCATTCTCATCGGACGGTACCGAGATATACTGGGCCCCGTAGGCATTCCATGCCTGCAGTGCGCCAAGGTACGTGGGAGATTCGACCACAATGTGGTCACCTTGGTTGATAAAAACCCGCCCGAGAAAATCCAGCGCCTGTTGGGAACCGGAAGTGATCAGGATGTTATCCGGTGTTACCGAAACTGAATAACGACCGGTATGCCGGGCGATCATTTCCCGCAGCGGCCTGTAGCCTTCGGTCGTGCTGTACTGCAAGGCTTGCGGACCTTCATTTTCCAGCACATAATTGCAGGCTGCCTGGAATTGTTTAATGGGAAAAACTTCCGGGGCGGGTAAGCCCCCCCCAAAAGAAATAATATCCGGTTGCTCGGTCAGCTTGAGCAATTCCCTGATGACTGAACTTCCCATCCGCTGTGTCCGGTTGGCGTACCGATATTCCCAGGGTGTTTGCATTCTCACTCCTCAATTAAGGATGTATACAGCGACAAAAAACCTGGCAGGTATGATTCACCTGTCAGGCTGTGCTGACTCTGATCTGCCAAGCAGAACGAATAGTAATAGGATTCGAAGCATGGCTATATAATATTACCGTGTTTTTTTCATACTTGCAACCCTATTCTGGCGGGTTTTCATTCTGTCCAGGATTAACCGGGTTTGTACCTCTTCCAACAGGTTTAATCCTCATGCTACAATGAGAACTGGAGGATGTTATGAGACACCCCCGGATGAAATCATTTTCAGTGATCTTGTGTGTTTTTACCTTAACCTGTACAGGCATCGTGGGATGCGCAGAGCGGGCCAGCGGGAGTCCCACTCCAACCAGCATTGCCAGCTGTGGTACTGGGATATGCGGTACCGACGAAAGCTCAGCTTCCTGCCCTCTCGATTGTGCTGCACGCGGTTTCAGCGGGAAAATTTACACCACCTATGTAAACTCGACGGGTGTGGGGGATATTGCCATGATGATTGCCGAACCGAAGGCAGCACGGTACCCGGAGGGGGCGGGGGTGGTGGTTGTGGCATCCCCGGTCTTCAGCCAGACGGGTGGCTTTCAGACCACTCCGGACTTCACCTCCATCGGATTGATCCAGGTCAGTTACCTGTGGCCCGGACAAACGGATGCTCTGACCGTAATGAGAAGCGGAGGCGAATTTGATTATGGTGGTGACAAGTCCGTCCAGGTGCTTCAGGATGTGATCCGCTTCGCTGCGGGGCAAATCCCTGATAAAGACGGGAAATATCTCTCTTCAATCATCACGACCACGGCACTTACAACTGAAGTGGGACTGTATGCCTTTTCGGATGCGGGTATTGCGGCAGTGAACGTACTTTCCATCGATGGGGATAACCTGACGAACGTTCAATATTTCATCGGGCGCGAAAACCCGACAGTAGATACCCTGACCTGTTTGGAAGCTGGTTACCAGAACGATTCCATTCAACCGGAGCTCAATCCGTTTTACAGTTACCCGACCAGCTATGCTACCGACCAGATCGCCCTCAACTATGCCAATGTTCACTGGGACCCGAACTATTCCGATCCGGTCAGCCGGGCGGCGGGTCGGCCCTACCTTGATTTGGACGGCAGTGGCACCCTGAGCAGCGCTGACTACATTTTCAGCTGGCGTGTACCGGTCATGTTCGGGAAACGCCATTACTCGGTCGCGCTGACGCAGGCCCTGCTGGATAATGGAGCTCTGACCGTTTCCACCTGGCCGGCTGACCTGGCTACGCCGGCAGAAGCTGCACACGACTGGCCATTCCGCCAAAGCCCGGGCCGGTATAGCCTCCTGCGAACGAAGATGCCCCAGTTAAAAGTAATGCTGGTCTTTGGGCAAAAGGACACCTATCAGGCAGCGCCGGATAAACCACACATTCACCAGGCTTTCCAGGGGTTCCGCTTTGAAGCCGGACTGTGGGTTCGCCTGAACCCCGACCGGGCTTATGTGAAGGCCGTGATCCCGTCAGCCGGTGAAAGCTTTCCAGACAACCCGGCCAATACCGAGCCGGAGGACTGGGCACAGATCGGGGCATATGCATACCCGGATCAAGATAACTCTGCTCAGCTCGTGCCACTCGCCGCAATAGCCGAGATGGCTGACCGCACCCATTTTAACCGCTGGGATGAGAACCTTGGACAGACACTGTATATTTACTTCCCGAACACCCCGCAACCTTGATCATAATAGGTGAAATGATCGGCCTCTAACCCCGCTTCGATCCTCAATTCATATCACCTCAGAGATTAACTTTATGGCGAGTCGTTTCAGATAATACTCTTCCAACCGAACTCCTCAAATGGGATCCCCACCCTGAAATTCTCTATGGCCTTGCGGATGTAGGGGAGGGTATTTTCCGGCAAGGCATCCAGCTTCGTCCAAAACAGCTGGTCGCATTTATCAGGCTCCGCATTGAGCGGCTGCCCAACCCAGTTTTTCACATGGATGAAGAAATCCCCTCGTTCATCTTTCATGACGGTGGAATACGCCGGCAAATTCCATGTCCGCGGGTTCTACATGGACACCGATTTCTTCACGTGCTTCCCGTACGCCGGCCAAACGGACAGTTTCCTGTCCATCTAGGTGTCCGGCGGGAACACTGTGATGCCCATCCATATAACCGGTCTGATAGCGGCGAGAGAGGAGAATTTGATCCCCAAGGATGAAGAACATATTTCCCGTAACGGGGAACTAGGCGCACATGATATGATTATACGACCGGTCAGTCACCCGGTTGGGTGCCGTCTTGGGCTGGTATCGGGAAAAAGGCCATGGATTCGGCCTGCTTGCCAATTCTCTTTTCATCCCTGCCCGATTATTACTTTGTCCTTCCACCTGCAAATTTTTGGCGCAGGTTACGGTTCAGCGTAGGGTCTGCAGGTTGTCGCCCGGGGGTTCTTTTATGCGTGGATGAGGAAAAGGAGGAATGCCGCGGCGAAAAAGAACCGCTCGCAGGACGGTCGGGGGCGGGTACCATATAGTCGAATCCAGCCAGGGTGAGATGAGGTAAAGGTTTCCCCATGATCTTTTCAAGTGAATGGACCATATCCTTGTCATCCGGAGCGACCAGGGTGAAGGCATCGCCGGTGTGCTCGGCACGACCAGTACGGCCAATACGGTGGATGTAGTCATCGGAGGTAGCAGGCATGTCATAGTTGATAACGTGCGAGATACCTTCCACATCGAGGCCGCGGGCGGCAATATCGGTGGCAACCATGACCTGAAAATGACCGCTCTTGAAACCTGCCAGGGCAGATTGGCGTTGACCCTGCGAACGGTCACTGTGCAAACTGGTAGCGCGGAATCCGGCCTGTCCAATCTGGCGTGAGAGCTTCTCTGCGCGGTGCTTGGTGCGGGTGAAGATCAGGACTGACTGCGTGTCGGTGTTTTTAAGCAACGCCAGCAGGAGTGCGGTCTTTAGGTGCTGTGGGACCGGGTAAAGGGCATGCGTCACGGTGAAAGCGGGACGGCTGAGTCCGATGGCAATTCGTTTGGGGTGGTTCAATGTCTGTGCAGCCAGGCTTTCGATCTCTGGGGGAAATGTGGCCGAGAAAAGCATTGTCTGCCGTCTGGCAGGGAGTTGTTTGAGAATGCGTTTCACGTCGGGCAGGAAGCCCATATCGAGCATCCGGTCAGCTTCATCGAGCACCAGGATTTCCACTCCCTGCAGTTTGGCATTGCCCTGCTGCAGGTGATCCAGCAGACGACCGGGGCAGGCCACCAGTATCTCAACCCCGTCCCTCAGGGCGCGCACCTGGGGAGCGGGACCCACACCCCCGTAGATGGTTGCACTGCGGATCTTTGTTCCGCTTCCCAGGTCTCGGATGGAATCGTTGATCTGCTCGGCAAGTTCCCGGGTGGGGGTGACGATTAAGACCCGGGCACGGTTACGCGGACCGGTGAGCAGTCTTTGCAGAATGGGCAATACAAATACCGCCGTTTTCCCGGTACCGGTCTGGGCGGTGGCGATCAGGTCTTCTCCAGCCAAAGCAGGAGGCAGGGCTGCGATTTGAATCGGTGTTGCTTCGGTATAACCGAGGTGGTTGATCCCCGCTATGAGGCGTGAATCCAGATTGAACTGGTCAAAGTTCACAGATGTTCCTTTTCTTCAGAAGTCAAGCGAGTGTTGGGGGAAAAGCGCGGCGCTCAAGCGAACAACAGCAGCGACTGCTGAACTAATTTGGATAATATAAGTACGATAACCGAAGATGATGGGACTGTCAAGGAGGAGAATTGACAACCAGGCTGCATCCGGTGTGATTGCGAATGAAACACAAACCCGGTATTCTTTTTTCCGGGCTTGTACTGGATGAGAGGCGGCCTGGCGGAAAACCTATTTCCTTCTGACAATAGCCTCGATGTAGACCGAGAAACCTTCGGAGCTGCCGGGCGGTGCAATCTCAAAGCGGGTGGTGACTTTACCAGCTTTCCCCCGCAGGTAGGTATTCCGGAAACGTGGTCCAGCCGGTAGCGGGCCGTTGATGAAAACTGTCATGTCATATAATGTACCGTGCTTTGCGCCAGCCTCGTCCGGATAGATCACCGTGTGTTCATTCTGGGCAAAGGCAGGCAGATCCTTAGTTGCTTAAAAATCCAGCTGGCTCCTGTGCAGGAGGATCTGCTGCTGCAGATCAAACTGAAACGCTTCCTAACCCCCCTTCACCCGGCCTACCGCCGCCCTCCCCAACCTATTCCCCGAGAAGAAACTGCCCTCCTTCCCAATTGGGTGGAGCATTTTTTATCCTCCCTTCGCGGGTAATGAACTGGCAAAATCGATCCCCTGCCCGATCCATGCGTTCAATTGACCTTCAGTCTCACAACCAGGCGGTTCGACCATGACCCAGCCTGACATTGCTTTGCCGGTCATATCAAGAGGATGAACGTGCGGACGTTCCAAGGCTTCATGGTAGTTCACCGGTCCAACTCGCACGATCAAATCATTTTTATGGACTCCACAAGCCATGTTGCCGGACACAAGGAAACCGACCCCACCGAACATTTTCTTTTCCACCAGACCGGGAAAGGGGCCCAGGAGAGCTCGAATTCGGGAGGCTAACCGCTCATCGTAAGCCATTCATACTCCTCAAGGTCAATTACTGCCGGACGTTTCTCATCCAAGAAAAGCATACGACGGCTCTTGAATACCGCCCCGATAGTCCGGGTTTTATTTTACAACTTCGGCATGCGGCTGATGACCAGCGCTTCAGTGGGGAGGAGACCCTTATCGCCGAGTTTCATATCCGCGGGGGCAGGTCCGACTTTCTCCGGGGCACTCTGGTAGACAAAAATCGGGGTACCTTCCACGGCGTACTTTAATTCGATGTAAGCTTGACCGGTTAGGGTGCCTTTGATATCTGCGGCGCAGCTGGTCACCCAGCCGATGACCCGGCCCCGCTTGTCGAGCACGGGGTCGCCATTATGAGCCATGCGTACTCCCTTCTCGGGGAACTCAAAGCGCACCACGATTCCTTTGCGGGCTAGTTCACGGGAAATATAGGCTTCGCGCCCGATGAACCATGGTTTAGTGGTCTTTACGTAGCCGCCAAAGCCGGCTTCACCAACACCAAGATCCCGCTCACCACTCTTGCCTGAACCATCACCCATCTCGTGGCCGTAGAGCGGTAGACCGGCCTCCGTACGCAGTGAGTCGCGCGCGCCGAGTCCAACCGGTCTAACGCCGAATTTCTCGCCTGCCTTGAGGATGGCATGCCAGAAAGCCACAGCCTTTTCCGGGTGGACGAACAATTCAAAGGCCATCTTCTCACCGGTGTAGCCGGTTCGCGATACGATCAGGTCGAAACCGCCCACCTTGGCATCGCACAGGTTGGTCCGATTGAGAGCGGTGATGCGCCGGCGGGTGTCAGCGCTGACCCCCATGGCCAGCAGGATATCCTGGCTCCTGGGACCCTGCAGGGCAATATCGACCCGCATGTCGTTGCCGGACCGGGGATCGCGCAGGTTGCGGATAACGGCATTGTAGCCCAGGGTTCGGGCAGCAGGGCGTAGGTTGTCAATTTTCACCTTTCCGTCCCGTACCGCTTCCAACCAGGCGCGATCCTTATCATCATTGGATGCATTGACCACCATGAGGTACTTGTCTGAGGTGCGGCGGTATATGAGGGTGTCGTCGATCACATTCGCATCCGGATCAAGGAACTGGCTGTAGAGGCTCTCCCCAGGTTCCAGCGAACCGCAGTCATTGGCAACGACCGCGTCGAGGAACGAAGCGGCTTCGTCACCTTCGATCTGGTAAACACCCATGTGTGAAACGTCGAACAGGCCAGCCGCCTGACGGGTGGCCAGGTGTTCTTCCATTACCGATGAATACCATACCGGCATCTCCCAGCCGGCGAACGGTATGATCCTGGCACCCATCTGCTTGTGGATTTCGAACAGGGGTGTGTGGCGGAGAGTCTCGGCGGGAGGCGTCCACTTGAATCCGGGCATCGCCTTTGGAGAGGAAGTGCTGGTCACACCGATGTAATAAGGTTTGAGGTCACTGACAGGGTTGCCTGTTGCGAAGGCAGGTTTCTCTTTCGATTCGATCACGACAATCGGACCGGGCAGGCGGCGGGGTGTGCCGTCTGGGGAGCCATCCAGGTTGAAGGAGGTATACGCATCGGACAGGTCTCGCAGCCAGGTGACTGCCAGGTTGGCCACATTGTTGGGAAGGGACAAACGATAATGGTCGGCGCTCAGGCAAGTCAAAGTGCCTGCAATCTCACCTGCAGGGGTGATCAGTTTGGTGGCCTGATCATCGCCGTTCTTGATCGCTGACAGGTCTGAAGTCACCGTATAGTTCAGGAACTGGCGCACAGCAGGACCCAGAAGGTCGTACACGCCGGATACTGCTTTGTCGTCAAGATAATAGAAGTGAGGATAACCATGCACTGCAGGGGTGAAATCCAGGCCTGCGGTCTTTGCCAATTCACGAACCTTGATGCGGGCTTGATTAAGAACATTGAAATCAACCTTCGCCCGGCGCAGCGATTTACCCCTGGGCGACGTAGCACGATGGGGAATGGCTGCCAGGAGCACGTCGGCGATGATATCCGCCAGCTGGCGGGATTTCTCCTCATCAAAGCCCCGCTGGGTGATCCAGGGTGTTCCGAGGCGGATGGCGGAGGGATCGAGGGCGTTCGTATCCCCCGGCATAGTATTGCGATTACAGACAATGCCCACCACGTCCAGGATGCGGACGGCCTGATCACCGCTCAGGCTGGTCGCATCCGGACCTCTGATGGTGGAAACATCCACATTGAGCATGTGGCTGTTGGTCCCCCCATAGGGGATGCGGAAACCACGTTCCTTGAGGCGCTCAGATATTGCCAGGGCGTTCTTCACGGTCTGCTTCTGAAGTTTTTCGAACTCCTTGGTTCTGGCCAGTTTAAAGGTAAGGGCCAATGCCGCGAAGATGTGTACGTGAGGACCGCCCTGTTCGCCAGGGAAGACTGCCTTGTCGATCTTTTTAGCCAGCTCCGGGTCGGTGGTCAGGATGACCGCGCCGCGTGGACCGTCCAAGGTCTTATGGGTGGTGGAGCTGATGACATGCGCATAACCGATCGGTGAGGGGACGATTCCTGCGGCTACCAACCCACCGATGTGTGAGATATCAGCCAGGAGATATGCCCCTGCTGCGTCAGCGATCTGACGGAACTTCTTCCAGTCCGGGATCCAGGGGTAGGAAGAGAACCCGGCGATGATCATTTTTGGCTTGTGTTCCTTGGCCAGGTCCATCAGCGCATCATAGTTGATCTGCTCGTTATGAGGGTCCACCGTGTAGGAAATTATTTTGTAATACCTGCCGGAACGATTGGCGGGGGAGCCGTGCGAGAGATGACCACCGTGGAACAGGTTCATCCCCATGACGGTATCCCCGGGTTCTACCAGTGCCTGATAAACAGCATTGTTCGCCGGACCGCCCGAGAGGGCCTGAACATTGACAAAGATCTGATCAGGTTTGACTCCATTGGCAGCAAAAGCCTCGGCGCAGCGGCGTCTTGCCAGAGACTCGATGATATCAACGTACTCGGTGCCCTTGTAGAAACGCGGGTCCGAGTAACGGCGGTAATCAGACAGGCGTACGGGAAAATCCAGAATCTCCTTCTGGGTCATTTTCTGGTCCGTGCGCTTGGGATAGCCTTCGGCATAGATGTTCTGGAATGCCGAAGCCATCGCTTCACGGACGGCCAGCGGAGCCTGGCTTTCCGAAGGGATCAAAATGATCTTGCGGGCCTGCCGTTCAGCTTCAATCTGGGTGAGCTCGTAGACTTCGGGGTCAAGGTCAGCGAGGGTACCGCGGAAAAGGTAATCGGACATATGGCAGTCTCCTGATCGAAATGATAGGATGAGTAAGGGAAGTATATTCCCCGTACCAAGGTGGGTCAAGTGCGGGGAAACTATTCAATGTATGGCGAATTCCTGTCAGTTTCATGGATGAAACGTAGTTTTATGGAAACCTCAACTCATTCGAATTAAAAAACCGCCTTGGGGCGGTTGTATGGGCGCAAAGGGACTCGAACCCCTGACCTTCTCTGTGTAAGAGAGACGCTCTAACCAACTGAGCTATGCGCCCGGCGGCTGTATTATACCAAAAGTGGATGCTGCAGGGAGTATTTTTCCTGGCAGCCCTTTCAAGGGCAGGTGCACCCACACAGGCAATCCCCTGAATGAAAAAAACCTATGGACTCAAGATCGAGGTTTGAATTGACCTTTTTGAAAGGTTGATAAGATAAAGGTTGCAGGTTACACTTAAGCTGTTCAGCTAGCTGGAGAGTGCGATGCGCATTGTCAGGTATCAAATGAAAAATGAAGGCATCCG
>Ga0209048_10007558_pt1 | contig 10017 bp, 7 predicted proteins | sample FrelakmetCRP12CR_FD_187146 | JGI IMG/M metagenome (GOLD analysis project Ga0209048, IMG submission 187146) | Freshwater lake sediment microbial communities from the University of Notre Dame, USA, for methane emissions studies - CRP12 CR (SPAdes)... | ecosystem: Environmental > Aquatic >... | reverse complement strand
GAGCTCCCTCCTACGATTCTGTAGGAGCCGCCTCCGTCCGGCGAATGGCTCTTTCCGGAGATCGTCCCAGCATTTCTAGCCCCCTGTCGGGTCGTTGTTATTCAACAAAACAATTCCGACCTGCGGTGCGGCCGAGCGGCGCCTACTTGCCGCCTCCGCGCTTTCCCGGTGGCGACTTGGGGGGTGGAGGGGGTTGCTTGGCCGGCGGTTTCTTGGCGGCGGGGGCCGGGGTGGCGTTGGGCCGCTCCTTGGCCGCCTCCTTGGCGATCTTCTTGGCAGGCTTCTTCGCTTCGGCGGCGGCCTTGGCGGCGGTTTTGGCGGCAGTTTGGTTCGCCTGGGCGGCGTGGTGTGCTTCGTGCTTGCGTGCTAGAGCGGTAGGGCACATCTTGCGGAGCTCGCAACGCGGACAATCGGGGCCAGGTTCGACGCAGGTGTCGTGGGCCAGTTCCTCGAGGAGTTCAAGGAACTCGACTCCTCGGTTCTTGGGGACCGCGCGTTCGAGAGTGGAGCGCAGGGACGGGAGATCAGAATCGGCGATCCCCAGCCGATCCAGTGCGCGGCGGGTGGCCGAATCGATCGGTATCGCGTGGCCTCCGAGGGCTTGCTGGATCACCGTCGCGGTGACGTAGTCGGAGGAGAAGGCCTCGTAGGGGTGAAGTACCTTGAGGGCTTCCTTGAGCGGTTTCTTGGTAAGCGGCTCGAGCGAGAAGCCGTACGTCTTGTTGAAGAGCTGGCGAAGGAAACGGCGAATCCGCTCGGCGCGGCCCTGGGGGTCGGGGATATCGGCGAGCGTTTCCTGGACCTCGGCGATCGGGCTGACGCGGACCTCGTTCCAGTCGAAGAACTGGTCCTTGAACCGCGAGAGCGCCTGGTTGGCCTGTTCGCGGGTCGTGTCCTCGTGGCAGATCCCGTAGACAACGGCTTCCAGCACGCTGAGCCGGCCCGCGGAGCGATCGGGCTTGGGCTTGTAGCGGCGCTTGAGGTGGGCATGGACGTCGGTGAGGAACTGGGACTTGCTTGGTGTCGCCATGAGACTGATCGTCGCAAAATGCCATGTGTTCGAAAACGGAGGAAACAAGGAAGCTGAACCGGCCTGGGAGACCTGGAGAAGCATCGAACTGGAACGTCTTCAGCAAGAAGCGGGGGGCACGTCGCCGTGCGGGTCCTCATCCGCGGAGAAGTCAGCGTCGCTTGCCGGGCTCGGTTCGCCCGCGATGAGGTCGGGCTTGCGATCGGAGGCAACGGCCTCGGCGATCAGGCGGCCCATCTCGACCGATTTCTTCACGCTGTCGTCGAGCTTGAACGTGAGCACCGGAGTGAATCGGGTTTGCAGGCGGTCCGCCACTTTGGATTGGAAGAAGCCCGCGGCATGCTTGAGTCCGCGCAGGGAAAGACTCTGCTCCGCCTCGTTTCCCATCACCGTGATGTACACCGTCGCCTGGCGCAGGTCCGCGGAGACCTCGACCCGCAGGACGGTGACTGAGCGGATCCGCGGGTCCGCGGTCTCGAAGAGGATGGCCGAAGCCACGACTTCGCGAATCGCCTGGGCCACGCGCAGGTTGCGGTGAGAGGACATCGATACACCTCGCGAACAGCGGACGGCCGAAGGCAACGCAGTCGTCATTTCCCGACCGGCTCGTCGTGTCCGGGCGGGCGGCGTCCGATCAACATGATGCTCGGGCATGCCGCCTTTGCCGGGCCAAGGGAAAACCGGCGCAGGCGGCTCGCGCGTGGTACACAGTCAGGAGGCCCTTGCTACAGGGTACGGCGAATGACGTCGACCCGGTAGGCTTCGATGACGTCGTCGCTCTTGATGTCATCGAAGTTGCCGATCTTGATGCCGCATTCGAAGTTCTGGGGAACCTCCTTGACATCGTCCTTGAACCGCTTGAGGGCCTCGAGCGAGCCTTTGTAGATCTCGCGGCCTTCGCGGATCAAGCGAACCTTGGAGGCGCGCTCGATCACACCCTGGGTGACGAAGCAGCCGGCCACGGCGCCAACCTTGGAGATCTTGAAGACCTGCCGGACGACGGCACGACCCAGGTGAACTTCCTTGATCTCGGGGACCAGCAGTCCCTCGACGGCCTTCTTGATGTCGTCGGTAACCTGGTAGATGATGTCGTAGCGGCGGATCTCGACATCCTTCTCCTCGGCCTGGATGATCGCGCGGTCCTCAGGAGCGACACGGAAGCCGATCACGATGGCCTGCGAGGCGTCGGCCAGCAGGATGTCGCTATCGGTGATGCCGCCAACGCCCTTGAGCAGGATGCGGATCGGGACCTCGGCGTTCTCGAGTTTCTCCAGCTCCTTGGTGAGGGCCTCGATCGAGCCCTGAACATCGGCCTTGATGATCAGGTTGAGGTTCTTGACCTTCTGTTCGGCCATCTTGCTGTACAGGTTTTCGAGCGTGACGGCCTGGCGCTCGGCCTGCGCGGCATCACGTGCGCGGACCCGGCGGGCCTCGGCGATCTCGCGAGCCCGGGCAATGTCGTCGATCACCGCGAAGGTTTCGCCGGCCGTGGGCACGACATCGACCCCGGAGATCTCGACCGGGGCGGATGGCCCGGCCTGCTCGATCGACCGGCCCCGATCGTCGAAGAGGGCGCGGACCCGCCCATAGCCGTCGCCGCAGACGAGGACGTCACCGACGTGCAGGGTTCCGTCTTGAATCAAGACCGTCGCGACGACACCGCGGCCCTCGGAGAGCGAGGCCTCCAGGCAGGTGCCGCTCGCGGGACGGCTCGGATCGGCCTTGAGCTCATGGAGGTCGGCAATCGCCTCGAGCGTGGCCAGCAGGTCGGAGAGTCCTTGACCGGTGACCGTCGAAGTCTTGACCACCTCGATGTCGCCGCCCCACTCGACGGGATGAAGGCCTTGCTGCGAGAGCTCGCCGTAGATCTTGTTGACATTCGCCAAAGAATCGGCGTTGGGCAGATCGATCTTGTTCAGAGCCACCACGATCGGGACCTCGGCCGCCTTGGCATGGGCGATGGCCTCGATGGTCTGGGGCATGACGCCGTCATCGGCGGCCACCACCAGGACCACGATGTCGGTCACGTTGGCCCCGCGGGCCCGCATGGCCGTGAAGGCCTCATGGCCTGGGGTGTCGACGAACGTGATCGGCTTGCCGTTGTACTCGACCTGGTAGGCGCCGATGTGCTGGGTGATGCCACCGCTCTCGCTCTGCACGACATTGGACTTGCGGATCCGGTCCAGAAGCGACGTCTTGCCATGGTCGACGTGGCCCAGGATCGTGATGACCGGGGGTCGGGGTTGGAGGTTTTCCGACACGTCCTGCGGGGCGAGCGAGTCGAGCAATTCATCCTCCGCGGTGCGTGGGTGAACGACTTCCAGCTCGACGCCGAATTCCATGGACAGCATCGACGCCATTTCGTCCTCCAGACCGGCATTGATTGTTGCCATCTGGCCCAGGCCCATCAGCTTTCGCAACAGGTCATTGGCCTTGATGCCAATCGCCTCGGAGAGGCTGCGGACGGAGATCGGAGGCTCGATCTGGGCGTGGTTTTTCCGGGTCGGGGCGAGGGCGAATCGCTGGCCGCCTCCCTTCTGGCCCCTCTTGGCCGACGCACGCACGCGGCGGACCTCGTCTTCCTCGCTCAGCAGCGTGGCCGCCGGCAAGGGCGAGGTGACGCGGCGCTCGGTGGCGCGCTCGTTGCGTCGGGCGCGGCGACCGGCCCGATCCGCGGACGAGCCGACCCTTCCCTTGGCCTTGCGTTCTTCCTCTTCGTCGAAGGTCGGCGGGGTCGGCGGGGGAGCCCCAACGTGGGGCGGGGCTCCCGGGGCGGACGGGTGACTGCGGCGACCCGGCATCCCGGGCATGGGGCCGGAACCCGGGCCGACTCGGTCACGACCGGGCGTCCCGGGCATCCCGGGCATCGGCCCGCGGGGAGGCTGACCGCTCCGCAAGCCTCCCGGAGGGCCCCCGGGGCCCGGCTGGGCGCCGAGTTGCCCTGTCCGCATCAGGGTGAGTACTTCTTCTCGCGTCATTCGCTTCTCGGGACGCTGAGTCTTGCTTTCCCCGGCATGGCTCGCCGGCCGCGGAGCGGTTCCGGGTCGGTTCGAGGGCGCCTGGGGCGTCGCCACGGGGGGCAAGGGACGACGAGGACCACTGGATGGCTCGCGACGCGCTCCTTCGCTGAGCGCATCGTCGCCGGGGCGGCGGGCTGGTCCCGACGGTGGGGGCGACGCCGGCGTGGTTCTCTGGACGGGTGGGCGGATTCCCGCCGAAGACATGTAGTCGCTCCGCTTCAAGGGTTGGAAACTCGCAGTCGCCGGGGCGCCATCCAGTGCGCCCGCAAGCCCCGGTGATGCGCCCTGCGTCCTGGAGGGGCGCGACTCGGCCGAAGGACTGACCGACGGGCCGCCGCCGCCGGGACGAATCCCGGTTCCGCGGTGGGGCGTGTGTGCCGAGAGAGGTCCACCGCCGGGTCGTGTTCCGGAAAAGCCTCCACCGGATCGCGCCAGGGGAGGCGAGCTCAACGGTACCGCGCGGGCCGGGCTCGCGCCCGGGGCTGTCTCGGGCGGTGAACCTGGTCCATTGCTCAAGGTCGGGGCCGTGCCTGCAGCCGGAGTCTCGCCAGCGGGTTGAGAGAGGGCAGGAGCGGTTCCCGCGGCGGGGGGCGATGGCCTGGCCGCGGCAGGAGTGACGACGGCTGCCACCGGCCTGGGTTGAGCCGATGCAGCACCCGGCGCTGGGCCGGCGCCCCGGCCCGGCGTGGCCGAACCTTGAGCCGCGGCAGACGATGATGCGGCGTGGGCCGATGAAGGCGGGACCGATGCCACCGGTCGAGGCGTCGATCTCGGGGCCGATGCGGAGGGCTGTGCCGAGGAAGCCGCAGTTCCGGCAGTCTGAGCTTCCTTCCCGGCCGACGGCTGTTTCATCAGCTCTCTGATCCGCTCCACGGTCGACGGGTCGAGACTGGCCAAGGCACTCACCTTGACATCAAGTCCCCACTTCTGGATCCGCTCGAGCAACTCCTGGCTCTTCAGTCCCAGCTCTTTCGCCAACTCGTGAACACGCGTGGACAAAGGCAACTCCTTCCGGAGCCAGCTCCGGATGGTCGTGGAATTCACGACCCGGGGAATAAGATCGTAATGTATGAGTGCTTCCCGCGGGACCGGCTGATTCACGCTCACCAGTCCACGACTTGAGGTTAGCTCGATTCCAGAACTCCCCGGAGGAGCCGGCCGAACCGCTCGGGTCAGGTGGCCGGTTCCCGGGGCCGCGGGTATTCGCGAGGGTGACAGTGTGCCGGCCGCCGCAGCGGCTGACCCGCCTGGGCGGGGAGGCGGCACGGGATGGCTACGACTCGTCGCCGTCTTGCGGCTCCTGTTCCTGAGATCCACGATTCTCATTCTCGGGCGTGCTCGGCAAGGCGGGCTGGACCGGCCGAGCTGGCGCGGATGGCTCGCCAACCGGGGCGGTGGCCGGACCGGACGGACGCAAGGGCCCACCCAGCTCGACCGCATCGGTCACGATCCGGATGGCCGCTCCCTGATCGTCGTCATCGGGCCGCGACGTCACTTCGTGACCCTGCTGGGATCGACCGGAAGTTTCTGCCGCCAAGGCTAGGTCGTGGATCTCGTCGTCGCTCGCCTCGTCTCCCTCCGAATCGGGGCTTTCGTCCGAAGATAATTCGTCCTCGACCGCATCGTCCTGTTCGGCGGGCAAGGCCGAACGGTGAATGCCGGTCGAGTCACTGGGGATGGCTGATGGGTGGGTCTGGGTGTCGGTCGGGGTATGATTGGCTGAATCGTCCGGGCTGGTCACGCTTTCCGCCGTCTCGCCCTCCGCCTGTGTTTCCTCGTCCTGGGGTCCGTCGTTTTCGCTCGGGCCGGTCTCGTCGCTGCTTCCAGGTCCTTCGAGCAGGGCGGCGGCGGCGGCCCGGCCTCCCTTGCGGCGAGGCAATTCCTCGGATAGCTCCTCCGCCAGGACCTCGGCCCGGGCGACGATTCCCGTCGCTTGTTCTTCGCTCAAACCCTCGATGGTGTTCACCAGGTCAGCGATTTCCATCACGGAGAGATCGTCGTAGCTGAGGATTCCCTGCTCGACGAGCCGTTCGGCCAGCTCGGTTTCCACTCCGTCGATTTTCTCGAAGGCCTTGACCGCCTTGTCGATGACCTCGTCGAGCTCCTCGGCGGTCATGATCTCGATGTCCCAGCCAACCAGCTTGGAAGCCAGCCGCACGTTCTGGCCCCGGCGGCCAATGGCCAGGGAGAGCTGGTCATCGCGCACCAGGACGATGCCCCGGCCCAGCAGGTGGCAGAGCATCACCTCATCAATCTCAGCAGGTTGCAGGGCGTTGGGAATGAGCACCTGGAGCGACTCGTTCCAGCGAACGATGTCGATCCGCTCGCCCCCTAATTCATCCACGATATTCTTGATTCGCGTCCCGCGCACGCCCACGCAGGCGCCCACGGCGTCGACCTTGGTGTCGATCGAGGTGACCGCGACCTTGGATCTGTATCCCGCCTCGCGCGCAAGCGCTCTAATGGCGATGATCTGGTCGGCGATCTCCGGGATCTCCAGCTCGAACAGACGACGCACGAAATCGGGATGCGTCCGGCTGAGGATGATCTTGACCCGCTGACCGACCTTGCGCACGTCCAGGATGATGGCGCGGATGCGCTCGTTGGGATGGTAGCTTTCACCGGGAATCTGCTCGCCGCGGGGCAGGATACCATCGGTCTTGCCCAGGTTGACGATGACCGCGCCTCCCTCGAACCGCTGCACCGTCCCGGTGACGAGGTCGCCGCGCTGGTCCTCGAATTCGTCGAAGAGGCTGTCTCGCTCGGCCTCGCGGATCTTCTGGATGATCACTTGCTTGGCCGTCTGCGCGGAGATTCGCCCCAGCTCCGAGGGGTCCAGCTTGACCCCGTCCTTGGTGGCATCGATGGCACCGGTTTCGCGATCGATGTGAACCTCGATCTCGGCGGCCTCCGGGTAGTGTTTCCGGGCCGCGGTCGTGAGCGCCAACTGAATCCCGTCGAACAAGATATCCTTGGGGATGTTCTTGTCGCGGTGGATGCTGTCCACGATCCGGACCAGATCAACGCTCATTCAATCCCTCCAAGGCGTGCCCATGTGACTTGCTCGATGATTGGCGAATCGTACCGCGGCCGAAACGATGCAAGGAAAACCAAAAACAACGCCGAGCCGCGCCCGGTCGAGCAGGCGGGGCTCGGTCTTCTTGCCGCGATGCCATCGAGCAGAGCAACGCCTCCCTGGACCTTCCCCCGGCAGGATCGACCGCACGGCCCGATCTTGCGCAGGAAACGAACCAAGCCCCTACGAGCCGGGACCGATAGGGATACCGGCAACCCCGGCCAGTATTCTAATTTATCAAGTAGTTGACAGGGCTGTCAAGCGTCCGAACAATGACCAAGGAATTCCCGCCACGGCAAAGTGACGGCGGCTCGGGGACCCGTGACTCGCCGGGGGCCTTGGTTATCGAAAGGAACCTGTCGGTTTGATGATCTCCGCTCCGCTCGATCACGATACCCTTCGGCAGGCTCTCGAGGCCGCCGGCTTGCGGTGCACCCCGCAGCGGCTCGCGGTGTACGACCAGTTGAGCCAAAAGCTGCACCATCCCACTGCCGAGGATGTCTTCCGCGCGGTCCGCACAATTATCCCAAAAATAAGCCTGGCAACTGTTTACAAAGCACTCGAGGCCCTGGTCGCGATCGGAGCAGCCAGCAGGCTGACGGCGGCGGACGGAACGGGCTCGGCCAGGTACGATGCCCGCAGTGAAGCGCATTACCACTTCCGCTGTCTCCATACCGGCGCCGTTTACGACCTGCCGACCCGCTTTGACCCCGCCTTGGTCTCCAAGCTCGATCCCGATCTCGAGGAAGATCTCGAAAGCCAGGGTTTTCGGATCACCGGCTATCGCTTGGAATTGATTGGGTACCGGGATCAAGGACACTTGGCAGCCCGTCCCAGACTTCAAGCCGAAGCGCCCACCGATCCGGCGACCCGCCCCCATCGGTCCGATGGGAGCGGGATCAAGGGATGACGCCACCGATTCCCAGCTTCGGGGCACTCGTTGATACGCACGCCCACCTCGAGGATCGCCGGCTTCTCGAGGACATCGAAGGGGTGATTGACCGGGCACGCGCCGCCGGCTTGGTCCAGATCATCGCCATCGGCACCACGGCCGCTGACAGTGCGGCTGTGATCGACATCGCAAGCAAACATCATGGCATTTTCGCCGCCGTGGGTGTTCAGCCCAACCATGTCGCCGAAGCAGGAACCGGGGATTGGTCCCGCATCGTCGAGCTGGCGGTTGGGCCCCGGGTCGTCGCGATCGGCGAGACCGGGCTGGATCGATTCTGGGATCGCACACCATTTCCCCAGCAGCAGGAATGGTTCGACCGCCACTTGAGCTTGGCCCATGAGCATGGGCTGCCCGTTGTCATTCACTGCCGCGATTGCGAGGCCGACGTGATCGAGCAGCTCGGGCGACTGCAACGCCCGGTCCGCGGCGTCCTCCATTCCTTCACCGGAACCCGCGACCATGCCTTGGCTTTTCTCGAGCTTGGGCTCCACATCTCGTTCGCGGGAATGATCACCTTCTCGAACAAGAGCCTCGATCCACTCCGCGCCGCCGCCGCCACGATACCCCTGGAACGGCTCCTCGTCGAAACAGATAGCCCGTACCTCAGTCCCCAGCCGGTCCGGGGACGTCCTAATCAGCCATCCCATCTTTCCTGGACCGCGCAGCACCTGGCCCAAGTTCTTGGACTGTCTCCTGCGGAGTTCGCCAGGATCACCACGGCGAACGCCCGGCGCTTGTTCGGGTTGCCCGCGGACGACACGCTCTGACCGTCTGCCGAATCTCGGGCATAACGTGCCGGCCTGTTACACCTTATCTAATGCATACAATCCGACTTCCTGAACCCGAGGACCCTGACAGGAATAGCAATTTTCCCCCTCGACGGAGTTTATCATCTAGTTTTTAATTCGAATAGAATGGGAGTGAGGCCAGGACCTCCTGGATAGAATCTGGAGTTGATCTCGCAGCCTGAAGCGTGACCAGCTCTCGTTTCGGAGTTCCACGTCCATGACCGGGAGTCCGACCCAAGATGAGTCTGGATAAGGTTTTTCAAGGATTATTGATCTTCCTCCCGATCGTCTTTCTGCTGGCGGCGGGCGCGGTCATCGCGCTGCGGAGCGGGGTTGGTGAACTGGAAACGGGTAGAGACTACCTGCAAGTGGCCGGCAATCTCTCGCAAATGATCCTCCGGGTGGTTGGGTACGTCGCCATCCTTCTTGCCGTCCAGTACCTGATCGGCCTGCGACCGAGCCTCGGTTGGTAGCGTGGCGAATTCGCGGGCTGGACATGACCCGCCGGATTCGCTGGGATCGGTTGCGATCGTCGAGCCGGATTCAGCGGGCAGCGGGATCGCGAAACTCAGGTGGTGGGCGCAGTGGATGCAGTGGAATTGAGTCCACTCTTCCTTATTCAACGTACCGAGCAGTGGATGATCGGGGAACGGCCCGGTAGTTGACGCGAACCGGGCAATCGCCTCGCGCAGTGCTTGAGCCTGCACCTGGGCATCGGCGTCGACGGGTGGAATCAGCATCGGGTGTGGTGCTGTAAGACCCTCGGGAAAGCGCCGGGACCGAAAAAAACGCTGGCGAAACACCTCGGAACCAGGTCGAGGCGGCGTATCGCCACGTTCTCGCCTTGTGAGCCTTATTGCCGTCGCAAGGTGATAGAGAATCTGTGCGAGCGTCCATTGGGCGATGGCCGAATGACCTCCGAGCAGACGTTCGACATCGGGCATGATCTCGTCCATGCTGGAGAAGTCGAGGATTCGTCGTTCGGGCATCTTGAAATGTCCTCACACATGTCATTCGTCGTTTCGTCGTCGGACGTCCTAGCCTGCCAGTACACTCGCCCCAAGATATCGTCTTTACGGAGCAGGGCCATCCCAGAGAGAGGCGGATTGCGCCGGGCTTTCGTCGGCTCACCTCGAACTCCTGAAAGGTTC
>Ga0209048_10007557_pt1 | contig 10017 bp, 6 predicted proteins | sample FrelakmetCRP12CR_FD_187146 | JGI IMG/M metagenome (GOLD analysis project Ga0209048, IMG submission 187146) | Freshwater lake sediment microbial communities from the University of Notre Dame, USA, for methane emissions studies - CRP12 CR (SPAdes)... | ecosystem: Environmental > Aquatic >... | reverse complement strand
ACACGCTGGATCATTTTTTCCTGAAGAAACCTGAGAAGTTTCACCTGAAGGTGAAAAGGCAACTCAGCTATTTCATCGAGAAAAAGCGTACCTTTATGGGCATATTCCACCTTGCCCTGAACCTGTGCTAATGCTCCGGTAAAGGCTCCTTTCTCATGGCCGAAGAGTTCCGATTCGAGAAGGTTCTCAGGAATTGCCCCGCAGTTTATCGGTATGAAAGCCTGGTTTTTTCGCAGGCTCTTCGCGTGTATCGCCCTGGCGACCAGTTCTTTTCCTGTACCGCTTTCACCATGAATCAGGACAGGCACGTCGGAAGAAGCGATTTTTCTTATCGTTGCAAAGACCTCCAGCATTTGAGGGCATTGACCAATCATTTCACCCATGAACGTGTTCTTTTTATCAAGGGCAACCCTCAGGCTCGAATTCTCTTCTTCGATATTGTACAGGTACAGGGCCCTGCTGATAATTACCTTGAGTTCTTTCAGTTCTATCGGTTTCTGATAGAAATCGTATGCGCCTGACTGAACAGCCCTAAGGGCATTTTCCCTGTCGTCGTTCCCTGTTATTACGATTACTTTTGTCGGAGAATGGGATTTCAGAATTTCATCAAGGCACCTGAACCCTTCATCGGTACCGTCTGGAAAAGGAGACAGACCGAGATCGAGAGTTACCACTTTGGGTTGATGTTTTTTGAAAAGAGACAGAGCTTCTTTTCCATCACTCGCCGAGAGTATAATGTATTCGCCGCCGAGACCCCATTTCAGAAGTTTTCTGATCTCCTCGTTATCGTCTACAATCAGCAATTTTTCCATGGATAATTACCTGCTATTAAAATATCGGCTCGGGACGGGATATTCTTTTTGTTTGGGAAGCATATTCAGTTAATTCCGCAATGGGCAAAGATACGGTAAATACTGTTCCCTCCCCGGCGACGGATTCCGCGACTATTATACCATTATGGGCCTCTATTATCTGCTTGCACTGATAGAGCCCGATTCCAAGACCTTTCTCCTTTGTTGTTCTGAACGGCTTAAAGATGTGATTCCTTAAAAAGTCATCCGGGATGCCGCAACCATTGTCCCTGACTCTCACGCAGACAGTCTTGTCACTGATATCCGTCTCAATTGACACACCACCTTTGTCACCAACGGCATCCAGAGCATTCATGACAAGGTTCAATATCACTTTCCTGATCTCTTCTCTGTCTACCATGGAAAAAGAAGGCGAGCCATGAGAATGGATATTGGCATCAGGCTTGATTTTCACTATATCACCGACAACTTCCCGGACCAAAAGGCTAACATCGGCCAATACTGTATTCAAAGAATCTTTTTCGGGTATCGACTTCAGTTTTTGAATAAGAATTTTCATCCTGGAAACGGTATTCCTCAAGGTCGTAATCATGTCATCCTGAAACTCCGGATTATTAATGAAAGTCTCGGCATTATCCAGCAATAAAGACAGCGAGTAAGTTAAATTTTTGATGTCATGGATAACAAAAGACGACATTTTTGCCATTGCAGCCATTTCCATTGTCTCGACAAGTTCTTCAGCGAGCCTGTAGCTAACAATCGACTGGGCCGCCTGCTTTGCAAGTGTCTTCATAAGATCGTAATCCTCATAGTTGAATGCCTCGACGACAAACTGTTTTTTAAAAAAAACAAGGCCCTCAACCTTTTTGTCGAAGATTAGGGGTACTATAAGCTGTGCATCCGCCTGCCGAATACATTCGGACTCTCCAATGCACGAAGTATATTCATTATCATAAGGATTCAGTACCCTGTCTCGTTCTGAGAAATAGGAAAGCAATTCTCTCGAAGGAGAAAACTCAGGGGGGGCGTCAGGCATTGAAAGATGGGCTGTGTAGATATATGAATTTTGCCTTTTGTCAAAAAGATACAGAGCTGATCCTGTCAACCCAAAAGTTTCAATAAAATGAGTGAGGATGGCATTGTTGACATCATTTTGAGATTTGCATTTTGAAAGCATGTTGGTAAATTTAAGCCATTCTTCCCTGTAGTCGTGTTTGTGCTTATAAAGGTGCTTATTGATGAATACCTTCACCTTCCTCCTCAGTCGTTCGGACAAGAGTAAAATAAGGAGGATGATGCCGGAGGCAAATGTAAAAAAAACCGTTAGGTCACTGCTAAAAGGAATTCTGAAATATCTCATTCCTTCCCCTATTAATCCGAGGGTAATAAGATAGAAACCTACTATAAGGAGAGTCAACGACCTGTAAAGTACATATCGCGATACCAGGACCTTGACATCGTTGCCCCTAAATACCTTTGAATACCCGATTAACAGAGTTGCAATAATGAAGATGCCCGATCGTATCGGCATGAGATTCATATTGATAATCCTGTAGAGCAGGCCCTGGCTGAAATAGAAGATCAGGACCGAAAGAATGCTCACAAGTCCGATGAACTCGAATTTCATTCTCCACCTGGAAGAGCCTGTAGTTGCAGAAAAAGTGGTTTCCAGGTTTATCAGGGCCAGAACACAGTAAAGCATCAGTCCCATATAAAACCAGTATCCCGCCTCTCCGAGAAATAACAACCTTTCCGCCTGTAGATCCGGAGAGTATATAAAGTCGTTCACCGACAAAAACAACAGGCTGACAGGGAAAAGGAGAGCGGAAACAGTAACCAGCCGCCATACCATGGGAATTGACCTCATGAGCGTCTGGCGGCCATACGTTATGCCCAGTAATAGCAACATTCCCGGGAGAAGCGACTCAAGGAATATTGAGACATGCTTCAAGAGCAGGGGATCACGAGCATGATATAAAGCATATTGATCCGAAAATTCAGTCAGGGCAAGCGCAACCAATAATACGGATAAAATAATGTTGGAAGCTGTCCTCTTTTTCAGAAGTATGTAAAAGGAGAGAAACAACAAAGATAAGGATGCAGCTGCTGATATGATCATTCCCGGCATAACCACCTGCTTCTTTCATAAAAATATCTTTTTGCAAGACACTTATGGAAGACCATGAGATCCATTATCGCTGCTTACCAAATATTAACCTAAAAACAGCAGTTCATTTACCACTGAGGCACAGAGACACAGAGAAAAGAACGGGTTGTCGAATAATTTTATTTCACCGCCAAGGTGAAGGATGCATACCGGCCTTTTCTCTTACTTTTCAACTCTGTGCCTCCGTGTCTCTGTGGTTAACTGTTTTTTCTATGATTAATGCTTTTACTTTTGCATTCTCGCAAGCAATTGCTTTGATTCGGATAATTCCGGAAATTCACCTAATTTGATCGCTTTTTGAAGGCTTTCTATAGCCTTCTGCCTGTCACCGGTATCTTTATATGCAAGCGCCAGATGATAAAGGATTGAGGGATTGTTCGGTACAAGCTCAACGGCTTTTTTCAGTGTAGTCAACCCCTCGTGAGTCTTTCCATTTTTCAATTGAACGAATCCAAGCGTATCCTGCACCATAGCATCACCCGGAGCAAATGTGTATGCCCTTGCAGCAAGTTGGAGGGCCATGGCCGCGTCTTTTTTGTCCTCTGCGTACAGATATGCAAGATTATTTAATGTCGGGACATGGTTTTGCGAGAGTCGGAGAATCTTTTGGTACTGTGCAATAGCATCCTTTTTTCTGCCCATCGCTTGAAATAACGAACCTTGCTGAAAAATAGCAGGGATATACCCCGGTTTGGCTGCATCGACCTTTCGATAGTAATCCATTGCTGATTGATAGTCTTTTTTCAGGAAATACACATTGCCGAGCATCATTGAAATATTTATGTCCTTCAGCGTTGACCCTTTCCGGAGGACTTCGATAGCCTTATCGAATTCCTTGTCATCCTGATGTATCATGGCGAGGGTCATATATCCGACCGGTGATTCAGGTCTGCTCTGAATGATTTTTTGAGCGGTTTCCAAAGCATCCCTTTTCTTGCCCAGTACTTTATAGATCCTTGAAAGCTCGGCCTTGAGTTCAAGATCATCCGGTCGTTTCCTTATTTCTTTCAGGATCCTGTCCAGGGCCTTTTCAGGTTTTCCCAAAGAAATATATGAATTTACGATATAGGAAAGGCCCAGTTTCGGATTGATTTTTTCGACTTCTTCAAATGGCTTGATGGCGTCTTCGGATTTTTTTAATACAAGGAGCGATTTCCCTTTTAGTTCATACGGCGCTGTTTCCTTCGGATATTTATTTGAAGCCTCATCGATCACACTGAAGGCTTTATCAACTTCCTTTTTTCTGAGATGGTATTTTGCCAATTCGAGATAGCCCTGAATTTTACCGCTATCTTTCGCCGATAAATAATAGTTCAGGGCTTCGTCAGTCTTTCCCGACATCTCAAGAACAGAGGCAACAGCCAGAGAGGCTTCCAGATTGTTGCGCGATATTTTCAGAATGGACTTAAGCTCCTGCAGTCCCTTCTCCCGATCACCCATCTGAAAGTGTATGGAGGCAAGGTTGAAATATGAGTTAAAGTATTCCTGATTTGACTCTTTAGATTTCTGCAAATACTTAACAGCCTCGGAAACCCTGTTCTGCCGTAGCATAACTTCAGCCATGAGATTATAGAAAACTGCATCGTTTTTCCCTCCCTTCAGGCCTTCCTGCAGCACTTTGAGAGCCTTGGCATACTCATTCTGCTTTATATATGAAGAGGCAAGCAACACCCTTGAATAGAGCAAATCAGGATTAACGCTTACGGCAGTTTTCAGTTCCGTCTCAGCTTCTTTGACCCTTCCCTTACTGAGTTCAAAAACACCCTTCTTAATATAGACGTCAATGAGTTTTGGGTCATTTACAATAGCTCTGTTTAATTCTTCAAGCCCGTCTGTATATAGTCCTTTTGCCATGAGGGCACTGCCGAGAATATTGTGTGCGATTGCGTTCTTTTCGTTTGTCTCCAATACCTTCCTGATCTCCAGGATCGCATCATCAACCCTATTTTTCTTCAAATGAATTATTGCGGTTAGTACTCTGGCCTGATCAAACGACTGGTTAATATTAAGAGCCTTTTGCAGCTGACTCATAGCCTGTTCGGGTTCGTTCTTGTAATAGTGGCACAAACCCAGAAAATAGTAAGAAGCGATATGAGGTTGTATGGATATGGATCTCTGCAAAGCAATCGTTGCGTCATCAAACTTGTTGCCATAGAAAAGGACGATGCCCTTGAGTCGGTCACCTTCCGGCCTTTTCGGAAAGGCTGAGATAATCTTGTTCGCCACCGTGAGAGCTTCTTCATTCCTGCCCTTTTCCAGATATAAAATGCCTTTCTTGAAATATGCATCGAGTTCGCCGGGATGATACTCGATGATTTTATCATAGGTCCCTATCGCAGCATCTTTATCATTTTGGGCCATATTAATTTCTGCAAGCGTGTAGAGTCCCGCAACATTTGAAGGTTCACTCTTGAGTATTTCCGAGATCTGGGATTTTGCTTCCCCAGCCTTTCCGCTCCTGGCAAGCACTTTGGCAAGAGAAATCCGCGATGATTGTCTGTCCTTGCCCACGGAGACGGCCTTTTCGAGAAGATTAATAGCTATATCGTTCTCACCTTTCAAGGCGTGAGCCAAACCGGCGATTTCCAAAGCATCTGCGTTATTGCTGACATCACCTATGAATGTCGACAGTTCTTTGAGGGCATCATCAGGGTTACCTTTCTGCAAATAGACTCTCGCAAATTCAAGATGGATATCCTTTGAGTTCGGACTCTGCCTGACCAGCTTTTGCAGTTCTTTCTCTGCCGAATCCGTCTTGCCGGACCGTATATATGCCTTGGCTAGTTGAAAACGCGCATCAAAGTAGTTCTGGTCCTTTTCAAGCGCCTTCTTGAAAAAAATGATCGCACTGTTAGGGTCATTCGCTGTCATTGATTTTTGACCTTGTGCGAACAGCTCTTCCTTCGTCTTGTAACTGTCGGAACATCCGGCATTTAAGATGAAACAGATTGCGAAACACAGAGCTATGATTCTATACAATTGAAAATCCTTTCTTTGCAGTGGAATGACCGTTCATTATATCTGTCACTAATTCTCTGAACTTCTGATAATCTATCGGTTTGATCATACAATAAGAGTTGGTAAATTCTTTAAGCATGCTTATGAGTTTATTATCGATATTGTCTGAAAGGATTATAAAAGGTATTCTGCTCTTTTTGATCTCTTGCAAAATAAAATGACTGTAAGGATAACTGGTTATGATGAGCCCGATCTTATTATGGTCGAGACTTGGCAACGGGTTTTTGCAGCCCGTCATCGTATACGTGCATGTTTCCATGCCAAAACCGACGACCTTGAGGAACGCGGAACAGATACGGCAAAATCCCTTGTCATCAATGAGTAAGATTTTTTTTCTAATAGCAGGCATTACATAAATAGAAGCAAATTTAATGCCTATGAGCAACCGATTGATAGTAAAGGGTAAAACTCTTGTACTTCTTTTTGGATAATTGCATCATGTTCCCTTTGGAAACAGAATTTCAGCAACTCAGGCCGGAACATGATGAATCATCAGAGAGGGAAAGGAATGAAAATCTGTATCTGAAAGAAACAGGTTTATACTCATTTGAATTTAAAGACTTTTTTTTAATTCACCGTCTCTTTTGGACACACTTTACATGAGCTCATACTCACTGAGTCTCTTGTATAATGCCTTCCTCGATATGCCGAGTATTCTGCAGGACTCTGATTTGTTTCCGTCGCATTGCAGAAGAACATCCCTTATCGCATCACGCTCTATTTCCTTTAGGGTAAGTTGGGAATTGTTAATTTCCTTCAGTCTCCTGATCCTGCTATATTCTACAGGGAGATCCTTCACAGCAATCTTGTCTCCTTTTGCAAGAAGAACAGCCCTCTCCACCACGTTCTTAAGCTGTCTGATATTGCCGGGCCAATGATACTTCCGAAAAACATCCATTACTTCATCCGATGCCGTGAGCATTTTGTTTTCTCTGACGCACATTTCTTTTATGAATTTTATAGCAAGAAGCGGGATATCCTCTCTCCTATCCCTAAGAGGAGGCAGATTAATAGGCACAACGTTTAACCTGTAAAACAGGTCTTCCCTGAATCTGCCGGCTTTGATCTCTTTTTTCAAATCCCTGTTGGTCGAGGATATCAGTCTGAACTTCAAATCAATCTTTTTATTGCTTCCGAGACGCTCAAGCTCTCTTTCCTGCAGTACTCTAAGCAGTTTTACCTGCATATTTATCTCAAGCTCGGCAATTTCATCGAGAAAGAGCGTGCCACCCGCAGCAGCTTCAAATTTCCCGAGTTTTAATGAAAGAGCACCGGTAAAAGCTCCTTTTTCAAAACCGAAGAGCTCTGCCTCAAGCAGTTCGCGTGGAATAGCAGCGCAGCTCATCGCCACAAACGGATTATTCTTTATCGAGCTGCTGTAATGCAGAGAGCGTGCAACCAGCTCTTTGCCGGTACCAGTTTCACCGGTAATGAGCACGCTGCTCTCCGAATCTTTGACCGTCCTTATGGTCTCCTTAACTTTCAAAATTGCAGGTGAATTGCCGACTATGAGGGGTTCGCTATTTTTCTCCGTTACCATTTCTCTCAATGAAGCGAGTTCCTTCTTTAGATGCCGCTGTTCCACAGCTTTCGAAACAATACTCCTGAGTTTCGAATAATCCGGCGGCTTGATGAAGTAATAGAAAGAACCCATGGTTAAAGCATCAACAGCATCCTCAACAGTTCCGTAGGCGGTGAGGAAAATGATAGGGATATCGGGATGGGTTTTATTCAGATATTCAAATAACTGCATGCCGTTCATTCCCGGCATTTTTATGTCAGTTATGACCAGATCGATATCTTTGTGAGAGACTGTCCGGATAGCACTTTTCCCATCCGTTGCTTCAGAGACATCGTAGCCGTCATTTGCAAGGATTGCAGACAGGACTTTTACAGCATTCGGCTCATCATCGACAACAAGAATTCTTCCGGCACTGTTCATCGGTTCATTTCAGGGAAGAGTAGTTTCACAGTTGTACCTGACCCTTTTTCACTTGTTATTTCGAGATGACCGCCATTGGACTGTAGTATTTCACGAGTAATGAACAACCCCAGGCCCCTCCCCTTTTTTCTGGATGATACAGGCATGTCGGCAGGTTTCTTGCGTTTCATGCCGCACCCCGTGTCCGAGATCTCGATTGCAACAAAGTTATTTCCTAAGATGCTTTTCATGGATGTTTTTGCAGAGAGTATGCCGCCCAGAGGCATGGCTTCCATGGCATTATCAATGACATTGAGAATCGCATGCTCCAGATGAAATGAGTTCAGCATTACCGGTGCGATACGTCCATAGGCGAATACAGTTTGGCAATTACGTGACTGGGCCTGAAGGGATATAAGGACGGCGATTTTTTTAAGGACCTTATTTATATTTATTCCCGTCAAACCTTTATCGGAAATGGATGTGCTCAAGAAATTGGATATAAAATGGTCAAGACGCGCTATCTCTTCTTCCATTATCTTTGAGAACTCGACAAGTTCTTTCTCATTATCATAATTCTCTCTGATATAGATTACGCATCCCTTTATCGCATTCAGGGGACTTCTCACTCCATGGGCAAGCGTTGCAGCAATTTTTCCGATGTTTAAGAGTCTTTCAGACTGTTTGAGGCGGGCCAGTGTTTTAGAATCAGAAGATGACGTTGTGACGTTGACATGCTTAACTTCTCCGTTACTATCTTTTTGAGGAATAATTTTTACAACGGCCCTTTTTCTTCCACAGAAACAGATAATCTGCCGTCCCCTGAGTGTAACCGGTTTGCCGCTCTCAAACATATTCAGAATCTGATCTTTGGCATTCCTGTATATAAAAGGCATTACTTTGCTCAGGTGCATGCCTTTGATCTCATGGATGGAATTCCCGCAGGCGGATTCCAATTCCTTGCACCATGAAGTGATTCTCAGCCTGTTGTCTACCGCGAAAACAATGCTTTGTTTGTCTGATTCCATTGTATCCATTCTTTATAAAAGCATTACTGAAAATGCTCATATCTACACAATCCCAACTGCATCTCCAAAGAAGCCGATGCAAATTACGGATTATTTTTCAGAAATAACTATAGGAATCCGATATAAACAATAGTCGTCTTTTCCGAATTGATTTTACATCACGTCTTATTTCATAAAAAGCACGCAACATAAAGATGTTAATAGCAGCTTTTTCCCCTGGAGCTTCAACAACAAACTAATATACCTCTTATTTATAAAGGAATGTTAACACTTATCAATCATTCATGTCAATTTTTTGTCATCACTCTCAACCCTTTAAGATGAGTGATATCTAACGCGCAAAATCTTTCAACTGTTCTTATTTAAAATGAATGAGTAATTTTCCGGAAATGAAATATCCTCTGGGCTACGGTAATATGCGTAAGGACCAGCATAAACCACAATACGGGCATAATCCATCCGGTTATTGTCGCGAATATCAGAAGTATGATCCTCTCCGGTCTTTCCATGATACCCGTATGACAGGATTCTCCAAGGCCTTCCGCCCTTGCCCGGACATAACTTATCAGGAAAGCTCCGACGAGGGTTCCGAGACTGAGGAATGAACCTGTGTGGTTGCCGTTTGCGGCAAGGTAGTATGAAAGAGAGAGAAAGATGAAAGCGTCGGAATACCTGTCGAGGACCGAATCGAGAAAGGCGCCGAATTTTGAAGTCATTCCCTTTGTCCGTGCAACCATCCCGTCGAGTATGTCGAAGATACCGCTGATGAGAATCAAAATGCCGCCCAGTTTTATATTTTGAGGAATAACAAAAGCGGCAAGAACGGTCATTAGAAATCCGGCAATGGTAAGAGCATTAGGACTGAATGGTATCCGTTTCGCAATTGAACCGAGAGGGGCGTCAAGGAAATGGCCGAGCCTGGCGCTAAGCATTTACCTCTCTATTTTTCCTTTAATAAAATCCTCCACCATATCCCTTGCTTTCTCATCAGGGAACTGGACCGGCGGGTGTTTCATAAAGTATGCAGATGGCGATATAAGCGCTCCGCCTACCTTTCTGTCACGGGCTATC
>Ga0209048_10007556_pt1 | contig 10018 bp, 8 predicted proteins | sample FrelakmetCRP12CR_FD_187146 | JGI IMG/M metagenome (GOLD analysis project Ga0209048, IMG submission 187146) | Freshwater lake sediment microbial communities from the University of Notre Dame, USA, for methane emissions studies - CRP12 CR (SPAdes)... | ecosystem: Environmental > Aquatic >... | reverse complement strand
AGCGCCGGCCGCCGGACAAGCCGCGCCGTCTCCGGCTCCGGCCGTCTCCGTCCCCTCTCCCCCGCCTCTCGTCATGGAAAAACTGGTGATTCCCCCGGGGACCAGCCTGGCCAAACTCCTCCGGAAATACGGCTTCAATAACCGGGAAATCAACCGGCTGAAGGAGGCCGCCAAGCCCGCCTACGACCTGGCCAAGATCAAGGCGGGCCGCGAGATGCGCCTGTTCAAGACCGCGGAGGGAAATTGGAAATCGCTCGAGTACGACATCGATGACTCCCGGTATCTCGCGGCCCGCAACGAGAGCAACGGCATCAAAGCCGAAGTCAAGGCCTATCCCTACGAGTTGAAGCCCGCCCTGGTCTTCGGCGTCATCGAGACCAGTCCCGTGGCGGCCATGAACAAGATCGGCGAAGGCGACCAGCTGGCCTACGATCTCGCGGAACGGTGTTTCGGCTGGGACATCGATTTTTACACGGACCTGCGCAAGGGAGATGCCTTCCGGATTCTCGTCGAGAAAAAATTCCTGGACGGCAAGTTCGCGGGCTACGGGAACATCCTGGCGGCCGAATTCGTCAACGAGGGGAAGACGTTCCAGGCCTTCCGTTTCGTCTTCCCCGACTCGGGCGCGGCGGATTACTTCGACGAGGACGGCCTGTCCAAGCGGAAGGAATTCCTGAAATCGCCGTTCAAATACGGGGCCCATGTGACCTCGCGGTTCACCAGCAGCCGCCTCCATCCCATCTACAAGATTTACCGCCCCCACTTCGGAGTGGATTATGGCGCCCCGCTGGGATGGCCCGTCCATGCGACCGCTGACGGGAAGGTGACATTCGCTGGATGGGACGGAGCGTCGGGCCGGAAGGTCAGCCTCCAGCACAAGAACGGCTACGAAACCATGTACCTCCACCTGGGCGGCTTCGGCCCGGGCATCCGGCACGGCGCGCAGGTCAAGGGCGGCGATGTGGTCGGCTACGTGGGTTCATCGGGGGACTCGACGGGGCCGCACCTCGACTACCGGATCAACTATCACGGCAGCCCGGTCAATCCGCTCGGGCAGAAATTCAAGCCCGCCGACCCGGTCCGGAAGGAATTCCTGGAAGCGTATAAAGAAGAGGCCCGGAAGCTCCGGCAGAAGCTGGACGCCCTGGAGATGCTCCTGGCCGCCCCGCCGCGCTTCAGCCCCCTTCGCGGGATTCCCCGGACGTGAGTCCGTGGAGGAATAGCGAACCCGCTTCGGGGACAGGCGCTCCAAAGCCTGCGAAAGTCGGATCCCGCGGACGTAAGTGCGTGGAGCTTCAGTTTTTGATCTTGCCGCCGCCGCCCGACGAAGAGCCTTCCTTGCTCGAAGCCTGACCCGCGCTGCCCGTTCCGGAGCCGGAGGACGTGCCGCGGCCGCCTTCGGAGGAGCCGCTCGGGCTGCCGGAGCCCGCGGATCCGCCCGACTCATAAGTCACCCCGCGGGAGGTCAGGCTGGCGACGACACCGTTGTCTCCCCTCTCGCGGTCACGGGACGTTATCCTAAGCTCCGGGCACCGGACCTCGTTCGTCCGGCTCGAATATTCGATCCGGACGCCCAGATCGCGAGCCACCTTGAGGTCGGGATTCCAGTCCCGGAACCGCTGATGTCCGGCCGGCCCCGACGCTTCACGGGCTGGTCCTCTCTCCGCAACGACTCCGTCAGGCAGCTGCACGGCCTGACCCCGGCGGGAAGGTGAAACGGGAGCGCCGGACGTCCCGGAGCCGGTCTTCGGGACGGGCCCCGGGGTCACGGCCCGGTGCAGGATCTGGCGCGCAGCTTCGTTGCTTCGGAAGATCCGCGCGGCCTCCCCGGCCGGGTTGGCTGGCGCCAGGAAAGCGTTGGCGCCCTGCTTGACCGGCGGTATGCCGTTCAGTTTCGGAACTTGTTCCCACGTCACGGCCCTGTCCTGGACACGCGGACCGTTCATGGCCGTTTTGGAGATGAAGACGGTCTGGGAGGGAACCTGCTTCGCGGATTCGACGACCCGGGGATCGCCTTTCTGATAGGCCGTGATCACATTCTTAAAGGCGCCTTTGAGTTCTTTGGGCATGAGCAAGGATTTTTCGGGCTGCTTCAGCTGGTCTCTGGTGACCGAGGTCAAAGTCTGTCTCCCGCCGGGAAGAGGAGGGCCTCCGCTGCCTGGAATAGCCGCACCTCCCGGAATGCCGAACACCCCATAACTCCAAAAGCCGTCGTAGTAATTGTAACCGATAACGGGATAGAAGCCGTCGTACCAATCGAGGACACTCCAGGGCCGCCAGCCGAGGTGGCCGTAGAAGAACTCCCAGTCGACCCAGGCGGGAGCAAAGAAGGAGCCGGGCAGCCATACCCAGCCCAATTTCTTGTCCCATTGCCAGATCCCGAGATGATAAGGGACCCAGCCCCACGGCTCGTCGGGGACCCAGTAGAGCTGCCCCCCGACGGAGCTCCAGCTTCCGATATAATAGGGGCGCCACCCCGGATAGTCCATGCGGTTCAAGAAGGGCCGCCAGACATAGCCGTACATGCCGTCCCAGAGCCATTCTCCATACATGTTCCCGTACTGCTGGGCGAAATAATACACGGCGTCCGGCAGCTTCTGGAGCGGCTTGGGGAGGTTGCTCTGGCCGCCGTGGAGCTCGCCGAAGTGGGCGTTGATGTCGTCGTTCCAGACCTCGAATTCGGAATCGGCAACGTAGGTCGCGCGCTGGAACTGGTTGTCCTTGAGGACGATCAGGCGCTCCATTTTCTTGACGTCTTCTTTTTTTATGGCATGTTCGTCGGGGCCGAAGAGGGCGCTGGCCCGGCCGTACTTGACCTGGACGTCCGCCGAGCCGTCGGCAGCCGTCTTGATGATGGCCACGGTTTTGTGGGCCATCTTGAAGGCCGCGCTGGGCGTCAGGACCTGGAACATCTCACGGGAATCGTATTCCCTGTACATGATATAGAGCCGCCCCCTGTCGAGGACGAGGTTGGAGAGCCGCTTCGAGGAACTCAGGCTCTGGGCGAGAACCGTTTCGATCTTGAGCTCGGTCGCGAAATCGAGCCGGAGGACCGTTCCGGTGTCGAATTGGATTTCGCAGCGCCGGTCGGCCGTCGTGCGGACCGTGTCCCCGGGGCCGAGGGGCAGGTTGAGGACCGCCGCCTCCGCGGCGGCTTGGCCGTCCCTGATGACGACGGGGTCCTTCCCGTCCGACTTGGCATCGGTGTAGCTGATATGCCCAAAATAGAACTTTTCCGGGCCATACAGGATTTTATAATTATTGGCGGCCCGGAGGCCGGTGGTTGACGCCAAAAGAGCCACAATGGCTAAGAGGACAAAGAAACCCTTTTGCTTCATGATGACGACCTCCTGAGGGACGTTAACATCATATATTATAGCATTTTTCATGCCAACACTAGCACGGGGGCGCCGGAGTGCCGGCCGCCGGCGGGTGTCATTCCCCGAGGACACCTGTACCTAATCCGGCATCCGGCGCAGTCTATGCCTGGCACGCACCTGTCGAATTCGACACTGAAGCTCCACGGACTTACGTCCGTGGAGGAATAGCGAATCCCCGCGAACGGGATTGAACGAGCGGTGATCACGCGGGCTCAAAGGGGCAGGGCTCCGAAGGCCCGTTGACAACAGCGGAGGGCTCCCTCTATACTGAGTCAAGTCGTCCGGAAGTTCAGATGTCCCCGAAAAAACGCCGAAATCCCGTGCCCACCGTCGATATCATCATCGAGATCGCGTCCCCCGGCAAGGGACCGGGGATCGTCCTCATCAAGAGGAATAATCCGCCTTTCGGCTGGGCCCTGCCCGGAGGCTTTGTCGACTACGGCGAGTCGCTCGAGGAAGCCGCCGTCCGGGAAGCCCGGGAAGAAACCTCCCTCGATGTCGAGCTCCTGGGCCAGCTTCACACGTATTCCGACCCTGGCCGCGACCCGAGGCTGCATACCATATCGACGGTCTTTATCGCCAGGGCCAGGGGAACTCCCAAGGCGGCCGACGATGCCCGGGAAGCCCGCGTTGTCCGCCCCGGCCGGATCGCCGGGGACCTGGCCTTCGACCACCGCAGAATCCTGGATGATTACATCGCTTTCAAGAGAGGACGTTCCCCATGGACGAAAAAGACGACAGGAATGGGAAGCCCGGCCCAGCCCCGGACGTGACATCGGAGCTCAAGGAGCTCTGCCTAGTCTGGGGGCCCTTCGAAGCCGATGTCGTCAAGAGTTTCCTCGAGGGGCACGGGATTACCTGCCTGATCTGGGGCCGCACGGTCCCCTTCGTCTACCCATTCACGGTGAACGGCCTGGCCGAATTCAAGGTCTTCGTCCGCGAAGAGGACTTCGAAAAGGCCAAGGAGCTGATGGCCAGCCTTCCTGCGCCCGACGAGGAAGGGGGGCCGGACACGTCCCGCTGAGCGGCCCGTGAGGGCCGGGCAAGGTCCCGTTTTCTCGCGCCGCGTCAGACCCACAATTTATCGTCTTCCGAGCCCGCGTCAGCCCTCTATTTAGGGCTCCCTTTTTTTCTTGTTTTTTCGGCATCATTTCCCTTGACTTTTGGTATCTTCTCCCCTATATTTGGGACGAAACGGGACAAATCGGGACACACAATCATGGCGGACGTACTGATCGGCAGCTACACGGCTCGGTTCGATGCCAGCGGCCGCATCAAAATTCCGGAAAAATTCCGCGAGGCCATTCAAGCGAGCTACGGCAAGGACTTGTTCGTGACCTCCCTCACGGACGAGTCGATCCAGATCTATCCCCTGAGTGTCTGGCTGGAGATGACCGGCATGACCGCCGAAGGCGCCGTCCATCTCCGGCCCGATGTCCGGAAATTCATGCTCAGGGTCAACAGGAATGGGTCCCGGCACGAGCTCGACTCCAAAGGCCGTGTCCTGATCAATCAAACCCTGAGAGAGAAAGCCCGGCTCCAGGAGGAGGTCGAGGTCGTCGGCCTCTCCAACCACCTGGAGGTTTGGAACAAGAACTCCCTGGATGGAATTCTCGAGGAGAAGCCGCTCTCGGACGCTGATTTTGAGAACATCGCCCGACTCATCCCTCGAGGCAAATCGGAATGACGGAGACAGGACATTGCCCGGTCCTATTAGCAGACGTCCTCGAGTTCCTGAATGTCGGGCGGGAAGGCGTTTACATTGACTGCACCCTGGGCCTGGCCGGACACGCCGTCGCGATCCTGGAGAGGAATCCCCGTGCCTCCCTTGTGGGTTTGGACCGCGACGAGCTCTCGCTCCGCCAGGCCCGGGAAAAACTGAAGCCCTTCGGCGGGAGGGTCCGGCTTTTCCATTCGGACTTCAAATACCTCCCGGAGCTGGGCCTCAATTTCCGGGATGTCCGCGGGGTCCTGGTCGACCTCGGGATATCCTCGTTTCAGCTGGACTCCCCCGAGCGGGGGTTCAGCTTCAGCCAGGAAGGGCCCTTGGACATGAGGATGGACCAAAGAAGCAAGATCACGGCCGGCAAGCTGCTCCACGCCTTGCCCGAGCCGAAGCTGGCGGAACTCCTCGAGACCTACGGCGAGCTCCCGCACACCCGCCGGCTGGCCCGGGAGATCGTCCGTCTCCGCAAGCTCGGCCTGGTGGAAACCACGTCCGACCTTCGCCGGATCGTCGAGGAGATCTACCGTTGGCGGCCCCAGAAGGGCAAGATCCACCCCGCGGCCAAAGCTTTCCAGGCGCTCAGGATCGAGGTCAACCAGGAGCTCGAGGGCCTGCCGGAGTTCCTCGACGAGACCATCCGGGTGTCCGTTCCCGGGACCCGCTTCGTCGCGATCTCCTTCCATTCCCTGGAAGACCGGATCGTCAAGCATACCTTCGCCGGCCTCGCCTCGCACCAGGACAAGGAGCCCCTGGTCTCCATCCTGACCAAGAAACCGGTCATGGCCGGGCCGGCCGAGGTCGCCGCGAATTCCCGGGCGCGATCCGCCAAGCTGCGGGCCGCCGAAAGAGTTTGAATGATCCGCAGGAAGTGGAGCCCAAGAGAGATCGCCCTGGGGGCGGCGTTTCTCGCGGCGCTCGTCGGCCTCCTGACATTCTACGTCTGGTACCAGACTGAAGCCGTCCACCTGGGCATTGATACCGGCCAGCGGGAGGCGGAGATCAAAGCCCTTCACGACGACATCCTGAAACTCGAGCTTAAGAAAACCGCCCTGCTCACGCCCGGGCGGGTGGAGAAGATCGCGAGGGCCGACCTCGGCCTCGTCGACCCCAAGACGGGCGAGATCATCTACAAGGACAAGACCGTCTCGCGCTGAGACCGGCAGATCATGAGGACCTTCCACGAAGGCGATATCCGGAAAAGGACCCTGGTCGTGAGCTTCTTCCTCACGGCCTGGTTCGCCGTCCTCCTCGTCCGGCTCGTGGAGCTCCAGGTCGTCGACCATGCCGGCCTCAAGGCCCGCGCCCTCAAACAAAGCCAGGCGAAAATCACCGTCCGGGCCCGGCGGGGGGATATCCTGGACCGCAACGGGACGGTCCTGGCCTCGAGCCTGCCCGTCTACACGGTCAAGCTGAGCCCCGTCGAGAAGGAAACCCCGGCCCAGGAGACCGGCAAAGTGCGGCGGCTCCAGGCCGTCCTCGGCCTCTCTGAAAAAAACGTCGCGGACGTCCTCAAGAGCCTCAAGGAGAACGATTCGTTCACGTTTGTCAAAAAACAGGTCTCTCCGGAGCTCGCGGCCCGCGTCCGGGACCTCCGTCTGCCGGGGGTCGGTTTCGACGAGGAAAGCCGGCGCTATTACCCGCACGGCTCTCTGGCCGCGCACGTCCTCGGCGGCGTCAACGCCGACGAATCCGTCCAGGCGGGCGTCGAGTCCCGGTACAACGACGTCCTCAAGGGCACGGACGGCCAGAGGATCACCCTCAAGGACAACAAGAAACGGAATTATCAGGACCAGGTGACCAAGCCGCCCGTGCCGGGCCGGGACATCGTCCTGACGATCCACGCCACGATCCAGTATATCGCCGAGAGGGCCCTCGCACGCGCCGTCGAGGAGCATTCCGCGACGAGCGGGACGGTCATCGTCCTCGACCCGGCGACGGGGGACATCCTGGCCCTCGCCAATTATCCGGACTACGACGTCAACGACTATACGGAATCGAAAAGCGCCTGGCTGGACCGGGCCATCGGCTACACCTACGAGCCGGGCTCGACGTTCAAGATCGTGGCCGCGTCCGCGGCATTGGAAAAGGGCCTCGTCGGCTACAACGAGCTCTTCGATTGCAGCGCCGGCTTCATCAAGGTCGGCCCCCTGATCATCAGCGACCACGAGCGCATGGGCGTCCTGACCTTCGCCAGGGTCCTCATTGATTCCTCCAACGTCGGGACCGTGAAATTCGCCGCCAGGCTGGCCGCCGCCGACTTTTACGCGATGATCAGGAGGTTCGGGTTCGGCGGCAAGACGGGCATCGACCTGCCGGCCGAGGAAGCCGGCCGCATCCGGCCCGTCGCCCAATGGAACAAGGTCGTGTCCCAGCCCCACATCGCCATCGGCTACGAGGTCGGCGTGACGCCCCTCCAGATCCTGCGCGCGATGAACGTCTTCGCCGCCGGGGGGAGGCTCGTCCGGCCCCGTGTCGTCCGCAAGTCCACCAACTTCCATGGCTCTCCGGTCCAGGGACCTCCGCCCGACGAAACGGTCCTCGCCGAGGGCTTGGCGGCCGAGCTGACCAGCCGTGTTTTCGAGAAGGTCGTCGAGGACGGGACCGCGAAACTCGGCCGGCTCGACGAGTTCTGGATGGCCGGCAAGACGGGCACCGCCCAGAGACTCGACCCAGTCCTCAAGGCCTACACGACCAAGAGCCACACGGCCTCGTTCGTCGGCTTCGTCCCGTCCCGCCGGCCGGTCCTGTCCCTGATCGTCGTCCTCGACGACCCCAAAGAAGGCTTCTATTACGGCGGCCAGGTGTGCGCGCCGATCTTTAGAGACATCGCGCGCCAGGTCCTGCGCTATCTCGGAGTGGCGCCGGAGCGGGCGCCGGCCGGGGGCGTGATCACGGCGGACCTCCAGAAAAAGGGGACGCCATGAAGCTTCGGGACGTCCTCCAGGGCATCACGGTCCTCGCGTCCGGAGCCAGCGGCGACGAGGAGATTCTGGGGATCACCTATAACTCCAAGTCCGTCAAGCCGGGATTCCTGTTCGCGGCCCTGAAGGGGGAAAGCCGGAACGGCATGGACTTCGTATCCGAGGCCGAGGCCAACGGGGCGGCCGCCGTCCTCTCCTCCTGGCCGAAGCCGCCGGCTTCGCGCCTGGCCTGGGCCCAAGCCCCGGAGGCCAGGGAAGCCCTGGCCCTGGCGGCGGCGAACTTTTTCGGCCACCCGTCGGACCGCCTGAAGGTCGTCGGCATCACCGGAACCAAGGGCAAGACGACCATCACCTATATCCTGGAAGAGATCCTGAAGGCCGCGGGCGGGTCGCCGGGCGTCATCGGGACGATCGAATACCGCGGACCCGGCCTCAAAGTCCAAGCCGGGCGGACGACCCCCGAGGCCTCCGACCTCCAGGCCATGCTCCGGGAGCTCGTGGACGCAGGCGCCACCCATTGCCTGATGGAAGTCTCGTCGCACGCCCTGGACCAGAAACGTGTCTGGGGCGTGAGCTTCGATATCGCCGTCTTCACCAACCTGACCGGCGAGCATCTCGACTACCACCGCTCCATGGAAAGCTATTTCGAGGCCAAGCGCAAGCTGTTCTATCTCAACCACAAAAGGAGCGCGGCCGTGGTCAACATGGACGACGCCTGGGGACAGAGGCTCATCGCCGAACTGCCCATGAAGACCATCACGTTCGGGCTCGAACCCGCGGCCATCGTCCGGGCCGTAAAATCGAGCCTGACGGATGACGGAATGGACGTCCAGATCGCGCATCCGGGAAACCTCCTGACCGTCCACTCCCGGCTGGTGGGAAAACACAACGTCTACAATATCCTGGCTGCCACGGCCGCCGCCCTCGCGCTCAACGTGCCGCCGCAGGACATCGCCCGCGGCATCGCGGACCTCAGGGGCGTCCCGGGCCGGTTCGAAAAGGTCGGGAACTCCCGCGACGTCCACGTCGTCGTCGATTACGCCCACACCGACAGCGCTCTCGAGCACCTCCTGGCGACGGCCCGGGAGTTCAAGCCGCGCCGGCTGGTCCTCGTCTTCGGCGCCGGGGGCAACAGGGACAAGGAAAAGCGGGAGCGCATGGGCCGGGTGGCCGCCCGGCTGGCGGACTGGACGATCATCACGTCCGACAATCCCCGGAACGAGGACCCCCTAGAGATCATCGCCGCCATCGAGAAGGGCTTCGCCAAGGAGGCCGCTAGAACCTACGAAATCGTCCCGGACCGGAAAGAGGCTATCGCCCGGGCCCTGGCCCTGGCCAACAAGGGCGATTACGTCCTCGTGGCCGGCAAAGGGCACGAAGATTATCAGATCTTCAAGGACCGGACGATTCACTTCAGCGACATCGAGGTCATCAAGGAAATCCTGGCCAGGACGGAGGCCGTCTGATCATGGCGGAGCTGCGCCTGGATGATATCGCCCGGAGAGTCGGGGGCCGGGTCGTGCAGGGAGTTCCCGCCCTGACGTTCGGGGCCTACGGGATCGATTCCCGGCTCACCGTCCCCGGCGAGCTCTTCTTCGCCGTCGTCGGCCGCAGGGACGGACACGATTACGTATCGGCCGCCGCCGGCCGGGGCGCCGCCGGGGCCGTCGTTTCGCGGGCCGTCACAGTCCCCGGAAAGGACTTCGGGCTGATCGAGGTCAAGGATACGGTCACCGCCCTTCAAGGGCTCGCCTGCTCGGTCCTGGCTGCGAGCCAGGCGCGGGTCGTCGGCATCACGGGCAGCATCGGCAAGACGACGACCAAGGAATTCGCGGCCGAGCTCCTTTCCTGCCGCTTCCGTGTCCTCAAGTCCGAGGGCAATTTCAATAACCAGCTCGGCCTGGCCCTGTCCCTCCTCCGGCTCGACCCACGGCACGAGGTGGCGGTCCTCGAGATGGGCATGAGCGCGGCCGGCGAGATCCGCGCGCTCA
>Ga0209048_10007555_pt1 | contig 10019 bp, 10 predicted proteins | sample FrelakmetCRP12CR_FD_187146 | JGI IMG/M metagenome (GOLD analysis project Ga0209048, IMG submission 187146) | Freshwater lake sediment microbial communities from the University of Notre Dame, USA, for methane emissions studies - CRP12 CR (SPAdes)... | ecosystem: Environmental > Aquatic >... | reverse complement strand
GCATAGTTATCTGATGTTTATCTCCACAAAATCACTCAGATCGCTCTGGCTGGCAGAAAACTCGTCAGACCATCCATAGCAGTCATGGAGCATTTGTGCGATTACATCTGAAAATGTCATGTTCCCACGTTTTAACATGAGAAGCGCCTCATACACCTCGGGATCTATTCGTATTGAACGCCCCTCGCCTGCACGAGGCATATTTACCACTTCGTGGTTACATTATATAAACTTATCCCAAAAACTATGGCTGACTTTATATGTAGTGGATAAAATAGTCGCGAATTGAAGAGATCTGAATCTTTACCATATGTTTTTCCATGCACCATTTTTTAAATGAGAGCAATTTTTTTAAAAACGACAATATCACGTTATAAAATACGCCTCATTGCGGTGAACGCGGGATTGGTTGTATTTTTTTGTATAGTCACTTTTACAAAAAACATCATTTTCTCCTTTTTCCCCACCAGATGTAAGACCCCAACCTGAATGGGAACGAATTGGTGGTAATACTTCAAGTCTTCGATTACAAACAAAAAAACCGGATACAGGGTAAGACTTCGACTGTTTTAATCACGGGGGTTGATGCGGATGAACGAAAACGTAGAAAAATCCGTGTACGCAAACTCGGGTTCATCTCCATGACAACCCCCAACACGCAGCAGAGTTGGAACGTCAAGCGGGACCCTGGCTACCTCAATATGGTACTCATTCTCCTGGTTTTTTGCTGCAAGAGGTTCAAACTCAATGGAGTTCTCAACAATCCCGTCCGGCGTTTTCCGGCAGCAGATGTTCTGATGCTGGTGCCCGCAGCACATATGGGTGAACCCCCGTGCCGCAAGTGCTTCAAACGCCATTGGTGCAGTATAATGGAACCCGGCGAAGGAATCCCCGGATTCATGAGAGAGCCGCTGCCAGCACTTGAGCCGTAGTGTCTGGTTTCCCAGATCAAGAGGCCCCCCATGAACAAACAGCATGCCGCGATCCGACCATTCCATGGGCATGGTGTCAAAGAGGGAAAGAAGGGGGGAGCCCCGCATCTGCTCATGACGATAAGTACTTGCCGGATCACTTCCACTTACTAAAAGCCTGTTAAGAAAAGCGTGATCATGGTTGCCGAGCACCGAAACAAGCCGGTATTCTTTTGAGAGAGTATGGATCATCTCAAGTGTTTCCTGAGGACGGTCTCCCCGATGAACAAGATCCCCGAGATTTACCAGAATATCTACCTGACCGAACGCTTGTTGGAACAATGGGGTCCGTATACATGACGCAAATGCACGGATTGCTACTGAATCTGCATGAACGTCCGAGAAGATTACTGCACCCATAATGGTGGCAAAGTATTAGTGTTTCTTTCTCATAAAAGCCGATGATGCCTCGGGTTATACCATTGGACACCAGAGGATTAAGATATGTTCATGTCCGAGAAATTCCAAGATACTAACGGAACATCTGATGAACAGGCATCGAAAAGGGGGACCGGGATACGGATTTGAAATCGTTCTTTTAGGTGCATCCCCTTTACTTTGATTCATCAGAAAAAACAAAGGAGATCTGACACGATGGAACGATTCCTTACTGAGTATATCAATCGCTTGAGACCCCTCTTCACCGGGGTTCCAGCGGTAACCGCACACGAGATTGCATCGGTATTCCTTGCCTTCAGGTTCGGGCTTTACCACAATGCAGTACATGAATGCACCCAGGCAATCTCTCTTATCCCTGATAGCGGGGCAAACGTCGCGTTAAAAAAAGCGCTCTCAATCGTCCGTGCAAATGCTCAGGATCTCGAAAATGCACAGTTTACCGCAGATTTATCGATAGCATTCTCAGAAAATGAGCGCCCGTACGTGCCCATCACACTTCCCTTGGACCAGATCGAAGATCCTGGCACCCTCGAACTGGACAACGCACTTATCCTGATCTATAGTGTGGCAGTTCTTTCCTCACCGGATGATGAAGAGGCAATGGCCGAGCACCACAAGTTCATTATCAGACTGCTGAACGGGTACAAGAAGGCACTAGGAATCAACTGATTGCATCCTTTATCAAATCCAATCAATGGGAAAAACCGGTCAGGCCAACAAACCTTTTTTGACCGGGATCACCCAGTATAATACCCTTGAAATAAAAAAACCGGCGACCCAGTGTGAATTCAACAAATTATCTAACCGAAGGACATCTTTTCCGCGGGCTTATAACCATATCACTGCCCATTATTGCAAGTAACCTCCTCCAGAGCGTGCTGGAAGTGGTCGATCTCTACTTTGTGGGCAGACTGGGCGCAGACGCAATAGCCGGCGTTGCCATGAGCGCCACGATCATCTTTGTCCTTGCAACATTCATTGTCGGTCTTGTCACTGCTACTACCGCATTTATTTCGCGGCACTATGGTGCAGAGGAACACGATACAGTAGGATTGATTGTCCAGCATGCTCTCTATATCGGTCTTACCTTCTCACTTGCGATCTCGATATTCGGCCTGTTCTTCTCAAAAGACCTTCTGATGTTACTCGGAGCGAACGAAACGGTTGCCACTCTCGGTTCTGCCTATCTTTCAGTACTCTTTTTGGGGATCTTCACGATGGTTGAACTCTGGGTCGTGATAAGCTCTTTCCAGGCCTGCGGGAACTCAATGACCCCCATGATCCTGGTGGTTGGGGTTAACATCGTAAATATCATCTTAAACCCGGTACTGATCTTCGGTCTTGCCGGGATCCCGGCTTTTGGTATTGCAGGATCTGCTCTTGCAACTATCCTCTCACGCGGAGCAGGACTTGTGATCGGCATGCTCCTCCTCGTGCGGTACTCCAGCCACATCACATTCCCGAAAACCTGGAGTCTTGACCTCCCGCTGATCTGGCGGATACTTAGTGTCGCCATCCCAAACTCGATCCAGTCCGGGCTGCGCAGCGGCACTTTCCTGGTGATGATGGCGTTTGTTGCGGTGTACGGTACTGCCGCGATTTCCGGCTATGGTATTGCAGAGCGACTTGAACTTATCGCCCTCATGCCCGGTTTTGCCATCGCTACGGCAGCCGCAGTAATTGTTGGACAGAACCTCGGTGCAAAAAAGCCGGATCGTGCAGAGGAGAGTGTGAAACTCGCGCTTATGTTCTATGGTACTATTATGTTCGCAGTTTCAGTCTGTTACTATGCTTTTGCCGAGCAGCTGATCTGGTTCTTTGACCCGAGCGGCGCGAGCGTGATAACCGGGGCATCCTACTTCCAGACGGTAACGCCATTCTACATCATTATGGCTGTGAGCATCATTCTTTCCTTTGCGCTGAACGGTGCAGGAGACACAAAAAAGCCGATGTATGCCACGCTTATATCCATGGTTCTGATACAAATCCCCCTGGGTTACTTCCTGCCACAGCACTATGGACTTGGCATTACCGGCATCTGGATCGCGGTAATTATCGGTATTATCATCCAGGCAGTCCTGCTTGGCATGATGTACAGGAGAGGCAACTGGAAACGTGTCGCGTTGTAAATAAAATCAAAAAAATACGCCTGGTTTTAAAAACGATTTCGAAGAAAAAATCAGAGGCTGTCAAGACTGATGCCACTGAAGTCCTGGGCAACCTGTTGAATATCCCTGACACCGAACGCCGTCTGCACCATATTCAGTTCGAGTGTGTTTGCTGCATCGCACATATAATCGAGGATGTCAACAGAGAGTTCCTTTTGGATCTTGCTCTTCCGCAACTGTTCAACAAGTGCAGCCATTTTCTCCGGAGGTTCCATGCGGAGTTTTGCAAGGCTCATGACACACATGTAAATCCGGGTTAAATTTCTGTCGGTACCGGTTATGGTGTCAAAGAAATTCCTGATTACCTGTGCCTGATAGATATCTCCACCCATGAATCCACCTCCTTCCCGCTCTGTAGGTAATTTCTCTGTTCGAATTGTCCTTATAAAAGGTTTGTGGCAAAAAAGTTGTTTCGCGCGAAAAATACATGATTTAAACCGTTATTTTTCTCATGAGCGGCGGAATTGTCTGACAACAAGACGCCGGGCGTCGTACTGCGCCGCATTGCCCCCCTACTTCGCTGTACTAACAATTTTGATAATATCCCCATCCTTGAGCATATGATTTTCCTTAATCCGCATCTTGGTCCGTGCATCAACTGCGTACAAAAATCCTTTGCCAATATCCGTGTGCACCTGGTACGCGAGATCGTGAGGTGTTGATCCTTTCTTCATCAGGAATGCATCGGGAAGCACTTCGCCTTTCTTGTTGCAGAAATGGGTCTCGTCTTCCACGGGGTAGACGACGATCATGTCGAGCAGCTCAAAGACGGCACGGTTGATCGCCTGCTGAACCCCCGTACCTTTGCACCGCTTCATAACTTCTGCTATCTTTGCGAGTCCTGCTTTCTGGGCAGGTGAGAGACTCCCCTCATTGGCAAGCCTGAATTCACTATCGCCGGGAAGATACTGGACCAGGTGCACACCTGCTGCATTCCTGAGAGCAAGTTCCGATGCTGCGCTCGCAAACGAAATCTTCTTCTCTGCAAGTTTTACGCGCAGCGCTTCAGATGCCTCATCAAATTTGTTCCCCACGACCAGCATCGGTTTTGAAATCTTCACCATCTCCGCGCATAGGGGGATAAGATCCTCGATAGTAGCGTGAACAAGATCCAGCTTGAGTTTCAGCTCGACATCCCGTACATCCTCCATAGTGATGCCAAGACCGGTGAATGTGTCGGCGATCCCCTGCTGGATAGCAGTCCCTTTTCCCTGGGACATTCGGCTTATCTTCGTCCAGTGCTTGTCAAGAATCCCGTGGACCCACATGGTCATCTCAAAAATCAGGAACCTGATATCTTCTTCCGGGTCATGGTTGCCTGCACCCACCGGGTTCCCCTCGCTGTCCGTGCCGCCGCTTGCATCGACAATATGGAGTATTGCATCTGCCTGCCGAAGGTTGTCAAGGAACTGGTTGCCCAGTCCCTTGCCCTTGTGGGCATCAGGTACAAGCCCGGCGACATCAATTAAGTTCACCGCCACAAACCGGTTCCCGTCAACGCAGTGTCCACACGTGAGGTGAAGATCATGGCATGGGCACTTTGTTCTCACATAGGCAACACCAAAATTCGGATTGATGGTCGTAAACGGATAGTTGGCGATTTCGACATTTGCCATGGTTGCAGCCTTAAAAAATGTCGACTTTCCGCAGTTGGGTTTTCCCGCAAGGGCCAGAGTGATCATGTGTGGTTCCTCATATGACTAATCGAGATATTTCTGCTTTTTTTGGTCTGATGAGAATCTGACAATTTTTTTGTCCGTTTTTATTAAGATCCTGATGATTTTCCTACTGCCATGGAGATCGTATTCTGTTTTCCCGGCCTGCATGAAAAAAGCCGATCGTTTTCATGCAGCACAGAATCCAACCAAAGTTTTTCATGCCTGCTTATTAAAAGGTACTTATGACTTTTATCCAGAAAAAAATCTATTATTTTGAAAAACCGGGAGACGGTAATACGCTGGATGCAACGCACTTTGCCATCGAACGTGCAAAGGAACTGAAAATCAGAACAATTGTAATAGCAAGCACTTCAGGAAAGACAGCACAGGTTTTTTTTGATGCGATGAACGGATCGGGGCTTGAACTTGTTGTGGTAACCCATGTTGTTGGATTTTCAAAACCTGGTGAATGGGAATTTTCAGCAGAAGTCGCAGATCAATTACAGAAAAAGGGTGTTCGTATCGTTACCGGTACTCACGCACTCTCAGGACTCGAGCGGGCACTATCGCGCTCACCAAAGGTTGGAGGTGGATCGCGTACCGAAGCGATCGCAGAGGCACTACGGCGCGTTGTTGCGGTCGGGCTCAAAGTGGCTGTGGAGTGCGTGCTGATAGCTGCTGACCAGGGAGCAATTGGTATCAACGAGGAAGTGATTGCTGTTGGCGGGACAGCAAGCGGTGCGGACACGGTCTGCGTGATCCGGCCAGCGCATACAGCCAGTTTCTTTGATCTCCAGGTACGGGAGATTGTCGCCATGCCGAGGGTCCGGTAACAATGGCAATCACAGAACTCAAAGAGGCGATAATCCTCCTCAAACGATTGCCGTCACTCTGGATACCCGGCATTGTTGGCGGCATTCTGGCTGCCGCACTATGGGTGACCTTCAATCTCTCAGGTACCTTTTTTGCCAGCAGGCTGCTGGTGATTTCCGGTCTGGTGCTACTCCTCTTCACTACTGGTATGCTTGTAATAATCAGGAACAATGAAGGAGACCTCCGGACAATGTTTGGCGGGGGAATCAGGTATTACTTCCGGGTACTCCTGCCCCAGCTTATTATTATATTTGGCATCATGCTCATCTTTACGCTCGTTATGGTCACCTTCAGCATCATCGGAGCGTCATCCGATATCAGTATGATGACCGCCCTTACATTTGGCTTCATGATCCCAACAGTACTACTCACCTTTTTTTACGATACCGCCGCAGTTTTTGAGGAGCAAAAGGTGTTTGAATCTATCCGGCGCAGCATCCAGCTGGTCATGACGCATATCAATGAGGTAATCGCGTTCCTGTTTGTCTGCGCAGTCATCAGTATCGGGATTATTTTTATGCTGATGATTATCTGGGAAGCATTCCTGTATGACATGCTCGAACCGATCACCCGTTACAATGAGACACAGCTCCAGACATTCACCCCGGACCAATTCATTGCATTGATAGGCCCGGGCGGTATGTGGATCACGGCAGTTATTCTCTTTATCGGAGTATTTCTGCTTGTCCCACTTCTTTACAGTTATAAGGCATGTTTTTTCAGGAAACTAGCTCGCGGGGCTACTATCATCCAGCAGCAGACAACCGGGGAATATGACAGCAAAGGGCGCTGGTATAAATATTAAAAAAATATAACCCTGTTTTTAGGGGTTTTGGGGTAAACGCAGACTTTACCTCCAGATTTTTGTTTTGAAGAATCGACAACCGATTGAGAACAATACCATGGCTCATTGTCATTTCGTGTGGGTTAGACCGGGTATTAAATTTCGTTCCTGACGTTTCCCACCCATGATGGGGTCACCCGGCCACCTTGTCGGGGTCTCACCGGGCAAGGTAGTTTTTTTAAAGGATCACACTCTTAAAACCTGCACTCGGACCGCCGCTGGAGCGTCCCCATAGGGGGCGGCGGCGTTTACGTTCAGGGAGTATGGGGCATCAGCCTCCATCCTTATAATCCTCTCAATACATGCGTTACCCAGGTAAAACAGAAAAGAGCCAAAAAATGGTATGTGTCTGGTATTTACCGATACATAGTACGATTGACCTCAAGCTTTCAGGAACAGAAACAACGCAACTGCACATACTCCCCCGCCAATCGTTGCGAGGAGATTAGTACCTGCATTTCCTAAAAATCCACGGTTCTCCAATGTCGCTCCAACAAGGCTGTCAATATTGGTACCGACAAAACCCGCAAGCGTGCATATAATCATCATTTCAGGAGTTATAACGTTGAGCAGCAGCGCAACAAGAGAGACGGTAAAACCTCCCAGGAGCGCGACAAATTCTCCCGTCAGGGTAACACCCCCGTTCATGCCAATCGGGACTTTTTTTAACGTGGTAATCATATAGGGGATTCCACCGGTCACCCCAATCTCACTTGCCAGGGTATCGGCAGCAGCTGTCGCCACACAACCGACATACATGACAATAAAGACCGGTTGCTGAAAAACACCGAAAAGAACTGCCGCAGCAGCTGCAACTATCCCATTTGCAAAAACATTCCGATACCCCCGTGCCCCGCCCCGTCCCTGCTCTACACCAATCCGTTTCTTATACTCAAATTTATATCTGGTCGCAGCAGAGCCAAGGATGAAGAAGGACAGCATAATCAAAAACCATTGTGTACCCTGAGGAGCCGCAAAGACCAGCAGGATAATCCCGATAAGTGCGGCAGAGAAGAGACCGGAAAGATCTGCGGTTTTTGCCCGGAATGCAAAATAGCCAAAGGAAAACCCGACAATAACAGCTATCACCACAAGCAGCAGGTCTGCCTGGTAGTTAAGCTCCCATATGAGCCACATCGTCATAGCTATGCCAAGCGCTTCGATAACCAGCGAGTCCTCATACCTGAGCAGGATAGTTTTTAAGAGAACAGCGGCGATGATTCCGAAGATTACCGTTAAGAAATAGTTCTGGTCGAGATATGCGATGACGAGCACACCCGCCCAGGCCGTAGAGATGATATAATAGAGATAGGTGTTTAAATCATCAGCACCACGCTGGAAGACCAGTTCGCCCAGAACAAGCATGGCAATCGTGCAGCAGAATACAAAAAGAGGAAGGAGAGTGATTCCGTAAAGCACTGCGATAATACACAAAGAGTACGCAAGATATTTGGTGTCAAAAAAACGCCAGAGGATAAGCGCAAAGAGTATAACAATCAGACTCATCAGCCACGCAGGCTGGATAGAGGGGGCAATCAGAATAGAACCGCCGACAAGCCCTGCCGCGTAACCCAGCCCTCGTTGCTTCTCCATTTGTCAATCATTTGTCTTTAAAGCAAAAAGAGTTTTATCGTGTCCGTATTTTTTAAAAATCTAAACGCTGACGGCAATCACCGATTCAGAAAAAAAGGATACGATCACTATATTTTATTTCACAACCAACCTTCTGGCGAATGGTATCCTCTGATCAACTGCCGAAAAATTATGATTTCGCTGAGGTGGAGGAGCGCTGGCGCGGCACCTGGCGCGACGAAGATCACTATTTTGATAAAAACTCAAAAAAACCGCAGTTTGTGATCGACACGCCTCCACCCTATCCTACCGGCAACTTCCACATTGGTAACGCATTAAACTGGTGCTATATCGACTTTTTTGCCCGCTATAAACGTATGAAAGGCTTTAATGTGATGTTCCCGCAGGGATGGGACTGTCATGGTCTCCCGACGGAAGTGAAAGTGGAAGAACTCAATCATATCACAAAAAACGATGTTTCCCGCGAGGAGTTCCGGCGGTTGTGCCATGAACTTACCGAGAAAAACATTTCTCTGATGAGGCTCACGCTGCGCAGGATGGCGTTTTCCACGGACTGGAGTAACGAGTACATCACCATGATGCCGGATTACTATGGCAAAACACAGCTCTCATTCCTGCGTATGCTCAAGTCCGGTTACATCTACCAGAGCGAGCACCCGGTGAATTATTGTATCAGGTGCGAGACAGCGATTGCTTTTGCTGAGGTCGCGTATGATGACCGGGAAACACAACTCAATTACTTTGACTTTGATGGTGTGGAGATTGCAACTACCCGCCCCGAACTCCTTGCAGCCTGCGTAGCAGTAGCAGTACACCCGACAGATGGACGGTACCATTACCTGAAAGGCAGGAAGATGGTAGTCCCGTTGTTCGGCCACGAAGTTCCGGTAGTGCTTGATGAGGCAGTTGATCCCGCGTATGGCTCCGGTGCTGTCATGATTTGTACATTTGGTGACAAACAGGACGTTCACTGGTGGAAGCAGCACAACCTTGCTTTGCGAAAAGCAATTGACCGACAGGGAAAGATGACAGGCATCGCGGGAAGATATGAGGGAATGAATACCTCCGATTGCCGCACCGCAATCCTTGACGATATGAAGTCCCAAAAAATCCTTAAACGCCAGGAAAATCTGGCTCAGCGTGTCGGGACCTGCTGGCGCTGTAAGACCCCCATAGAGATTCTCTCAGAGCGCCAGTGGTTTGTAAAAATAAAACCTGATGAGATCCAGGAGGCCGCTCACCAGATCACCTGGTATCCTGAGCATATGCTGCTCAGGATGGAAAACTGGGTCGAACAGATGGAATGGGACTGGTGTATCTCACGGCAGAGGATTTTTGCAACACCGATCCCGGTCTGGTTCTGTAAAAAATGTGGAGAGATAGTGATACCGGACGAGAGGGATCTGCCTGTTGATCCAACTCTGGTAACACCGAAACATCCCTGCCCGAAATGTGGCAGCAACGAGTTTGCCGGAGAAGTTGATGTCCTTGATACCTGGATGGACTCATCCAT
>Ga0209048_10007554_pt1 | contig 10019 bp, 9 predicted proteins | sample FrelakmetCRP12CR_FD_187146 | JGI IMG/M metagenome (GOLD analysis project Ga0209048, IMG submission 187146) | Freshwater lake sediment microbial communities from the University of Notre Dame, USA, for methane emissions studies - CRP12 CR (SPAdes)... | ecosystem: Environmental > Aquatic >... | reverse complement strand
GCCTCCGGCGCCGCGGCGACTGGAACGAGGTCAGTGACGGCTACACGGCCGAGCAGGCCGTCGCCGAGGCCGAGCGCTGCCTCAACTGCGCCGTGTGCAGCGAATGCGACAGCTGCGTGCGCGCCTGCCCCAGCGGCGCTATCGACTGGGATCAGACAGAGACCGTGGAGGACATCACCGTCGGCGCCGTGATCATCGCCACCGGCCACCAGGAGTTCGACGCGCGCCGCAAACGCCCGCTGGGCTACGGCCGCTACGACAACGTGCTCACGCAGAGTCAGCTGGCGCGGCTGCTCGCCGCCGCCGGTCCTACGGCCGGCGAGCTCGAGCGCCCCTCCGACAAGGGCGTGCCCAAGAACATCCTGATGCTGCAGTGCGTCGGCTCCAGGGACTGCACGAGCAGCGGCAACGAGCACTGCTCGGCCGTCTGCTGCCTGTTCGCCACGCTGCACGGCTCGCTGATCAAGCAGCACTACCCGGACGCCGAGGTCACCATCGGCTACACCGACCTGCGCGCCCCCGGCAAGGCGCACGAGGAGTACTACAAGCTCGTGCAGTCGCGCGGCGTGCGCTACGTGCGTGGGCGCGTGAGCGAGATCATCGAGGAACCCGACAAGAACCTGCGCGTGCGCTTCGAGGACACGCTCACCGGGCGCAAGAGCGAGGAGCTCTTCGACCTCGTCGTGCTCTCGGCCGGCCTGGAGGCGAGCGAGGGCACCAGGGACATCGCCCACGTCGCCGGCCTGCAGACCGCGTCCGCCGGCTTCATCAAGGAGTACCACCCCAAGCTGGCGCCGGTGGACACCCAGCGCACCGGCATGTTCGTGGCCGGCACGGCGCAGGGGCCCAAGAACATCCCCGACTCGATCGCCCAGGCGAAGGCGGCGGCGGCCCGTGCCATCGGCATGCTCAGCACGGGCTTCGTGCTCACGCCGGCTCAGGTCGCCGCGAGCGATCCGGACGTATGCATCGCCTGCGGGGTCTGCGAGACGGTCTGCCCGCAGGGCGCCGTCGCGGTGACGAACGGCGCCGACGCGCACTCCGTCGTCGACCCGAACATCTGCCGCGGCTGCGGCATCTGCAGCGCCGAGTGCCCGACCGGGGCCATCCAGCTCGGCGGCTTCAGCGACGACGAGGTCCTCGCGGAGGCGACCGTCTGATGACCGCCATCCCCGCCGCCCCGGCGGCCGGTCGCGACACCGGCGGCGACCGTCGCGTCGTCGCCTTCTGCTGCCGCGAGTGCGCCTACGCGGCCGCCGACGCCAGCGCCAACGCGCGCACCTCGCTGCCGCCGACGGTCCGTCTCGTGCTCATGCCCTGCACCGGCCGCGTCAGCCCGCTGCACCTGCTGAGCGCGCTGGCCGAGGGCGCCGACGGCGTCATGGTCGCCGGCTGCCTCGAGGGTCAGTGCCACTACCGCGAGGGCAACTTCAACGCCATCGACCGCGTGGCGTTCGTGCAGCGCCTGCTCAAGAGCGTGGGCGTCGAGCCCGAGCGCTGCCGCATGTTCACGATGAGCGCCGGGGAGCCGCCCAAGTTCGTGGCCGCCGTCAAGGAGATGGACCGCGTCATCGGCGGCCTGCCGCCGCTGGAGCGGTCCGCCGCGCCTGCCGCGACGCAGGCGTCCGTCGACCCGGCCGGCGGCCGGCCGGCGGCCGGGTCGCCCGGCGCCACAGCCCGGCCTCGCGCCGCCGTGAGGGGGGCCGCCTGATGCCGCTCACCAACCGCGGACGCGAGATCCTCAGCCGCGTGCCGGGCGGCACGCTGCAGAGCACGACCGGCGTCGGCTGCGAGATCGTGCGTCACGAGGAGCTCTGCGTGGGCTGCGGCACGTGCGCCGCCAATTGCCCCTCAGGCGCCTCGCAGCGCAGCGATACGTTCGACGTGCACCAGCTGCTGGACGCGCCGGCCGGCAGCCGCCGGGGAGCCCTCGGCGACGCGCTGCGGCGCATCATGCGGCACGAGCCCGACGGCCTCGTCGAGGTACCGGCGCGCGTGACGGTACTGCGCACCATCAGCTACGACGACCAGAAGTGCCTCGGCTGCGGCACCTGCGCGCGCGGCTGCCCGGCCGAGGCCATCGAGGCGCGGCCGCCGAAGGCCGGCGCCGCGCCTGACGCGGAGATGAGCACATGACCCCCGGCAACGGCAAGATTCAGATCGCCGGCCGGCGCCCGCTCGTGCTCCTCTGCGAGTGCGCCGGCACGATGAAGAACATCGACTTCGACAGGCTCGAGACGCGCGCCGGCCTGCACGCCGACGTCCGGCGCGGCACGCACTGGTGCAGCCGCGAGGGCCAGGCGCAGCTGCTGGAGCTGATGGAGGCCGGCGAGGGACGCCAGCTCGTCTTCGCCGGCTGCTCGCAGGACTTCGCCGCGCGCCGCTTCCACAAGCTGCTCACGCGCGGCCTCCAGCTGGAGATCGCCGACATCCGCGAGGGCTGCAGCTGGGTGCACGGCGAGGACGTCGACGCGGTGACCGACAAGGCCGCACGCGTCGTCGACTCGTCGATCGCCTACCCGGACGCGCCGGCAGACACGATGAGCTACGCCGAACGCCACGACACGGTCGTGGTCATCGGCGGGGGTGTGGCCGGCACGCAGGCCGCCGTGGAGCTCGCCCAGATGGGTCACAAGGTCGAGCTCGTCGAGCGGCGGCCGTTCCTCGGCGGCCGCGCCGCCCGCATCGGCACCGTCTTCCCCACCAACGACTGCGGCCAGTGCCTGCCGACCACCGATGCGCAGGCCGGCACGCGCAAGTGCTTCCACCGCAACGTCGCCATCGATCATCCGAACCTGGACATCTGGCGCCGCGCCACGGTGGAGTCGGTCACCGGCCACCCCGGCGACTTCGCGGTCAGCATCCGCCGCTTGCCGAACATCGTCACCGACGCCTGCGTCAACTGCGGCACCTGCGAGACGGTCTGCCCGGAGGACGCTTCGGAGCCGGGCAACAAGGCCATCTTCACCGAGTTCTACGACGGCCGCGTGATCCGGACGGTCGATCTCGACACCTGCACCTTCTGTGGCAAGTGCGCCGAGCAGTGCCCGGTGCAGGCCATCGACTTCACGCAGTCGCCCGAGCGCGCCACCGTGCACGCCGGCGCGATCCTCACGGCGACCGGTTGCGAGCCGGCGCCGCCCAGGTACTACACCGACCTCGGCTACGGCCACGACGGTGTGGTGACGCAGGTCGAGCTCGCCGAGATGCTCGACGCATGGGAGGGCGAGGCGTCGCTGGGGCACATGCCGGCGAAGGACATCGTGATGGTGCAGTGCGCCGGCTCGCGCGACAAGCGCCACTTGCCGCACTGCTCGCGCCTCTGCTGCATGATCGCACTCAAGCACGCGATCCGCCTCAAGACGCTGTTCCCGGAGATGCACATCACCATCTGCTACCTCGAGATGAGGACCGCCGGCGTGGGCTACGAGAACTGGTTCCTCGCCGCACGCGAGGCCGGCGTTGAGTTCCTGCGCGGCACGCCGCCCGAGGTGCAGTTCGACCGCGACGGCCGCCCCGTCGTCGAGGTCGAGGACGTGACCGCGGCGCGCAAGCGTGTCCTACGCCCCGACCTGGTGGTCTTGAGCACCGGCATGGTCCCGGCCACCGACACCGAGCACATCGCCGAGACGCTCGGCATCGAGCGAGACGACGACGGCTTCATCGAGATCCTCGACCGCAAGAACCGCGCCACCGAGACGAGCACGGAGGGCATGTTCGTGTGCGGTTCGGCGTCCGGCCCCAAGGCGCTCATCGAGGTCAACACCGAGGCCGGCGCGGTGGCCGGCGAGATCCACAACTTCCTGAGCTCGCCGGGGCGGCGCGGGACCCCTGCATCGCAGGTGGACGCCGCCCAGTGCGTCGGCTGCGACACGTGCATGACGATGTGCCCGTTCGCGGCCATCACCCTTGTGGACCGGCCGGCGGACGCTCCGCGGCCGGCCGAGGTCAAGGACGACGGCAAGCTCGCCGTGATCGACCAGGAGACCTGCCGCGCCTGCGGTATATGCGCCGCCAACTGCCCCGAGGTGGCGATCGGCCACAACCTCGGCGACGAGGCGCTGTTCGGGCGCATCGCCATGATGGCGCAGGGCGCCGAGAAACCCGTCATCGGCTTCTACTGCAAGGAGTGCGCCGGCGCCGCCATCGGCCTGAGCGGGCAGCACCGCGACAAGTACCCCGAGAGCGTGCGCCTCATCGAGCTGCCGTGCCTCGGCCGGCTCAGCGCCCTCCACATCGTGGAGGCGGCCCGCCTCGGTGCCGCCGGCGTGTTCCTCGCCGGCTGCGCCGAGGGCCGCTGCCAGTACCGCACCGGCGACACGAGCGCGCGCGAGCAGATGCGCATCGCCGAGGAGGTGCTCGCCGACGGCGGCACGCCGTTGCCGCTGGAGCTGTGGCACCTCTGCGCCGTCGACCGGCTCAGCGTGGGCCGGCGGATCCGCCTGTTCCAGGCCAAGGCCGCCGGCGACGAGGTCTCCCTCGAGATGCTCGAACGCGAGATGGAACTGATCGGCGCCGGAGCCGGCGCCCTGGCGGGCGCCACCGCCGGCTCCGCTCCGGGCGCCACCGCCGGCGCCTGCAAAGGGGGTGAGGGCTGTGGCCGTGGCCGCTGACACCGCCTACCCGCAGGCCGTGATCGACGAGTTCAAGAAGCTCGCCCGGGAGTGCTACGCCTGCTACCAGTGCGGCACCTGTACCTCATCGTGCCCCAGCGGCCGCGAGCTGTACCGGGGGCCGCGGCGCCTCGTGCGCCTCATCCTGGCCGGCGAGATCGAGGCCGTGCTCAAGAGCGACGACCTCTGGCGCTGCACCGAGTGCGGCACCTGCACCAGCGTCTGCCGCATGGACATCGACGTGTCCGCCGTCCTGCACCGCCTGCGAGAGCTGGAGCGCGAGCACGGCACGGCGATCCGCTGTCCCGAGCGCTCCGCGGCCGACGTCGCAGCGACCCGCCTGCGCAAGCAACCGCGCATCGACAACATCCACTTCGGTGCGGCCATGGTCGCCAAAGGTCACCTGCCGAAAGACAAGCTGGGCGCCGCCGGGATGGGCGTGAAGCTCGCCCGGCAGATGCTGCCGCTCGGCAAGAAGCGGGCGGGCGAAGCCGGCCCCGCCGGCCTCGCGGCCGCCACCGGCGCCGCCGTGACGCTGCCCTTCTACGCCGGCTGCGCCCTGCCCCAGGACCACGAGCTGCACGCCGTGGTGCGCGACGTGGCCGCCGGCTTCGGCGTCGGCCTCGACGAGGCGGCGGACGCCGGCTGCTGCGGCCATCCCAGCCGCGGCGCCGTGCCGAGCCTGTACTCCTCGGACGAACGCGTCTGCACGGCGTGCCCGGCCTGCGACGCCGGTCTCCTCGAGTCCGGCGTCGACGCCGTGCCGCTCTGGGACGCGCTCACCCGGCGCGCCCGGCGCACCGACGACATCGCCATGACGGCCGCGTCGCCGGGTTTCGTCCCCTACGTCGGCTGCCTCGCCGACCGCGACACCGCCCTGGCCGGGCTCGGCGACGCCGCCGATCAGGCGGGCGTCGTCATGGAGCTCGACTACCCGACGCTGCACGGCGGCTGCTGCGGCGCCCTCGGGGGCATGTACCGGGGCGCGACCAAGGCGAGCGCGATGCTGCTCGAGTTCGCCGCCGCCCGCCGCGCCCCCATCGTCACCACCTGCTCGCTCTGCCGCGACAACGTGCGCTCCGCCGCCCGCGAGCTCAAGCTCGACGTCCCCGTCCATTTCTGGCCCGAGTTCTTCCGGGCCGTCCCGACCTCCCCGGAGGCGCGTTCCGATGACTGACAATGACTCCCGAGAAGTGAAGGTCACCGTGCCGGGCGACGCTCCGCCCGAGGACGCCGTCGCCAAGGCGCAGGCCGGCGAGGCGCTCGCTCCCGACGGCCCCAATCTCGACAACCCCTACGCCCACATCGCCGAGACCGAGTTCAAGGGGCGCACCACCTCGCGCCGCGATCTGGTCGACCGCATCGTCAACGACCCGCGCATGCACGACCACAAGGAAGGCTTCGAGAGCTGCATCCAGTGCGGCATCTGCACGTCGGGCTGCCCGGCGGCCCGCTTCACGGACTACGTCCCGCGCGAGGTAGCGCGCCGGGCCCTCGAGGGCGACCCCACGCTGCTCGAGGACGACTCGGTGTGGTTCTGCTTCTACTGCTACACCTGCCAGAGCCGCTGCCCGCGCCAGAACAGCGTCGCCGTGATCAACCAGGTGGTGCGCAGCATGCAGGTGGAGAGCGGCTACGGCATCAAGCACGTCGAGATGTTCGCCGCCTGGGGCGAGCAGTTCTACGACAAGGGCATGGGCGGCACGCCGCACGTGTTCTTCAGCGCCATCGCCGAGGCGTGGGGGCCGAAGTGGAAGGAGTTCATCGCCAACCGCGACGCGATGCGCGAGGAGATGGGCCTGGGCGGCATGTACCCGGCGGAGGAGGCGGTGAAGGAAGTGCAGGTCATCATGGAGGAGACTGGCTTCTTCGAGCGCGTCAAGAGCCTCGGCGCCTGGAAGGACCACGAGCCGGCGAAGCGCGAGTAGCCGCGCCGGCTCCTGCCCTGCGGCGCCTGCCCCGCTCCTCTACGCGGCCTGCACCGACGGCGGCCGCGTGAAGCCGTCGGCGATGCGCAGGATCCCCAGCAGCACGAAGTAGATGCCGACCAGCCAGAGGAGCGCGAGCGCGCCCTTGGCGGGATGCACGAAGAACACGACGCCGATGGCCAGCGACAGGACGCCGAGGAGGATCAGCCAGGCGCGCTGCCCTCCGCTGAGGCCGCCGATGAACGCCCCGGCGATATCGGTGATGCCCGAGATGATCGCCCAGGCGGCGATGATGTAGATCAGCGTAAGGGCGGTGAGGCCCGGCCAGACCAGGACCATGATGCCGAAGATCACCGCCACCAGGCCCACGGCGATCGCCCAGCCGCGGCTCTCGGCGTGGCCGAGCAGCCCTGCCGCGGCCAGCGCCACGCCGTAGACGACGGCGAAGATGCCCAGCAGCAGGAGCACGCTCGCAAGGCTCAGCCCCGGACGCACCAGGAAGAGGATCCCCAGCACGATCATGAGAAGGCCGGTGATGAAGGAGAGCGCGATCCAGGCGCCTCTGCTGTGCATGAAGGTGCTCCTTGTCTCGGGTGACGGCGACGTGCGTACAGTACCCGCCGCCGCGCCGTATAATCGCCGTCACACAGCGAGCGACTCCCCGACCGGGCCCGCCAGCGCCTGCCCGCCTCATCGGTGACCACATGCCCGAGCTGAACGCTCTCCAGTCAGAGCTTCGCCGCCTCGCCGCCGAACGCGACGTCGTGATCCTGGCGCACAACTACCAGCGCCCCGAGGTGCAGGACGCCGCCGACCACACCGGCGACTCGCTCGAGCTGGCGCGCATCGCCCAGAAGGACCCGCACGGCGTCATCCTGTTCTGCGGCGTGCACTTCATGGCGGAGACCGCCTACATCCTCGCGCCGCAGAAGACGGTGCTCATGCCGGACAAGCGCGCCGGCTGCCCGATGGCCGACATGGTCACCGTGCACGGCCTGCGCGAGCTCAAGGCGCAGCACCCGGACGCCGTGGTGGTCGCCTACGTCAACACCTCGGCCGACATCAAGGCGGAGACCGACGTCTGCTGCACGAGCGCCAACGCCGTGCAGATCGTCGAGCGGTTCCGCAAGGACCAGAAGATCATCTTCGTGCCGGACCGGAACCTCGGCGACTACGTCGCCCGCCAGACGGGTCGCGAGGAGACCATGATCCTCTGGCAGGGCTGGTGCCACGTGCACGACGATTTCCGCGCCGCCGAGATCGCGGAGATCCGCGCCGCCAATCCGGGCGCCGTGCTGATGGCGCACCCGGAGAGCCGGCGCGAGGTGCTCGACATCGCCGACGTGGTCACGAGCACGTCGGGCATGTTGCGCTACCCGGCCGGCAGCGACGCGACGACGTTCATCGTCGCGACTGAGACCGGCCTGCTCTATCGCCTCGGCGTGCTGTACCCGGGCAAGACGTTCATCCCGGCGTCCCGCAGGGCCGTGTGCCCCAACATGAAGCTCACGACGCTCGAGAAGTGCATCGCCACGCTGAGCGACGAGTGGGACGACGTGCTCGACCACGAAGTGAGTGTGGGCGAGCACATCCGCGTGAAGGCGCTGCGGGCCGTGGAGCGGATGATCGAATAGGCGGAGGGGCCGTCGAGCTTCCGCTCGACGGCCCCTCGCTCCGCCGGATGTGGGCGTGCCTCGAAGTCGTCCGGCTCAGATGCTGGCGGTCTCGGCGACGGGCTCCGGCTCGGCGAAGAGCACCGTCGAGAGGTAGCGCTCGCCGGTGTCGCACAGGACAGTCACGATGAGCTTGCCCTTGTTCTCCGGACGGCTCGCGACCGTGTAGGCGGCGTAGGCGTTGGCGCCGGCCGAGATGCCGACGAGGATGCCCTCGGCCGCCAGCTCGCGCGCGAACTCGAAGGCCTGGTCGTTTGTGACCTGGACGACCTCGGCGTAGACGCCGGTGTTGAGGACCTTGGGCACGAAGCCGGCGCCGATGCCCTGGAGCTTGTGCGGGCCGGGCTGGCCGCCGCTGAGCACCGGCGAGTCGGCCGGCTCGGCGGCAACGATCTGCACGTCCGGCTTGCGCTGCTTGAGCACCTCGCCGACGCCGGTCACGGTGCCGCCGGTGCCGACGCCGCTGACGAACACGTCGATCTTGCCGTCGGTGTCGTTCCACACCTCTTCGGCGGTCGTGCGGCGGTGCACCTCGGGGTTGGCGGCGTTCTCGAACTGTTGCGGCATGAACGCGCCGGGGATCTGCTGGCTGAGCTCGGTGGCGCGGGCGATGGCGCCCTTCATGCCCTCGGGACCGGGCGTGAGCACCAGCTCGGCGCCGTACGCGCGCAGCAGGTTGCGGCGCTCCACGCTCATCGTCTGGGGCATCGTCAGGAGGACCTTGTAGCCGCGGGCGGCGGCGACCAGCGCCAGGGCGATGCCCGTGTTGCCGCTGGTCGGCTCCACGATGGTCGTCTTCTCCTTGTCGATGAGGCCGGCCGCTTCGGCGGCGTCGATCATCGACAGCCCGATGCGGTCCTTGACGCTGCCGCCCGGGTTGAACGACTCGAGCTTGCCGACGACGGTCGCTCCGGAACGCTCTGATAGGCCACGCAGCTTGACGAGCGGCGTGCCCCCGATGAGCTCGGTGATGTTCTCGGCGATCTTCACGTGTGTCTCCTCTGTTCTGTGATCTCGTGCTGTGACTGGTCTTGTGCCGCTTCAGATCTGATACATGGGCTGGCCGGCGCGGAGCTGCCGCTCGCGCTCCGCGAGGTCGGCCACGCTGGTGGCAGCGAGCACACCCTCGAAAGCCTCGGACGCCTGCCGCCAGACGGCGGACGCGCCGCAGAAGTCCTCGAGGTCGCACTCGCCCTCGGTACACGCCGCGACGCCGAGCGGGCCGTCGAGCGCGGTGACGACGTCGAGCACGCTGACCTGGTCCGGCCGGCGCGCGAAGGTGAACCCGCCGCCGACGCCGCGGTGGCTGCGCAGCAGCCCGGCCCGGCGGAGCGTCGCGAAGAGCTGCTCCAGGAACTGCTCCGGCAGATCCCGCTCCGACGCCAGATCCGAGACGCGCACCGGCCGGGGCTCGCCGCCGGTGCGGAGGTCGAGCTCCACCAGTGCTCTCAGCGCGTACCGGCTCTTTGAGGAAACGTGCATAGGTCTCCGTGAGTCTCAACAGGGGCGGGCGATTTGAATTTCTATATACCCTATAAGTCTTATCAACAATCGCTCTACGGGCAACCCGATGAGGTATCAAGAAGGCTGTGGGATAATCGGAGCACGATGAGCGGAGCGAGCGACCAGGCGAGGGACGAGACGAGCGATCACACGAGACACGAAACGCGCGGCGACACGAGAGACGAGCCGCGCGCCGACACGGGAGATCCGGCCGCGGCGGCGGTGATCGTGAGCCTGCCGGCGGCGCTGACCTCCCCGGAAGCGCCGCTCGAGTTGTCGGTCGCGGCGGGGACCGTCGAAGA
>Ga0209048_10007553_pt1 | contig 10020 bp, 8 predicted proteins | sample FrelakmetCRP12CR_FD_187146 | JGI IMG/M metagenome (GOLD analysis project Ga0209048, IMG submission 187146) | Freshwater lake sediment microbial communities from the University of Notre Dame, USA, for methane emissions studies - CRP12 CR (SPAdes)... | ecosystem: Environmental > Aquatic >... | reverse complement strand
CGCGGCTGTGCTGCGAGCGCGACCACGCGTCGAAGGCGGCGCCATGGCATTCGGCGCACGCCGCGCTGCCCACGTGACCCTTGCCGGGCGACAGGAAAGCGCCCTGCCCTTGCGCCGCGGCGGGAGGTGCCGGCTGCGTCGATGCGGCGGACGGCAACACGGCGAGCACGACGCCGATGGCAAAGGCTGCGGCCGGCAATAGCTTCGACATTGGCGATCCTGGCAAGGGGGTCGGCGACCCCGCATCGGAGAGACGACTGCGGATTGGCAGCCGGATTCTAGCCGGATTCACTCGACGCGAAGGCGCCGCGTGGCGAAATCGGCGGGAAGGTCAACCCATCGCGACCCAGGCGTTTCTTGCAATGGTCGGGATCGCGACGACGAACGGTCACGGCACGGGCTTCCTGCCCGTCCCGTGCCTGGTGCCGGACTGCGGTCGCTCAGAGCGTCGGCGTGCCGGCATGCGCGTAGGTCTTTTCCTGCTGCCGCTGGCAGATGATGCAGCGCTTCGCCGTCGGATAGGCGAGCAGCCGCTCGTACCCGATGTCCTCGCCGCAGCCGATGCAGATCCCGAACGTGCGCCCGCTGAGGCGCGCCTTCGCCGCCTCGATGTCGCGCAGCTCCTGGATGTGCCGGTCGATGATCGCGAGATTGAGGTCCGCCAGCGCGTCGCCGACCGACTGGTCGCCGATGTCCGCGGGCACCCGTCCGATCAGCTCGATGTACTGCTGATTCTCGCTCTCCTCGAGCGCGTCGCGGACTTCCTCGAGCAGCGACCGGTAGCGCTTGTCGAGCCGTTCGCCGAGATTCGACCATTCGGGCTGAGTAAGTGCCATGTGCGTCCTCGCCACTGCCGATCCATTGACCCTCGTTTCATTCTAAGGTCGACCGCCCCGGGTGATTTGATCTGGCGCAAGCGCCGGCGATGCCGCGATCCGCCCCGGAGGCGCTACCGCGTGAACGCCTGCTGCAGTTCCTCGGCCACACGCGACGCCTCGCCGGCGTAGCGCGCCGAAACGTGGAACGGAATCACTGCCCCTGCCTGCGCGGCGCGCGCGATGGCGCCGGCCTGGCGTGCGGTCAGGTGGAACTTCCGCTCGAAGTGGTCCATGTGTGTGTGGCTGACGAACACGTGCGAGACGCGCAGCAGCTTCTTCGCCGGCAGCGCAGCGAGGTCGCCCAGATCGAACAGCAGCGCCCGTCGCTCGAACAGGAAGTCGACGAAGAGGCCGGGATCGCCGGTCGGTCCGTTGACGAGCCGGGGTTGGAAGATCGGGCGCACGGTTACCGTTGGCGTGGGCTGCAATAATCGAGGGTCACGTCAACCCCCTATGTGCCGAAGATGCGGAATCCATGATTTGACGACCGTCAACATGCGTCGTCCTTTCGGACGGACAATGGACGGGAGGCGTGGGCGTGCGGGCACCCACCACGGCAGACGGCGGCGATTGCATGATGGACGAGAACCACCGCATCGCGGAAATGCTGCGTGAGGCCGGCACGCTGCTCGCGCAGCAGGGCGCCAATCCGTTCCGCGTCAACGCGTATCGCAAGGCGGCCGACACCGTCGACGGTCTCGATCGGAGCATCCGCGAGATCTTCGCCAACGAGGGCACTGCAGGGCTCGATGCGCTGCCGGGCATCGGCGAAGGCCTCGCCAACGCGATTGCGCAGATCCTGGCCACGGGCAGCTGGAGCCAGCTCGACCGGCTGCGTGGCACGATCGACCCGCTGCAGACGTTCCAGACCGTGCCGGGCATCGGCCCCGATCTGGCGAAGCAGATCCACGACACGCTGCACGTCGACACCCTCGAGGCGCTCGAGGTCGCCGGCCACGACGGGCAGCTTGAATCGGTGCCGGGCATCGGGCCGCGACGCGCCGCCGCCATCGCCGCCACCCTCACTGCGATGCTCGACAAGCGCCGCGCATTGCGCCGGCAGCCGCAAGGTCGACCGGCTACGGCCGACCCGCCGGTCGACGTGCTGCTCGACGTGGACCGGGAGTACCGGAGCAAGGCGGACAGCGGGAGCCTCCCGACGATCGCACCCAGGCGTTTCAACCCCGAGGGACTCGCCTGGCTGCCGATCCTGCACACCAACCGCGGCGCCTGGCATTTCACGGCGCTCTATTCCAACACGGCGCGCGCGCACGAGCTCGGCAGGACGCGCGATTGGGTCGTCCTCTACTTCTACGACGACCAGCACGCCGAGCGGCAGCACACGGTCGTCACGCAAACGCGCGGAGCGCTGCTCGGCAAGCGCGTGGTGCGGGGGCGCGAAGCGGAATGCGCGGCGCTCTACGGCCACCCGTGAGAGTGCCCGGCCGCCCGGCCGTTCGGCTGCCCTGTCAGGGGAGGCCGCGCGCCTCGCGATGACTTCCGGCGTCAGTCGCCCAGGGCGAGGCTGCGCACCCGGCGCGACGCGACGATCTCGCCGCGGACGAACTTCTGGTGATTGGCCTGGATGGCGCTGGGCACGTACAGGTAGTTGACCATCATGCCGAGCGATTCGCGCAGCCCCTTGCGGGACGGGTCGGCCAGCCAGTTGATGCGCTCCAGCCGCGCGCCGTTGTTCAGGTGAAACCGCGCCACCGGATCCTGCGCGGGCTCGCTGCCGTCGCCCCGCTGCAGCAGATAGGTGGCGCACAGCTGCGTCAGCGGCTCCTTCAGCGGCGCGAGGCGCGCGTCCGCGCCCGCCGCGTCCGCGGCAATGCTCGCAGGATTCCCGTCCAGGCTCCGGGCCACGGCCTTCAGCGCCTGCGCCAGCGGCTCGCTGCGCCCCGCCTCCGGTGCCGCGAGCAGCGGGCCGAGCCACGCGGCGAAGCCGGGAATCGGCGACAGCGTGCAGAACACCTTGAGGCGCGGCAGCTCCTGCGACAGCACGTCGACGACCCTCTTGATGAGGAAGTTGCCAAGCGGCACGCCGCGCAGCCCCGGCTGGCAGTTGCTGATCGAGTAGAAGACCGCGGTGTTCGCGCGGCTCGGATCCTTCGACGCGGACTGCGCGTCGAGCAGCGGCGGCACCGCTTCGGCGATCCGATCCATCAGCGCCACCTCGACGAAGATCAGCGGCTCGTCGGGCAGGGCCGGATGGAAGAACGCGTAGCAGCGGCCGTCCGCGTCGAGCCGCCGGCGCAGGTCGTTCCAGCCCTGGATCTCGTGCACCGCCTCGTGGACGATGATCTGCTCCAGCAGGTAGGCGGGCGTGCGCCAGTCGACGCGAACGATCTGCAGGAAGCCCGGATTGAACCACGACGCCAGCAGGTGGCGGAAATCCGCGTCGACAGCCTCGAGCTCGCGGTGGTCGCGCTTGAGCTCGAGGATCCGCTCGCGCATCCGCAGGATCGCGGCGGTGCCGCCGGGGGCCCGGTTCAGCCGCCGCAGGAGCTCCTGGCGCGGCGGCTCGGCAACGGCGGAAAGCTGCGCGAGGTTGGCGGCGGAAGCTTCGGCGGCGTACGCCTGGGCCGCCACGAGCACCTGCTTGGGATCGGGCGAGAATTCCGCGAGGAGGGCGGCGAAGAAGCGCTGCTGTTCCCTCCGGTCGAGCTCGCGATAGAGGTCGAGCGTCGCCTTCGCCAGCGACACGCCGGCCCCCTCGCCGCGCGAGGTCAGGACGCTCCTGCAGCTGGCAACGAGGCGCCGCACCGCGAGGCCGTCGCGCGCCAGCGCCGCGGCCTGCTTCTGGACGGATTCGAACATGAGTGGCGAAACGTGTGATCGGGAGTCGATGGCGTTGATTCGAGTATAGAGGCCCCGTGCCCCACCGGCCAGCGTCCCGCCCGTCCGGACTCCCGCCGAGTGCGGCCGGTGCGACGTCCGGCACCTCGCTCGCTTCCGATCGTGCACCGCACGGCTGTCGACCGTTGTCGCTGCAACCAGGAGCCCTCGCGAGGATTATCATGGCTCCCTTCCCGGCCCCGCGACGCGATGCGGTCGACCCTTGGGGCCGAAACGGCCGCAGATCGGGGAGCGTGAGAAGCCGGGAGCCATTGCGCGAACGGACTCGCCTGCCCATGTCCACAACCTCGTCGTCGACGTGCGCCGCCTGCGGCGCGCAGCTGCCCGCGTCCGCCAGGTTTTGCCCCGGGTGCGGGCAGCCGGTGGCGGCTTCGGCCGCGGTTCCCTCCATGCCGGATGCCACGGGACCGATCCTCGCTGGCGCCGCCGGCCTCGAAGGCGAGCGCAAGCTCGTGACCGTGCTGTTCGCCGATCTCAAGGGCTCGCTGGAGCTGATCGCAGAGCGCGACCCCGAGGAAGCGCAGAAGCTCCTCGATCCCGTCATCGAGCACATGTGCGAGGCCGTCGAGAAATACGGCGGCACCGTGAACCAGGTCATGGGCGACGGGATCATGGCGCTGTTCGGCGCACCGGTCTCCTGGGAGGATCACGCCGTCAGGGCGTGTCTCGCCGCGCTCAGCATGCAGGATCTGGTCCGGCACTACGGCAACGACCTTCAGCGCACGCACGGCGTGCCCGTCCAGATTCGCGTCGGTCTCAATTCCGGCGAAGTCGTCCTGAAGGTCGCCGGCCACGGCCTCTACCAGACCTACACTGCGGTCGGCCAGGCGGTGCACGTCGCGGCGCGGATGGAGCAGATGGCAAAGCCCGGGTCGGTGCTGGCAACGGCCGAGACGGTCCGGCTGGCCGCGGGCCACATCGAGGCGCGCACGATCGGCCCGGTGACGGTCAAGGGCATCGAGCGTCCCGTCGAGGTCGCCGAGATCGGCCGGGCAGCGACCCGGCGCTCCCGCTTCGATCGGGCGCCGGTGCGCGCGATGACACCGTTCGTGGGGCGCGACACCGAGCTCGCGCAACTCCTCGATGCCTTCGAGCAGGTGGCGGGCGGCGGCCCCGGCCGTCTCGCGGTCGTGGTCGGCGAAGCCGGGATCGGGAAGTCGCGCCTCGTCCACGAGTTCCTGCGCGCGGTCGTGCGCCGCGACGCGCTGGCGCTGGACGGCGGCGGCGCGCCCTACAGCACGGGCGCCGCGTACCGCCCGGGTGTGCACATCCTGCGGCAGTACTTCGGCATCGCGGACACCGACGACGTCGACATCGTTCAGCAGAAGGTCGCGGGCAGGATCGTCGCGCTCGACGGCGACTCGAACACGGCGGGCGTGCCGCTGCTCGCGCTCCTGCGCGCGCTTCCCGACAACCACCGCTTCTTCGACATGCCGGTCAACGAGCGGCGGCAGCGGGTCTTCACCGCGCTCATGTGGCTGGGCCGCCGGATGGCCGCCGACCGGCCGCTCGTGCTCGCGTACGAGGACCTGCAGTGGGTGACGTCGGACACGCGCGATTTCCTCGACGCGTTCTCGCTCGAGCTGCCGCGCTCGACGCTCGCGGTGCTGACATATCGTTCCGACTACGACGCGGGCTGGCTGATGAACCGGGGGCACGTCGAGCTTCGGCTGGACGGCCTCGCCCCGGACATTGCGCGACGGATCATCACCGACCTCGCGGGCGACGACGCGTCCCTCGCCCCGATGAAGGACGCGCTGTCCCGGCAAAGCGGGGGCAACCCGCTCTTCATCGAGGAATACGTCCGGAACATGGTGGATTCGGGAGAGCTGGTCGGACAGCCCGGGCACTATCGCGCGGCGACGCGGTTCGACCGGGTCCCGATTCCGCCCACCGTGCGGGCGGTGCTGGCGGCCCGGATCGACCGCCTGTCACGCGCCGACAAGCACGTTTTGCAGACGCTCGCCGCCGTCGGCGAGGCCGCCGGCGTCGGACTGATCGAGCGCGTCAGCGCCGTGCCGGCCGACGAGCTGCGCAAGTCGCTGCGCCGCCTGGAGATCGCCGGGCTGCTCGTCGAGCGCACGGGCCGCGAACAGCTCGCGTACGAATTCCGGCACGCACTCACGCAGGCGGTGGCCTACGACACGCTGCTGCACGCGCGCCGGCGCGAACTGCACCGCGCGATCATGACCGCGCTGCGCGACAGCAGGGAGTTCGACGTGCTCGCGCGGCATGCGGTGCAGGGCGAGGCCTGGGATCAGGCGCTGACCTACCTGCGCGAGGCCGGTCGCCTTGCCGCGCAACTCGGGGGGATCGAAGCCATCGGTCATTTCGAGCGCGCGCTCGGCGTGGTGGAACGCCTTCCCGTCGACGAGCGCTCGCGCGAGATCGCGTTCGATCTGCACTGCGACCTGCGCAATGCGCTCGTCCCGTTCGGTCCGCAGCCGCGCCTGCTGGAAATCCTGCAGGCGGCGCTGGCGCTCGCCGAGAAGCTGGGCGACGAGCGCCGCCTGGCGCAGGTGCATTCCTTCCTCAGCAATTACTACGGCAACGTCGGACATTCGGACCTCGCGCTGGCCGCGGGCGAGCGATCGCTGATCCTGGGCGAGCGCGCGGGCGCCGTCAATCTGCTGATCGCCGGCAACATGAGCGCCGGGGAGATCTACCGCACGCTGGGCGACTACCCGAAAGCCAGGGATTACCTGGGCCGCGCGCTCGCACTGATCGAGCCGCGCGACGAGCAGGAGCTCATGGGGCAGGTCGGCCTGCCCGCGGTGCGCGCGCGCAGCCATCTGGCGTGGACGCTTGCCGAGCTGGGCGACTTCCCGGAAGCGCGGAGGATCGCCGCCGACGCGATGCGCGTAGCCGACGCATCGCATCACCCGTACAGCGTTTGCCACGCGTGCCTCGCCCTTGGCGGCACGCGGGTGCGCCAGGGCGAGTTCGAGGCGGCGATCGGCGTCCTGGGACGCGGTTTTGCCACGAGCCAGCAGGTTCCGCTGCTCCGTCCGCCGATCGCGGCCGACCTCGGCCTTGCGTACGCGCGCTGCGGACGCATGGCGGAGGGCCTGTCGCACCTGGACGCGGCGGTCGAGGGCGCGACGTCGATGGGCCGGTTGAGCCGCCTGCCACTGCTGCTCGTGAAGTGCGGCGAGATCCACCTCCTCGCCGGCGAGCCGGGCGAAGCGAGGCGGCTCGCCACCGCGGCGCTGCGGCTCGCGACCGAGCAGAAGGAGCGCGGGAACGTGGTCTATGCGAAGCACCTCCTCGCCGAGATCTGCGCGCTCGCGCAATCCGCTGCGGTGGAGGCCGAGCGGTACTATCTCGATGCACTGGCGCTCGCGACCGAGCTCGGCATGCGGCCTCTCGCCGCGCGCTGCCACGCGGGCCTCGGACGGCTCTATGCGCGGGGCATGGCACCGGCCAAGGCGAGCGGCCACCTGGAATCCGCGATGACGATGTACCGGGACATGGCGATGCCCTTCTGGCAGGAGCAGGTCGAACGGGAGGCCGCCGGGTAACCCGCCGAAATTGCGTTCGACGTCGCCTTCGCATGTTTCGCCGTCGCGTATTGACGGCACGCAAGGACTGCCTGCGACGTCCGCGAGCCGATTTCGATCTGGGTCAAGGTCGGCTCGCCGATCTGTGCGACAGTTGCGCCGATCCGTCACCGACGGGAAAAGCTCCACCCTTCGAAAACTGCTCCGGAAAGGCAAACGATGAGACTGCTCCTGGCTGTTATTGCAACGATCCTTGTCGGCACCTGCTGGGCGGCGGGAAATCCCCCCGCCACCCAAAGCGCATCCCTCAGGGGCGAGGTGCTCGAGGTAAGGGATGTCGACCCTTACACCTATCTTCGCCTCAAGACGACGGAAGGCGAGATCTGGGCCGCGGTCAACAAGGCCCCCGTCAAGAAGGGCGCCGTGGTGACGATCGAAAACCCGGCGGTGATGACCAACTTCGAGAGCAAGACCCTGAAGAAGACGTTCGACAAGATCGTCTTCGGCAATCTCGCCGGCGCCGACACCGGCGCCGTTGCCGCGCCCAAGGGCGGCGACCTGAGCCAGATTCACCAGGGGGTCGCGAAGGCACCCGACGTCGGCGACATCAAGGTGCCGAAGGCGACGGGCGCCGATGCGCGAACCGTCGCGGAGATCGTCGCGAAGAAGGCCGAGCTCAAGGACAAGCCGGTCGTGGTCCGCGGCAAGGTCGTGAAGTTCACGCCGGACGTCATGGGCAAGAACTGGATTCACCTGCGCGACGGGTCGGGCTCGGCCGCGGACAGCACGAACGACATCCTCGTCACCAGCAAGGATCAGACGCAGGTCGGCGACGTCGTGCTGGCCAGGGGCATCGTGCGCACGAACGTCGATCTCGGGTCGGGCTACTCGTACAAGGTGCTGGTCGAGGAAGCGACGCTGCGGAAGTGATCTCCGTCGCCGTCGGCGCTTCGACGGCAGCAGAACGACGGGAAGCGGCGGCCTACGCCGCCGGCGGCCGTGTGGCGACCATCGACTCCCGCGCGGCGAATCCCTCGTACCACGCCGCGACGTTGCGGCGCTTGTCGCGCCAGGCCATCGACGCGAAGCGGAAGTCGAGATAGCCCAACGCGCAGCCGAAGGCAATGGTGCCGATGTCGACGCGGCCGCCGAAACCGGCGGCGCGCGCGTCGAGCGCGTCGAGGCCGGACGCGACCTTCTGGAGCTGGCCCGTGGTCCAGTCGTTCCAGCGCAGCGCCTCGGGCCGCGCCACCGTCTCGTAGCGCGCCAGCACCGCCGCATCCATGATGCCGTCGGCAAGCGACTGGTCGACGAGCGCACTCCAGCGCGCAGCGCCCTCGCGCGGGATCAGGCGGCCGTCGCCTTGCGCGTTCAGGTACTCGCAGATCACCCGGCTGTCGTAGAGGACCGCACCGTCGTCGGTGATCAGCGTCGGGATCTTGCCCAGCGGGTTGTGCGCGACGACCACCATGTCGCGATTGACCGGGTGCGCAGCCGCCGTCTCGAGCACAATGCGATCGCGCAGCCCGAGCTCGTGGGCGGCGACGAGGCACTTGCGCACGAACGGGGACGCGGCGGCGTAGAAGATCTTCATGGCACTCTCCTCGGATTCGGGTTCGGGTGCGACGGGCGCGCGCAGGCGCTGGCCTGCCCCGCCCGGATTCTCGCACGACGCGGCCGCGATCGCGCCCATGGCGTTAACGGGCCCTAGAGCGGCTCGAAGCGGTAGCCGACGCCGTAGACGGACCGGATGCAATCGGCTTCCGGGAGCACGGCCTCGATCTTGCGGCGCAGGTTCTTGATGTGGCTGTCCACCGCACGGTCGCTGACATCGCGGAAGTCGTCGTGCAGCGCGTCGAGCAGCCGGTCGCGCGAGAACACGCGCTCCGGATGCGCGATCAGCGTGCGCAGCAGTTGATACTCGAGCGGCGTCAGCGGCAGCTCCTGGTTGCGCAGACGGATGCGCCGGGAGGACTCGTCGACGGCGAAGTCCGATTCGCCGCCTTGCGTCGTGTGGCTTCGCTCGGCGCGGCGCAGCAGCGCCTTCACGCGCGCCACGACCTCCCGCGGCGAGAACGGCTTGCACACGTAGTCGTCGGCGCCGAGCTCGAGGCCCAGCAGGCGGTCGATCTCGTCGACGCGCGCCGTCAGCATCATGATCGGGAGGTCCGAGAACTGCCGCAGCGCCTTGCAGATCTCGATGCCGTCCATGCCGGGCAGCATCAGGTCGAGGATGACGGCGGCCGGCGGATTCGCGCGCACGCTTGCAACGACGGCGAGGGCGTCCGCGTGTCGCTCGGTCGCGAAGCCGCTCGCGGCGAGGAAGTCGACGACGATCGCGGCGATCTTGTCGTCGTCCTCGACGACCAGGATGCGCCGTGCGGGGCTGGCGGCGCCGGTCATGCCGCCCTCGGCAGCGTCACGGTGACGGCGAGCCCGCCCAGCGGCGACGGCGCAGCGGCGATCGTGCCGTGGTGGGCGCGCGCGATCGCCCGCGCAATCGCGAGGCCGAGCCCGCTGCCGCCGCTCTTGCGGCTGCGCGCCCGGTCGGCGCGGTAGAGCGGGTCGAACAGGCGATCGTGGTCGGCGACCGCCACGCCGGGCGCGCTGTCCTCGACGACGAGCACCGCCGCCGTCGGGCGCGCCGCGACGCGGACCGCGATGCGTCCCGGGGCATCGGTATAGCGGATGCTGTTCTCGAGCAGGTTCGCGAGGAGCTGCCCCAGGCGCTGCGCGTCGGCGGCAAGCGCGACCGGAGACGACGGCACTCCGACCTCGAGCAC
>Ga0209048_10007552_pt1 | contig 10024 bp, 9 predicted proteins | sample FrelakmetCRP12CR_FD_187146 | JGI IMG/M metagenome (GOLD analysis project Ga0209048, IMG submission 187146) | Freshwater lake sediment microbial communities from the University of Notre Dame, USA, for methane emissions studies - CRP12 CR (SPAdes)... | ecosystem: Environmental > Aquatic >... | reverse complement strand
TCATGGACCAAAGACTCGGGGAAATATCCCCTGGCCACTCCTGATTGGTTTGTCACCAGCACGACTTTCAGTCCGGCCTCATTGAGCCGTTTGATCGCCACGCCCGCGCCGGCGATGAGACGGAGATCGGCAAGGTCGCTCAAATACCCCACCTCTTCATTCACTGTACCGTCCCGGTCGAGAAATACCGCCCTATGCATTTTTCAGCCCCTCAAGGAGAAACGCTTTCCATTCATCGTTTTCCGCTACGTTCAGCTCGATCCTGAGCGCCCAGACACCTTCAACATGCTGTTTCTTTAACCGTATCGCGTCCTTTTCCGTGGTTATTATCATGCTGACCTTTTCATCAGCCACTTTCTGAAAAACCTCCGCCAAGTCAGATTGCTGATAGTCGTAGTGGTCAGGATAGGTCCATGCTGCCGCAATGTCAGCTCCGAGTGATTTGAGCATCGCGGTGAAAGCATCCGGCCGCGCAATACCGGAAAGGGCGAGTACCCGCGATCCCCGCAATACGGTAAGCGGTTTAATATCAGCGCTCCGGCAATCGATCAAATCCACCGGGACCTGGCGTGAGGTAAAGATCCGGGCTTGGGTGTGTCGCCGAATGGTCTCTTTCAACTTCCCCACATCCGTTGCAACATCCGTATTGGTAATCAGAACAGCATGAGCCCGCTTGAGCGCATGGATCGGCTCCCGCAGGATACCGGCGGGAAACAGCTTACCGTTCCCGAACGGATTTCCGGCGTCCACAAGCACTATATCCAGGTCCCTTTGTATCTGGATATGCTGGAACCCGTCATCAAGGAGCACGACGTCCGGGTTGAATCGTTGTAAGGCAAACAGCGCTGCGTGATAGCGTTTGCTGCCGACAACAACGGGTATGCCGGGCAGCTTTGATCCGATCATCACTGGTTCGTCGCCGCCGGTTTGGCTATCCACAAGGACCGACCGGCCGTCGGATACTACGATGATCTCCGTCTCGTCTTTTCTTCCGTATCCCCTGCTGACAACAACCGGCCGTTTGTTGTTCCTCGTCAACAATTGAGCAACCTGCATGACCGTTGGGGTTTTGCCCGTTCCGCCGAGCGTGAGATTGCCGACCGAGATGACCGGGGATGGTATTTTGTTGCGTTTGAATATATGAAGTCCGAAGAATATCCGGCGCAGATAAACAGCCGCCCCGTAGAGGATGGAGAGCGCGGACAAGATGATACCCCAAAAGGGCGAGGTCCTCTTCCCCTGCATAAGATCTTCAAAATATGACTTACTGAGCAACGATCAACCTTCCGACAGCATCAATGGTTTTCCGTGCGGCGCCTGAATTCATCTCGATCACGCTGAATGCCCGCTCTCCCATGCTCTTAGCGAGTTCCTTATCAGACAAAAGGATATCGATCTGGACATAAAGCTCTGTCTTATCTTTCACCATGATACCCCCGCCTGCTGACAGCAAAGCCTCGGAAATCTCCTTAAAGTTAAACATGTAACGGCTGAAGATTACAGGTTTTTTCATTGCAGCTGGTTCAAGCAGATTATGGCCGCCCACCTTGACAAGGCTCCCCCCTATAAATGCGATATCGCAGAGGGAATAGAACGACCGGAGCTCTCCGATCGTATCAAGGAGCAGCACGTCCTTGAGCGGTCCTTTCAGCATCGTCCTTCGCTGGCAATCGTACCCGGCCCGGTTGATGAGACCTTCCACTTCATCGAATCGTTCGGGATGGCGCGGAGCGATGATGAGCAGCAGATCGGGATATTTTTCCCTCAGTCGCTTGAAGACTTCCAGGAGCACGGCCTCTTCCCCCCGGTGAGTGCTTCCCGCGGTGATGACTTTTTTGCCGGATGCAATAGAGACCGGGGCCGACGTGTTCACCGGCAACTTCTGGTCGAACTTAAGGTTTCCCGTTACTATGACCTTTTCCGGATCAGCCCCGATGTCTCTGATCTTTTCAGCGTCCGCCTCTGTCTGCATGCAAAAAAGGGTCACATTGTCAAAAACCTGGCTGAAAAATAATTTGAACTTCCGGTAATTCTTGTGCGAATTGGGTGAGATCCTTCCGTTGATCACTGCGGAAGGTATTCCGGCCCGCTTCAGTTCACGAAAGAAATTGGGCCATAATTCGGTTTCAGCCACCAGCACGATCTGGGGATTGATGGCCTGTATTACCCTGCGTACAATGCACGGCAAATCGAAGGGAAAGTAGAAGACCGCATCCGCTTCAGGTACTCTTCGCTGCGCCGTGTAATTGCCGGTGACCGTTACTGTCGAGAGGATCAGCTTCCGGTGCGGGTACTTTTTTTTCAGCTCACGGATGAGCGGATGTGCGGCCATAACTTCGCCCACGGAAACAGCATGGACCCAGATGGGACGGCTCCCTTTGATCGCCTTCATCACACCCTTGCGCAGACGGCCCAGTTTCTGGGTAATACCCCCGCGGTACTTGGGCACGGTGATCAGCTTGAACAGGATCACCGGAAGCGAAAGCACGATCACTATGATCAGGAGCAGGTTGTAGAGAATGTACATGATTCTTCCTCAGAAGTGTCGTTATTCCCGATAGCTTCAATCGGGAATCCAGTGGATTGCAACATCTCTTGAATAGTTATAAATTATCTTTGTCACGGTGGGCGGCTTCACGATGAGACAACCGTTATTGGATCGAGAAATAGCCGTCCGCCTGCGCCATCAATCTATTCAGCGCGGCCTCTAATTCCTTGCGCTTCCGCTCGAGTTCTTCTTCGCCTGTTCCCTGTACGATGATCGGCTCCCCATACATGATGATCCCCTTCGTGAACGGTTTCGGGAGCAGATATTTGTCCCAGATCTTTTCGAGGATCCAGTAGCTTTTTGCGCTGGTGATCACGGGTACGATCTGCTTGTCCAATTTACCTGCAAGATAGGTGACGCCCTGTTTTGCTTCATAGATGGGGCCACGGGGACCATCCACGGCAAGCGCAAGACTCTTTCCTTTGCGAAGCCTGTCGACCAGTCCCAGGAGTGCGCGGTCCCCCTTCCTCTTGCTCGAACCGCGGACAACATCGAAACCGAACCACTTCAGGATGCCGGCCTGGATCTCGCCATCGCGGCTTTCACTTGCCGGAATGACGACCCCGGAATTCCGGTGACTATGGAACAGCATGAACTGCCTCCCGTGCCAGAAGGCATAGATAAAGTTCTTTCCCTCCGCTGTGAGCCGATCGGGGATCTCCTTATGAACGAATTGTAACCGCAGCGTCCTGCTCCAAACCGAAAGCAGGATCGAGCCGATGAACGATAGTATCCTTGCCCTGAACATCATGCGTTCCTTGCAGGCGTTTCATCCCGGAACTGCCGCTCGTAAAGGTTCTTGTATTCCCCGCCGCGTGCGAGAAGGTCCTCATGCCTGCCCTGCTCGACGATTCTGCCGTCTTTCAGCACAATGATCCGGTCCGCATTCATAATGGTCGAAAGACGATGGGCGATCACGAAACTCGTCCTGCCTTTCATGAGCGTGTCGAGGGCGGTCTGCACTTCCCTCTCCGATTGGGTATCGAGCGAGGAAGTGGCCTCATCGAGAATGAGGATGGGGGCGTTCTTGAGCAATGCCCGGGCGATCGCGATCCGCTGGCGCTGGCCTCCCGAGAGCTTTACGCCGGACTCGCCGATAATGGTTTCGAACCCCTGGGGCAGCGCCCGGACAAAGTCTTCGGCATAGGCCGATTGGGCCGCACGGACAATATCCTCAAATTGCTTGCCGGTATCCCCGTAAGCGATATTGTCCTTCACCGTATCGTTGAATAAGAATGTCTGCTGCGTTACGATGGCGATCAGCGACCTGAGGGATTCTATCGACAGGTCGCGAATATCCTTGCCGTCGATCAGGATCGAGCCGTTGGTGACATCGTAAAAACGCGGGATCAGGTTCACGAATGTCGTTTTGCCTCCCCCGCTCTTGCCCACGATCGCGATCGTCTCCCCTGCTTTCACGGTCAGATCGATGTCCTTCAGCACCATCTCTTCTTCGTATTTGAATGCAAGATTCCGGAATTCGATCGTTATGAAATCACGGTTTGCAATTCCCGCTCCCGGCCGGTCAGTGATCTCCGGACGGCAGTCGAGGACCTCAAAGATGCGCTTGGCGGCCGCTATGCCGTCCTGCACCGTATTATTCACGTTATTCAAGTCCCGGAGGGGCCGGTAAAAGAAAACGAGTGCTGCCATGAACGAGAAAAAATCACCGACCGTCATGGTGTTGTTGGAGATGAAATGGAGTCCGAAGAGGATCACGAGCGATGTGCCCAGTATCGAGATGACCTCCATGACCGGGTGCGAAAGCGCGCCGGTCTTGATTGCGCGCATAAGCGAATTGAAGAGGTTCTTGTTCTTCTCCGAAAACCGCCTGCTCTCGTATGCCTCCATCCCGAAAGCCTTCACAATGCGGATCCCGCCTATGGTCTCATGGAGATGCGTGGTCAGAACGCCGATCTGTTCCTGCATGCTCGTACTGGCTCTTCTGAACCGCCTGCTGAACCTTGACAAGGCAATTCCCGCCAGAGGCAGCACAATGATGGAAAATGCCGCGAGCCGCCAGTTGAGATAGAGAATGTAGCCGGTGAGTGCGACCATGGTGAAAATGCCCTGAACCAGACTGGACGGTGCCCGCGTAATCGCTCCCTGGACCAGGTTCACATCGTTGACGATGCGAGACATGATCACCCCGGTCGGGGTGCGGGTAAAATAGGATACCGAGAGGGACTCTACGTGCGTATAGAGCTGATCGCGGATGTCATTCACGATCTTTTGTCCGACCCAGCCCATGAGGTAGTCCCGCCCGTACGCGGCAGAACCTTTCAAGATCGTGACGAGCACGAGCGCCGGTGGCAATAAATAGCCGAGCTCCATATTTTTAGCGAGAATGACCTTGTCCAGTACGGGCTTCACCAGGTAGGCCTGCGCAGACACCATGACGCTCGTGAGGCCCATGAAGAGCACGGACCAGGCGAGCCTTGCCTTGTAGGGGGTCAGATAGGTTAAGAGCCTTTTATAGATTTCCATGTCGTCTTCATCCCGCAAGGAATTCTCTGACCACGGAAGCAGCCCGTGCAGACGCGCCGACATCGCCCAAGCGTGCCCGCACTCCGATAAGATCTGTGCGAATCTGTTGAAGATGGAGAGGATCGCTCAAGAGAGCCGTTATGGCATTTGCCATGTTCACCGGGGTGGAATCTTTCTGAATCAATTCAGGTACGATCCGTTTGCCTGCCACGATATTCACCAGGCCGACATTTTTTACACCGCGCGCAAGCTTGGTGAGAATGAAATAATTGAGCCACGAAACGCGGTAGACGATCACCATTGGCACGGCCATGAGCCCGGTTTCAAGCGTTGCAGTACCGGATGTTACGATGGCTGCGTCCGATGCCCTGAGCGCGTCGTACACCCTCCCTTCGACCATCCGGATGGGGATGCCGCCCTGGCTGACAAACGAGCGAACAAAATCCTGGTCCAGTGTTGGAGCAACGGGAAGAATGAACTGCAGGTCCGGGAACCGGGACACGAGAATCTTCGCCGCTGCGAGCATATCAGGCAGGAGATGGATGATCTCCGATTTCCTGCTTCCCGGCAGCAGTGCGATGGTTCGCCGCGCTGCATCAAGACCGAGAATGCTCTTCGCCTGATCCGGCGTATGGTCCGATCGCACGACATCCATAAGCGGATGGCCGACGAACCTGACATCAACACCTTCCTTCTCGTAGAGCGGCACCTCAAAGGGGAAGACAACGATCATGGCTTTTACCAGACGGGCGATCGTTTTGATCCTGCCTTTGCGCCATACCCAGACCTGGGGGCTTATGTAATACAGAACCGGGATGCCGAATTTCTTCGCAGCCTTCCCGAGCATGATGTTGAAATCCGGAAAATCGATCAGGATAAGGAGGTCCGGCCGCTCCTGCCTCAGAAATTGTTTAAGCGTTGCATAGACCCGGTAGATCGCGCCGATATGGGTCAGCACTGCAGTGATCCCGACCACGGAGATTTCTGAAGCATCGGCCAGCAAATGGACCCCCGCCTCTTTCATCTGTTTGCTGCCAACACCATACAGAGCGACCAACGGGTTCTGTTTCCGTATCTCCCGTGCCAGGTTCGCGCCGTGCAGATCGCCGGATGCCTCCCCCGACATGATCATGATCTTTTTCATACCGCTCGTCAGATTGCTGTTTCCTGACCCCTGACCCTTGACCCCTGATCCCTGTTTCACAGTGCCTGTTTTACAGCATCAGCTACTTGTTTGATCTGCGCTTCGGTCAGCTCAGGATACATGGGAAGCGATAATACCTCCTGCGACACCTGTTCCGCAATGGGCAGGCTTCCCGGCTTCATGCCGAGGTCCTTGTACGCTGTCTGCAAATGCAGCGGGACGGGATAATAGATCATGGATGACGTTATCCTCCCCGCGTCGAGCTTTTGCTTCACCGCATCCCGGTTTTTGACCCTGATCGTGTACTGGTGGAAAACATGCTTTGTCCCGTTTTGTTCCGAAGGCGTCCGGATGCCCGGGTGGGCGAGGTATCGGGAATAAAGCGCGGCATTGTTCCTGCGCATGGTGGTATAGGTATTGATATGCTTGAACTTGATTCGGATGATCGAGGCCTGGATCTCATCAAGCCGGCTGTTGAACCCGATCTCTTCGTGGTGATAACGTACCGTGCTGCCGTGGTTCCTCAGGCTCAGCAGATGCTTTGCAAGATCAGTATCATCGGTGGAAACCATGCCGCCGTCGCCGTACCCGCCGAGGTTCTTGCTCGGGAAAAAGCTGAAGCAGCCGAGATCACCGATAGCGCCGGTCTTTTTCCCATGGTATTCGGCGCCAAAGGACTGGGCGCAATCCTCGATGACCCTGAGGCCGTGCTTTTTTGCAAGCTCCATAAGCCCATCCATGCCCGCAGGCTGTCCGTAAAGATGCACCGGGATGATGGCCTTTGTTTTCCTGGTTATTGCCGGCGCGATCTTTGCGATATCGATATTGAGCGAATCAGGATGAATGTCCACGAAAACCGGCACTGCGCCGACATAGGATATCGCCTCGGCAGTTGCGATAAACGTGAACGGCGTGGTGATCACTTCATCTCCCCGCTTGATCCCCGCGGCCAGCAATGCAAGGTGCAGGGCATCCGTCCCCGAAGCAACAGCTACGGCGTGTTTCACACCGAGATAGTGCGCGATCTCTTCTTCGAGCGCCTTGCCCTGCGGGCCGAGGATAAAATGGGAACTCTTCATGACGCCGAGAACAGCGTTGTTGATCTCTTCTTTGATCGCTTCGTACTGGATCTGCAAGTCAACCATTGGAACCGTCATAGTACAGCATGCTCCTCTCTACGAGACCGGAACGAATCCGGTTACCCCTTGTTCAATGCTATCAGTAATAGTGCGCGCGAGGGCCAGCGCCCGTCTGCCTTCAATGCCTGACACGAGAGGCCGGACACCGCTCTGTACGCTCTGCACAAAAGCCCGGATCTCATCTCCCAGCGTGTCTCTCCGGTCGCGGGAAATATCCTGTACGACCAACTGAGGAACACTACCCGGTTGTTTTCGCGACATGGTTGCTTTCTGGGTCTGGTAATCGGACGTATAGATCGCGTTGCCGTCAAAAACCCGAAGCAATCTTTTCTTTTCATCAGAGACCCTGCTGGCCGTAACGTCTGCGATACATCCGTTATGAAAAACGATCCGTGCTGATGCCATATCTATCTCGCGGGTGATTATTGAAATGCCGGCGGCGCTGACTTCTTTCAATGAGGATCCGGCAAGGTGCATGACGATATCGAGGTCGTGGATCATGAGGTCAAGCACCACATTCACGTCCGTGCACCTGATCGTGAAGGGTGCGGCGCGGTCCGCGTTGATGTATCGGGGCGTTTTGAGCAACGACGTGATCGCGGTGACCGCGGGATTAAAACGTTCGATATGTCCAACCTGCAGGACCACATTCTTACGGGCTGCTATATCAATCAGCTCATCGGCCTGCTCGATGGTCTCGGTCATGGGTTTCTCGAGAAGGATGTGGATCCCCTGTTCCAGAAATAGTTTCGCAATCCGATGGTGCAAAATGGTCGGCGTCACGATACTTACCGCGTCCACCTTGCCGATCAGGTGAGCGGGGTCGATAACAGCCTGCGTTTTTAATTTCCCGGCAATCTGTGACGCGCGAATCTGATCAGCATCCATAAGTCCGACAAGTTCAACCTCGTCAATGCCCGCGTACTTTTCCGCATGGAACTGGCCCAGATACCCTACGCCGATGACGCCAACGCGTACTTTCTTCATGCTAGATCCTTCGGGTCCTCCACCGCGATAATCGTAATGTTCGCACGGTCGGCGTCATGAACCACTGTTTCCCGCTCCAGGATAATGGTTTTGCCCGCCTCAATAGCCAAGCAGGACGCTTTTACTTCTGCCATGGATCTGATCGTTTGAGTTCCGATCGCCGGGAGATCGAAGCGGAGGTCCTGCTGCGGTTTGCAGACCTTGACAACGACCGCTCCCTGACCGCAGAGCATGCCGCCCCTGCGAATAGCCTCATCAGTGCCCTCAATCGCTTCCACAGCGAGAATAACCTGGTCTTTCAGCACAACGGTCTGGCCGATATCAAGCCGGCCGATCTCTTTCGCCATCTGCCAGCCGAACTCAATGTCCTGACGCTCCGGCTTCGCGGGTTTTCTTTTCGTCAAGATACCCTTCTGCGCAACAATGCTGTCAAGATAGAGCGTCGATTCGCGCACGATGATCCCTTCTGATTTCAGTTCATCGGCGACCGCTCGCAGCAGAGAGTCGTCTTTTTTGTGGACCATTTTTGCGAGCATTGCCATGCCCCGCAAATCGGGCATCGTATTGCCGAAGAACCGCGTTTTTTTGATGCCGCCGGCCATGAGCACATCAACAACGCCTTCTTGCTTGAATAGCTGTATGATCTTGCCGAGCTGGCCCACTTTTACCCAGAAAATAACGTCAACCAGATTCGCCAGCTCGGGCAAGGTCTCGCCTTCGTGCGCAACGGCGACTACCTGCATACCCTTTAGTCTGGCAGCGCGCGCAAAGGCGATGGGGAAATTTCCATTCCCCGCTATCAATCCGATCTTATTCATCGGTCATGCTTTTCCATTTTCAGGTCCATACTGTTCCCTACCGGGTTAATCCGCGCTTGGATGAGCGAATGAAATCCACGAGTGTCCTTGCTTCTGATGAGTCAGGGAACTCAGTCAGAACCTTGTGGATCGCCTCGTCCTGCGTCAACCCGGAGCGAAAGATGATCTTATAGACTTTTTTCAGTGTGCTGATGACCGCTTCGCTGAATCCCCGTCGTTTCAGACCTACAAGGTTAAGTCCGTATAGCTTTGCCCTGTTCCCTGCGGCACTGACATACGGAGGGATGTCCTGACTTACCGCAGACTGGCCGCCGATGATGGAATACGCCCCGATGTGTACGAACTGATGAACGGCTACGATACCTCCGACAATGGAGTAGTCTTCGATGACGATATGGCCACCAAGAGCCACTGAATTGGCCATGATGATGTTGTTCATTAGTTTGCAGTCGTGGGCCACATGCGAGTAGGCCATGAGAAAATTCTTATTGCCGATCTCCGTCTTTCGGTCTGCTTTCGTCGTGGCCCGATGGATCGTCGCACATTCCCGGATGACATTGTCGTTGCCGATGATCAAATATGTTTCATCGTTCTTATATCCGATGTCCTGGGGCGGTGTTCCTATACTGGAAAAGGAATGGATTTGGTTCCGCTCGCCGATCGTGGTCCAACCCTCGATCAGGACATGGGAAGCGATCTCTGTATCTTTTCCGATCGTCACGTGTTCTCCGATGACCGAATAGGGACCGATCGAAACGCCACCGGCGATCCGCGCCTTCGGATGTACAACAGCGGTTGGATGAATACTCATGTCCTGCTCCCTGTTCTTCCTATTTGTCCTTATCCACGACCATGGCCATCAATTCAGCCTCGGCAACAACGACACCGTCAACGGTCGCGA
>Ga0209048_10007551_pt1 | contig 10024 bp, 13 predicted proteins | sample FrelakmetCRP12CR_FD_187146 | JGI IMG/M metagenome (GOLD analysis project Ga0209048, IMG submission 187146) | Freshwater lake sediment microbial communities from the University of Notre Dame, USA, for methane emissions studies - CRP12 CR (SPAdes)... | ecosystem: Environmental > Aquatic >... | reverse complement strand
CAATGCTTAAATTATCTAATATTACCGCACAGTCATATAAGCTCATATATTCATAATATTTGATATTTTCATAGTATAATAGAGGGTTCCACTGAACTTTATCATTTTTTATGTCTTTAATAGAATCTATTTTAGGGCTTGGATATATTGATGATGAATACTCAATAACAGATTCAGGAAGGGCTGCATTGTTGTTGATTAATCACATAACACCAATGAAATCTAATAATTATGGTAATTTTTACGTAACAGTAAGTAATATTGTTAGCTCTAAACAATTAACACAAGATAAATTAGTTTCATTAGGTATTGATAATACCTCTCTATTTGGTATCCGTGATGAATTTTTTGTTGGAGAAAAAGCTTTATTAGGAATGTCAACAGGTATGTTCGTTTCTGATATAAATTATAATTCAAGTGTTTTAAATTCAATAAGTTTATTAAAAGAAGCAAAGGCTATCGGTTATTTATCTAATGTTACAATATCTAATACTGAAAGCCTTGAGTTTGAAATATGTCAGCAGCTATTCAATACATTCGATGATGATAGCTTAAATATTATTGGTGGTCTTATTGCTATAAAAACATATAATTCAAAAGAAGCTATTTATGTAAATTCTTTAATCTATAAGTTAATTAATAAGACGTATGGTAACATCACTCCACACGTATCGGGTTCTGATTCTTCATATATAGTATTCAAAGATGATTCAGGAAATACAGTAGGAATAATTAAATCTAAAAAATACATTTGCCAAAAAGAATTTATTGGCACACAGGATTTACAATTATTACTAAGCAAAATTAATAAGAACTATAATTCAAATGTAGTTCAAGGATTGAATATTTCAGAAAATCAACCTAATGTAATTGGTATAGGATTTATAGAGAAAGCTGAATTAACATCCGAAGATTTCCAAAAGATAATGCTAGTTCCATTTAAAGAGTTGAGGTCTATTTTAGGTAATTTAAATAGAGATAATTACTTTAGTGAACTTGATGTAAATGAAGCTATCGCAAAGGTTATTACGGCAAGGAAAGATGATTATGATAAGTTTGAAAGCGATATTAAAGAGCAAATGGGTAAAAAGTTGAAAGCTTTAGAAGTTATCAATGAATATTACACATCAACAGGTAATGAAGAAAAGAAAACATATTATTTTGACTTGATAGAAGTATTTAAACAAAAAATTGATAACTTTAGATTATAATTAATTATGGGACACGCAGTATTTATTGACAAAATAGGAAAGATATTCGATGGCGACTATAATGAAGCCATTGATAATTATGAAAGGTATAAAGACTATTCACAACAGGGGATAGGTAGATATTCACAAAAAAATGTTTATCTTTTAGATGATGGCGGACAAATAGTTAAGAGTTTTGGTACAACAAAATTTGAAACTGGTGGAGCTGTTATGGAAAAGACAGATATTGTTAAGAATTTTATTCTTGGTAAAAAAATAAATAAAGATGATTTAGGTGATGATTTTTTTGTTTTAGAATCATCTGTATTGATTTACAAGAGTGAAAATGGACAATATCCTTTAATTACAAAAGAAAATAATGTATTTACTTTTCATAAGAGTAATTTTTCTTCAAGTGATTATATAAATTCTTTATTACAAAAGTTTAGAGATATTTGTATTAAAAATGTAATTAGGTTTGAAGTTAAGTAATGGATAAACCACTCATATTTCATATTCAGTTACAAGACTCTATTATATTTCCTTACATTGAATTTAAAAATAGACATAGTGATGCGAAAAGGATATATAAGTTTCCTAGTGATGGTAAAGTATTTTGGAAAAATCTTGATGATGTTTATGGAGGTGATAAAATAGAATTTAGTACAGATAAAAGATTAGTTCGTCTTTTTGAAGATGGTAATATAGAAATGTACGAATAAGTATAAAAAAAATAAATAATAAATGGAAACAGTTGAAAAATTAACCGAAGAAATAAATCTACTTATTGATTTAAGTAAGGATTTATCATTTGATTCTACCGTTATGGAAGATGCTAAAGTATTGATTGACGTTAAGAACAAGTCTATTATAGATATTGGCGGAAGTCCTGTTGTAATTGAGGTTAAAGAGGCAGGTATTTCAGAACAGCAATTATTAGATAGAATATCGGTTCAATTAAAAGCTCTTTATCCGTTTAGAAATTCTGAAAAAGCAGGTGCTAAATACAGAACATTAGATAGAATATTTAAATTAAAATCGGGCGTTACATTCGATGATTTTAAAGCTAAAGGAAGTAAATTCTTTTACGGTGGTATTTTGAGTGCTTATGTAAACTTCGTTTTATCAAACCTTATAAAAACGAATCAGTTCTTTTATTTAAGAGAAACTCAAGAAGATACTCTTTTAAAATATACAACGCCTGATAATTCAATTTTATATCAAGTTTTGTTGCCAAATAACAATGTCGCTTACGCATTAGCTTATCCACTTGATAAAAATACCGTAATTGATTTCTATCAAGATGAAGAATTAACACAAAGTCTTAACTTAACATATTCATTTTCAGCAAGTAACAGCGAAGAAGTGTTTAATAATGAATATAATGAGATGATGAAGTTGTTGCAGGATGTTGAAAAGAAATATTATATGTAATCTTGATTAATTAATTTTGATTATATTTGTAAAATAAAGTGTAAATTAATAAACTAAAATAAAAATGGAAGCTAAAATTAAAGAATTAAAGCAGGTGATTTCTGATACAGAGGAATCTTTAAAAGACCCTTCAATCAGTTCAGATGCGGAATTAGTAACCTTGCTTAATGATGAATTAGCAAAGGCTAAAAAGGAACTTGAAGATTTAGAGGCTGAAGCAGCAAAGGCAGTTCATGTAGCTGAAGTAAAAGTTGAATCGGCTGAAACTAAGGCAGAAAAAAAAGAAGCAACAAAAGAACTTGCTGATGCAAAAAAAGATGTTAAAGAGGTAGAGAAAGTTGCAGATAAAATCGAAAAGGTTGAAGTAAAAGTTGAGAAGGCTGAAAAAAAAGCTAAGGATTGGGGTGGAGCAGGTAGAGGTCAAGGTCGTAAGAAATCTGCCATTCCTAAGATGCCTAAAGAAAAAGGTAAACGTGGTGGTAAAAGAGTTGGTTCAGGTCGCCCTAAGAAATCAACTTCTCCAACCAAAATGGTTAAGCCAAAAGGATATAAACCAAGAAAGGATACTCCTGTTTTCGTAAAAAGAAAAGTGGTTAAAAAGGCCGTTAAAAAAGCCGTAGTAGCTAAAAAAGTTGAGAAAATAAAATCGGTAAGAGCTTTTGGTCAAAAAGTTGAATACAGAAATGATGCTGAATTTTGTAGCAAATTGATTAGTGCGTTTAAAAAACGTAAGGCTGTTTCTAAGAAACTAGGAAAGAAAAAGACAAGACCTGTGTTCGGTGTTATTACATCAAAAATCAAAGATGCGGTAACAAAAGCTATTGATAACACATCTAAAAAGACAATTGAAGCAAATCCAAAAGCATTTTTGGCTAAAGCTCAACGTCTTGAGAAGTCGGCTATCCGTTTCCTTGAAGATTTTAAAGCAATTCTTGGTGCTGATTATAAAAAATCAGAAATTAGCTCTGAGTTTGGAGATTTAGAAAAATCAATTAAAAAATTAGTATCAAAGTATAAGTAATAATGCCAAGAATTGTTCAGCCACCTAGAAATTTTAATTATACAGGTGAAGGATTTTCAGGTGAGAAACTATTAGCAGTAGCAGGATTGTTACTAACAATAGTTTCCACCGTTCTCCTTATTGACCTTACTGTTAAACAAAGGCATCAAACTAAAATGGAACTAGATGAATTAAAGAAAAAAAATGGGAACTATTAATTAAATAAATAAAATAACCAAACCAAAAAAAAATCAATTATGGAAAATCAAAATGACGAAATGGAAATCCAACACAGGCTTTACATTCAGGATGAAGAAATTAATGTTTCTCAACTTCCTAATGAAATAAAACAAGCTATGCGTAGTTTTAATGCAAAGCTTAAAAAGTACGAGGAATCTGAAGATGAAAACGAGGAAAATCAATTATTTTACGAACTACAACAAGATGATGTAGCTATTGCTGATGATATTTTAACTTGGTGGGAAGATGAAAATTCAGAAGATGATGAAGAAGTTGATGAAGAAGAAGAAGAAACTGTTGTGAAAAATCAACAACCTGCTCAACAGAAACCTAATCAACAACAACAACCTGCACAGCAACCTGCTGCACAAGTAAATACACAACAAACACCTCCGCCTGAATCTACGCCTCCACCTCCTCCTGCACCTGTTGATAAAGTTGATGCTACCGAGCAGAAAGTTCGTGATTTGATTAAGAATAATATTATAAGCGTAAGCGACTTAACTAATGCTATCGGTGGAGAACCTGAATATCCTGAACATCAAGTTGGAAAAATTCTTTTAAGAAAGCAGTATCTTAAACCTTTTTACGAGGTTCAAAGTTAAATATCTTGATTAATATTTTTGATTAAAGGGGACTTGTTCCCCTTTTTTATTTTATTTAATATTGTTTTTAACAAACCTATGTTCATAATATTATTAGTGTCGCTGTAAATCTTAGATTAAATTTTACAACTTTTGTGTAAAGGTTATTCTTATAATAATCAAACCAAAATAAATGGACAAAAACGATAATAGGGAATTACATGACCTAATTCGACAACTTAGTAAAGGATTAAGGAAACACGGTGTAAAAAAGGTTGTTAGAGCATTAAAGGAAATAAATATTGTAAGCGAAAACGAAAAGAAATTTGCTATAATTGATTTCATTGAAAAATTAGTATGTGATAAATTAGGTGTACCCATTGATGAATTATTTGCCTTCGCATCGAGAGGTGAAATTACTATTGCTCGTAAATTATGTATTCTACTTATACGAAATCATATTGAAGATATGTCTGACGATGAATTAGGAAATCACTACAATAGAAGTAGGCAGGTTATTCATAATACAGAAAAAGAATTTAGGGGACTTAAAAAAGGTAAAAAGAATCAATTTCATATTGATGTTTTATCTATTTATAATGATTTAGATACCGAAACTAAAAGTTTTATTAAAACATTAAAATAATAAATAATGAGCGAGGAAAAGAAAGGGAAAGGTCGCCCAAGAAAAATTGTTGCCACAAATAATAATGAAGTTGACAAAACTGAACAAATTTCAGATGAAAATTTACAAAGCCAACAAATAGATGCTGATATTCCCGATAATAATAATTCAGGTAATTCTAATATTCCCGATGATGATTCTGATTTAAAAAGTTTCATTAGAGATGATAGTAAAATAAAGAAGCCGTTATCCCAAAATAATGAAACTGATAATGATATTGATGATTCCCTTGACCAAGAAATTCAAGATTTTGAAAATCAAGAGGGATTAAATGATGTTCCTGATGAAGTATATAACCCACTTAAAGATGCTGTAAAGCAGAGAGGTTATACTGATGGTGGTATGGGATTAAAACCTGATGAAAACGTCGTTTATACACAGGAACAAGGTCAGGGAAAGGGTAATGAAAAAGTTATTAGTGAACCTAATTATGTAGGTGGTGGTCATTCTAAAAAGCCTGATATTGATGCTACTTTAATAAATCCAACTAATAGTGGCGGAGATGGAGTTCTTGATATTCCTGATGATTATAATCCAAACAATAATCAACAAAACCAAAATAAGAAACCAAATAACAATAATAGTGGTGCTAGTGGTGGAAATAATACTTCTAAATCTGAAAAGAAAGAAGAATCAAGTAGTAATTTAAAGGATTTATCAGCAAAAGAAAAAAGAGAAGAAGTTGAAAAAACTGCTGATGCTGTTTTACTTGCGTATAGGAATTATGTACCTATGGCTTTTACTTATTTCGCATCACATGACGTAAAGAAACTTAAAGCATTAGAGAAAAAAGGTGATATAGACCTTAATACACCAGTAAATAAAAAAGGTGATACAATCCTTGACTATATAAAAGAGTACAATAAAGAAGTAGAGGACGAATTTAGGATTACCGATGCTGAGATTGAAGCTATAAAGCCTGCATTAGTTGATGTATTAATGGAGAAAGAAATAGCTTTTACTCCAACACAAAAATTAATATTTGTTTTAGGTCAATTCCTTGTTGCTAAAATCATGCTATTAATTAAATTTATTAGACGAAAAAATTCAGATATAAAGGAATTTAAGAAAATGCACCTTGAGGTATTAGAAAGAGCTGATGAAATACGTAGACAGAATGATGAAATACGTAAACAAAACGAAGAAATTTTGAATGAAATGAGGAGGAATAATGGAACACAACAACAATCACAAACTCAACCAACACAACAACCAACACAACAACCAACGCAACAAAATAATAATGTTAGCAATTTAAAAGTTGTAAAAGAGGAAACAGTACAAAAAGATACTACTGTAAATGAAACCAATAATACTGATGTTGAAGAAAAAGCACCAACACTTGATGATGCTTTAGCAACTAATGTAACAGAAGTTGTTGAAAATGAAAATAAAGAAAGCGATATTCCAAACTAATTAAACTAATGCGTGAACCACAATTAATAATAGCAACTGGAACAAAAGGGGTTGGTAAGACGTATCGTACTTGTATGGAAATACAGGATTATATTACACCTAACATTAAATCTGAAAAACCTGCAAGAAAGGTTTTGATATTTGATGTTAATGGTGAATATACAAACGAAGAATTAATAAAAAATAAATTCCGTTTTAGAACACAAACTCTTGCTTTAAAAGATTTGGATGATTGGTCAAAACAAAAAAGAATTGAAGTAAGGCGTATTTTACCTGTTGATGCCGATGGTAATGAAGTTGGTATTGAAAAATATCCTGAAATCCTAAAAGCAATATTACATTACTATCGTGGCGGTATGTTAATACTTGAGGATATTAATAAATATTTGATTGAAACAAGGGATGCTTCTATTGTTGGAGCTTTAACTACAAACAGGCATAAAGATTTAGACATCTACATTCACTTACAATCACTTGCTCCATTAACTACTCGTATGTGGCAAAATGCCAATGTCGTTAGGTTTCACTATCAAATGGATGATATTGACAGATACAGAGCAAGGATACCAAATTATGAGTTATTTAAAATAGCTCAATTAATGGTAAACGATATTTACTTTAGAGGTGGAGATGATGAAAGGTTTTATTGTTATGTTTTAAATCAAACAAATAAAATATGTGGTCAGTTTTCAAGAAAAGATTTCATTATCGCTTGTAGAAAATACCTTGAAATTCATCCTATGAAAGTAAAACATCTTATGCAGAAATATGGAAAGAATTATGATGCAAGGGTTAAAGCTATCAAAGAATGTATATTTGAATTATATCATAAGTATTACGGAAACAAAATAACAAAATAAAAAATGAATCTATTATTAATTACATTAACGGGAAAAGCAATATTAGTTTTAGTAATTATATTCATATTAATTATAGCTCTTTGGATTGGACTTAAAAAAGATGCTATAATATATGATGAAATTTATCCACCCGATGATTTTGATAAGGATAAAATAATTACGTTTCAACTTCAGAATAATACCGATGAAGAAATAAAGTTAGATTTATGTCGATTGGATAAAAATGACAACAGGTATTCTTTTAGTGTATCAGGCGGTGAGGATTATGATATGCTTATAGAATATCTTAAATTACATTCATTATTTGTAAATGGTACAAGAGTTAATTATGGTTTAAAAAATACTTGGAGTGGTTTTGGATTACCTGATTGGTATAAGAATTTCATTTATCTAAAGAATTTTACACCATTTGAAAAATCTAATACGCCAATATTTATTGCTTGTGATGATATTAGTGAAAACCAATTTCAATTAAATGTAATTCAGTCTGTCGGTAGTTATAGTTTCGATTATCTTAATAGCTTAGAGATAAAGTTATTACCGAAAGACACTATGCAAATATCATTATTTTGTTCTGATTACAATAAATCACTAATAAAAAAACCTATAAAATGTTCATTATCAATAAAAAATACAGGTAGTGAAAAGCAAGTTGTTGAGTTATTTAAATTAGATTACTTTAAAAATTTAGAAGAAAATAAAAATAATGGTATTGAAATAAATTCAATTTTTGGAAAAGAACATTACAGAAATGTTGCTCAACAATTCAATAATATTCCTTTAATAGCCACTAATGTTAAGTTTATTCTTACAAAAGAAAATAAAAATTCTATTTGTAAAATAAATCTTAGAGAATTTCCTATATGTAATTACGTTTCAATAAACCAATTTCAGTCAAATGTTATTAATTGTCCTTTAGAAAATGAAACTTATATTCTTAATATGAGTATCGAAATTGAGCCGAATACTGAAATGTTAATATCAATAAAATAATAAACATGAGAAAAGTTATAAAAATAACAAATGAACCAACATTTAATATAGGAATAGAATCCTATGTTCTTGATTGTGATGTAGATGAACAGTCGTATAGTGTCGCTCCTAATTTAGAAAAAGCAAAATCTTTTACGGATGAATCCTTAGATAAAGTATTTCAATTTATTAATAGCCGTTTTCCTAAAGCGGATGTTAGAATAGTAGAAGTTGATTAATCATAAATTAATATGGAAATAATTCTAAAAAATACCACCAATAAATTCCAAAAGTGTACTCTTTTTGGAAATTATGATAGAGCTTTAAAAAACAAAAGGAGTGAGAATGATTTCTTTGATTTTACAACAGGTAAAGGTGTTGAAATCTATTTTGATGGTGATTTGAGCGAATTAAAGCGTTTATATTTCCTTAAACATATTTATAATGATACATTTTATTTTAGCCATATTGAATATACAGATTGTACCAATCAACTTAATAGTATGTTCCATATATGTATAACAGATGCAAACGGAAAATCAATGATTACAGAGATTATTCCTGTGATTCCTCAAATGTATATGACACCTCAACAAGAAACTGCATATCCATTAAAAATAACAAGTGAATATACCAATATTGATTATATTAATATCTTGACTTGCTTTTTATTCTTATTAAGACCAAAACAGGAAATAAAATTAAATTTCGTTGAAGCAACAGTAAGTAAAACAGAAAAAGTAAATCACTAAACCAAAATCACAATCACAATATATATTTTTAAGAATGAATCAAACATCAATATTATTTAAGTTAGCAACAAGAGGAAATCCTAGTAAGTTCATAAGTCTTATTTATGGTATTACTGAAAGATTGGCGGACAAAGAAAACTATAAAATATTAGTTAGTGCCGACATGGATGATACAACAATGTATGATGCTAAGATATTAGATGCCATAAAGGACTATGTAGTATCTAAAAAAGTTGTAATGTGTTATGATTACAGTAAATCAATGGTAGATGCTGTTAATCGTGATATGGAGCTTATGACAAATTGGGATATATTAGTTAATCTAAGCGATGATATTGAATTACCCGAATATAATTTTGATGAAAATATAAAAGAAAAATACTTAGGTCAATATCCTGATTTAAGTGGAAAAATAACCTATAACATAGGTCAAAATAATATTATTGTTATGGGTAAAAAATTCTATGATACTCAAGGATATATTTTGGATTCAAGCAATATTATCAAGCATAATTTGATTGTAAATTACTATACTGATAAAAACGATTTAAGAACAAGGGAATTAAATGGATGCTTTCATGAAAATATAAATAATGAATACATAAATAAGATTGCTGTAATATGTACAGAGTCAGATTATTCAGAATTATTGGATATATATGATTTGGATATATATAGTGAACTTAAAAGTAAGTTAATACCTATAATAACAGATAAAAGACCTACATACAACGATTATTTCGCAATAACTACAAAGATATTCAACGGAAATAACAATATTAATATAATTGCTAATTTAGATATTATTATTCCTATTGAATCATTGGGTCAACAACCTAATTTTGATATATGTAAAGTAGTTTCTGATTATTTAACGGACAATAGAACCTG
>Ga0209048_10007550_pt1 | contig 10024 bp, 7 predicted proteins | sample FrelakmetCRP12CR_FD_187146 | JGI IMG/M metagenome (GOLD analysis project Ga0209048, IMG submission 187146) | Freshwater lake sediment microbial communities from the University of Notre Dame, USA, for methane emissions studies - CRP12 CR (SPAdes)... | ecosystem: Environmental > Aquatic >... | reverse complement strand
CCCGCCGGTGCATGCCGGCCGCCGAGACCGGCGAGAGCGGCCGCCCGAAGGGGTCGATGAACACGGAGACGAGCTCGCCCTTGGCGGGCAGCGTGCCCTCGAGCATGTCTACCGTGTAGGTGAGCTTGTCGCCTTCGAGCTGCGGGTCCTTGAGTACGACGATCGCGTCCTCGGGGGTCGCATCGCCCTTCTCCACGAAGGAGATGACGGCGTTCGGCGGGTCCACGGCGAAGCTGTTCTCGCCGAGCCCCCACTCCTCGACGAACTTCTGCGTCGTGAGATGACCGACGACGCGCTGCGGGCGGTCGGAGAAGTAGAGGGTGGCGGGGCTGAGGCCGTGAAAGGTGACCTTGTCACCCTCCGTGGTCAGCTCGCGGGCGGTCTGCGCGAACAGGGCCTCGATGTCTTCGAGGGTCTTCTCGATGTCGTCGGTCATGGGGTTCCTTTCGTTGCCGCCTACTGCCGCGCCATATGTGCGCGCAGCTCGGCCTCGGGGTCGTGGATCAGCTCGCCGCTCACGTCCACCGTCACCTTGTGCAGTGTACCCGTGAACTTGAAGGGGCTGGGGTAGTCCGGCGTCACCGGGGAACCCGGGTTGGCGCCGCAGGTGGTGGCTCCGGGGTTGAGGATGAACGGCGTCGTCACCGGAGCCTCGGCGTTGGCGGCCAGCGCGCCGTCGACGTAGAGCTGCAGCCGCCCGGGCGCTCCCTTGCCGTGGGGCAGGTCCGGCTGGCCGGTCGGCTCGAACTCGAAGCGCAGCTCGTGCTTGCCGGCAGGCACCGGCTCATCAGTCGAGACGCCGTAGATGTCCCTGCCCACGTAGTTGTGCACGTAGTGGAGCCTGCCGTCCTTGAGGTAGAGCGAATAGCCGCCCGCGGCGGAGCCCTGGGAGAGCAGCACGCCCTCGGCGCCGCCCTCGGGGATCTCCACGCTGGCGGTGATGCTGTGCGGGCGGTTCAGCACGCGCGGCCCGGCGGAGAAGGGCACGGACTGCGTCCCGGGCAGGTAGGTGTAGGAGTCCCGCGGCACGGCCACCAGCGGCTTCTCGCACAGGAGGCGCGCGAGGCCGCTGCCGTCGACCGGCATGACGTCGTACTTGCCGGCCTCCACGTACCAGGTCGCGATGAGGGCGATGAGCTTGTCACGGTTCTCCGCCGCGACGTTGTGGTTCTCGGCAAAGTCCTCGTCGATGTGGTAGAGCTCCCAGGCGTTCGCGTCGAGCTCCGAGAGCTTCTCAGCAGAGATCGGCTGGCCGAAGCCGACGCCGGATTCGGTGAACGACGGGCCCGGCCAGGGGCAGACCGCCCGCCAGCCGTCGTGGTAGACGGCACGGTGTCCGAGCATCTCGAAGTACTGCGTGTGGTGATTGGTCGCGGCAGCTGCATCGTCAAGCGTGTGCGCGAAGCTGACGCCCTGGATGGGCGACTGCGTGACGCCCCTGATCGTCGCCGGGGGCTCGAGGTCGAGCAGATCGAGCACGGTCGGCACCATGTCGATGAGGTGCGCGTACTGCGTGCGCACCTCGCCCCTGGCTTTGACGCCCGCCGGCCAGGAGACGATGAACGGGTCGCAGGCGCCGCCGCGGTAGGTCTCGCGCTTCCAGCGCCGGAACGGCGTGTTGCCGGCCCACGTCCAGCCCCATGGGTAGTGGTTGAAGTGCTTGGGCCCGCCGATCTCGTCGATCACCTTGAGGCTGTCCTCGAGCGGCTCCTGGGCGTTGTTGAAGAACTGCGCCTCATTGGTCGTCCCGGTGGGACCGCCCTCGGCGCTGGCGCCGTTGTCGGAGATCACCATGACGATCGTGTTGTCGAGGAGTCCCTCGGCGCGCAAGTACTCCAGCAAGCGGCCAAGATGATAGTCCGTGTGGCTGAGGAAGCCGGCGAACACCTCCATCATGCGGCTGAACAGCTTGCGCGCCGGAGCGGGCAGCGAACCCCAGTCCGGGACGTCGGGGTCGTGGCGGGAGAGCTCGGCCTCGGCAGGTACGATGCCGAGCTCCTTCTGCCGGGCGAAGGTCTTCTCGCGGTAGGCGTCCCAGCCATCGTCGAACTGGCCGGCGTACTTGTCGGCCCACTCCTTGGGCACGTGGTGCGGCGCGTGCGTCGCCCCGAAACAGAGGTGCAGGTAGAACGGCTTGTCCGGGTCGATCTGCTTGGCGTCGGCGATGAACTGGATCGACTTGTCGACCAGGTCCGGGGTGAGGTGGTAGCCCTCCTCCGGCGTCGCCGGCGGGTCGACCTGGTGGTTGTCGTAGACAAGGTCGGGATACCACTGGCTGGTGTCGCCGCCGAGGAAGCCGTAAAAGCGCTCGAAGCCTCGCGCCAGCGGCCAGCGGTCGTAGGGCCCGGCCGCGGTCTCCTGGTTGGCCGGCGTGAGGTGCCATTTGCCGACCATGTAGGTGTTGTAGCCGTGGCCAAGCAGCATCTCGGACAGGAAGCCGTTCTCGAAGGGGACGACGCCGTTATAGCCGGGGTAGCCGGTGGCGAACTCGGTGATGCAGGCCATGCTGTTGCTGTGATGGTTGCGCCCCGTGACGATGCAGGAACGGCTCGGCGAGCAGAGCGCCGTGGTGTGCATGTTGTTGTAGCGCAGGCCATCGGCGGCGAGTGCGTCGAAGGTGGGCGTCGCGATGGGGCTGCCGTAGCAGCCCAGGTTACCGAACCCGGTGTCGTCGAGGACGACGAGCAGGACATTCGGCTTGCCCTTCTGGGCGCGGATCGGCGCCGGCCACGCCGGGCTCGACTCGTCGGCGGTGCGGCCTATCACGCCTGGAAAGGCCGCACCTTCTGGGTACTCGACTAGTGCCACCATGACCTCCGTTGTCTATCGGTTACAGGCCCATGCCCCGAGCGCGATCGTGACAAAGTCACTGCGACAGGCGTCGCTGCGGAACGCGACCGGATGGTACCCCACCGGTCTGCAGATGACACACGCTCAAGTCGCATGTGACGGACCTTCCGCTGACCTCTCAAAGCGTCGCGAAGATCTCGTGCGACAGCATGCCGCCCGCGACCGTCCTGGCCTTGAACCCGTGCTGCACGAGGATGCGCGTCGCGTAGTAGGCGCGCTGGCCCGACCTGCAGATGACGAGGATCTCACGGTCGCGCGGCAGTTCGTCCAGCCGTCCGCGCAGCTCGTCCACCGGAATGTTGACCACGCCCGGCAGTTGTTCCACGGCGAGCTCTTCGGGATGGCGCACGTCGAGCAGGAAGCCGTCTCCCAGGGAGTCCCAGTGCACGAGTCCCACGTCTCCGCGCAGGAGGTTGGCCCCGACCATGCCGGCGAAGTTGGGCGGCGACTTGGCCATGCCGAACTGCGGCGCGTAGCACAGCTCGCACTCCTCAAGGTCGTAGACGGTGCCGCCCAGCTGGATCGCCATGGCGAGGGCGTCGATGCGCTTGTCGACGCCCTCCCTGCCCACGGCCTGCGCCCCGAGGAGCCGCCCGTCGGACTTGCGGAAGATCACCTTCATGGCGAGCAGGGTGGCGCCGGGGTAGTAGCCCGCGTGTGAGTTCGGGTACAGGTAGATCTTCTCGAAGTCGTCGTCGCCCATGCGCAAGAGAGTCTTTTCGCTGACTCCGGTCCAGGCCACGGCGCCGCCGAAGGCGCCGAGGATCGCCGTGCCCTGCGTGCCGCGGAAGCGCGAGTCGCGGCCGCAGATCACGTCGGCGACGATGCGGCCCTGACGGTTGGCCGGCCCCGCGAGGGCGACGAGGGACGACTCGCCGGTCATGCAATCGATCTTCTCCACGGCGTCGCCGACGGCGAAGATGTCCGGGTCGCTGGTGCGGCACTGGTCGTCGACGCGGAAGCCGCCGAGCTTGCCGACCTCCACGCCGGCCATCTCCGCGAGCGCCGTCTCGGGCTTCACGCCGATGCCGAGGATCACGATGTCGGCCGGGTAGAAGGCGCCGGACGCGGTGAGCACCTCTAGCGATCCGTCCGCCGCCTGCCGGAACTCCGACGCGGCGGCGTTGAGCTTGACCTGCACCCCGTGCTTGTCCAGATGGCGTTCCACGTAGCGCGCCATCTCGGGATCGAGCGGCGACATGATCTGCGCGCCGCGTTGCAGCAGTGTGACCTCGAAGCCGATGCCGACGAGGTTCTCGGCCGTCTCGATGCCGATGAAGCCGCCGCCGACGACGACGGCACGCAGCTGCCTCTTGAGCGTCTGGAACCCCGAATAGGTGTCCATGCCGCTCGCCCGGCCGCGCCGCTCGTCGATCCAGTCGCGGATCTGGCTGGCGTCCGGCACCGTCCGTACGCCGAAGATGCCGGGCAGGTCGATCCCCGGCAGCGGCGGGCGGATGGGAGCGGCTCCGGGCGAGAGCACGAGCTTGTCGTAGCGCTCGGTGGTCACCTCGCCGGTCTTCCGGTCCTTGAGCTGGACGGTCTTCGCGCCCGCCGCGATCCCGACGACCTCGCAGTCGATGCGAGCGTCCACGTTGAACATGTCGCGAAACGTCTCCGCCGTCGCGACCAGGAGGCTCGACTGCTGCTCGATCACGCCGCCGATGTAGTAGGGCAGGCCGCAGTTCGCGTACGAGACGTACGGCCCGCGCTCCACCATGAGGATCTCGGCGTTCTCGTCCAGCCTGCGCAGGCGCGCCGCGCACGAGGCGCCGCCGGCCACTCCGCCAACGATGATGACTTTCATTGTGCGGCCTTTCCGTTGAGCCTCTTCTTCTCGGGCTTGATCACGCCGAGCTGCGCGCTCCGGCGCGGCCGGCTGCCGACGTCCATTCGGCCGCGCCCGAAGGCGTCGCGCCTTCCCCAGCGGCCGGGGATGTCGAGGAGCTCGAGCCGGCCGATGCCTTGTGGCAGGGCCGGGTCGACGACGAGGTGGTCGCCGATCGGCTCGAGGCCGAGCATCGTGCGCAGGAACAGCAGCGGTGCGCCCGTCGACCAGGCCTGCGGGCTGCACGACGTGGGGTACTGCACCGGGTACTTGGTCAGCTCGCGCTCGTAGCCGCCGAACGCCTCCGGCAGGCGGCCCTCGAAGAACTCGGCGGCGTCGAGGATGCCTGCGGCGATGCGCGCCGCCTCTTCCTTGAAGCCGTAACGGCGCAGGCCCCAGGCGATGAACGAGTTGTCGTACGGCCAGATGGTGCCCACGTGGTAGCCGATCGGGTTGTAGCGCCCCTGACCCTCGGCGAGCGTGCGCACGCCCCAGCCCGAGTACATGGCCGGCGACATCAGATGCCGGGCCACCGCCTTGGCCTTCGACTTGTCGACGATGCCGCTCCACAGCAGGTGGCCGTTGTTCGACGCCAGCGCGTCGACCTTGCTGCCATCAGACTCGAGGGCGATCGCATAGTACTCGCCGTCCGCGACCCAGAAGTCGCGGTTGAAGCGGCGCTTGAGGTCCGCCGCCTCCTTCTCGAGGCGCTCGGCGTAGGCCGGGTCCTTCCACACGAGGCGCGCGAGGCGCGCGCCGCGCACCTTGGCGTCGTAGGCGTAGCCTTGCAGCTCGCAGGTCGCGCGCGGGAAGCCCGGCAGGCGTCCGTCGCGGTAGGAGATCGAGTCCCACGAGTCCTTCCAGCACTGGTTCTCGAGGCCGGTCTTCTCGTTGCGCCGCTGATAGGCGACATAGCCGTTGCCCTGCAGGTCGGCGTAGTCGTCGATCCACGCGAGTGCGGCGCGCGCCTGCCGCTCGAGGGCCCGCACGAGCTTCGTGTCCCCGGTCCAGCGCTCGTATTCGTCGAGCAGGACCACGTACAGCGGCGTGGCGTCGACCGAACCGTAGTAGGGCGAGTGCGGCCGCTCCTCAAAAGCGGTCATCTCGCCGAAGCGCATCTCGTGGAGGATTCGGCCGGGGTCTTCGTCGCGGAAGTCGTCGTGGCGCGATCCTTGCCAGACGCCGAGGGCCACCAGCGTCGTGCGCGCCAGCTCCGACGCGAACGGCAGCGCCTGCAGGCTGGTGAAGATGCTGTCCCGCCCGAACATCGTCATGAACCAGGGCAGCCCGGCGGCCGGCAGGTAGTGACCGGGCAGCGAGAGCGGCGAGAAACGCAGCGCCGCCAGGTCGACGAGGGAGCGCTGGTAGGTCCGCTTGAGCGGGTCCCAGTCGCAGTCAAGACTCGGCGCGTCGTCGAGCCACTTCTCGAGACTGAGCTCCATGTTGGGGCGGGCCTTCTTCGCGTGACGCTCGTACTTGAGCGTTCCGCCGGTCGCGCCCTTCACGTCCCGTCCGATCGCCACATGCAGGTCGGTCGACCACTGCTCGTGGGGCTCCACGTGGACGACAAAGGTGAGGCCGCCCTCGTCCACCGCGCACGCCTCCGTCGCCGAGACCCAAGTCTCGCGCACATACGTCTCGCGGCGATAGCCGAGCACCAGCCGCCCATCGTCGACACGCGTGTAGTACTCGCCCTTCTTCTTGAGATCGTCCTTGACCTCGAAGAGGTCGGCAAAGTCGCAGGCGGCCTCGATGCGCACCTCGAGGTCGACCGGCTTGTCGTCGTGATTGAGGATCGTCAGCTCCTCGTGGAAGCCGCCGCCGACGGCGCGCTGGCGGATGACCGAGAGCTTGGCGTCGATGTACACGGTCCCCGTGCCCGGCACGAGGAAGAAGCGCGTCTCGAAGTACTGCAGGTCGTCCACCGACAGCGGGTTGAGCCGCTGGCCGTCGATCGTCAGGACCCAGCGCGAGAGGAACCTGGTGTCGAACGAGAACAGTCCGGTCGGATCGGTCAGCGAGGCCTCGATGTCGCCGCTGTCGTCGCTGACCACGAAGGTGTTGCCGTCGAGGATCTTGACCTCGGCGCTCATGACTGCCGCTCCGCGTAACCGGCCGTTGGCAGGCCGTCGGCCCCCGGCGAGCCGGGGAACAGCCGTTGTAGCGCGGTCATCAGGATGAACTTGCCCTGCGCGGCGAGCGCACCGCGCAACAGCGCGGCCATGGCGTTCGCCTTGCCGCTCAAGACCGCGTCGAAGGTAGCGCTGTCGCCCGTGACCACGCAGTCGGGCTCACCGCCCTCGCGTCCGACGGTCACGATGCCCTTCGTGATCGTCAGGTACCACTGGTCGACACGATCACCGTCCTTGACGTCGAAGCGCACGACGCCGTTGAACGCCGTGACCGGCTGCTCTTGGGACCGCTCCGCGAGTGCCTCGAGCAGGCTCTTGTCCAGATCCGTCATCGTTCCCATCTCCTTCTAGAGTCCCTTGTTCCAGCGGGACATGCCGCCGTCGATGTAGTACGTGCTGCCGGTGACGTAGGCCGCCTCGTCCGAGGCGAGAAACACGGCCACGGAGGCGACTTCGTCGGGCTCGCCGAGCCGGCCGGCGGGGATCACGTCCTGCAGCGCGTGCAGCAGCTCGCCGTCGCCGAGGGTGCGCTTGTTGATCGGCGTGGCGATCGCTCCCGGGGCGATGTCATTCACGGTGATGCCGTGCGGGGCCAGCTCCTGACAGACGGTGCGCGTGAACATGCGCATGCCGCCCTTGGAGGTCGTGTAGGTCGCGTAGTTGAGAAAGGCGACGTCCTCGTGGATCGAGGACACGTTGATGATGCGCCCCCCGCCGCCGGCGGCGATCATGAGCTTCGCGGCCGCCTGCGCGGCAAAGAACGCGCCCTTCAGGTTGACCCCGAGGACCAGGTCGTAGTGCTGCTCGCTGACCTCGACAAACGGCTCACGGATCTCGACGCCGGCGTTGTTCACGAGGATGTCGAGGCGGCCGAGAGCGGCGTGCGCGTCGCGCACGAGGCCCTCGGCCTCCGCGGCGACGCCGACGTTCGCGCCCAGCGCGACCGCCTTCCTGCCCATCTGCTCGATCTGTGCCGCCACGGCGCGCGCCTCGTCCTCCTCGCGGTGGTAGTGCACCACCACGTCGGCGCCCTCGCGCGCGAAGCGCAGGGCGATGGCCTCGCCGATGCCGCTGGAGCTGCCGGTGACGAGCGCCGCCTTTCCCTTGAGTCTCATGGTCGTCCCACCTTCTGGTCGTTGCGTTGTCGAGATCATCCTCGTCCCCTGGCCGGCCCGGTCATCGCCGCTCACCCGGAGAAGGCGTGCGTCGGTAGGCCGGCCACACCCACGTCGAGCCGCAGCAGGGCGCCGGCCAACGGCTGCCCGGCCGCCTCGGCCTCGCTGAGTCCCTCGCGCCGGGTCGTCACATAGAGGTCGCTCAGGTCCGGTCCGCCGAAACAGCAGCTCGTGATCCTGGCGATGGGCAGGTCCACCTCGGCCAGCAGCTCGCCATTCGGAGAGTACCGCCGCAGGCCCCAGCCGCCGTGCAGCGCGACCCAGACGCAGCCCTCGCCGTCGACGGTCATGCCATCCGGGACGGCGCCCTCGACCTCGACGGCGGCCAAGGGGCGCCGGTTCTCGAGGGCGCCGCTCGCCGCGTCGAAATCGAAGACGTCGATCCGGCAAGTCGGACTGTCGATGAAGTAGAAACGCGTGTCGTCCGGGCTCCAGCCGAGGCCGTTCGAGATCGTCGTGCCACTGAGCATGGTCGTCACGGTCAAGTCGGCGTCGACCCGGTACAGGCCGGCGACCGGCGAGCGTTCGTCGAGCGCCATCGTGCCCACCCACAGGCGGCCGGCAGCGTCGCAGGCGCCGTCATTCGTGCGCGTGCCCGCCTGTTCGGGTTCGATGGCCGCGAGCAAGGGGGAGCGCTCCCCGTCGAGGAGATGAAGGCCGTCGGGCAGGCCCATGACGACGCCACCCCGCCGGCGCGGCAGCGCGAGACTGACGACGTCGGCGACCTGCTGCGTCGTGTCCGTCCCCGTCGCGGGATCGTAGCGGTGCACGCGCTTCGCCGGGATGTCGACCCAGAGAAGGGTCTGCGTCGCGGCGTCCCAGCGTGGCCCCTCTCCCAGCCGGGCCGCCGCGACGGCGACCTCGAACTCGGCTGAGTGGATCGCGTTCACTCCGTCTCTCCTTCGTCGGCCTGTGTCTGGGAGTCGCCCTCTGACTTGGAACCACGACCGGGTGTGTCGCGCGGCTCACCAGAGGGTCCTGTTCGCGAGCACCCCAGACACCGGGTCGCCTCGCCGGCACGTCCAAGGTTCGAGTGTACGGCAGTTCGGTTACCAGACGGTAGCGTTATGGCTACCGTCCGCCTTCGTATGGCGACGACTGGTCGCCGCGCGGGGTCACCCCTTGCGCCGCGGTTTTGCCTCGTCGACCTCCCGGCGCGCGAGTGGGACGAAGCAGACGGCAAGCCCGGCGGGGTCCAGCCTGCCGTAGTTGTCGGAGAGGACGCCGATGCGCACGGCGTCATCTCCGGAACGCCCCGTGTTCACGCGGCGGCCTCCTCGGCGGGCACAGCCTCCTGAGGAACCTCGACGCCGCGACGCGCCACCGCCTTGCCGAGCTCCCAGAGGAAGAAGAGCGCCACGGCGGGAACCAGCGCCAAGGCCCATTGCGTGAGCGACAGCTGCACGGTCCCGAACACGCTGCGCAGGACGTCCATCTGGGTGATCAGCACGGCGAGCACGAGCTCCACAAGGGCCGTCAGGTTCAGGTGCCGGTTGTCGAATGTCTCTGAGGTGAGCGCCGTGGCCGTCACCCCGCGGGCCTGGAAGGCGGCCCCGATGAGCATCAGCGAGAACGTCGTCACTGCCATCGAGGTGCCGACGGCGACGCTGTCGTAGTGGGACACGCCGTAGCTGATCAGCACGAGCGTGCACACGGCCATCCACAGGCCCACGAGACCGGCGGTGGTCAGGAGGCCCTTCGTCATGATCGACGCGTTGCGTGACCGCGGCTTGATGCTCATGAGGCCCGGCGCTGCCTTGTCCATACCGAGCGCGACGCCGAGCGGCGCGTTGACGAAGAAGTTGATGTAGAGGATCTGGGAGGGCGAGAACGGCTGCCCGGCGGCGATGTTGAGGATACTGGCCCCGAGGAACGTGATGATGTAGGCCACGAGCTCGAGGATCACGAAGCGGATGAACTTGTTGAGGTTGTCGTAGACTTCCCGGCCCTTCTCGACGGCGCGCATGATCGTCGCGAAGTTGTCGTCCGAGAGGATCATGTTGCCGGCGTTCTTGGCCACCGCCGTGCCGGTGCCCATG
>Ga0209048_10007549_pt1 | contig 10025 bp, 6 predicted proteins | sample FrelakmetCRP12CR_FD_187146 | JGI IMG/M metagenome (GOLD analysis project Ga0209048, IMG submission 187146) | Freshwater lake sediment microbial communities from the University of Notre Dame, USA, for methane emissions studies - CRP12 CR (SPAdes)... | ecosystem: Environmental > Aquatic >... | reverse complement strand
CGTCGTCCGTGAGGGCGTGCTTGAAGCGCAGGATCGAAAACTTGGGATGGGGGTCGCCCGCATTCTCAGTAAAATCGTCCTGGGCGTAGAGGGCGGCGATGGTGTTGGCCGCACCCAGCTTGCCGTTCAGCTTGAGACCGAAGGTGGGGTCGACGATCGTCCGGGTGTAAACTGCCGCCTGGTAATAGGAATCCTCGCCCGCCGCGGCGAAAGCGAAGATCTCGTTCCCTTCCAGGAAGAAGGGACGTTTCTCCCGGAAGTAAAGGGCGTACCTCCGGTTGAAATCGATCTGTCCGGCGTCGGATTCGACCTGACTGAAATCCGGGTTGACGGCGCCGTCCAGGGTCAGGTCCGAAGTCAGGCCGACCTTGGCCGTCAGGCTGAAATCCGTCTTGTTCTCGTCCCTCTTCAGCGCGCCCTGGTCGGCCGCGTAGTGCAGGCTGTGGGTCAGGGCGGGCAGGAATTCAATGAGCCGCTTGTACTTCAGGTCGCTGAAGATGACCGGCTGGCCCTGGGACAGGACCGCGCCTTTATCGGGATAGAACGCCGGAGAGGAATCCATCTCCGAGGTCCGGACGATCTGTCGGAAAAAGAAGGCCGACATGATGATCTCTTTGTTCCCGGAAAAGCGGATGCTCTGGAGGGGCACCCGGATCTCGGCCGTATAGCCCTGGTCGTCGATCTGGCCCTTGCTGTACCAAACCATGTCGAACTTCTCGTCCATGTTGCCGGACTGGTTCAGGATGCCGTCGCCCTGGATGCCGAAGGGGTTGACCATGAAGGCATAGGCCGACTGGCTGGTGTTGAAGGTGTCCAAAAAAACGCCGCAATAATCATCGCTGCCCATGGCGTCGCGCTTGCTCATGGCGGCCTTGATCTTTTTGGGGTCGCTATCGTAGGCGCGGAAGCCGAAGTAGATGTTCTCGGCATCGTACAGGATGTAGCCCTCGGTCTTCTGGCTCGGCTCCTTGCCGAAGTCGGGCTTGAAGGTCTTGAAATCGGTCAGTTTGAGGGCGGTGGCCCAAATCGGGTCATCCAGCTTGCCGTCGATGACGGGCGGGGTGGCGGCCCGGGGAACCCTGATGGGCTCGAGAGCCAAAAGGGGGAGAACGAACAGCAGCGGGAGGCCGAGTCCCACCATGCCCGCGAGTCGCTTAAGCATGATCATCCTCTTTCTCGGTCAATTCGAAGAGACATTCGCAGCACATCACCCAATTCCTATCACCTAAAAAGTACGAAATTAACGGGTAAAAGGTTCACGGGGCCTGTTTTTTGCCAGGGCTCAGGCCGGCGTCCCCCGTCCGGCGCGCAGACCCGCCTGCGCCCTCCGGCTTCGCTTTTAATCCCGTCGGATCGGAAAATCGGGTAAGATAATCTCACAACCGATGGTCCTATCCGCAGGCGTGGTGGTCGTCCTCAAAGAATCCGGGGAATGGAAATTTCTTTTTCTAAGGGCCTATCGAAACTGGGATTTTCCGAAAGGCGAATTGGAGCCGGGCGAGGACGCTCTTCAAGCGGCAAAAAGAGAAGTCCTGGAAGAAACGGGGATCTCGGACCTGATATTCAACTGGGGGGTTGAGTACAAGGAAACCGAGCCCTACCTGTCCGGGAAGAAGATCGCCCGCTACTACCTGGCTGAGACGCGGCAGTCCCGGGTCACGTTCTCGATCAACCCGGAACTCGGACAGCCCGAACATCACGAGTACCGCTGGCTGAACTACGCGGAAATCAAAAAGCTGGCGGGCGATAGACTACAACCAGTCCTCGACTGGGCCCGGCCCTTGCTGTATAAGACCTGACCGACGGGCGCGTTTTTCAGCGCGATTACGACCGCGGCCTGCCTTCCGCATTTTATCGTTAGTAAAAGGAAACGCTAAAACCGGCCGGAGGGAAAGGTGAAGCCTGTAAAGCCGCCCTGGGAAAGGTATGTCTTCACCTTGGGCGTCCCGGTTATGAGCCTTTGCTTCGAACCGGGCGATGAAAAAGCCGGGAGTCGGTAGGGGTCGCCAGGTCAGCGCACACCGGGCTCGGCCGGTTTCTCAAAAAGCCTGGGATAATTTTTCTTGATCTTCTCGGAGAGCGGCGGGTCCAGTTTGGCCCGATAAAGGGTCCGGGCCCTGGAGAGCTGTTCGGCCTCGAGACGGATGGCGCCCGAAAAATCAGCTCCTTCGAGGTTCGCTCCGCTGAAATCCGTCTTCCAGAGCTCCGAATCGCGGAAGTCGGCATCCTTGAGGTTGGCGCGTGCGAATATGCTTTTATCGACCTGGCAATGGCGGAAGCTGATCCCTTCCAGGTTGGCCCCTTCAAAATTTGTATAGAAGGCGTGGCCCATCCCCTCGAAACTGGCCATCCGGAAGTCGGCGCCGGCCGCTTGGCAATAATCGAGCTTTCCATACCCGAACCAGGCATAACGAAAGGAGGTCCCCCTCAAGTCACATCCGAAGAACAGCGTCCCCTTGAGCCTGGTCGCCGTCAGATCGGCCCCCGCCAGAACGGAAAATCGGAAGGTGGCTTGGGCAAGATCGGCCATCAGGAAATTGGCTCCATTGAAGTCGGACGCATCCACGGTGGCCGCACCCAGCCGGGCGAAACGGAAATCAACGTCCCTGGCCGTCATAAAGCGGAGACGGGCGCCTTCCAGGTGAATGCCCTCAAAACTCCGGCGCTGGGGACGCGCGCGGAGGCCCGAACCAGGCTCTGCGGACGTCAGGTCCAGCCCGTTCATGTCCACGCTAAGGAAGGGACGGAGGAAATTCCGCACAAGGAGCGGGGACAAGGAACCGGAGTAATAGCCCTTAGCCGCCCAGGGGGTCATGCTGATGACCATCATGGCCTGGCAGGCAAGGGCCGCGAGAATCGCCAGGGCAGTGATCCAGGTCCGAAGCATCGGCCTTGAGGCAGGACGGCCGGGCCTCGTCCACCAGCACGCCGCGACAACCATCGTCATGAATATGACCAGTCCTCCCAGGATGTAGGCCGCGGCGAATTCATGGATGGGGAGGAACCGGAGAAAATGATAGGCTAGGGTCGCGGGCAAAGACGCCCATAAGAGGCCGGCCAGAATCCTCCGACCAACATCCCGTGTCGCGAACTCCGGCCCGCCAAGAACGGATGCGACCAGCCAGACCGGCCGGCGCGTCGAAGCCGTCGACCTTCCCTCCGGCTCTCCGCTTTCCGCCGGACCGGACAAGCTGTGGAGATGGAACTGCAACAAAAGAAAAATCAGAAGTCCTGCGAGAGGGGCCGAGAAGAAATAGAAATCGAGCGGGACTGCGACTCCGAAAAGCGGCAAGCGGACGGCCCTGTTAAAGACGAACTCGGCATCGGAGTTCCCGACAAGGATCAGGACCCAATAGGCCAGGTAGGCCACGTAGGCGCCGAGGGCGCGGCCGGCGTTGCTGGAGGCCTCGGATCGCTCTCCCTGAGGGGCGGCCGATCCCGAAGCTGTCCTCCTGGCCTTGGCTGAAGCGTCCGCGAATTTTGGCATCATTTCATCTCGAACTTCGCATTCCGGTAATTGTCCATGATATCCACATAAGAAACGAACGGACTGAACATGAGGTGAAGGTCCGTCTTTTGAAAACTCACGGCATAGACACGCTGTCGGGGGTCGGCCGGGTCAAGTTCTCTCAGGAAGGGCGCCATCCAGGTCCGGTCAAGGAGGCAGGGATCATAGGCCACGAGATAGCGCCAGTGATCATGATCGTACACTTCGACCCAGATGTGACCGCCGGCCATGTGCGCCCAACGCTGCAGGACCGCCATGCGGGCCGGGATGCCGACGGCCCGGCAGGCATAGATCAGCATCACCGAGGCTTCGCCGCACGAAACGGAGCCGGCCCTGATCGCTTCGAAGGGACTCCGAAGGGATTTCCGGTTATCTCGCTCCGCGTACCCGAGGCGGAATTCGAGGAAGACATCGCGATTGAGCTCCATGACGGCTTCTTCAAATGAACCGCTCGCGGCCGCTTTGTCCCGGAACAGGCCGTAGAACAGCCGGCGCCAATCATCCCGGGACTCGTCGGCGACCGCATAGGGCAGGACATAGTTCAGGAAAATATCATCGGGCACGTCCTTGGCCCAGATGTTTTCCCGCCGGGCCCGGTACGCAGAGGTTATGTTGTCCGTGAGCAAGCCGGGCAAGAGCGTTTTCAAGTCCCGGTCGGGCATGTTGACGAGCAGAAACCCAAAGCCGTCCCTCTCCTCGGGGCCGAGGGCGGTGATGACCTGGATGAGCTGTCCGGCGTTGGCTCCGGCGGCATCCAGGGCGGCGAGGGCGCGCGCACGGTACTGAGACGGAAGCAGGAGGACGGCCTCGAGCTTGGGAGAGACCGCTTCCGTGCCGCTCTGTCTGTGCTCGACCCAGAAGTCCAGAGCTTTTTGCTTGAGGACAAGGCCTTCATCCGTTCTCAGCTTCATCGGGATATCGATCACGAGCCTGGCATAATGGACCGCCCGACGAAAGTCCCCCTGACGCGCACAAAGATCGGACAAGAGGGCCTTTGACGTCAACCTCCAGGGCAGGACGCTATCAGCCCGGAAGGCGCACGACCAGGCCTTCTCGACTTGGCCTGTGATCGCGTAGGCCTCGGCAAGTTTCTCCCAAAGGTAGGGGTTCGAGCTCTTGGCGATGCCTCGCTCCAGGGCGACGACGGCTTCGTCGTTGCGGCCCTGGCTCATCAACAGCCTGGAGTAGTAGATAAGGAAGTTATCGTTGGACCTCAGATGGGGGTAAAGTCTCCGGCTGAGGTCGAGCGCCTCCTGGTTCCTCCCGGACTGAAGAAGGACCTTGGCTTTCGCCCATGTCTGCTCGGCCTTGAATTGCCCGAAGAACGACGGCAGCAGGAGAAGCGAGGCGAGCAAGCCTGCCAGGGCGATGCCGGAAACCAGGCCCCGATCCCAAGGAACGGGCCTCTCGGGACGCCGGCTCGAGCGGCCCCGGCCGCCGGACGACACGCGCTCTTCAACGAGCGGCTCCCCGTGGCTTGCCACGGGGAAACGCGGAGCGGGTTCCCCCTCCCAGTTGACTTTTCGGGCGCTCGGGTTCTCTCTCACGACCCAGGCCAGCAGGACGTTGAAAAGAACAACGATCGGCAGGATACGGCTCGGGAAATAAAAAAAGGACATGATCATATAGACCAGGACGGAACCGGCCGCGGCCATGCTCAGGACTTCAGCCTCAGGGTCGGCCTTGGGCTTTGCGAGCCCCGACGCTCGGGCGCCGGGAAATGCCGCTAAAACGTTTTTTAGGATAAGGAACCAAAAGCCCGCACAAACAAAAAAACCGACAAGTCCCAGCTCCACGGCCGGCTCGAGGTAGTCATTGAAGGCGTACGCGACGGAATCGGCCGACAGGCGATCCATCGGCGTCCCCAACCCTTGTCGGAAATAATCCCCCTGAGCCCCGTCATACAGGCCGGCGAAGCTGGAGAAACCGGCGCCCAGGACCGGATGGGCCAGGAACATGCGAAGGGAGACCTTCCAAACAAGGACTCGGCCCAAGGCCGACATCGGTTTTGTAGAAAGCGTCAGAACGCCGATGAGCAAGACGGCCGCCCCCGCGAAGGCAAGGCCCGCGGTCACTCGTCGACGGGACCCGCGCTTTCCGGCGAAGTCCTTCGAGCGAAAATAGTGAGCCCAGGCCATCAAACCCGCGACGATCAGGACACCGGCCAGGGCCGTCCGGCATCGGGTCAGGATGATGCAGGCCATGAACAGCGCGGCGCCAGCCCAGGCTGAGAACCTGAGCGCCGGACGATCGGCCAACCAGGCCAGGGCCATGGCCGGAGGCACGGCCAGAGCCAGGAACATGGCCAAATAGTTGGCGTTGAAAAAAAAGCCTTTCATCTCGACCCCGGATAGGAATTGCCAGAGCCCATGCAGGGCTTCGACTCCGACCAGGCCCACCAGGAGCGAGGCCCAGAGCGTCCGGCGGGGATGCAGGAAACGTTCGGGCGCGGCTCGGACCAGAAGATACACGACCAGTCCCGCGCTCAATAGAAAAGGCTGCAGGATGGGACCGCGATGGGCGGTCGAAACCATGTACGACAACCAGCACCAGGCCGCGATAACGATGTAGACCCGGTCCAGCCACCCCAAGGAGAATTCCTCAGGAGCGCCTTTCAGAGAGATCGCCGCGAGCAGGGCCGAGGCACCGAGCGTCAGGCACCCCGCCACAAAGGCGACCGTGCCCATGGATAGGATCTCAGGCCTTTTCGTCCTGAGAGCCATGGCCAGGAAAACACACGCCGACAACCCCAGAGCCGCGCCCAGGACAACTTTTTTCGTTCGGGTTTTCATCGTGACTCAAACTCCCGCGGAACCGTGGCGATCCTCTTGCGGCCGAGGTCTTGGATCCGTCCTTCGAGGACTATCGCGTTCTTGACCCTCAGCGGTCGGAATCGCACCTCGCCGATCTTGGCCATCCCGAGCGATTCGTAGCGTCGATGCAGATGGACATCCCAGGGGGTCAAGAAACAGGTGTGCGTTTTGAATCCTCGGTTCTTGAACCAGGACAGCATGAAACAAAAAGCCTGCCGATCGATTCCTCGATGGCGCCATCGGGGTACGGTGAAGACCTCGTCAAAATAGTATTCGCCCGGGACAAGGATGAGCGTCCGAGATAAGTAAGGCAGGTAAGCCGAGCCGACAAAGGCCCAGCGGATATTGATGGGCTCGGAGCCGACCCGGGATAAAAAACACACATGACCCTGCTTTAGCCTGTCCTGCAATTGGGCGAGGGAGTAATAGCCGGGCCTCGCCCTGAGCACGAAAGGCAAGTCCGACGGCTCGACCGGGGCGATGTGCGCCTCAGGCATCTGGGCCTCGAAGCCCGGAAGGCCGCCGGCCAGGCTCCCCTCGTAATAAAGATAGCGGCGATGGATCATCCAGGGAAGGATCTGACTCATGAACTTCGGGCCGCCATGAATTCGCCACAGGTCGCGGCCGACCGAGGCTTTGCGCACAAGGGAGCGAACCAGAGAAACGTGCATTCCGAACGCAGGGCGGGCCGCCGTTTCGCTGTCGGCCTGACGCCCTCCCGTTTCGTTTGCCATGATGGTCGCGAAGCCCCTTCGTCCCCTCCCATCTCCAGATGGTTCAACCGCCATGCCGGCCGGGTTTGCGCACGACGCTGGTGATGAGGTAGCCCATGCGCTTGAGCGCGTCGAACCGACGGTAGAGCCAGGCGAACGGCCGGATCAGGGGTTTCATCACCCGGGCCGTCCCCGGCCAATTCACGTACAGGAATAAGTCGAGCATTCGCAGGGCGCCGGGCATGAACAGGATGCCGGTCCGAGCCAGGGGCTGGAAGCCGATGTCCCGCAGCATATCTTCGAGCTGCCTGATGGAAAACGATTTTTCAAAGCCGTAGGCATACAGCCCCAGGCCGCTAAAAGCCGCGACCTGGAGCGGTCGGAGAAAGGGGTCGTGCTTGTTCGGGACACCGATGATGGCCGTGCCGCCAGGCTTCAGGACCCGGTAGCATTCGGCCAGGGCCGCCCGATATTCCGGAAAATGCTCGCAGGTGCCCATGCTGTACAGGCAATCGAAGGCGCCTTCCTGAAAGCCCATGGCCCGCATGTCGGAAACGATGAAGCGGGACCGGACCTTGTTCTCATCGAAGGACTGCCGGGCCTGTCGGACGATGGTCGAGGAGATGTCGAGTCCGTAGGGCTGGGCGCCTTTGTCCCTGGCCGCCCAGAGCAGGATGCGGGTGTTCTTGGCTTCGTCCCAGACGTCGGTCTTCAGGAGAGCCTTCCTGTTCAGGTCCGGGAAATAGCGCTCGAAAAGGTACCGTTCACACTCCAAATAATAGCGGGTCGAGGCGGCCTCATAGAACGACGGGATGTTCTCGCCGGCGCTCTCCCAGAAGAATTGGATGCGGCTGTTCTTGTTCGTCGGTTCAAGACCTTTGGCGCTCAGCATGACCTCCCGAGGAATCGTGATCTAACGAGCTAACACCCCAAGCCCTCCGCCGTTAGGGGTACGAAAATAATTCTATAACAACCCGGGCCATGACTCAAGCACGGTCGCCGCGCACCCGGCCCAAAGGAGTTCCGACATTATTTGGTATATAATGATTTTTTTAAATTCACTCTCGCTCAGGAGGCCTCGATGATTCTTTTCCCTCTCAAAAAATCAGCCTTGGTCATAATCTCTCTCTTATTTCTTTCGAGCGGCGCCTTATGGGCCGATGACAAAACAGACAAAGTGGACAAGCTGTTCGCCCCCTGGGACACGACGACCTCGCCCGGAGCGGCCCTGGCCGTGATCCAGGATGGCCGGATCGTCTATGGGCGGGGCTACGGCATGGCCAACTTGGAGGACGGCACGGTCATGACTCCCGACAAGGTCCTCGACATCGGCTCGGTCTCCAAGCAGTTCACGGCCGCCTGCCTGGCTTTCCTCGTCAGGGACGGCAAGGTCGCGACAAGCGACGACATTCGGAAGTACATTCCCGAACTGCCGCGCTACGAAAAGACGATCACCCTCGATCATCTTCTCCACCATACCAGCGGCCTCCGGGACTACTGCGACCTTCTGCCGTTGGCCGGTTTCCGACCCGAGGCGGATTGCCCCACGATCGAAGAAACGATGGACATCATCTGCAGGCAGAAGAAACTCAACTTTCTTCCGGGGGAGGAATACGACTACTCCAACACGGGCTATTTCCTGTTGGGTGTCATCATCGAGCGGGTCAGCGGACAAACGTTGGACCAATTCGCCCAGGAGCACATCTTCAAGCCACTGGGCATGAGTCACAGCTTCTTCCGGACCGATCATGCCCAGATCATTGCCGGTCGCGCCGTGGCCTATTCCCCCTTGGACAAAGGCTACCGTTTGGAAATGAGCAATTGGGAACAAGCCGGAGACGGGAGCCTGCAGACCACGGTCGAGGACTTGTTCCTCTGGGACCAGGCGTTTACCAGCAACGCCTTGGGGGCCGATATCATGGACCGTATCCAGACCGAGGGCGTGTTGAACAACGGAGCACCGATGGGCTACGCCTGGGGACTCAGGGTCGGCACCTACAAAGGCTTGAAACAGGTCTATCACGGCGGCTCCTGGGCCGGCTATCGCGCGGCGTTCATCCGTTTCCCGGAACAGAAGTTTTCAGTCATTTGCCTATCCAACCTGGACGACCTCGGCCCCTCGCGCTTGGCCGATAAGGTCGCCGATATCTATCTGGGACCCTTGCTCAAAGAACCTCCCAAGGAGCCGACGCCGAGGCCGCCCGTGGTGGCCCTTCCGGCTCAGGCGCTCGAAGCTCTGGCCGGCAACTACCTGGATGAAAGGTCCAACCAGTGGATCATCCTTGCATCAAAAGACGGCCGGTTGGTCCTGCGTGAAGCCGGAGGCGACATCCCGTTCCTCGCGGAATCCCCTGTGCGATTTCGAACGCCGGAAGGTCCTCTCGATGTCACCCTGGATGTTATCGTGCCGGATAAAGGGAACCCGAGGCGGGTCAAATTGACCTACGGCCCAGACGAAGTTATAGAATTCAGCCAAGCGGCGCCGCTGAAATCCCTGTCCCCGGTGCAGTTGGCCGAGTTCGCCGGCGACTACACCAGCCCCGAGCTCCTCGACGCAACCTACCATCTCGTCGTGGACAAAGGAAACCTGATCGCCAGGTTCAGAAGCGTGTCCCGATCTCCCTTGAAAGCCATGGCCCCGGACAAGTTCACCCTGGCGGACGTGAACCTGGATTTTGTCCGAAACAGAAGCGGGAAGATCACAGGAGCCATGATGAGCACGGGCCGTGCTGCGGGGATAGTCTTTACCAAAATTAAATAGCGGTCAAGGAATGACCGAGGCACGGTCCGGCGGAGCAGCCTCAAGGCTAAGCTCGGGCCGGGCGGCCGGGATCGTATTCCACAAGCTGAGATAGCGGATTCCGGCTGAAGCTCCACGGACTCACGTCCGTGGAATCCCGCGAAGGGGATTGAATAGTCGGAGAGGCCCGCGCTTCCCGCTTATCGATCAGGCGACCCGCGCTATTTTAGGGTCGTGAATTTCCAGTCCAC
>Ga0209048_10007548_pt1 | contig 10025 bp, 10 predicted proteins | sample FrelakmetCRP12CR_FD_187146 | JGI IMG/M metagenome (GOLD analysis project Ga0209048, IMG submission 187146) | Freshwater lake sediment microbial communities from the University of Notre Dame, USA, for methane emissions studies - CRP12 CR (SPAdes)... | ecosystem: Environmental > Aquatic >... | reverse complement strand
CCTTCCAAATGACTACCCTGCCCAGCCCCACACAACAGCGAGCGCTGCAGTTACTGCAATCGATCAACGTGTAGCCACACACGCGACACCGCGAAATGCGTCAACTCCTTGATCTATCGCACGATCCCTGCGCTCAAGCGCAAGAACTTCCGATTAGCGTTGGGAGTGCGCCGGGTGACCGGCAAGGAGTAGGTGGTGCAAGTCCACTGCGATGAAGGAGTAGCGACCCGCATCGGCCCCGAGTCATGTGCAGGCGTCCGTGAGGGCTTCGGCGAAGCGTTGACAGGGGAGCGTACAGGCCAGCCGTTGAGCTGCGAAAGGTCATTCTTTCCCGGGTGCCGACGCCGTTTCCAAGGCGGAAGGCAAGACGTCGACGCGCGTCATCGCGAGCGTGGCGACGACCCGGCGTAGTCGTAGACCCTGGCACGTACGGACGCTCTTTGCACGGGAACTGGGAGATCTCCAGCTTGGTCACCTGTCCCGATGGGGTGGTCCGCATCGGGAAGGCGAGGAGCCATAGCCGATGATGCACGGGCCGGAGAAGTCAGACTCCTCCAATGTAGCGATGAAGCCGGCGAACAACTCCGGACGATCGGAGGCGGAGTCGGTGGAGCGAAGGGAGGGGGCCGAGGGGAACACGGGCAAGACTCGCACGCGCCGGACACTGTGCCGGGAGAGCGTGTTTCCGGGACTTGAACGGGTACGAGAGCGAGCAAGGCAAGAAAGGAACTGTTCGCCGCTCTACTTCACCATGTGAGCGTCGATCTGCTGCGGGCGGCCTTTTCCTGGCTTAAGCGGGACGCGGCGGCGGGAGTGCATGGCCTGACTTGGCGGGAGTACGAGCAGGAGCTGGAAGTTCGATTGGTGGATCTGCATGCGCGCGTACATTGCGGCGCCAATCGGGCGCTGCCATCGCGGCGGAAGTTCATTCCGAAGAAGGATCTGCGTGAGCGGTTGGAGAAGTTCGCGTTGACTCTGCATCCGGACAAGACTCGCCTGATCGAGTTCGGCCGATTCGCGGCCGGTCATCGGTCTCGAGACGTTCGACTTTCTGGGCTTCAAGCATATTTGCGGCCGCACCCGTGCGGGCCACTTCCGGCTCAAGCGAAAGTCTCGTCGGGATCGGATGCGCGCCAAACTGCAAGCCCTCACGGCCGAACTCAGGCGGCGACTGCACGAGCCGATCCTGGCGCAAGGACAGTGGCTGGCCCAAGTGGTACGTGGATACTTCGCGTACCATGCGGGGCCGACCAACTCCACGAGTTTCAGTGCGTTTCGACACCACGTGAAGGATCTCTGGCGGCGGATGCTTCGGCGCCGTAGCCAGAAGGATCGCACCACGTGGGAACGTATTGATCGCCTTGCGGCAGAGTTCCTGCCCAAACCGCGTATCCTTCACCTCTGGCCCGACGAGCGCTTTCTCGTCAATTACCCGAGGTGGAAGCCGAGCGCCCAAATTGGGCCCGCTCGGTTTTGTGCGGGGGGCGCTCAGTAATGAGCGTCCCTACCGCGATCACCACTGGTTGAGGGATATTATTCAAACCGGACAGGCAACCGAGATAACAGGCCAGCGCCCAGCCAATCTGAGGCGCTGCCCCTGCAGCGCGAGAACGCAGCGATAGACTGCGTCAATGCGCCGGGCCAGTCAGTTCACTTCCAGCAGGTGCTGCTCGTGTCGACACTGCCCGAGTCGAGGGAACTCTGCACCCCGGCCGAAGTCACCGTGAACGAGGCACATTTCGTGTCCGCGTCCTGGGGGGCGATCGGCAAGGCCGTAATGGTGAAGGTCGCCACGGCCGCTGCGGTCCCGACCGTGACTGCGCACGTACTCACCTTGTAGTAGCCATCTCCGACATTCTGCGGAAACGTGGCGCCGTTGTAGCCCAGGTCGGTCGGGACACAGCTGTAGGCATTGTTCGTGCTGAAGTAGCGTTCCTCTCGGCCTGCCAGGTCGAGCAAGGCGGTCTTGACCTCGGTACGCCGCGACTTGCGGATCTGAGCCTGGTAGGCGGGCAAGGCAATGGAAGCCAGAATGGCGGCGATCACCAACACCACCAGGAGCTCTATCAGGCTGAAACCGGCGAAGCTCAGGCGACGTGGCATTCGGTACCGGATCATGTGGCGATACTCCCGCGGCTACCGCAACTGTTTCCAGGTCGTACGCTGCACGCTGTAGTTGGGCGGCAGGGCGATCGGGATTACCTTTCCAGGAGACTGGCCTGGCACCGGGCTGATCGCCTGGCCAATGAGGAACGTCGTGGATTGCTGGGTAGTCACGACGCTCAAGGCTCCGGTCTCGTTCGTCTGCAGTCCAACCATGTTCACACTTGTCGCGTAATTGAGGAATCCGCTGAACAACGGCTTCGATAATGTTGAGAACGTGCCTCCGGAATCCACCGCGAGGACGTAGGTAATCCCGCTGTCCACAGAGTCTGCGCAGTCCAGAGGGCTGTTCGTCGCCGGCACGGTCGAGTTCACGATCAGGCCCTGCTGATAGAGAATCGGGCTGGAAACGATCTGTTCATACTGCTTGAAAGCGCCGGTGCCGTTTGTGCTCGGCAGATTGGCATACCAGCCAAACTTTCCGCCGTTGATGCACGAGCTGTCACTGCTGCATTGAGCCCAGTTGAACGTCGTGTTGCTCGTGTTGACGGTAGAAGGGTCGTTGGGGTCGGCCGGGGTGACGACAGTGAAGGTCTGCGCCTGCAGATTCGACGAACTCAGCGTGTAGGGAGCGGAGGCACCGCTTGCCGTCGCTACCATCCCAGGAGTCAGGCTCGCGTATTGGGCCGGCGATTTCGCGTTCCAGCTTGCAAAGTTCCAGTCCCAGACGCCGTAGAGGCTCTGCGTCCCGGTTGCATAGGACGTAGGCGTCGTGTTGGTCAGTTGCGTCCGCTGTCCTGTGCCAAACCCCAGGATGACGGCCGGCGGGCCGCCGGCAACCGACTTCGCCGCCAGAACCAGCGGGCTCGTGATCGGCTGGCCGGACTGGGTCTTGAAAATCGGCCCGGCGGTGACGCCCCATCCAGTGTACGAATTGGCCGTCAGGTCGAAGCGCCACACCTTGCCCTTGAGATCGCCAGCGTACATGTAGTCCGAGACGTGGTCGCCGTCGAGATCCGCCGCCGTGACATAGGCAATACCATTGTTCGTATCAGCACCGGTGCTGAAGTAGTAGAAAAGCTTGCCGCCGGTCTGATCAACGGTCATGACAAAGATGCCGGCATCGCCGGCGCTGCTGCCGAATCCGTTGCCGAAGATCACGCCCCACCCGCCGTTGTGCAAACGGCGGATCAGCGGCGTTCCGTACGTATTGCCGAGATGAGTACCGCAATTCGAGACGTTGACGCAGGTGATCGTGGCCGAACTCCAGTCCCCGATGACCAGGGACGCCGCTTTGCTTTCAGAGAATTGCGTTGGATCAGTGATGTCCAGCACGTAAAGCCCTTTGCCGCCCCCGCCCAATCCTCCGGCCAGCCACGTGTGCCAGTCTCCGTTGTAGAAAAGGTCGCCGTATCCGGGCGTGGCGTCGACATAGAAGTTATGGCCGTAACTCGCGTTGGAGTAATCGATGGTCGGATCCGTTGTGTTGTGTATGGTGTTCAGCACTACGCTCGGCATGTACGCCAGCACCTCCGCTCCGTCGTTCGGGGTCGTCGAGTCTGCCGGACTCGACGTGGGGGTGATGACGTTACCGGTCTTGTCCTCGGAGCCGGACCTGAAGCCGTGGACGAACCCGTCATTGGCGCCGGCGTAGAGAATGTTCAGACGCCCGTGGACGCTGGGCGACGCCGACATGTTCGACGTGTTGTTGAGCGCGAAGGTCGCGTAGGGTGTTCCGCTGTTCTCCGTCGGCGTAGCGGCAGGGAACAGGCGGTCGTACCAGGGCAGCCCATAAGGTGAGCGCGGCGACCCGACGAAGACCGGGCTCGAATCCATGATGTCGCCCAGGACCCCTTCGCGAAAGCGGAACAAGCCGCTGCCCGAGGTCGTGATCTCATTGCTGCGATCACCACGCAGATAACTCAGTCGCTGGGCCTGATTCAGAGGGGCGTTGGTGACGTTGCTGGCCCATTGGAACGGGACGCCCGCGCTGCCACTCCACGTCAACATCGTGCGGCTGCTCTGAGGCGCCGTCGGCGTACTTACACCGGTGCTGGCGCAGGTCGTGGTCGCCGGATACAAGCCTGTGATGCCGCTCAGGACGCACTGGCTGTCCCAGTTTGCAAATGTATTGAGGCTCAGGTTGCCCGCGTTGTTGACCAGGCCGTAGGCCGTCATCCTGCCGGTCCAGTTGGTCGGATTGTAGTAGGCGAAATAGGCCTGCGACGCCGTCTGGAGCTTTCCGGCCTGCAACTGGTCGGTCGTCGCGGAAGTGCTCGAGGTATTGACCGGCGTGGCCTTGAAACACAGAACCTCGTGAACGTTCGTAGACCCGCCGGTGGAGCCCGCAAAGCCGAACCGCAGCTTGCTCGGCAGAGCGCCGTTCGACGCACTGATGCTCTGATTCTTGATGATCGACGTGAACGCGCCCCCATTGGCGCTGTAGGAGAGGCTCAGCAGTCCATCCTGTGTGATCTTCAGGTTGTACATGAAGACGGGCGTGACGTTTACGCCGTCGGGTCGGTACGACTGCGCGCCGGTCAGAGTTTCATTGGCCAGTTTCAGCGACGTGCCAAGCTCCGCGTAGGCGCCCGGGATGGGCGCGTAGTCCCGGAGGACCGGAAGGCCACTGCTGGTCAGCGTGGCCGCAGGAACGACCACGGGGCAATTCTGGTTGGTCGAGCTGCTGGTGCTGGAGCTGGGACCACCATTGCCGACAGGGCAGTTATCACCGCCACTCTTGACGTTCGTGTAGTCCAGGACCTGGCCGTTGATGCACGTGTTCCGCACCGCATTCAGTTGCTGGGTGCTCGACAATGTTGACGGATAATAGTTCGGGTAGGTCTTGTTGAGGTACGCCCACGCGACGCTGCCCGCGCCGCGCAAACCGATGCGGTTCGGCATGTAGCCGTAACCCGCGAATGAGTTGTCGCCGGGGGGCGAGTTGTAGGTCATGACCGGGGCAGCGCCGGACTGTGGATTGACCCGGTTGGAGCCCGCATACCCGGAGACCAGCGTGGCCCCGTGCAGGAAGTTGCCGTATTCGTCGATACCGAGGCCAAGGTAGGCGCCTACCAGCCCGTCATAAGGCTTGTTCATGTTGGAACAGCTGTAGGCCAGGCTTCCGCCCCACGCGCCGATGAGGTTGGTGCCGGTGCCGTCGAAGGGGGGCGTGATGTCGGGAGCCAGGCTGCCATCGATGAGGTAGAAGGAGATACCGTCGGCACCCTCCTGGTATCCACTGGCTCCGCCGCTGTCGCCGTGATAGGTCGCAGTCTTGAACGAGATCTGCACGCCCTGCGATGCATCGAACGTGAAATTGGAAACGATCGCGCCGTTCTCGCCCCTCCCGTTCGCACCGTTGGTGCTGCTCGAGCCGTTGGTGAACCTGAGTGCGCCGTTGCCCGGAGTGTCGTACCCGGCGCCGGTGGCTCCGCCGACGAAGACCGTGTCAGCTCCGTATTGGCCGTGCATGGGTGACGGCTGTGCGTAGTACGTGTTCCAGACCGTTTTGCACCCCGGGACAAAACCCGGCGCAGTCGTCGAAGTCCCGCTGCCGGCGGTCAGGCACGCTCCGTTGGTGAAGTACCACTGGTTGTCGGTGGTTTCACCCGTGAAATCCTCCGCGTAGGGACTTGGCGTGCTGGTCTGCGCGTGGCTCACGCCCGCAAATGCCATCACGAACAGAAACAGCGCCGCGCGCCCAGCAGAATATTTCCTGTTCATCACATTGCTCCCACATTACAGACCAGACAGGTGACGACCACCGTGCTCTCGACGACCGCAACGGTATTGGGACTGACACCCGAACTGACGGCATCGATCCTGTAGACTTCGGAGTGGCCGCGGCCGGCATAGGCACCCGCGTCGGTGATATAGAACCGCGGCTGCTGGAAATAGACATCCTTCACCGTGGAGTCCACGACGTTGCCGGTGACGTTCATGGTCACCGGCGTGTAGAGCACCCCGGCATTCCATGGCCCGCTCGTGACCGTGATCCCGAGGCTCGCCAACGTGTTGCTGCAGATCTGCTCCGTGGTTACCGTGCCAGTAGTGCACGCCACGGCAGCGCCGGTTGGCAGTCCGGCGACCACGCTGAAGGGAGCATCGCTCTTGTTGGCCAGCCAGAACTCCGCATAGTTCTCAGTACTGATGGCAGCCTGCAGTGCCCGCTGCTTGTCGCGCGTATTGCCGGCGATTCTCTCCTGCAAGCCGAAATTGCGGAACAGGGCGAGGCCGATGATGGTGACGATCAGCAGCAGCAGCAGGCTGGCGATCAGCACCATGCCGAATTGGGCGGACTTCAAGTCTTGCGATTGCTTGACCATATGCAGGCTAGGTTGCGCCCATGACGCTGATGTAGCGCTGAACCTGGATCGTGGCCGGCTGGCCCGGTCCAGTGAGCGGATTCGTGAACGTGAGCGTCACCAGCATCGAGATGACGCTGCCCCACTTGGTCGCCGCGGTAACCTGGGTGGCGGTCATGTAGGTGTCTACATTCGTGCCAGAGCCGGCATTGTTGGCGACGCCATACAGGACATTCATGGTCTGCACGCCGCTGACCAGTGGATAGTCCGTGCCGTTCATGGTGCAGACCAACGTGGGCACCGCGCCGATCTGCTTCACGCTGAAGGTGCTGGTGTAGGTTGCATTCGCGCCGCTGGTATTGGCGGTGCCGACGCAATTGAGGATGCCGTCGCCGGATGCCGTCGTGTAACGCGCCGAGATGGTGTCGCCCGGTGCCGCCGACTGGTACAGGCCGGTCAGTGCCTGGCCAGCCGCGAAGGACACGGTCCCTACGGTCGCAGCCGGCAGCGCCGTGACCGCGGTATAGATCGTGGGATCAGGAAAGTAGCCGGCTTGCTGGATCACGTCGGTCATCGTCGTCATGGCCAGGCGCTCGTTATCCTGCAGCTGCGCCAACAGCTTCTGGCCGGCGAAGGTGTGCCGGTTGTACTGCAACATGACCAGCAGCCCGCCCAGCAGAAACAGTCCGATCAGCAGCGAGACCATCAGCTCGACTAGGGTCAGGCCGCCTTGCCGCCGGGTTGCGCGCTCCCTCGCGTGGCAGTGCGTCATGACTCAGGGCACCACGTAAAGCGTATAGAGGGGCCCCGCCACCGTCGTGCCCTGCGACTGGCTGTTGATGGCGACATTCTTTTCCACCCAACTCACCTGGATCTTGCAGACGATCGGTACGTCACTTGACGCGGGTGTCGCGCAATTGATGGTAGCGGTGGGCGCGGGCAGGACATTGTTGAGGGCGGTGACCCAGTTCTGGAGATCATAGGCAGCCACCTTGACCGGCGTGCAGGGCAGGTCGGAACTCCCCGGAACGCAGGAATACGTATTCGTCAGGGTCGCATCGCTCGCGGTCGTGATGGCTGTGCCCTTAGCGACGAACGTGAAGGGAGTCGTGAGCGAAGTTGTGGGCCCGGACTGCCAGTAATTGCTGTTGGCGTGCATGGCCGACGCCAGGCTAGAGGCCTGAAACGCCGCCAGGGACTGCTGCCTCGCGATGGTCGTGCTCGCGTAGGACAGGGCCTGTGTCTTGGCCAGCCCCAGCATGCCCACGGAGATGATGATCAGCGCCACCATGACCTCGAACAAGGTGAAGCCCGATGCGCCGGCACTTCCCGTCCTCCGTCTTGCGGCGCCCGGTTGGTTCAAGTGCATGTCACACCGTCATAGAGCATCGTGGCCATCACACCGACGAGGCTGATGGACAAACAGCGGGTCGAAGCCTTGTCGACTGGACTGGCGTGCAGCGTGATAAGTGCGCCGCCGTTAGGCAGACCGACGGCAAAACCCTCGCGATTGAACGTGACGACCGCAATGCTGTTCTTCTCAATCAATGCGTCGCTGCTCGTGAGAGTGCTCTGCACGCGCAGCACGGGGTCGCCAGAATCAACCGTGCCGCTATTGTTCACATCGGAAAACACGATCCAGCCGTTCTGCCAGGCGGTTGCACTGGTAGAACAGGTCGCGCCATCCTGAGATACGCAAACGCGGACCGTCTGCCCCTCCTTGATCGCCTCCGAGCGAGCGAACTGCAGGTCACCCAGCAGCCCGTTGATCTCGGCCGCAATGCGATTGGCACTGGTTACTCTCTTGAAGGACGGTACGGCAAACGCCAGCAGGACGCCCGCAATGGTCACGACGAGCATCATCTCCAGCAAGGTCAGGCCGCGGCTGGCGCAGGGCCCCGCTCGACCAGCAAACCTCCGAAAGGATCGGACTCCGCCCATAGGGATATCTTACACACAACTTCCCGGATGACGACTATAGGCAGGACGGGCTATCCCGAGTGAGACACGGTTCACGAAACAGGGCTGCTGCCGGCGTCCCGGCACCCATCGGCTCCCAGACTACCGCGTCCTTCGGATCGTGCTGGTCCCACGAGTTGAAGACGGCCTCGCGCGGCCGCGCGCCCGAAACCGAGGACACCACTTCCCGTGACGTGACCCTTACTCCAACACGATCGGCGTCACGTCCGGCAACCGCTCCACGCACCTCGCGCCCATCAACATGGACGGCGTCTTGAATCCTGACGCCTCCGGGTGCGAGAGCAGATGCGTCACGGCCATCAACACGCCGTCGACGCTCGGGCGATAACCATTCGGGCACGAGACCCGCGCCCGCCGCTCGTCCCCGCGCGCATTCCGCGCGATGCCCACGATGTGCGCGACCTCGTTCTCATACGCCGACTCGGGCGATCCATTCTGCGTGGCCGAGACCACGCACGGCAGCAGGACCGTCACGGTCACGCACACCGGACACGGGCTCAAATGCGAACCTCACAGGCTCGGGCGGTGGCCGCAGCGTAAGAGAAGCCACGCAGGTTCCCGATTCCGGCTGGTACGAGTATACGAGCAGCCCGACATCGCCCCCGTCCACGTGCGCAGCCGAGTCGGCGTACAAGTACAGGGTGCCCTCGACCAACACCGAGAGGCAGAATTTCGCCAACTGGTACACCTACTACCGCACGCGCATCAACATGATCAAGTCAGCGTCGGGCCGCGCCTTCAGCGCAATCGGCGACAAGTACCGCGTCGGCTTCGACGTGATCAGCGACAACAGCTCGACAACCCTCAAGGTCAATATCAAGAAGTTCGATTCGACCCAGAAGTCGACCTGGTACACGAACCTGTACGCGGCGAATGCTCGCGGGGGGTCGTGCAGCCCGACCCACTACACGCCGCTGCGCGGCGCACTGTCCAAGGCAGGGCGGTTGTACGCCGGCAAAGTCGTTACTGGCACCAATGACCCGGTGCAGTACTCCTGCCAGCAGAACTGCACGATCCTCCCCACCGACGGCTACTGGAACATCGATCAGGAGGTGCCGAACAGCGGACCGAGCCGGTCTCCGGCACCGTCGGCAATGCCTCGAGCAATTACGGCCCGTTTCGCGAGGACAACAAGACGCTGGCCGGCGACCAGGACGGCGTCAGCGGGAAGGTGAAACCGTACCTGGAAGCGGGCAAGTACCCGAATTCGCTGGCCGCATCGCGTACTACTACTACCAGACCGACCTGCGTACGACCGCGCTCGGCAACACGACGGGCGGCTACCTCGACAGCACCACCACGCAACTCGACGTGTCGACCAATAACGTCCCGACGGCTGGTTCCGACCTGGCCAAGTGGCAGCACATGACGCTGTTCGGTCTCGGCCTCGGCCTCGGCGTCGCCGGCACGCTCAATTACACCCCGGACTACCTCACCGGCGGCAACGCGGATTACAACGCGATCCTGCAGGGCACCAAGCCCTGGCCGAACCCGCACTCGAACGGATCGATCGGCGATTCGTCCCACACCAGCGCCCAGGTGACGGAGCGCATCGACGACCTGTGGCACGCCTCGGTCAACGGTCACGGGCAATTCCTGAGCGCCTCGAACCCGGATGCCGTGGTGGCGGCGCTC
>Ga0209048_10007547_pt1 | contig 10028 bp, 12 predicted proteins | sample FrelakmetCRP12CR_FD_187146 | JGI IMG/M metagenome (GOLD analysis project Ga0209048, IMG submission 187146) | Freshwater lake sediment microbial communities from the University of Notre Dame, USA, for methane emissions studies - CRP12 CR (SPAdes)... | ecosystem: Environmental > Aquatic >... | reverse complement strand
AGGCGGGCGAGGGCGAGGCCGCGAGCGCAGGCGAGGGCGGCCACCACCACTGAGCCGCCGCCGTTCCGCCGAGGCCGAAAGAGGAGCAGGGAGGGCTCTCGCGTGAGTGGCGAGCCGCCCCTGCTCCTCGCGCTTTTTCCCCTCCCGAGCGTGGTGCTCTTCCCGGGGATGCCGATGCCCCTGCACGTCTTCGAGCCGCGCTATCGCCGGATGGTGGAGGATGCGCTCGAGGCGCGCCGTCCGATCGGCATGACGCTGCTGCGCCCGGGATGGGAGGCCGAGTACGAGGAGCGGCCGCCCGTCTACGCCATCGGGTGCGCCGGCGTGATCGACCGGCACGAGAGGCTGGCGGACGGGCGCTACAACCTCCTCCTGCGCGGCGTGTCCCGCTTCCGCATCCTGGGCGAGCAGGACGGAGAGCCCTACCGCCTGGCGACGGTCGAGATGCTGGACGAGGCGCCCGGCGACGCGGCCGCCCTCGACGGCCTGGTGCGCCGGTTGCTGGCCGCGGTCGCGCAGGCCGCGGACGGGCCCGCCACCCTCGTCCTGCGGGGCGAGGTGCCCACGGAGACGCTCGTCAACGGGCTCGCCCAGGCGCTCCCGCTCGAGCCGGTCGAGAAGCAGTCACTGCTCGACTGCGACACCATCGAGGCGCGGGCCGCACGGCTTGTCGAGATCATGGAGTTCCACCGGCTCCGGCGCACGTCCGGCGGCGGCTCCGCCGTGCACTGAGCCGGCTCCCGACTTTTCGCGGGGAAGGTGCGTCGTAACGGGTGACGAGGGGCATTCTTCGAAGGAGGGTCCATGCAACGGCATTCCGTGCTCGCGCTCGGCGTTTGCGGTCTCCTCGCGGCGGGCCTCGGGCTCGGCCCGGGGGACGTCCGGGCGGGGGAGACGACCGGCGACGAGAAGAAGGTGGTGAAGCGCGTCGAGGTGCGGGTGGGGGGAGGGGCGTTTCTCGGGGTCGGCCTCGGCGACGTCGAGGGCGACGCGCGCGGGGCGAAGGTCGAGTCGGTCGAGGCGGACAGCCCGGCGGCCAAGGCCGGGATCAAGGCCGGCGACGTGATCGTGCGCTTCGACGGCGACAGCGTGCGCAGCGCCGCGCAGCTCGCCCGCCTGGTGGGCGAGACCCCGGTCGGCCGGCCGGTGGCGATCGACGTGAGCCGCGGCGGGGCGACGCAGAAGCTGACCGCCACCCTGGCCCAGGGCCACCGCCGTGTCCTTTTGGGTGGTGGCGACGGCGGGAACGTGGAGGACTTCGAGTTCGACGTTCCGGCGCCCCCGCCTCCTCCCGAGGCTCCCGGCGCGCCCCGCCCGCCCCGGACGCCGCTGCCTCCCGGCGCGCCCGCGCCGCCGGCGATGCCGCACGTGTGGGCCTGGAACGACGAAGGGCGCGACTTCATGTTCCACATGTTCCCCGGCCGGCCGCGCAAGCTGGGTATCCAGTACCAGGAGATCGGGGACCAGCTCGCCGCCTACTTCAAGCTGGCCGAGAAGAGCGGGGTCCTCGTGACCGAGGTCGAGGCCGAGGGCCCGGCGGGCAAGGCGGGGATGAAGGCGGGCGACGTGATCCTCAAGTTCGAGGGCAAGGCGATCAAGGACGGCGGCGAGCTTCGCGACGCCGTGGGCGCGGCCGAGGGAGGTCAGGTGGTCTCGGTGACCGTCCAGCGCGACGGGAAGCCGATCGACCTCAAGGTGACGCTGGCGAAGCCGGGGGCCGCGGGTCACCGGCACTCCGGGCGGACGACGTAGCCAGCTCCTCGAGGTCGAGGACGAGCAGGGTGCCGCCGACGGTCAGGGCCGGGCCGAGGAGCGGGTAACCGAAGGGCACCAGGAGGCTGATCATTCCTCCGAGGCCGAAGCCCAGGCTCTCCGGCCGCCACTCGCGGTGCCAGCGGCGCTTCTCGCCGAAGGTGAGCCCCCGGCGGGTGAGGGCGGGGTCGGTCATCTGGAAGGCCACCGCCCCGGCGCCCCAGGCGAGGGAGAGGAACGGCCCCACCACGGGGATGAACCCGAGCAGGAACACACCGGGGACCGCGGCCAGGAAGTAGATCCCGCCCCGCAGAGACTGGCCCAGCTCCCACCGCAGCCCCCTGCCGCCGCCCGCCGGGAGGCCGCGCACGCGTGCCTCCACCCGCCGGGAGAGCTGGTCGAGGATCGGCGCGGCGAGCATCAGGGCGAGCCCGAGGCCGAGGAACACCCCGGCCCCGATCGTGGCCGTCCACAGCAGCAGGCCCACGGGCAGCTCCACCCAAACGGGGTACCTCCCGGGGGAGGGACCGAGGGTCGCCTCCACGTGCGGGCCGAGGAAGAGGCCGAGCACGGCGCCGAGGACGAGCAGGAAGACGGCCAGCGCCGCCGGGAGGGCGGCGAGCGGCCACAGCCCGGGGTTCCGGAGGAGGTACACGAAGCCGGCCGGGACGTGCCACAGCCCGGCGGCGGTTCGCCGAGGCAGGCTCGGCCGGTGGGGGGCCGCCGGCGTCGGTGGCGGGCTCGGTCCGCCTGGAACGTCGGACATGGGGCGCCAAGCCTACCAGAGTCGCACGACCCTTGACACCGCCGCGCGCGCGCGTGGGAGAATGCGCGCGGCCATGAACGACTGCCTCGCCGTCATCCTCGGGGGCGGCCGGGGGACCCGGCTCTTCCCCCTCACCCACGAGCGGTCGAAGCCGGCCGTCCCCATCGCCGGCAAGTACCGCCTGATCGACATCCCCATCAGCAACTGCCTCAACTCGGACCTCCGGCGGATGTTCGTGCTGACCCAGTACAACTCCGAGAGCCTGAACAAGCACATCAGCCAGACCTACAAGTTCGACGTGTTCACGAACGCCTTCGTCACGATCCTGGCCGCGGAGCAGACCGAGGACAGCCCCGAGTGGTTCCAGGGCACCGCCGACGCCGTGCGGCAGAGCCTGCGCCACATGCGCAGCCACCGCTCCCGCGAGGTGCTGATCCTCTCCGGCGACCAGCTCTACCAGATGGACTTCCGGAAGATGCAGGAGTCGCACCGGCGCCACGTGGCCGACGCCACCGTGGCCGTCATCCCGGTCGCGCGCGACGCGACCGCCGGCTTCGGGATCCTGAAGGTCAACCGCCAGGGACGGATCGTGCAGTTCGAGGAGAAGCCGGGACCCGAGCGCCTGGACGAGCTCGAGTCCGAGATCCCCGGCCACGGGAAGGGCTTCCTCGCCTCGATGGGCATCTACATGTTCGGCCGGGAGGGCCTGGAGAAGGCCATCTCCGACCCCGCCCTCGTGGACTTCGGCCGCCACGTCATCCCGAAGGCCATCGGCGAGATGCGGGTGCAGGCCCACTTCTTCCGCGGCTACTGGGAGGACGTGGGGACGATCGGCTCGTACTTCCAGGCCAACCTCGAGCTCACCGATCCCATGCCCCCGTTCGACTTCTACGAGGCGATCCGGCCCGTCTACACCCACCCCCGCTTCCTGCCCTCGACCAAGGTCGAGGGCTGCACCCTGCGCGGGGCCCTCGTCTCCGAGGGCTGCATCCTCATGGGCGCCGAGATCGAGCGGTCCGTGATCGGCATCCGCAGCCGCATCGGCCACGGCACGCGCCTGAAGAACGCGCTCGTCCTGGGCGCCGACTACTACGAGACCCTGGAGGAGATCGACCGGGACCAGGCCCGGGGGGTGCCGCCCGTCGGCATCGGGTCGGACTCGGTGATCGAGCGGGCGATCGTGGACAAGAACGCGCGGATCGGGCGGGGCGTCCGCATCGTCAACGAGGCCGGGGTCCAGAGCGCCGACCGCGAGGGCTACTACGTCCGCGACGGGATCGTGGTCGTCCCGAAGGGCGGGGTGATCCCGGACGGCGCGGTCATCTGAGGCCCGGCCTCAGTCGCCGCCGCCGCGGGCCGCCTCGATCTTGCGGTCCCGCTCCGAGGCGATGCGGTCGCGGTCGCGGCGGTACTGCTCCTCGAGGGTCTCGCGCTCGGCGGGGTCGCCGGACTTGCGCAGCGAGGAGCGGAAGAGGATCTCGCGCTCCGCGAGCTTCGCCTCGTAGACCTTCCTCAGCTCCGCGATCCGCGCGCGCTGCCCCTCGGAGATCGGGCGCTCCTCGACCCCGTCCTCGCGGTCCTTCTTCTTGAGCCGTTCGAGGATGAGCTCGTAGGCGCTCTTCGGCGCGTCGTCCTCGGCCACGCTTCGCCTCCTCCGAGCCAGTCTAGCTCAGGGCTCGTCGCGCCGGCGCGGGAGGGGGGCGACCTACCAGATGGGGACGCCCTTCTTGTCGCGGAGGGTCAGGCTGATCTGGCCCTTCGTGATCTCCCGGGCGATCACGAGGTCGCCGGCCTTGGGCCGGGAGCCGATGACCGTGAGCGTGTCGCCCTTCTCCACGGTGAAATCGAGCTCGCTCAGGAACCGCACCGGGCAGGCGTGGACCTCCACTGTCTCGGTCTCGGTCTTGAGGATCAGGTGAAGGCCGGGGTGGTCGAGCTTGAGCTTCGACTCGTGGATGTCCTCCACGACCCCCTTGACCGTGATCTCCGCCGCGGGGTCGTACTCGGGGGCCCTGGCCGCGGGCGGGTGAGCGGCGGGCGGCTGCGCCAGAGCCGGCGAGGCGGCCATCGCTCCCGCCAACACCACCACGGCGAGCGTTCTCATCGCACCACCTCCACGAGTAGGGTGGCGCCAACCGCCGCGGAGGGCAATGGATCGGGTGATCCAGTGGGCCTAGGGCCGCTGCAGCTCCACCGACACGTCGCGGGTCTCGCCGGGCGCGACCTGCAGCTCGCGCACCTCGGTGGCGAAGCCCGGCCTCACCAGCTCGATCTTGTGGCGGCCCGGCGGGAGGTAGAGCATCCGGGTCTCGCGGGCCGTCCCCTGGAACTGGTCGTCCACGTAGACCGAAGTGTCGTCGGGCCGCACTTCGAGGCGCACGCGCACCATCCTGCTGTCGGCGTCGGGCGGGCGCTCGCCGTTCGGTTGCACGTCCACCGTCTCGGCCGGGGCTCCGTAGCCGTACACGACGGAGGGGGCGTAGTAGTAGCCGGGGTAGTAGCCGCCCCAGTAGCTGCCGTAGTAGGGCCAGCCGAAGCCCAGCGAGAAGCCCGGGCCGTAGTAGCCGCCGTAGTAACCGCCGTAGTAGCCGCCGTAGCCATAGTAGGGATAGTGGCCGTGGCCGTAGTAGGGATGATGTCCGCCGTAGTAGCGACCGTAGCCGGTTCCCGCCTGGGGGTGACGGTACTGGGCCGAGCTGCCGTGCGGGGCGGCCGGGTGGTAGCCTCCGCCCCCTCGGGGCACGGCGCCGCCGGATGAGTGTCCACCACCGCCGCCGCCGCCGTGGTGCGAACCCGCGGCCAGCACGGGCTGAGCCGCGAGCGCCAAGCTCGCCGCCAGTACCACAAGCCGCAGAGTCATCGAACCCTCCCCGTCTCCGTGTCTCGCGCAACGGCGCGCTCGCCGGAGACCTGGTACCACCAACATAGCCCCCGGTCGTGTCGATGGCAAGTGTCTTTGCGCACACACGTTATGGTGTCCACTCGCGGTGTCTCGAGTGTCCCCGCCCGGTGACGGCGGGCGGCGCCGAAGTCCGGGTTCCGCGCCTTCGAGGTCGACATCAATCGGAGAAGTTGCACGGAGCGTGCCTCCTGGCGTCAAGGACGTGAGGGCGCGTCAAAAGGAGCCAAGAGCTCGAAGCGCCGTCCGTTTACCGGGGAACGGGCGCGACTCGTGCTTGTCTTCTCGGTGCCGGGCGGTGAGGGTGCATCCGCGGTCGGCCGGAATCAGGAGAGTTGAGGATGAGACCGACGAACTGGAAGCGGGTCGGAACGAGCCTGGCGGCGGCGGCCACCCTGGCGGTGGCGGGGCTCGGGAACCCCCTTGCGGCCGAGGCACATGGCCACGGCGGCGCCCATGGGGGCGGTGGGTTCGTCGTCCGAGGGGGCTTCTACGGCTTCGCCCCGGGCTGGGGGTACGGGTTCGGGTACGGGTTCGGCCCGTGGGCGTTCGGCTTCTACCCTCCCGCCTTCTATCAGCCGCAGGGAGGAATCGACCTCGGCGTCGCCCTGATGGCGGGGTACGGGGCGGTCAACATGAACGTCAAGCCGAACCAGGCCGAGGTCTGGGTTGACGGCAAGTTCATCGCCGAGGCGCGCGACCTCGACGGCTACCCGTCGTACCTCTGGCTCAAGGCGGGGCCGCACCACGTCGTGGTCTACAAGGGCGGCTACGCGCGGTTCGAAGAGGACGTCGAGGTCGACCCGGGGATGAAGAAGGACCTGAAGATCCGGATGGAGCAGGGCGACTCGCAGCCGCCGGGCACGCGGCCGGGAGCGGTGAAGGTCAAGTAGAGACGGATGGTCGCGGCCGGGCCACCCCTCAGCCGTTCGCCGGCTGGGGGGCGGCCTGCAGCGGGAGACCGCGCACGGCGAGTGACTCGACCATCTGCTGGTGCAGCGCCGGGTCGAGCAGGTAGTGGAGCCGGCCGTCCGCCTCGTACGGGGACGCGAGGCCCCTCGCCGCCAGCAGCAGCAGGAGCTGGCGCTCGCCCGGGCTGAGGGCCGAGACCTCGACCGCCGCGAGGCCCTCCTGGCCGGCGACCACCTTGCGCACGAGGTCCCGCAGGAAGACCTGCGCGTCCACGGAGTCGAGCGTGGCCCCGGCGGCGAACCAGCGCTCCTCGGGCGCGCCGAAGAAGAGCGGCCCCGAGGCGTAGGCGAGCAGGAACACGATGATGTCGATGAACGCGGCCAGGGCCAGGGCGAAGACGTGGCGGCCCGTCGGGGCCGTGAACAGCTCGCCGAAGGCGATGAGCAGGTCCTCCTGCGACGAGGCCGAGCGGTCGACGTAGTCGGAGTACGCCGGGACCGCAGGGACCGCGAACGTCGGGGCGTGGAGGGTGTCCTTCACCTCGTTCCAGGGGACGGCGTCGTAGGCCTGGCGGAACGCCCGCAGCTGGCTCTCGGTCGGGTCGAGCGGCTTGAGGCCGGCGCGGAAGTCGGCGAGCGCCTGCCGGCTCTGCTGCAGGCGCGCCAGCGACTGGCGGGCCATCTTGCCGTACCGGTCGAACGCGGTGTAGCGCAGCCCCCCGCCCGTCCCCTCGGGGTAGGAGGCGGCATAGGTCTCGGCCTCGCGGGCGACCGCCTGGCGAACCGCGGCGAGATAGGGATCGGCGTCCTGGGCCCGCGAGATGTAGCCGTGGGCCTTCTCGGCGGCCGTCATCTCCTCGAGGGCGAGCGCGTGCTTCTCGCCTTCGGCGACCGCCGCGGACAGGAGCTCCTGGGCCTGTCCGGCCGCGCCGTTCAAGGCGTCGTAGAGGCGCCGCTCGATCGCCGCCGGCCGCTCGCGCGCCGAGAACCAGGTGTAGAGGCTGACGTACGAGAAGGCGATGGAGACGATGGCGGTGACGACGTAGACGGCCACCAGGAGCGCGCGCCGGGTCTGGTTGAAGCCGATGAGCCAGGCCACCATCACGAGCGCCGTCTGGACGCCGAGGGAGGCCAGCAGCGAGAACCAGGGCGAGAGGTAGAGCGCCATGCCCTGCTGGGTGGTGTACCAGGAAACCACGGACAGGAGGCAGCTCGCCACGAACAGGGACACGACCAGCGGTCGGCTCGCCGTCGCGCGGCCGGCGGTCGTCAACGCGGAGGGCACGGGCATACCACCTCCTGAGGATCGCCAGTAGGAACGCGGGCGGCCGGGGACGGGTTCGGAAAAGTCACGCGGGCGGCCGTCAAGCCGGCGTCGTCGCGGCCGGCGGGTCCTGAGGCGCCATCGTCCCCGCTGGGCGGATCTCGGTCCGGCAGCTGGGGCAAAAGGCCCAGTCGGGCTTGAGGGGATAGCGGCAGGCCGCGCAGAAAGCGGCCGAGAGGTCGTGGCCGCAGTGCGGGCAGAAGGCACCGCCGTTGACCTCGCGCCCGCAGCCCGGGCAGGGCAGCGCCCGGGCCTGCTCGGGCCTCGCGATGAGGTACACGAGCAGCCCGACGAAGAGCGAGATGAAGACCAGGACGAACCACAGGCGGGCCCGGGTCATGCCCCGCTCGCGCGCGTCCACGTAGACCCAGGTCGGCAGCAGGAACCAGAGGAGGATCCCGGCCGCGCCGGTCACGACCCCCAGGCCGCCCCCGATCCCCTCGAGGATCTCGTGCCGCGGCGGCGCCTCCCAACGCTGGGGCTCGAGCTTCATGTAGAGGGTGCCGAGCAGGCTGCCGTCCTGGCCCTTGATCGGGACCGAGAAGAGCGGCCAGTCGCGCTCGTCCTCGCGGTAGGCCCTCCAGCGGGGAGTCTCGGCGTCGCCGCCGTCGACGGCCGCGAAGTCGACGTCGTCGTGCCCGACCAGCCGGCGCAGGAACGCCTGGCGGTCGGGGTAGAACCCGTCCTTCTCCAGCTCCTGGCGGTGGCGGTCCCAGGCGTGGTTGACCCGCGCGAACGCCTCGGCCGGGACTCCGAAGAGGAAGTCGCCGCTCGTGGCCATCCCCCAGACGTACGTCCGGCGGCGCGCGCTCTCCTCGAAGTACCGCGACTGGAGATCGGCCGGGACGACGGGGTCGACGGGGAGCCGGACGATGCGACGGGCCGCCTGGGCCAGGTAGTCCCGGGCCTCCGCCAGGCGCTGCTCGTGGGCGAGGGCCCGGTTGTGCTCCTGCCGGTTGCGCCAGCTCTCGTAGAGCCAGGCCCCCGCCAGCAGGGCGGAGCCGGCGGCCACGAACACGGCGACGGCGATCAGGGCCACCCGTCGCAGGATCTGCTTCTTCTGGGTCATGACCACCTCCGGGCGTCGCGCAAGGGCGCCCTCACCGCACCACCAGCCGCTGCGGGCGCGCCTGCAGCTCGAGAAGCAGCATCGGGGCCAGGGCCAGCGTGACGAGGGAACCGATGCCGAAGAAGACGAGGGCGGCGAGGCCGAAGCCGGAGAAGGAGGGCCGTGCGAAGAGGAGCATGCCCGCCGCGTAGATCACGAGGCTGCCGGCCACCACCCCCACCAGGCTCGCCACGACCGGCCAGAGCCAGTCGTCGCGCCGGGGAACGAGAGGGGCCGCGTCGTGGACGGTGGTCAGGACGCGGGCGAGGCCGTCCGCGGGCGGCTCCTCCTCGGGCCAGGCCTCGAGCGTCGACAGCGTCTCCGCGAGCCGACCGACCTCGGCCCGGCACCCCGCGCAGGCCGTCAGGTGCTCCTCGACGCTCCGGCGCCCGGCCTCGCCCTCCTCGGCCAGCGCGAAGGCGAGGAGCTCGTTGGGGTGGGGGTGGGCCAGGCCGGTCATGGCCGTGTGCCCGTCACGCCGAGGCTCGCGCGCAGCGCCGCCACCGCCCGGTGGAAGCGCGCCTTCAGCGTCCCCTCGGGCGCGCCCGTGATCTCCGCGATCTCGGAGAACTTGAGCTGCTGGTAGCAGCGCAGGATGACGACCTCCTTGAGGTACGGGGGCAGCGCGTCGAGGGCGCGGACGACGTCGCGCGCCTGCCGCGAGAGGTCGAGGCGGACCGCGGGGTCCTCCGGCGGCCGGGTCGCGCTCGTCTCGGCCTCCATGTCCTCCAGCGGCACGTGCTCGCTGCCGTAGCGGGCTCTTGCGAGCTCGCTCCGCACGGTGTTGAGCGCGACGCGGTAGAGCCACGGGCGGAACGCGCCGCGGCTCGGGTCGAAGGTCCGACCCGCCCGCCACACCCGCGTGAAGGTCTCCTGCAGCAGCTCCTCGGCCAGGGGCCGCTCCCCGGTGCTGCGCAGGATGAAGTTGAAGATGGGCCGCTCGTAGCGCCGGTAGAGCTCCGAGAAGGCCTCGCTGTCGCCCCGGACGGCCCGCTCGGCGAGGGTCCGGTCGGAGGGCGTGTCCATGTCCGGGGCGGTCTCGCCCGATGTTACCGGCTGGGCGCCCGCGGCGTCTGCGGAAACCGCGAGCCCGGAACCGGGGAGCGCCAGGGCCGCGGCGTGACTACCCATCGCCCGGTACTACCGGCCGCGGCCGAAAACGGTTGCGTCTACGCGTTCAGGTCCATCGAGCCCGAGAGGTAGGACTCGTAGGAGGCGAGGTCGAAGTGGCCGTGGCCGGAGAGGCCGAAGAGGATCACCCGCGGGCG